>Ga0209323_10003158_pt1 | contig 11003 bp, 15 predicted proteins | sample Rifsed19ft2_FD_184014 | JGI IMG/M metagenome (GOLD analysis project Ga0209323, IMG submission 184014) | Soil microbial communities from Rifle, Colorado, USA - sediment 19ft 2 (version 2) | ecosystem: Environmental > Terrestrial > Deep subsurface > Rock core/Sediment | place: Rifle, Colorado...
CTACAAGGCCCCCCGCTCACTTTGCCCCATCGGGGGGGTATCGGGTGGGTTTCGTTGCGTTTTGGCACGTTATTTTCTTGGCGTTTTTTGCGGGTTTTGGCATGGCATTTTCGCATGCCAATCGTCCATAAAATAAAAGATTTATTTCGGCCCGAAATAATTTTTGTATGGCATGAAAATAGCGTACTTGACGGACGTAGGCTACCCCTGTAAACTGGTTACAGTCGGTTCGCACATCGCGGACTGCGAAATAAACCGATGGAGCATAAGGCCATGTATTTTGTAAGCATTCGCGTTGAAGACAATTCGCTGGCGTGCGGATACAGTCCCGAAGAGGATGGCATACATCCGGATACTGTAGCTATCGTCGGGTTTTGCCGGACCAAGGTAGAAGCCATTGTCTTGGGGCATTCTGAACCCGTGCTAGAAATTGCTCGCCGTCTTGGCAAGCTGCTCGGCATGCGTTCGCCGTCATTCCGCGATGCAGACGGCGTGCCGTTCCCATGCCGCAATTAGGCACCCTTCAATGACACGCCGATCCACAACGAACGATAAGCGGTTACGCCGCGAACTGGAACCGGCCAGAATCATTCCTATTGTAACCGCCACAAGCATTCCGGGTGATCGGACCATACACGTTACGTTTCAACGGCTATCTGCTAGTGGCTTGTGCATTCAACTACAAGACGAATTCTTGAATCTGGACGAAGCAAAATCACTGTTAAATCAACTATCGTCGGCCATTGGTTTAACGGACACAATTCCGGCCGACTACTAACTGTGGAGTATGTAGCAATGTCGAATCCAATCGCGTTAGAAACTGGCTTAGGTTCACTTACCGCTGTTGCCGCTCATCATGCCCAGTCTATGACGGCAACTGGGTGTAACGGCAAGCTGGCTACAGAATTGGCTGCCGCCATTATGGCTTTGTCGTCAAATGACGATGGCCGGCGTGCTTGCCGTGCGATTTTCACCGCATGGCGTAACGCTAGCTTTACGGACAATGGCAAGCTGTTTACGATTGACGCAACCGGCGAAATGCGTGACGAATACATTAGCAGCAAGTCAACCCGAGAGGCAATCGCCCTGATGATGGCTGACTAGCTACATTGCCGGTACTTGTCGTACCGGCTTTTTTGTGTCCCTTTACTTTGTATCGCAAAGGAATTCCCGACCATGCCAGACAAGCTAGACAATCCGGCGCCTGTACCGTCGCAAGCGGAAGTGCATCCCGCGAGTGTAAGCGGTTGCATAACCGTTGCGAACGTGTCCGCATTTATGAAAGATGTAGCACACCCTGCGGTCCACAATTTCACGGGCGATGCCATGCGAGTCTACCAAATGACCGCACTGGCGACGGCGGGTGGCATCCGCTCTAGGGATATTCCGCCGGATGCTGTAATCGCCGTCAAGCATTGGTACATGCACTGGATCGAAATGCAGAATAGCAGTACTGGCGATTCGCAAGATCAGATTCGCGTAGCGTTAATAACGCCAACGAACGAAGTTTACGGCTTTGTGTCGACCGGCATAGCCCAATCGCTATTGCTGGCGGTTGAATCGTTTGGCGTCAAGACGTTTAACCCGCCATTGCAAGTGACCGTCAAGCGACAGGAAACCCGTCGCGGAATGACCATGTTAACGCTAGTTCCTGTCGTTTCGTGATCCCGTGGTAGCACCCGGTCCGTTTTCTTCCACGCGGGCCGGGTGCGTTTTATTTTAGGTGCGATTATGACAAGTGTAGTACACGCAAACAAATTGACGCAAGCGGAATACGACATAATCGAGCGGCACGTATCGGCGATGATAAGGGCATGCGAAAGCGGAATAGCGTCGATGCGTGAATCCGACCCTACATCGCAAAGCGGTTATGTCGTTCAACAAGTGCAGTATTTCAAGAATGGAATCTCGCATTACAAGCATTGCCTAGCGATTGCCAAGCAGCGTATGGGAAAGCAATGATATGTCAACTGGCAATGAATATAACCAGTATGGCCAAATACTTGCCAGCGGCGGCGAGATAGCGATTGCTTTCGCTACGCTTCGCATCCAGGATATGTTCAAGGTCCGTGCAAGGTTAGAAAAAAAGTACGGCCCGATGCCGGATAGCGTTTGGCAAAAGCTATTGGGTGTTGCCGACGACATTGTCAAGTCTGGCGAAACATTGGAGCGGTTGCCAGTTGACGAAACACCGCTACCGGGAATGCTACCACGCAATCCGTTCTTGTTCGGCGATGACTGGAGCGGTAAGCGGGTGCGGATTATCACGCATACTACGGATCCGGAAACGGGTGGCAGCGTAGACTTCTGGTGGGACTTGCCCGATTTGTACAGCCGTGCGGAACTAGAGGAATACTGGGCCGACCAAATGCGTGACTATTCCGACCAGTACGAACGACTGGCAAGATATTGGGCGAATCAACAAATGATACAAATTGCAAAGCACGAAATCATTTTAGCTGAAAGGCGATACTAGGATGGCACGCCAATATACCGGCCACGTAATGCAGCCGAACCATAGCAACGCATTACCAAGACATATCGTAGCAGTAAAGACTGAAGTTATCCCGCAACCGATTCCAGACCGCCCAACCAAGACGCATAATCGTTTCCGGTTGGGCGTTTGCGTTTCGTCACGCTATCAGCGGGACAAATGCGGCAGCAAGGTGGAAACGCCATTTGCAAGCCCGCAACGGTTTTGGGATAGGCTGTACGGCATAACAAAAGCAACGCAAACGACATGGCTTATCGGTCACAACGTGCTTTTTGACCTAAGGCATTTAGACTTTACGCAAGAGCTAACGGAAGGCCGTATGGCTTTAGACTCTCCGCGAAAAGTCCGCAAGCAAGTACACCCGGTTGGCGAAGATGTCCACAACGGCGGTATCGCTTGCATAAAGCAACCGCCAACGATCATTGGCTTTCGCGTTGCTGCAACGCAAGGGCGGATAGTCGTGGTGGACCTAATGAATTGGTTTAATGAGAATCTAGACGAGCTATCTAAACAAGCGGACTGGCAGATACGCTCGGAACCGCTCCCGAATGATTCCGTCCTGGAATGGTACGATCACGCAACGCAAACGGCGAATGCAATTCTTGACACGTTTGTCGAGTTAATGCAATGGACGAAGGATAACGAGCTTGGCATGTTTCGATACACTTCGGCCGCACAGAGCATGGCAGCATACCGCCATAGGTTTATGCCAACGAAAATATACGTGCATGATAATATCCCGTGTAAAAAACACGAACGGCACGGATACTATGGGGGCAGAACGGAATGTTTTTACATCGGAAAGATAGACTTTGACGTTTGGCAATACGACGTGCAAAGCATGTATCCGTCGGTCATGCGAAGCGAACCCGTGCCCGTCAAGCTGCTAGACTTCACACCGTCAGAACGGTACTTACCGCCGACTGGCAACGAAGTGTGGAAGAATATGATTGCGGCAGTAACCTTGCACACTGACGATGCTGTCTATCCGGTACGCCGGAACGGTTATTGCGTCTACCCTACCGGAGTATTCCAAACTGTTCTTGCCGGGCCGGAACTGTTGCGTGCGTACCGTCGCGGTCATATCATTGCGGTGGCATCGCAGGCACGCTACGAAACGGCTGTAATTTTTACAGAGTTTGTCGATACGCTTTGGGCAATGCGACAGCAATACAAACAAGCCGGAAACGTACTCTATGACAGTTTCGCAAAAAAGATACTTAACAGCCTATATGGAAAATGGGGTCAGCAATCAGAGGAATGGGTGCGTCGACCCGACATTGAAGCGCCGGGTCCGTGGGCCGCATGGGTACAGTACTGTATGGGCCGCGTAGGCAAACGCACGTTTCGGTCATTCGGTTGGTCAACTGAGGAATTGATAGGCAAAGGCGAGACAATTGCATCATTCCCGGCGATATCGGCATTTATCACGTCGGCTGCTAGGTGCAAGATGAATTGGTTACGCTATACGGCTTGCCCCGAAAACGTGCTTTACCAAGGTTCCGATGCGTTGATAGTTACACTTGACGGCAAGCATTGGTTGGAAGCTAGCGGCGAGATACAAGACAACGCAATCGGCAAGCTGCGGTTGGAATACCGTGCGGACCGTGGGCATATATACGCTTGCAACGACTACTTGCTAGGCGATAAGCAAGTGATTGCCGGCAGGGCAGGCAAGTACGTCACGATGGCAGACAGCGAATACTTGCAACGGAAGTCTACCGCCATAAACGGACTGTTTAGCGGGAATCCGCACGGCGAGACGATAGTTGAATCGGTTAGCTGGCGACGGCAAGCCGAGTACGTCAAGGGCATTGTCGGCCCGAACGGCTACGTAGAGCCGTTAGTGCTAGATGAGGGTAACGGCCCTATTTCGGCCGTTGCCAGTGATTCGTCAACTATCAACTGAGCATGATAATTGACAAGTGAAGCAAGGGAATCAAATGATTTTCCGTCCCAGGTATCAGTTGCTAAAAGCAACGCTTGCAGGGACTCGTCTACGCTTAGACCGAATTCCGCTTGCAGCCGTTGCTTCGCGGCGGAAACGTAGGATACAGCATCGCCTACGTCGCAAGCACACTTTTTAATTACCTTATCGGCCGCTTTCATTAGCTGCCCTTGCCTGCGGGCAAGCGTTGCCTTCGCCGCCTCGGTTGCACGCTTTTGCTTGGCAGCTTCGCGGTCAATTGCGGCTTGTGCCTTTGCGGCTTGTGCGTTTGCCTTCGCAACATCCCGTGCTTGTTCTTCCAATTGTTGTTTTGCCATTTTAGCTTGCCGTGTGTTTAGCTTTTGCTCGCAATCAATAACAAGGTTCAAGGCATCGTCTGCGGTGTAACCCACCGCGACAAGACGATCCCGAAAGTCCAATGCCCCGATTGCCCCTCTAGCTCGCCATTCACATAGGGTGTTAGCCGCAACGGCTTTACCTGTCGTCTTTTTCTCGCACTGCCACCAGCCCGCGAGCTTTTCCGCACGCGATTGCGTGATCCCATTTTTGACGAGCGTGCCGATAACGTCCTTGTCATTTATCTCACCTAGTAAATATCGCTGCTTGATTCCATGCTGACACGCAAGCGAGCCTTGCTTATCAATCTTAGCGTCAATGTACCGTGTAAATGTTACGGCCCGGTGAAATGCCATGCCGTGCTCCACGGCTTGCGTTACTGCATCGGTACGGTCTACCGTTCCCGCTTCGTATGCAATGACGGATGGCACAACTTTCATTGCATAGGCTAACTGGTCCGCTAACTTTTCTGCACCTAAATTACTGACGCCATGTACGATTAACCCGGCAACGAAGTTAGCACGCGGTATTTCGCCATTCTTAAAGGCCGTTGCGGCGTAGCTAGTTCTAAAACCTATTTCGGCGTCAAGCATTGCCTTGACTACTGTATTGATCGGCAATCCGCCGTCAATCATTCTCTTTTGGCATTCTTGGCCACTAATTGCGAATTTCAGCCATAACTTTACCGCCTTATGTCCAACGGCTGCATCGTCACGCAAGCGGATAGAAAATAACGTTAAGTCGTCCGCTGTCTTGTCGTCATAACCTAAATCGGAATAGGCTTGCGTAACCCGCTTGTCGTCAATCGCACCGATATTAAATGCACGCCTTACGTCAACGCGACCCATAGGACGGAACGATACCGCCAAGAAATGTTCGTGCCAGTACGGCAGAATGTCTTGCTGTATCAATGCAGCCTTTACGTCGCCAAGCAAGTCCGGGAATTCCGGTTTTTTGCGTAACCTATGGTAAAACTCGAACAGTTGTGTTGGGCTAGGGATCGTCCAGTGTGACCTCCAAGCATAGCGGGCAATTTTTTCATCTATGCCTTGTTGTTCGGACCATTTCTTTAATTGGTCCCCGTACTTGTCGTCGAAATTGCTGTCTAGCCCAAACCGCTTGACCGGGCCGCCGGGTGTTTCGTCGTCGGCATCGCGGACCATAAACGAAACAATATCCGCAAGCGTTGGCAATGGGCGTTGTATTTCGTATATATTTTCCGCTTGCTTTGCACTCTTGTATCCTAACCGTTGCATGCCGGCATGATATTCGGATTCGCTAATAAGCCCGCGAAAACGCATAACAATTAGCTGCATTGGAATCGGCTTAGATTCCGCAGCTAACTTGTAAGCATCCAACGCTTCGGGACAAAACCCGGCGATTGCCCAATGACTGTCAAGCGATTTGTCATTGATTGAATTTGCAAGCCATGCTGCAATCGCCTTATCGGGATCCAGATGTTTACGCCTGCAAGCCGCATTTGCAACGTAGTAGAGCGTATCGGCAAATTCCCCTATCTCTGCCCCGCTCCACTTGGCATACAAACCAACTGCGGTAAGCCCGCGTAGGACTTGATCGAAAATCGGACTACCGCAACCAAGAATGTTGCGAATGTTCGGGGCTAACTTGTCAATGCCCGCAAGCGGGCCAATAGAATCAACAAGCAACGCTCCGATTAGTGGGCCGACAATCGGTATAGACCCGGCTTGTGCGGATTGCTGAGTAGCCCATGCCCGCATGAATTGTTCGTACTCTATTCCTTCCGTCTGAACGTCAATGTTGCCAAGCAATCCGCCAACGCCACCAACGCTAAGCAAATCGCCAATGTTGCAAAATGGCGATACCTTTCCCGGCTTAAAGTCCGGCAGCGGGCCGGTAGGCTTAGGTGGTTCGTCTGGTTTCTGACAATACCTTTCAGCTTCCGCAAAAGCAATTTCTTCCGTCTCGGCAATGCTTGCTTGCGCATACTGACTGCCGGGCGACGGGCTACCCTCTTTAAGTACGATAATTACGCCGGTTATCTTATTGCACCAGCCGATATACTTTTTAGGCTTGTCGGGTTCTTCGTCGCATGGCTCGCAAGTGTATTCCTCAGAGCAACAGCAATTTTCGCTGCCACAATTCGGGCATTTCTCGCCCGGTTGCAAGCCGGCCATGCTGCATTCTTGCGATACATCTTCGCATGCACAACGGCTGCACGTCGCTGCATCTTCGGCCGATTGCGTAACGCCAAGCTTTAACTCATCGCAGCACTCGCCGCACGTCTTATTACAAATGCCGTGATTCTTACATAGCTTTTCTGCAATGTCGGCTACACAAGAATCCGCTGTGTCGCATGCGGAATTGCAATCTTGCCTGACTGGCTCTTTTAGCTCTTTTAGTATTTCTACTATCTGCCGCAGAATGTCGGCGAGCGTGCTACAGCAATCGGCCATAATCGGGCCGGGTGCGGGCGGGGGAACCGGCGGAGTGAGCGGGCTGTCTTGCGTCGGTTCGGGCGGCGGAGTAGAAGTGCAACCGGCTGCGAATTTCTCAGCATCGGTTAGCGGCGGTACACCTTGACAGTTTGGCGACACGACGAAGCCAACAATTTGGCCGCCAGCAACCTTGCCGGGTCCAGCATTTAGAGCGATTGCAACCGATTCATAGGTTCCAGCGAAACCTTGACAGTTAATCGCCGGACCTGTTGCGGTTGCGTAATCGTAGTATCGTCCGCATACCAATTGGACGAATACCGGCTCGCCATTGTTGCGATTAGCAAGATTGCGGCCGTCAGCGGCTATAGTCTTATCGCCGATAATGTCCGCATGGGGAATGTATGCCATTGCGGCTATCCCCCTGGACCGAAGCGTGTCTTAATCTCTTGGATGCGTTGCAATTCGGTATCGGTTATTTCACGCATTGCCGCACAATCCTCGCCGCATGCCTCTAAGTCGGCATACACCGGGATTAGGTCCAAATGCTTTCGTTCCGCCGCAAGCAATTCGGCGTAACGTTGCTTTGACAGCTTAACTTTCCCCATGATGGCTACCTTACTGCTATGGCCGACGGCAATAGATGCAACACATCTTCCGGCAAAAAGTATTCAATCGCATACACGGTATTCTGGTTTGGGTTAGCCGTCAACCACCATTCAAGTGTAGTCAAATTGCCGTGCGTCAGCATAGTCATGTGGAACCATTTAAGCGAATCGGTAGCAGCAAATACATCACTAGTTAATCCGTCATGCAGCACGCCAAATATCGCACTAGAAGGCACGTCATTTTCGACCAACGACAATGCGACTCTTTGCGGATTGCGGCCGACCATACGCAACGGGGCAACGGCAGCACTGTATCGCATCGTCCGGTGCCGAATCAGCCTATCTATCGCCCAATCGCCCGTGATTACTTTCTTGCCGTTCACTTTGCCACCAGTAACCGTGGGTCAATAAGGATTGCATCCGCCGGTAGTGTGTACTCTATTATGGTAATGTTAGTGCCAAGGCCATCGCCAATCACGTTCCATTGCATTTGCGGCAGATTGCCGTATTCCATGCACGTAAAGTGAAAGAACAGATACGGCGTAAAAACTTCCGACAACGCCACGGTTATATTTTGCGACAATACCTGTATTTGTGCGTTTCCTGTCGATGGTGTAACCGCAATGCTGACGCCAACTCTAAGTGGATTTGGCGGGAGACTGTAGTTCGTGGCCGGGGACACCACCGCCTGTATTACCCTAGCGTTTACTAGTCGTGCTACTCGCCAATCGGAAACACACAAGATTGCACCTATTAGGGCATGTACAACACTTCCGTTACGGTGACGAAGCTAAACCCGGTCAGCCCCCAAGCCCAAAACTCGCCGCGTACAAGCTCGGCATGATCCTTGTACAGCAGTATTATCGGCAGCGTACTTGTAGTGGCAAACAGGCTATCTTGCTCGCTTGCCATTTGCCGATTACTTACATACGATGCCGTAGTTATGCCGAAATTAAAAACTATGCTCACCCTACGCGAATCCGGCATTGCTACTTGCTGCTGATCGGTTATGTTCCCCACCGTCAACTGGAACGTATTTGTCTTAACGGAGTATGGCATGGTATAAAATACGGCGGGTGAAACGTGTAGCTTCGTTCCACCCGCCGCTCGCCGACCATTCTACCCAATGCGAATCAAGTCCATGTAAACCTCTTGTGCAGTATCAGCCGCATTGCACAAGAATTCTACGTTCGGCATGCCGTAGTTGTTGAATACACCCCAGACACCCAAGCCGCCGTTGCGGAACATTTCGTCTTGAATCACAACGCCGGTTGCCCCCGCAACGCAACCGGGTCTCCACGGTGTCTCCTGAAAAACAAGCCGGGCCGCAATGGCTGTCGTGCCAAACGCATTGAGACCGACGACAGCGTATCGCCCATTCGGCAACGTGTCGGCCCATGTTATTGCGCACTGGGTCCACAGTGAAGCAGCAACCGTCGTGGCACCCGTCCCGCGCATCGAGAAAATGTCGCCGTTCGGGATCGGCCCGATGGCACCGATTGCCAAGCCGAGAACAGTGTACATATTGTTTGGGCCGGCAGCGGAATTTGTAACTTCAACCGCCACCTCCTCAAGAGCCTTCAGCCGCAACGGATTTTTCCGCCAATCGGCAGGGCGTGCCAGTGTCGCCGGCAACAGAGCGGCGTCGATCGGCCGAATGAATACCGGCGAAATCTGCCGGATGCTTGGCGATGTAATGCGGCCCCGCAAGCCGGTTACACCGTTCAGCTTGGCATACGCCACACCCATATCCATTTGCGGCACGAAATGGCCATTTTGTACGAGCATGATGCTATCAGCGATGGCCGTCGAGTCAAAGTTTACCGCCGCTGTAGCCGCCGCTAAGTAAGCTGACGTGTGGAACATATAAAACCTCTCCCGTGTGATATAGACTCACACCGTTTCCGCACTGTTCGCAGATCGAATGATAGTGCGTTGTTTGATATAGGTCAAAAGCACAACGCTCGCCAAGCATGCACTTGACGAGCGTCGCGATAGAAAAACGACACTGCGGACACTGGCAAGTAATTAGCCAGCAACCATTTCCGATCCCACCATTGCCAAATGACCGCAAGCACGCATTACCTCCGGCGATACGCTACCGCCGTTTTGCAAGTGGTCAACGATCAGTGAGCACACCCGCTTTGCCGTCCGTGCTTGGTTAATGCCCAATTTCGCAACGGGCGAAATCTCGGGCAGCTTGCCCCTTGCCGCAACTGCCGCCGCTCGCCCGGCTTGCATGGCAACAGTATTGGGGCTACGATTGCCTTTGCCAGCGGACGGTGTAACTTGGTCGGCCATGATTTGCACTCCCTACTAATGGTGCATGGGCTAGCCGAAATGGCTTTGCCCGATGTACCAATTATAGCAAGTACTAGACCGATTGCAAGTAGGATTCTCACGATTTTCTCCCAAGTAAAAAAGACCGGCCAGCCATGCGGACTCGACACAAGGCCGGCCGGCCCAGCCGTTAGGCTCGCCGACGGAAGCGAGCATTCCCACGCATCATTTCCACGGCACGATTGATGTTTTGCTCGGTATCGCCACGCGGCGGTAGGCCAGCAACAACCGACTGGACGTGCGGCAAGAATTCGCCCATGAATGCGGCAAATTTCGGCTTGGCAGCAACCGCACCCGACGAAACACGTTGCACGCCCTTTTGTAGCATCGCGTTTTTCCAGTCCTGCAATGACACCCTTGCAAGACCCGCTTCCGTTTTGCCCTCCTGAGCCGCCCTAATGACACCGGCAACTTGGCGTGGAATAGCCGCAATAGCCAACTGGGTGGGAGCGACGGTAGTGGCGTTAATGCCATCCGTCATTTTCTTTTGGGAATTGCCTAGACCGGCAACCCAATTATCAGCAGCCTGTTGTGGAGTAACCATTTTTAGACGTTCCTTTGCACAAAAAAGTAGTCAAAACGGGCGTACCGTAAGGCGTGCCTGCCGATCCGAGTAGCCGATACGCTACGGTACGTCCGCATAAGGGACCGTAGCGGGGCGACAAACGGAACCCCAGCAAAGATAATGTAAACTATTGGCACGATAATTGCAATAGCAGATTCCGGAAAATCAGGGGTAGGGTGGTACAGTAATTGCTACGCAAATACCGTGCCAAATGACCTACGCAAAAAACGTGCCAAAACGAAAAATAACCCACCCCATACCCCCCCGATGGGGCAAAGTGAGCGGGGGGCCTTGTAGT
>Ga0209323_10003159_pt1 | contig 11002 bp, 14 predicted proteins | sample Rifsed19ft2_FD_184014 | JGI IMG/M metagenome (GOLD analysis project Ga0209323, IMG submission 184014) | Soil microbial communities from Rifle, Colorado, USA - sediment 19ft 2 (version 2) | ecosystem: Environmental > Terrestrial > Deep subsurface > Rock core/Sediment | place: Rifle, Colorado...
AGCCGGGGGCTTACCCAATTTAGTCAATCGGGCGCGAACCAGTGGCTCCATCGCCTGTTGCCGGTACTCCTGGAGGCTCTCACGACTCTCGGGGTCAAGCCGGAACGGGATGGGCGTCAGTTCGCCGCTGCTGAACGCCACACCGGCACGCGACGTGATTACATCATTGATGGTACCGAGCGTCGCCGACAAAGGCCGAAAAACCCTGAAAAACAGAGACTGTAGCATCGTTACCGGCCATAGGGCAGAGCTGGGGCGGCTCTGGCTTGGTGCAGCACTTGCAGGGTGGCCGTCCGGGCTTGAGCGAAAGCCTCACGCAGCATATCCAGGGCGATGCGACCGACGATATGGGCGTGAGTACGCACGCTGTAGATGGTTTTCTGCATCTTGCGGTAACGCCGATTGCCGCGCTCCACGGCATTGGAGGTAGCCGGGAGCAAACGGTCGTCAAGAAACGTCAGAGCCTTCTCGACATTGGCCGAGAACAGTGCTTTCAAGGTTTGGCCGATCTGGGAGAAGCGTTGCACGCGCTGGCGTAGGCGGGCCAACTTCGCCAGGGCGGTGTGCGTGCGGCAGCGCCGGTCGAAGAGCCGATAGACTTCGTCCATGATCTCGCGCAGGGCGCGCAGGTGAGGCAACCCGCGCGTAATGCGCTGGAGAATCTCGCGCTCACTGGGGCTGAGGTGGTGCTGGACAAACAAGTAGCGATGGGTGAACAGGTCAGCGATCTGCTGCTGGAGGCGCTGGCGCTGCCGGAGGAGTGGGCGCGTCTGCCGGGTGGGCCGGCCGCGGGGCAGTTTGGGCTGGCGTGCCGCCAAGTCCTTGCGCACTTTGGCCACCGCCCGCAGCACCGCCCGGCTCAGGTCGGCGAGAATATGAAACGGGTGCGTTTCATTTGAGTTGAGAACTGGTCAGGCAGCCAATGGTAGTTGGTGGTACTTCGTCTGGCTATCTGTGATAACCTGTTCACGAACTGTTGGCGATGTATTCATGATCTGGATTTCAATGGCTTGCGGATTAGGAACGGATCGTCCATACAAGCGGATGTGTCGTTGTCGTTTGCGGTAGGAATGGTAAGCATCCCAATCTCCGTTTTCGGCTACGGCCCGGAGGCGGAGCAAGTTTTCAGCGCCGGTCTGATTCCAGCGCATCCCGGATAGTTCGCAACGATCCTTAACAAAATGGCGACAAGCGCCTTCGATGACACCGGAGGCAATCGGCCAGCCGTTGGACAGATACGTTGGGTAGTCGATGTAGGGCAAATTGCGCTCGAAGTAGTTGGCGGTTGTGGTGAGTTGCTTGCGTTGCGTGGCGGTGGTGTGGGTGTCTTCTGCGAGGCGGCGAAAGTCTGCAATCACGTGTGGGGTTTGACCGGACAGGATTTGAAGCGCGCGGCTGGACACCCAGTCCAGCCGTTGCTCACTGGTTTCACCCAGCAAGCTGTTGGCCACATCCCACAGGTACTCGTCGGCATGGATGAAATCCAAGACCTGGGCAAAGTCCGAGAATTGGGTGGCGATGCGCGATTGTAAGGCTTCACAGCCATCGCACAGGGCGACTTTGTGCTGGATGTGTTCTCCCTGGCGCAACATCACTTGCTGTGACAGACGAGACAGAGCCGCATCTTTGCCGTCCAAAGTGGCCCAGATATGCTTGGGGTGCGGTTTTGAACGTGGCGAAGCGGTTGCGGGTGACTGCGCGCGCGGGCTGGGGTCAAAGAAACTGGCCACCACCTCTTCGGGCGTACGCGGCGCAGCCGCAATCGTGTAAACGGTGGTCACGACCGCTTCTTTCTTGCGCCCGCGCTTTTCGCCCTTCCCCAAGCGCAGCTGGGGCTCAGTCGGGGTGTCCAGCACCATCGGCACCCCTTTGCCATCGGCTTGAATGACCAGGCTCTCCGCTTCGTTCATCGGAGACGGTGGTGGCTTTTGGGCGTAGGAAGCTTCGACCTCGGCGGCGTCTTGGGCCATGTTCTGCTGAAGCGCCCGAGTCGACAGGTTGAGCCCCAGCAACCGTTCCAGAATATCGGCGGTTTTACCATACACGGTGTAACCCCCAAGGTATTCAGACACTTCCCGTAGCAAGTCCGAGTAACAGTCTTCACTCAGGCTCAACTCAGCGTCCAGCGGGATTTGCTGGCCAATCCCTTGCCGGTAAAAGTACGGCCGTTCAAAGGATAACTTGCCAAAGATCGAGAAGTACGCGCGGGGTGTGTCGCGATGGTGCGGCAACGTCTGCCCCGCTGCAGTCTGAAGGGACTGCCGAGAACAAGCCTGAGAACGCATGACGAAAAACAGGTGCAGCAGTTTCGCCCCAAGGCTCAAGACCAGTTTGAACAAACCGCGCTCAATGTGATCGGCTGTAGCGGTGCGTGCTTGTTCGCCAGTAACGAAATCCAACAGGTGCTCAAATTGCGCGCGAACATCCTGTATAATCTCTTGTGAGTTGGAAGTCATGGTTTCTCTCCTGAAGTGGTTTGGGAAAACTCACTTTACCAGAGAGAAGCCTGACTTTCAACTCAAATGAAACGCACCCATACCATATTTGATGCCGGCATGGCTGAAGTCATACAACTTAGTGTGGTAGCATGCCCAATGCGCATTCGGGCGCGCCTGCCCGGTGTTGACCAGATGCTGGACAATGTCCCCATCTGGGTCGAGCACGCACACTGCCGGGACGCTGCCTTCTCGAATCGACTTTTGCCTCCTCGCTTCTCGCAACAGATTTTCCGGCGTGAAGACGGTCGGCGCTGCATAGAGCTTGTGGCTCAGAATCGGCAGTGAGTCAGGAATCATCGATCCTCTTTCAAGTCCTCAAGATCGCCCGCCGAGCATCCCACGGCTTGTTTACCCCTGCCGCCAGAAACGCGCCGAACATCGGCAGCCACCTCGCGCCGACACGCTCGGCGCGCCACGTCACCGGCCCACCGGCTATCGCGGACAGCAAGCGCAGGAGTTCCGGTGGTTGAAAGAAGTGAGCGTGCGTGTACGGCGACTCGTCTCGTCGCAGACGGCGCGCGATCGCCCACAGGCTCCAAGCATTCAGGACGCCCACGATCAGCTTTCCGCCGGGGCGCAACACGCGCCATGCCTCGGCCAACATCGCCTGCGGGTCGCGCGCGAATTCCAGCACCGTCAGGCAGCGACCAAGTCGAAAGAGCTGCGCGGAAACGGGAGACGTTCTCCATCGGCACGACAGAGAGTCAGCGTCTCGCTCACGTGACGCGCGGCTTCCTTGAGCATCGCGGCAGAACGATCGACACCGACCATGCGCACGCCGCCTTGCGCGAAGGCCTTACCGAACTGCCCCGTGCCGCACCCGACTTCCAGCCCTCGCCTGCCCGTCAATTGGCCGCCGAGCGCATCCAGCGCCGCGATTTCCACCTCCCGTGCAAATGCGCCTAAAGGCGTGGCATACCAGGCATCGTATTGAGGAGCAATCTGATCCCACGGATCGATCAACGGTATGGCAATGGCCTATCACAATGACTTGAACACCTTGGCCAGGCTCTCTCCGTAGATGGACAGTTCCCATTCACACACCCAACCGAAAGGCGTCAGCGCCACCTGGTAGCCGGTGTTGCGCAAGCGCAAGGCCGCACTCTGTAGAAACGCTTCCGCGAACTGGGGCGAGGCGCTGCCCTCGGCCAGATGGGTGAAGGAGTGCAACACGATTGAGCGTACCTGCAACGCGCTAAGGCTGGCCCAGAATCTCCAAGAGTCGCTTCACGTCGGCCCTGGCCGTCTCCACGAACACGCCCCGGTAGCCGCCATTGCCGACGACGACCGTGTGATCGCCGCCGACATACACCCAGGCGCGCTGCGGCACCCAGTTCGCCTCGCTCAATGTCGTGAACGCGCTGGCCAATGTGTTGAACGTCATCGTGACCAGCGCGCAATACCGCGCGATCAGCTCCGCCATTTCGGGCGAAGGATTGCTGACCCGGTACCCGGTACACTGCCCGTCAGCGGTGTACTCAAATGCGGCCGTCACACCTTCCAGCTTGAGCAAGTCATCCAGTGTCGCAGGCATATTCACCTTCTCCAGGCGTATCGACTTCGAGAACAGGTGCTTACTTCCGTCGTGCAGGTAGCGTCTCATACATCACGCCGGCAACGACCACACCCGACAGAAACGTCAGGCCGCCGATGACGGCGATAGCGAACGGAATGCCGAGCGAGTCGGCGAGCAGACCGGCCAGCAGCGCGCCGATCGCGTAGCCCCCATCGCGCCACAAACGGTACACGCCAACTGCAGATGCACGCCACTCCGGGTGCGCCACGTCGGAGACGGCCGCCAGCAGCGTCGGGTACACCAGCGCCGTGCCAATGCCGAGCAAGACCGCACCGCCTAACCACGCCCCGAAACCTTGGCCGACGACGAACAAGCCGATCCCGATCGCCTGCACCCACATCCCGACGGTGATCAGCGGCTTGCGTCCCCACCGGTCACTCAGTGCGCCGGTGATGAGCTGGCTCAAGCCCCACACGCCGGGATAGGCGGCGGCGATGATACCGACCTGATCGATGGGCAGTCCTTTACCTGACAGGAAGAGTGGCAGCAAGCCCCACACCATCCCGTCGTTGAGGTTGTTGACCATCCCGGCCTGGCTGGCGGCGAATAGCGCCCGGTCTTTCCAACTGGTGAGGAGGAGGATTTCGGCGAAGGAGAGTGGGTTTGTTTGTTCGTTGGCTGGCTGCTTGCGCCCCGCTCGGCGGGGTTGGTTCTGGGCTTCGTGGCGCGCGTGGCTATGCGTTTCCTGGACGAAAAGAGCGGACAGCAACAGACCGAGAATTGCGAATGCGATGCCGGGGATGAACGGCGCAGGTCGCAAGCCATACGTTGCGGCCAGATAACCGGTGAGCAGAGCCGAAAGTGAGACGGCCACGTAACCGGCGAACTCATTCAGCCCCATCGCCAGCCCGCGCTGCTTCGGCCCGACCAGGTCGATCTTCATGATCACCGTCGTCGACCAGCACAGCCCTTGGTTGACGCCGAGCAGGACGTTGGCGAAGACGATCCAACCCCAACTCGGCGCAGCGATGATCAGCAATGGCACGGGCAACCCAATCAGCCAGCCTGCGACCAGAATCCGCTTGCGCCCGAGCCGATCAGATAATCGCCCGGCCAACAGGTTCGCCAGGGCTTTCACGATGCCGAAACTGATCAGAAAGGACAACGCGATCGATTTGGACGCCAGCCCGAAATCCGACTCGGCGATGAGCGGCACGACCGTGCGCTCCAGCCCGACCATCGCCCCGACGAAGGCGTTGACGACGACGAGCAGCGTGAACTGCTGCCAGTTAGCGCGCAGGCCGAGGACAACTGTCCCCGTCTCCTGGCGCGTTACGCCATTCATCATCGCAATCCCTGCTCCACTTCGAAGCCGGCATCGTGCCAGGCCGCAAAGCCGCCGTCAAGCAGCGTCAGGTCGCGATAGCCGCGCCGCGCCAGGACGGCGAGGCCGGCCGTCGAGCGATCGCGATGCTGGCAGTGGACGACAATGGGGCGGTCAGCCGGCAAAGGCAGGTCTTCGTAAGGCAAGCGGCCGTCCTCGATGTGGATCGCGCCGGGGATGTGCCCGGCCGTCCACTCGTCGTCTTGCCGCACATCGAGCACGAGGGGCGCGTCGCCGCTATTCAATCGATCGCGCAGCTCAGCCACAGGGATTCTTCGGATACGCGTCACTGGCAAGTCAGCTGCTTCCCAGGCAGCTATGCCGCCCTCCAGATAACCGCGCAGATCGTCGTAGCCGATGCGGATCAGTTGACGCACCGCCTCGTCACAATCAGCCCGGCTGTTCGCCACCAGAACCAGCGGCGCGCCGAACGGGATCAGCCAGCCGGCCCAGGTGATGAGCGGCGTATCCAGAGCAATACCATACGCGTTGGGGACATGCCCCTCGGCAAATTCGCGCGCCGGTCGCACATCCAGCACCGCGCCGCCCTGTCCCAACCACTCGTGAACAGCCACAGGCGACAGTGGCTTCAACTCCGGCAGTCCGCCGAGCACCTTCGGCCCGCGCCGGTTGACCGCCCGCAGCTCTTTGAAGTAGACAGGATACGAAGGTAGTCCGTCCAAAGCCAGCGCGACGAATTCCTCCTCGCTACGCGCCTGCGCCAGCCGGTTGGTGGCGCGCTCACGGCCAATCGTCGTCACACGATCGAGAGAAGTCGGCGCGATGCAGAACGACCCGGCCCCGTGCGTCGGGTATACGCTCACTGAGTCGGGCAAGGCGAGCAACTTGTGGTGGAAGGTGTGGTAGAGCTGGCGGGCGAGTGGAACCGTCAGATCATGACCGAGCAAATCGGTGCGCGCCGCGCCGCCGACGATCAGTGCGCCGCCAGTAAAGATGGCTGCCGGTGAAGTGCGCTTTGGCTCAGTGACGGTGAAGCCAATGTGCTCCGGGGAATGGCCGGGCGTCGCCAGAACCGCGACGGTGAGTTCGCCCAGCGCCAATGTATCGCCGTCGCGCAGCGGCAGATGATCGAATCCAAGTTCCGCCTCGGCGCTGGCGCCAATCTGCAGATCGACTTGTGCAGCCAGTTCGCGGACGCCGGAGATGAAGTCGGCGTGCAAATGTGTATCCAGCGCATACTTCAGACGGAAGCCCAATCCATCGGCTACCTGGACATACTGATCCCCATCGCGCTGTGGGTCGATCACTGCGGCCAATCCGGTTTCCTCCGAGCCGACCAGGTAGGATGAGTTGCCCAGCCCTTCGTCCACAAATGGCTTAATGAACATAGTCCCCCCTCAACTTGGCAATGCTTCAGTTCAAACAATGATCGGAATGCCCAATCCCCTCCCGCCGAGCCTCAAGGCCAGTCGTAGCGCCTCACGCTTTGGCCCATAGGGTGCCAGCCACCATTTCTCGAACAGCACCTTGCCCAGGTGCCACGTGCGTCCCATCTGCCGCACTGCAATCTTGGGCGAGGGTTCGGCAAAGAAGTTGCCGAACGCGAATCCGGCCAGGCTCTCGCCCGCTTCCAACATACAGTAGCCCACACCCGGAAACTCACCCTGCGCACTTGCGCCCCCGATCTCGGCGACAAGGCGTTGTGCGACGACCTCGGCCTGCGCGTGCGCAAATACCCCCGCCTTGGGCAGCATCAACGGCACATCCGGTTTCCAGCGACCCGGAATCGGGATGGCCGTCACGTCACCCAGCGCGTACAGGTTCTCGTGCTTCGTCCGCAGCGTGGCGCGTTCCACAGGAATCCATCCGGCATCATTGGTCAGTCCTGCCTCGCGCGCGACACGCGGACCGCGATGCGGTGGGATCGCCACGAGCAGGTCATACTTAAACGGCGCCTCTTGTCCCTCGAAGGTCAAATCACGGGCGGCTACATTCACCGCTGCCAACTTGCGCATCGGGTGGAACGCGACACCTTTCTGCGTCAGCATCTGCTTCACCGCCTCACCCAGCACCGGGCCGGCAACCGGCATCGGTTGAGGCTCTGGCGTGAACAAGTGAACATCCACTTTGTCGCGCAAGCCACGCCGCCGGAAGAAGTCGGCGATGAGCATCGCACCCTCGTGCGGCGCGCCGGGGCATTTGTAGGGCAGCGCACTCACGACGACGGCCACACGCCCGCCGCGAAAGTCTCGCAAGGCGTCGCGCAATTTCTCCGCGCCGTCGAGCGTAAAGAAGGTGTGTGCGCCTTCGGCCAAACCGGGAATCGCTTCGGGCGCCAGTTCCGCGCCCAGGGCGATGATGAGATAGTCGTAGGGGTAGGTCTCAGACCTTCCCGTACTCTGCGCGCTCGTCTCCACGCGGCGGTTTGCCGTGTCAATCGCCTGCGCCTCGGCCAGGATTATTTCGACGCCCGGTCGCACCAGCTGATGGATATCACACGCGATCTGCTCGATCCGCCGATCGCCGGTCATCAGCCATAGAAACGAAGGCGCAAAAGCGTGCTGAGGCTTCTTCTCGACCAGCACGATACGATGCTCGGCCGGCAACCGCCGGCGCAGTTCGTTCGCGGCGATGAGTCCCCCGACGCCGCCGCCCAAAATCAGGATCGTCTTGCCCATCATGTTTCTCCTCTCTCACTTCACTGCTGTGATTCGAGTCCGCTCGATCAGGTCTGCCGCCCTCGACAGCTCGCCATCAGGATAGCCCAGCCAAACCACTTTCTCCAAACCGAGCAACATGGCAGCCGCCTGCTGCTCGTCGCGGCGCACACGCGCTAACTCGGCCGGCACTGCCGCCGGGTCCTGGCTGCCCTTGCTGCCGTCGGTGCACACCACCAGATCGACGTGCCACCCTTCCTCGACCCAGCGTGCCAGGCTGCCGCCGCTGGTAAACTCGGCATCGTCGGGATGCGCACTGATCGCCAGCAAACGTCTACTGCGAACCAGTCTATCGTGCGTCATGCGTCACCGTTAGAATACCAGAATCCGATCGGCTTCCACCGTCCAGCATCCCTCCAGGTCGAGACTGCCGTCCACGATACCTTCGATCTTGTGTTCAGGCTCGAGCCCGCGAGCCTCGCTGCACGATCCTCAAGTTGCCACTTCGCCGCGTTGGGCCAGCGACTTGACCATGCGCTCGATGTTGTAATAGCCGTCGGGCGTCTTCTGCCCCTTGCGAGCGCACAGCACACCATCGCCGGTGAGGAAGACGCGCACCGCCACGCCCGGCCGCTTGATCAGATTGAGCGCCAGGCGCAGCGCGTTGTAGGGACGCTCGTTGCCGTAGGGGGCGTCGTTGACGATGAACAGATATTGCTTCGTCTCTTCAGTCATGTATGCTCCTATAGTATTACTCCGCCGAAACTATCACGACCGCGAAGATTTCGAACCACGGATGCCACGGATGTCACAGATGATTACTGCAAAACATCCGTGTAATCCGTGTCATCCGTGGTCAACCGTCTGGTTGCGGTAGGAGACCGCGCTATGCTTTCACAACCCGGATGCGCCCCCGCGGCTCCGGGAGGATTTCACCGATCACGGCCGCCGACTCGACACCGGCCTGCCGAAGAGCCTTCAACAGCCTTGCAGCGCGCTTCGGCGGCACGGCGATCAGCAGCCCGCCAGATGTCTGGGCATCGCACAAAATCATCTGCGCCTGTGGTGAGATGCTGCGTCCCCACCTCACGAACTCGCTCAGGTAACGATGGTTGTTTCGTGATCCATCGGGTATCGAGCCTTGTGCAACGAGCGTCCACGCCTCGGGTACGACAGGTACTTGCGGGAGATACACTTTCGCGCCGACGCGGCTGGCCTCGACCATCTCGCGCAGATGGCCCAGCAGCCCGAAGCCGCTGACATCCGTACAGGCGTGAACACCTACTGCCAGCATCGCTTCAGAAGCGGCCCGGTTGAGTTGCGTCATCACCGCTGTGACTCGCTCGACAAGATCGCCATTGACCAGTTGCCGATCGATGCCGGTGGTGATGATGCCCAGGCCGAGTGGCTTGGTGAGAATCAGCGCGTCGCCCGGGCGTGCGCCGGAGTTAGTGATGATGCGTTCGGGATGGATGACACCGGTGACGGCCAATCCATACTTCGGTTCGAGGTCTTCGATCGAATGACCGCCGCCGAGCGCGACGCCGGCTTCGGTGAGTTTGGCTGCGCCCCCACGCAAGATCTCGCCGAGTAGCCCTTGCGGGAGTGTCTTGATCGGATAGCCTACCAGGTTGAGCGCCAGCACCGGACGCGCGCCCATCGCGTAGATGTCGGACAGGGCATTTGCAGCGGCGATGGCGCCGAAGGCGAATGGATCATCCACGATGGGGGTGATGTAGTCGACGGTTTGGACGACGGCCAGGTCGTCGCTGAGACGATACACCGCCGCATCTGCGCCGTGGTCGAAGCCGCTCAGCAGGTTAGGGTCAGTGGACGGGGGCAGATGGCGCAGAACCTGCGCCAGATCGGCCGGGCCGATCTTACAGGCTCAGCCCGCGCCGTGAGAGAGGGAGGTGAGTTTGATGGCCGAGTAGTCCGTCATGCCAAATCTCCGCTTGACAGTCTACCCGCAACAGGCCGATAATCCAATAGCCAATCGATTATCAATCTGATAACTTCTGGTTATAGCGATGGATTTTCCTCGTCTTTTGGTCTTTCGCGCCGTCGCGCGGCACTTGAGTTTCTCACGCACAGCGGACGAACTGAACATGAGCCAGCCGGCCGTTTCCAAGCACGTTCGCCTGTTGGAAGCGGAGTTGGGCGTTCGGCTGTTCCAGCGTCTCGGTAATCGCGTTGAGTTAACGGATGCCGGGCGTATCCTGCTCGACTACGCTCAGCGGGTGTCGGTGCTGACCGAAGAAGTGCATCGCGTTTTGGGCGAGTTACAGGGCTTGCGGCGCGGCTATCTGCGGCTGGGAGCCAGTACAACGCCCGGCCTGTACTTGCTGCCGGAAGTGCTGGCTCGCTTTCGAAAGACGTATCCGGGTATCGAGACGACGCTGGCGATCACAAACAGCGTCGACGTCACACGCCGTGTGCTAGCTGGCGAGTTCGACCTGGGCTTCAGTGGCGCACCGACGGAAGCGCCAGGCTTGCAGGTGCGGCCCTTTGTCGAGGATGAGATTGTGTTGGTTGTGCCTGCCGGTCACGCACTGGCGCTTCAGCGGGCGTTCGCACCGGATGTGCTGGCCGACGAGACGCTGATCGTGCGCGAAGCGGGTTCGGCCACCCGGCAAATCACCGAAGCCCACCTGGCGCGACTGGGTTTGGTGTCTAGGCAGGTGCTAGAGATGACCGGGTGCGAGGCTGTGAAGCGTGCAGTCAGTGCCGGGTTGGGGGTGGCGTTTGTTTCTCAGTATGCGATTCAGCTGGAACTGGCTCACCGGCTCCTGCATGTGCCGGACATCTCCGAATTGCGGTTCGCACGGCAATTGTTTGTCCTGGCGCGCAAAGATGCACGTCCCTCGGCGGCGACGCTGGCTTTTATCGCGCTGTTAGGTAAGGGAAGGTCGTAAATGGTGCACTCGGAGATGTGCGACAACTGGGGTTACGATAATCTTCACAAAGCCATCGAGGGCCAGGCATA
>Ga0209323_10003160_pt1 | contig 11001 bp, 7 predicted proteins | sample Rifsed19ft2_FD_184014 | JGI IMG/M metagenome (GOLD analysis project Ga0209323, IMG submission 184014) | Soil microbial communities from Rifle, Colorado, USA - sediment 19ft 2 (version 2) | ecosystem: Environmental > Terrestrial > Deep subsurface > Rock core/Sediment | place: Rifle, Colorado...
CGTTATTCCTAAGTTCGCTCAGATATTTGAAGGAATGGGAATTTCTCTTCCTTTTTCGACTATGATACTCATGGGGATGAGCCGATACTCCATTAGATACGGCTGGATTTCTATTATTGTCGCCATGATCGCATTCTTTTTGTATAAAAAAGCGATGAAGGATAAGAACACATCAATAAAAATAGATCAAAAAAAGTTGAAATTACCACTCATTGGTAATCTTCTATGGAAAATGCAAATATCCAGATTTGCGAGAACGCTCGGTACACTACTCGAAAACGGGGTACCGCTGCTTAAATCGATGGATATCGTTAAAGATGTGCTATCCAATCAATATCTTGCTGACATTCTCAGTAATGTAAAGTCTAATGTGAAAGAAGGTGCGAGCCTCACAATTTCACTCGCACAAAAAAGATTTCTACCAGAAATTGCTGTCCATTTATTAAAAGTAGGAGAAGAAACAGGAAATTTGGATCAAATGCTCCTTAAAGTTGCAGATAATTTTGATGCCGATACGGAACAGCGAATGAAGCGACTGGTAACTATGGTAGAACCTCTGCTTATATTGCTCATGGGTGCTGTCATCGGTGTAATCGTAATCTCTATGCTAACGGCAATTCTCAGTGTAAACGATCTACGATTTTAATTTATAAATGAAAGAATGCTTCCTGTCAGTAATAATTCCTGCCTATAACGAGGAAAAAAGGTTATTATCCACTCTTAGCAAGATATGCGCCTATCTCTCTACAAAAGACTTTCCTTATGAAATCATCGTAGTGGACGATGGCTCCACGGATAACACCTTACAAATGGTAAAGAATTTTGCAAGTTCAAACAGACACATTGTTATTTTGATAAATGAACAGAACAGCGGTAAAGGTTATTCAGTGAGAAAAGGCATGTTGTCCGCACGAGGCGAATACGCTTTCTTTACCGATGCGGACCTTTCTACCCCAATTGAGGAAATAGAAAAATGTCTGCCGTATCTTATAAATGGTTATGATGTGGTTATCGGATCGAGAAGTATGCCAGGCTCAGATATTCTTGTTCATCAACCCTGGTACAGGGAGAAGATGGGAAAAATATTTAACTTCATGGTAAATATGGTATTGCTGAAAGGGATTATCGATACGCAGTGTGGATTTAAAGGATTTAAGCGAGAAGCCGTCAAAACAGTCTTTAACAGGTGTAAAATTGATGGTTTTTCGTTTGATGTGGAAGCTCTTTATTTATCACGAAAGTATAATTTCAAGATCAAGGAAATCCCCATTCGCTGGGAAAACTCTCCATTAAGTAAGGTCAGCCCTATAAAACACTCCCTTCAAATGTTCAAAGACCTGATAGGAATAAAAATTAAAGATTTAAAAGGCGACTATAGATGATGTCATTTTTTATGAAATAAAACCTGAACTGGAACAAGGGACTCGCTTCCACCAGGTGGCGTCCATAAAAATTCCATAATGGCTCCCCCTCCACCATCAAAATATTTTATTCGAACATGATGGAACCCCTCACCAAGAGAGACAACACCTGTAATATGTCTCATCGCATGAAGGTCATCATTGTCTACAACCAAGTTCCCATCGATATAAACAACTGAACCATCATCCGATTTTGTTGCAAATTGATAGACTCCCTTTTGCGCTATGGACAGATATCCTTCCCACTCGATGCCAAAAGGAGACCTATAGGGCTTTTGTGTTTCATCATTATAGGTAAAGGAAATGGAATTTTTTTCCACCCTGGACAAAAAAGGCAGTCCGATACATTCGATATTATAATAATATTTACCTGTCAATCCCTGCTCTAATTCATCCTTAGAAACTTTGGTAATTGGCAGGCTCGCTGCTTTCGAAGTTGCTTCTTCTCCACATACGGCATTGTATAGATCTTCTTGTATATAAGCCACGAGCCATACACCAGGCCGTAATACAAACCGCTCCTTCTTGTATTTTCCCTTTAACTTTTCCTTGAGTTTACTCTCTCCACTCTTATCAACCAGGATAACAGGTGCGTTGGGATTATCAATAACACTGCCCCAGAATCTTGCATTTTTATACTCTCGGAAATACCAGGGTAATGGCCAATATTCTTTTGAAACAATATTGATGACTATACTCTTTCCAGATGTGTTTGAGAGTGATTCCATTCTGTTCATTAAATTATAAACATCTCGTTTGGTCTGAACATAGACAAGCTCGTATCGTTCATCGTCGTAATTTTTAAAATTTAGCATAATGGACTGATAACAAATAATACCAAAAATGATCACGTATATTGGATAAAAGATAGCATAATGCCATCTTTTTTTTACTATTCCAAATATGCCGTTTACAAAAATACCCGCCAGAATGGAAAGTGGTAATAAAATATTCACTACCAGCCACGGTGTCTTATAAGGTATAAGGGAGTAAACGACATAAATGAGAATGGCCCAAAATGATACAAAAACAGTAAATTTACTTCTATGCCTGAATGCATAATAAAATCCAGCAATTCCCAATACCAGCATGGGAAGTTCAAATTTGCGAAACAGTTTAAAATAATAGAAGAAAGGCTTGGCATGACCGCCTTGATGCACGCCTGTCTTTGACCATATCTTTAAAGTCCTCAATATCCCATTTACACCCTCATAATAGGTAAAAAAAGAAGAATAAAACAGGAAATTGATTAGAAAGAACATCCCCACGCTTATGCCAACAGCATATTTGTGTCTTTTGCATTCACTTGCAAATGTGGTAAAGATGTTTTTAAACCTGGCATACCGTGTGCCTTTGGGAGATAATCCTACTTCAAAACAATACGCAATAATCAAAGACAGCGCAAAAACTGCGAATGTAATTATATATGTTTCTTTTATCGTAATCACAAATGCAATGCTTGCGACTGCGAAATAAATGTACCTTGATTTCCTTGTTTCTGAATAAAGAAAGAACGAGACAATTATTGCCAGCGAAAAAAAGATTAAATATATTTCATGAATTGTATCTCTTGAGAAAAATGAGATGGATGGAGAAAGGGCAACTAATAATCCCGCCGTTAATAACCCCATCGCCCCAAACCTTTTGTGTAAAGGATACAGCAGGGCAACTGTCATAATGCCAAATAAAACCGGCAACAATCTAAAAGAGAAATCAGTAAAACCTAAAATGTATGTAGGAATTAAACCAATGTAATAGAGGAACGGGCCATGATAATTGGAAGGGTCATAGCGATAGTAGCCCGTTTTATATAGATTAATCAGGAAATGGCTGTTAACGCCTTCATCTGAATGAAAGGGCCTGAGGTCGAGATCCCAGAAGCGAATAAGGGACGCTATTAAAACGGGTACAAAAAAAACGATGAGTAGTGGAATTATTTGGCTTTGTCGTTCTTTCATGGTTTGAAGATTAAAGATAAAAGATTAAAGAGAAACAATTCTATTGTTATTTAGTTTTTGATGCAATTGAACCCATGATTAGAGATATTTCTTTTGATTCTTGGATTAAATATCTGCGTATATCTTCTTTTCCCAGGTTGAGTTTGTTTATAACTTTGTACCAAAAACAGGTTTCCAGTGATTCTCTCAGACTTATTGCTACTTTTGCGTGGAATTCCTTTGGTGTAGAGGCCTGACTTTCTTCATAATTAGCGCCAATTGAGGTAGCAGCTTTTGATAACTGATAACGAATCACGTCATATTCTTTTCTGTAATGAATAGTTCCTAAAAATTTAATAGTATTTACAGCAAAATCAACTAAACGTTCTCTCAAATCTATTTTATAGTTCACAGTTTTTTCAGATATAACCAATTTGCCTTTTTTAGACTCAACGTTATATTTTATCGTCATGTCACTTTCTCCTTTTTATCTTTTGTCTTTAATCTTTTATCTTCAATCTTTCTGCCGGTATCTTTTCTTCTACACTACCAGGTGGAGTCCATAACAAGTCAAGAACGGCCCCTCCACCGCCGTCAAAATATTTAATCTTAATTCTATGTTTACCTTCATTTAATAAGATTTTATTATTTGCAGACTTCCTAGCATGGTAACCACCGTTATCTATTACAAGTTTATCGCCTATATAGAGCCATGAACCATCATCTGATGCCAACTGAAACGAGTACATACCTGTTATGTCAACATCAATAAATCCTTCCCAAATGGCGCTAAAAGGACCGGATACCGGTTTCTCGTTGTCACTTGAATAATTAAATTCAATGTAAGAGTCAACTTCTTCGTACACAGGTTCACCCTCCCAGTTTAAATTATTAAAGTAGTAAACATTCAGGCCGTATTTCTTATCAGGAGAATCTTTACTACCAACTTGAAACGTCTGTTTCTTTTTATTAAGGTCGTAAACATTATAGTATTTTGTCGTAATAATGCATGAATAATTATTATCAAAATATTTTTTATTTACACCAATCCTTCTTTCATGCGGACCTACTATAGCATAGTCTGGTTTATACTTATCTACCAATTGAAATGCCTCGGGCTTGCCTCTTAACATTATTTTTATATCATTTTCACGCGTTTGGCTCTCATCGTAACCATGACTCCATATATGCGGAGGCCAGCCCATCAAAGTCTTTCTGCCTGTCATAAATACAAGGTGATTAAAAATAGGTGCATTTAAAAAAACAGCATCTAAAGGAGTTAAGGTAGATATTTGTTTAGCAATTTCAACTTCTTCTGTAGAAAATTCCTTTGACCCATTCACAGGTGCGATTGCATATCTGAACACATCAATACCGCCCGACGCAGTAATGATAAACATTATTATTAAAAACCCTGCCCTTAAAAGGATTTTATATGGTAAAGCGATATTAATCGATACAGAATGTTTGCCTTCTCCAGAAATTCCTTCTACCTTTTTATCCTTTGTAAATGCATCCCATAGACAAGTCAACGCTAAAGCGGCAACAGGAATAGTGCCTAAAAACCAGTATATCAAAATCTTTATATTATCCCAGTCCCACGGCGCAAATAGCATTACATTGGGCAATAGAAAAGGTATCAGGAATGTTAATAAATAGAACCCAGAACGGATATGGACATTGTTATTTGCATCTCTATAAAAAGTAAAAATAAGCACAAATCCACCAATAACCAATGGCCAGAAAAGTGTAGTATTCTTCAACCAGAACCAGAATGGATTTTCGTTGCCTACCACCCAGCCAAAATAGGGCTTAAAGAATCCCTCGCCTCCAACGTGTTCTGAAAGATATAACACCTGAGGTAAAGATAATACAAATGCAGGCATGAAGAATAGGAACCACCTGCGCCAGTCCCAGAAAACAAGTCCAAGCGGTATTGTAACCATAAGCATAGCAAGGAAGCTGTGCGTATGAAACAAAGGCAGTGAACCAGCAAGGATACCGGCAAATAAAAATTCTCTCCAATTTTTCCGCTCAATACCTGTATAAAGAAGTAAAAAGATTAACATGTTGATTGGGAAACCAAATAAGAACGGCCTTTGCGGTACGTTCAAGCACGATAATGGTGTAATCCAGCGATAATTCAGTGGTTCTATTTTTGTATAATCCCTTGGTAAATTCATCAGGAATGACCATAAACTACCGGATGTATTTGTTAGGTCCTGAAAGAAATAATAAAAACCAAAACCCCCTGTAAAGAAGAATATAAATGGAGAAATAATTGCAGCAAGTCTTCTCTTCGTTAAACGATAAGTAAAGTAATAAAGGATACAATAGAATGAAACTGTTAATAAAAAACCGGGTATAAAAAATATATCCTTGAAATCTAAACCCAATTTTAAAAAAATAGCCGACAAAAAATCTGAAAGGAAAGGATAGCAGAGTTTTTCGCCAGCAAAAGATGGGTCTTGTGGCGGAACGTTATCACCCAATACAAATGATGTAATATAGGCAAGGTGCAATGGAAGGTCGCCGTAGTTATTTGCCAAACCAATATATAATCCATCGCTTTTCCATATTACCGTCCTGTAAAACAAACGGCAGAAGATTGTAGTAAAGAACGAAAATACAGCAATATGAACAAAATACGATATCTTATTCTGAAGAAAATCCCCCCTTATATCGGTTATCTCATTTACTATCTTTCCTTTTAAATACCCCCATTTAATAGTCAAAAATACAGCAATAAAAATACATAGCAGACACATTGATATGTATATACTCTTGAACTGGAGTCCCCATATCAACGAAAGGAGATAAACAATCCATGTATGGAGTCCTAAACCAACAACCATGCCATAAGCAATTCTTTCAAGTATGGAATACCTTGCTGACAAAAAGTAAGTAAGTAAAAACCCGGCAATAACAGAAACAATTATAAATAGGACAACAGACTCCATATATTTTCTTCCTCAATCTTTGTGATTTGTCAGGAAACAATAGAATTTAATCTTACTTATCATAAAAGCTCAAGCGATCTGAAGGTACAACCGTTCTATTCATTGACGGCGTACTCCATAACAGTTTAATTATCGCATCAAAACCTATATCATTATATTCAACAGTAATCCTGTGCCAGCCCCTGTCCATGTAAATTGCAGCAGAATCTTCGGTTTCCCGATGCGGCTTCCAGTTATCAATAATGGTGTGTTCATCAATTATCAACCTTACACCATCATCACTAACAGTATAGAATTTATATTCTCCACTGGAATCAACCTTTACCAAGCCTTCCCAGCGCACTGAAAAATTATCGCCATTCACGCCGTTAACAGGAGAACCGCGTCCCCAATCAAAGTTTATAACCTTATCCGTTCTTGAAAGGACAGAATTATTAAAATACTTTCCGTTATAATAACTTCCCCTTAAACCACCGATAAATTCGGGTCTTATATCAGCAATATCTAATACATCAACCCGTCTCTCGGCAACCTCCTTGATTTCATAACCTGCCCTACCATCCGGAAAAAATATTGTTTGAATAGTTTTATACTGGGGGAAATTACCTGCCCTGACAATTAATGCCTGTTTCCTGTTCGTACTGCGGCTAAAACCATCAAAAGAATATTTATCAAAACGATCAGCGTTCTGCCATTCTGCAGGGTCATACCCTGTATAGAATAATACAAATATATAAGGTTTGCCCATCCCTGAAAAACTATAATAATCAATCCCTCTCAGGTTCTCAGCAGTCTGAATAATCTCCTTCATTCCATAATCAAACGAACCATAAAAAACACTGGAATATACCTTGTAATACCTCGCAAAATAGTATCTTATATTGAAAACTACTAGCACTAGAAAGGCGATAGATATTGATATAATAACGTATGTGATATATTCCCTATACTGAAATCTACTTTTGTCAATCTGCTTAAAATATCCGTATAATGAATCTATGCTTACAGCAGCAATTATCTGGAAAACCGGCAGTCCACATATTGTCCTTACGGCGTGAGGAATACTCTCATACGTTAAACTCGAAGACACTGGAAACATAAAAAACCACCACGCCAGAATTAAATACTCTTTTCGCCTCTTTACAAAAATGAAAATTAATCCAATGACAAGAAGTATACATTCAAATCTATATAGCTGTCCTATCGCCCCGATGTTATGTCTTGAATTCAGGTCACCCTTAAAAAACAGGAAATCAGGAGAAACGTGTAATAAATAATTTCTAATAAAAGAATATGAAATCAAAAATATTTTATTGTTTACAAGGCTTTTAAAAAAAGACGGCACCCAGTACTTATCATTTAAAATACCATCTCTTGTCATTCCCAAAGAATGTTCAGTAAAAATAGAAATAATATTAAACCTTGACTGTCCTTCCCCTTTAAAAGTTAATATTAAAAGTGGTGCTAAAATAAGCAATCCAATTAATAGAGACAATACAAATTCCCGTTTGAATTGTAATAAACCACGAAAATTTAGAGTAAAGAAACCTGCAAGAAAAAGCGGTACAAATACCTTTGCCGGGGCATAAGTGTAAAAGGTTAGCGCAAACAAAATGGCACTATAAAATAGATATCTACCTTTATTAAGTCCTTTCAGTAAAAAGTAGAAGCTGATCGTGAAAAAGCATGGCAGTGAAATAGCCTCAAACGCAATGCGGCTAAATTGCAAATGCCATGGAGATATTGTTAAAAGTAATGCAGCAATTAGTCCAACAGTTTTATTAAACAGTTGTTTTGCTACCAGGTAAGTACAATACACAGTCAATACCCCGAACATTGCCGAGGTAAACCTTACAGCAAACTCATTTAAGCCAAAGATTTTTATGAAAGGAATTACTGTGTATATATAGACAGGATTTTTATATTCTCCGAATGCCTTGAAATATAAAGGCAATATCTCGCCATGCTCATCTTTGCCGGTTTGAAGAATAGAATAGGCATTGTAACCAATGGATGCCTCGTCACAATAAAAACCATTGGGTACCCAACTCAAGTTAATAACACGTAAAAAGATTGCTAAAAATATTATTAGCAACATGTATGCATTGTTTTTCAACCATTGATAATAATTTATATTAGAAATTCTTACCCTCATCCTTGAAAATCCTGTATTTAAACGCTCTCTCATTATACCTCTGTACTTTAATATACCAATAAACAAGGTTACCCAAAAAAGAGGAAATGCAACCTTAAACAAAGGGAACTCAGGGAAATCTCCACTGATTATCTTACCAAGGTGGGATTTAAAAGCCCATATATTTAATGAACAATACATAGTACCTTGAAGAGCGCCAACCATACAAATTATAATAGAGATAAAGCCACATACCGCAATAATTTTATAAAGGTACCATTGTTTTAATTTGCTATTAAAAGCAGAAGTTGATCCCTTCCAATATCCACACAAACCTAAACATAAAAAGGGTAAGGCAGGCATAAAGTATCTTGGTCCATATTGACAATGACCCACTGTAGTCATGTTTACCAGATACGCAGATAGGAAAAATAATTGAAGCAACAGAAATATCTTTTCCCTTGTATATTGACGGGGAAGGAACCATATCCCTGGGATAGAAAAGATAATTACAGGAGAATAAACAAAAATACATGTACTTGGTGAATAAAAATAAAATCTTAATTTATCAAGAATATTTTCGAAAGAAAAGACTGGATATGTGTCATTGAAATTACCCGCTATATTTGCTTGTAATAGAGGATTGCCAAAAGCATAATAGTTATATAGTAATAATGGTGAAACGGAAAGTCCACACATCAATAAGAACAGACCTGTACTCCTCCACCTTCTATAAGAGAGGAGATACAAAATTTCAGCCAGCAAAATAAGCAAAGGCAATATAGATACGAAAAGGGATAACCCTCCTGCAACACCTGCTAGAACAGTATATAATATTTTTTGTGAATCAACATGATGATTTAAAACAAGAAAATAAAACGACGTAAATATTAAAAAAGTGGCGTAAATATCATGATGAGCTACGCCGCTGTATGGAAATACTATTGTTCCCACTCCATAGAATACTGATATCAAAACACTGAATCTACGATCCACTGTAAATAAAAAAGAAAGCCTGAAGAACATTAACACAATTAATGAGGACATCAGCCCGGAGGTAAGCCATGTTACAAGCGAGGAGGCAAGTAAATAATTATCTTTATAAGTTATCCCAACGAGCTGTAAGAAAAAATAAACAATAGCCCCTATGAAAAACTGTCCGGGTTGTTTGGCTGCGTAAAGATGTCCCTTACTACTAAAGACATCCCCTACCTGTTTTAATTGTGGTGTGGAACTCCCGTCTACATATAAAGTACCTCTTTCAACGATTGCCTCGATTCCTGCGTGCTGTAAAGTGTAAGCGTTCTGGTTATTACTATTGACAAATATCCCGTAAATAAAGAAAATACAAAGAAACAATAAAGTAATTCCATTGATATTTCCGATATAGAATTTTCTTGTGAAGGATTTTAATGAATTCACCATATCTTAAAAGGCTTTATAACCTATTTCGTTATACTAAACCATTTTTATTTCGTACATTTTAAGGCTATAAGAAATTAACATAAAATATTATTGATTTTAAATACAATTATTTGTATACATATTGAAAACATGCAAAGAACTTGTCATGGGTTAAGAAGTAAATCGGGGAGACAAAATGTACCGTTAAACAAAAGCAAACACCTTAATTATATAGGAGCAATTTATGGGAGATGGAAAAAACACATCATCAGAGGGGAATTCATTAAAGAAATATGTATCCCCTCAAAAATCTTCTGAAAAAAAGGCTCAAAAAGAACAACTAAAATCAGAAGTTCAAATAAAGTCTACTGCCGTCACAGAGGCTGCATTATCGCTCACAAAGAAAATTAGTGAACTTCTGGGTGAGATAGAAAGTAAGCCTTTAAAGTCACTGGAGAAAAAAGATAAAGAAAAGATCACACAATCTTATGAAAAATTAGTGCTTAGAATAGTAAAAGAAATCAATAACTCCAGAAGATAATTCCGGCACTATTTTCTTAAATCTACAACATGATTCTTAATAAAGTTTACTATCTTCCTTGCGGCATCATTAACAGACATACTATCTGTATTTAACACAAAATCAGCTGCTTTATCATAAAGAGGATTTCTATACTCTAGAAGATATTCAATCTCCTGATAACCATTTCTGTCTGTCAGGCTTGGCCTTTTCTGCTGTGTAAATTTATCCCTATAAATTCGCTTATAAATTGTATCAACATCCGCTGTCAACAAGATTAATACTCCATTCTTCTTGAGTTTCTTTACATTCTCTTCCCTGAGAATGACACCGCCACCGGTCGCTATAATCTTATTATCCAGAAGGCATAACTCAGCAATAACCCTTGACTCCATTTCCCGAAATAATTTCTCTCCGCCTTCGTCAAAAATGTCTTTTACAGTCTTTCTTTCCTTTTGCTCTAAATATTCATCGGCGTCAATGAATTCTCTATCAAGCATTCGAGAAATTATTTTTCCAATAGTGGTTTTACCCGTGCCACGAAAACCAATTAAGAAAATATTCAAATCTGAAATAAGTGAACTACGTCACCCTCCCTTTATAAATTCAAATTACCCTGAGATAA
>Ga0209323_10003161_pt1 | contig 10999 bp, 10 predicted proteins | sample Rifsed19ft2_FD_184014 | JGI IMG/M metagenome (GOLD analysis project Ga0209323, IMG submission 184014) | Soil microbial communities from Rifle, Colorado, USA - sediment 19ft 2 (version 2) | ecosystem: Environmental > Terrestrial > Deep subsurface > Rock core/Sediment | place: Rifle, Colorado...
AGTTGGATGAGACAGGAACCACAGATCGTCCTGCTGAAACCACCAAACCCGGGGCAATCAACGGAGAAGACGTCATTGCAATAGCAGAGCCTTCAATCCCTTCCGTTGATGTTTATGAGGAAGAAAATGAAGGCGAGTCCACCTTATCAACCGTAAGTTACAAGGGTATCAAAGACATATATTTCGATTTTGACCGCTATACTATCAGCGCTGATTCAAGATCAACACTTCAGGATAATGCCTCAGTAATAAAAAGTAAGCAGATCAGAAAGGTCATTATAGAAGGTCACTCAGACGAGCGCGGCACAAATGAATACAACCTTGCACTCGGTGAGCGCAGGGCCCAGTCCACCAGGCGTTATCTGACTGCATTGGGCATTAATCCATCATACATATCAACCATAAGTTACGGTGAGGAAAAACCGTTCTGTTTTGAACAGAGTGAAAATTGCTGGAAACAGAACAGACGAGCCCACTTCGTAATCCAGGAAAACGGTTCTTAGTGAACTATAGCAAACACATTACCATATGGATTTTACCAGCCATGCTAATGCTGATGCTGGCCGGCTGCGCAAGCAGCGTAACCTACGTCATAGACGTAGCCTACGCCCCGCAGATTAAAGATCAGGCCCCGGGGCAGACGGAAACTGTCAGAATCGCCGTAATACCCTTTGAAGATGCAAGGGAAAATAAAAAAGGCATCGGCACAAGACTCCGCTTAACCGGCCAGACCGATGAATTCGAAGCGAGGCCGTATCCGGCGTCAACAGCAGTTACAGACACACTCCTGAGCGCACTCAGGATCCGGGGGTACAACCCTGTAATAGCCCCGCGGGGCAAAGATAATGCAGCGATTGCAGAGGGATCCTCGTCTCAGGTAGTACTGTCAGGCAGGATAGAAGATCTATGGGCAGAGGCCGTCTCAAAGCCAGGTCATACGGACATCAAAACGAATGTAACACTCAAAGTCAGCATATACAGAGCGGATGACAGAAGCACGAGGACAATAACAGTGCAAAGCCAGTCAGACCCGCAGGTAGTATTATTCAGCCCCGGCATCCTGCAAAATGCCATAAACGAGACCCTCACAGATGTCATCAATAAACTTCTGCTCAATTTGTGATATAATCATTTCTCTATGGCTAACGACATCCGCGTAAGATTTGCACCGAGCCCGACCGGCTACCTCCATATAGGCGGCGTCAGGACAGCCCTGTTTAACTGGCTGTTCGCCCGTCACAACAAAGGTATCTTCATCCTGCGCATCGAAGACACAGACCAGACCCGTTCTACTGACGAGTCCATAGAGGCAATCATCCAGGGGATGCAGTGGCTCGGTCTTGACTGGGACGAGGGGCCGTACCGTCAGACAGAGCGGATGCATATCTACAAAGAACATGTTGAGAGACTGCTTCGGGAAGATAAGGCATACCACTGCTATTGCACCTCTGAAGAGCTTGAAGAGCGCAGAAAGCACGCGCTTGCTGAAAAGCGCATTCCTAAATATGACGGCAGGTGCAGGGAGATTAAAGACCCGGTACCGGGAAGACAGTCTGCAATCCGCTTCAAGGCGCCTCTCCATGGAGAGACGGTCGTTGACGACCATGTAAAAGGCCGGATCGTCTTTGACAATGCACAGCTCGACGATCTTATCATAATGAGGTCCGACGGATGGCCGACATATAACTTCTGCGTTGTCGTAGACGATGCGACGATGAACATTACACACGTCATAAGGGGTGATGATCACCTTAACAACACACCGCGCCAGATACTTTTATATAAGGCGTTTGATTACAACATTCCTGAATTCGCCCATCTCCCGATGATCCTCGGCCACGACAAGACAAGGCTCTCAAAGAGGCACGGGGCAACGGCAGTTACGGCATACAGAGACATGGGCTATCTCCCGGAGGCCCTCGTAAATTATCTCGCACGCCTTGGCTGGTCATCCAAGGACCAGGAGGTATTCAGCCGCGAAGAGCTTATAGAAAAATTCTCTTTGGAACATGTAGGTAAATCAGCCGCAGTCTTTAATCCGGAGAAACTTCTCTGGCTCAACAGCCACTATATTACAAGTATGGATCATAAAGAGATTATCCGCCGCCTGAGACCTTATCTCATAGCCGACGGCCTGATCAAAGAGGATACAGTAATTGACGAAACATGGCTGGAGAAGGTCATCGCATCCCTTAAAGAGCGCTGCCGCACCCTGATTGAGTTCACAAGCGCCGCCCGTTATTTCTTCTCCGATGATGTGGAAACAGACCCTGAGGCAGCGAAGAAGTTCCTGACCCCCGGAAACAGGGGAGTCCTCGAAGACGTGCTGAAAGGATTGGAGACGACTCCTTCCTTTTCTGAGACAGACATAGACGGCCTTTTCAAAGAGATAATGGCGAACAGGGGAATCAAGATGGGACAGGTCGCCCAGCCCGTCCGTGTCGCCCTCACAGGCAGGACAGTAAGCCCCGGTATATTCGAAGTGATTGACATACTCGGTAAGGACAAGGTTTTAAACCGCCTCAGAGCAGCAATTGATAGTATAAGCCTTCTACCTTCTGCTTGACTTCCTTACCCCCTTCGGCTTAAATTAATCACATGAAGACCTTAGCAAAAAAACAGATATTTACTTATGATGATATAGAATGCCTCCCTGAAGGGAATTATGAGATTATGGATGGAGAGAGGTATGATATGACACCTACAAGTTTTGAACATGGAGACCTTGAGGGCAAGTTTTACAAATTATTAACCAGGCATTTAGAGTCTAAGGGCCACATTGCAGTAGGAGAAGTTGGCGTTCTTATTAGCAAAAAACCCCTAAAAATAAGGGCCGCCGATGTTGTATATATAAGCAGGGAAAAATCGCCGGAAAGGCCGACCGGGATTCTCGAAATTCCTCCGGATTTAATAATAGAAATCATATCAGAATCCAATACTGCATGGGAGATTACAGATAAGGTTAAAGATTACCTGCTGATTGGTGTAGAAAGGATAATCCTGATCGAGCCTAAGACAAAGACTGCAAGCCTGTATCAGAAAGGGAAGAGAGAAGCACTCCTGTATGATTATGAAGATGAAATTGTTGTTCTTGAAGGGCTTACCCTGCGTCTGAAAGACCTCTATAGTGGTGGATATTGAGTAATTTTATGCCACAATATAACTTCATCCTCCTTCGGGAAAGGCAGAAAAAAAACAGATTTCAAAGGGCACGGGTAGTAACAGAAAAACTCGTCAGAATCCTTGCTGAGAGATATAGAGTAAGCAAGATTGTTCTTATCGGTTCATGTCTTGACGAGGCACATTTTCACTCGCGTTCAGACATAGACCTGTGTGTAGAAGGCCTCTCTGATTCAGACTATTTTCGTGCACTTGGGGACATGATTGCTGAATCAGAAGAATTCGGTGTTGACTTGATACCGATGGAAGATGCTACGGAAAGGATGCGGGCCTACTGCGGGAAAGGAGAGATAGTCTATGAGCGGCAATGAAATACTTGTCAGGCGCATAGTGTCTGAAATCAATGCAGAATTATCAAATATCCAGAGACTGCGCAATGAATATAACGAGTTTATAAGTAAATATAAGTCTGTTGACAAGTATCTGTTGAGGGTAAAGGCCTCATATTTAGCAGACTTCTACATGGGTATAGAAAGAATCTTCCAGATAATAGCAACAGAGATTGACGGCGGGCTTCCGCAAGGGGAAGAGTGGCACAAAAGGCTTTTATTAAATATGACATTAGAGATTGAAGGTGTTCGGCCGCCTGTAATTTCCTCTGGCCTTTATAATAGTCTAAGGCCCTTTCTTGGTTTCAGACATGTAGTCAGACAGGCATACGGTTTTCAACTTGACGAGAACAAACTTGAGGAACTTGCTTCTGAATTTGTAAATTCGTCCAAAAGTTTTTCGGCTGAAATTACAAGTTTCTGTGATACCATGAAGAAGCTGTTTGCAGGCGAAGATTAATAAATGAGTATTAACAATATAAAAAAGAACCAACCTGATGATGAATTTTCAAAGTCTCTTTACAAATTTCATAATTACCTTCCTGATGTTAAACCTGTACAACTTGTATATAAACTGAAGAAGAAAAAATCTACTCCCAGGATGAAAATGCTGCCTGTTCATGAGTTCCTCGCGACTATCGAACCTTCGCCGCCGCAGACCAGTCACATCGCATTAAGTACAGGCACCTGACCTGGGATGTTAACCGGCGCGTAGTTTTTTTGATCTTCCGGTTGAGCGCCTTGTTGGGCGAGTAGTCTTCTGTGCTAGGTCAATTAATGACATAAGGGCGCTGTTCACAGCTTCCTCGAATGACACCTTAACATTGACACAATAATATTATACGTATATCATACGTAGATAGGGAGGTGATAAATATGGCTAAAAGTGCTGTGAGAAAAGAAAAATGGACGCTGTCTTTTGATTCAAGGCTTAAAAAAGCTGTTATACGTGAAGCAAAGAGCAGAGGAGTTTACCCTGTGCATTTTCTTGAAGAGTTAGTCAGAGAGAAGATGAATCCATATGGTCATTTGGATGTAGAAAATAGCGTGGAATATATAAGGGAAATACGCAAGGGGTCAAGACATGAGACAGATGATGAATTCTTAGAGGAAATTCAAAAATGGCAAAAATAGGGCTTCTGGTAGATACAGATGTATTTATTGATTATTTCAATAAAGGGTTGTTTGCCATCATTCTTGAAGATAAAAGATTTAATATTTATTACTCAGTTATTACCAGGAAGGAGTTACTTAGTAAAAAGGGGCTTAAGACCTCAGAAAAAGAAGCGATTATGTTTACCCTGAGAAAGTACAGGGAAATAAAGCTTGATAACAGAATAATCATCAAATATTCCCTGCTTAGGAGTACTTATAAGAATATTGACAAGGAAGATGCCATTATAGCGGCGACCGCACTCGTAAAGGGATTACTCTTACTCACCAGAAATTATAAACATTTTAAGGTTGTTGAAGGTTTGAAGCTTGTTAAAAAGACATCAGAGAATACCGCAGTAATACAGCCGTAGGATGGCCCCCGGATTTAATAATCGGGATAATCTCAGAAACCAACACTGCTAAAGCCTCCTGGCCCCCTTTTTCCCCCATTCACTATCAGGAAACCTGTCCTTAACTTTTTTGAAATAATCCCGCGCCTCCGGAATTTTGCGCATCTCAAAGTATGCATCTCCTGTAAGATACATGACCTCCGGAATGTGAATACTCTGAGGGAATCTCCTTATAAAAAGTTCACCGCCTTTAATCATATCAGCGGCCTTGTTGGCGCTTCTTACACTGTATGCTAAATAGAACTGCTCATCGTTTTCATATAACGGATTGAGCTTCATTGCATTCTCAAGAATGACATGCGCCATAAACTTATTCATAACCACCATCTTAAATCCCTCTTCATAAAAAATGGCCGCAAGCTCCTTACCCTTATCCGGCTTATCGCTAAGATACTTATTCAGATAGTGAATACCGATGTTGCTTTTCCTCGGATCTTTGATCAGTATAAGGCCGGCGATGTAATATTCATCGGGCACTCTTGCAGAAAAGGACTTGTCAATAGAAACAGCCATGTCGAAAGCCTCTGATGCCTTAACCTCGTTTCCCTGTACAAGATAAGTCCGGCCCTGATTGAAGTGTTCCTCTGCAGTATAGCTTCCTTCTACTTCCTCATTCTCACGCAAGTCAGAATCCTCACTCTTGCCATTATCCTGGAGTCCTGAGTGCGCAGGCATGACTGAGACATAACAAAATAATACGACTAACAAGATTGAAGTAACAGCACGAATCATAGTTCAATATTAAGAATATCGCCGGAAGATGTCAAGACGAAGGAAAAGTAATCCAAATAATCCAACAGCAGACAAAAGAAGGGTAGAAGGTTCAGGAACAGATACATTGCCGGTTATGCCGTCTATAATTAATGTATAATCGCCTCCATATGGATATACATTCAAGGCATCACCATGGAACTCGCCTGCACAACCTGTACATGTATCATAGAAATTATTGTTTGTAGAGACGGCAAGATAGTAGATACCTGTGTCAGGTATTATATACGAGATATAAGGATCATTTGTATAACCGGAACCTGTGTAGATTGGATATGAACCGGCATCAATAATATTGCCCCCATCTGCTGCCATAGCTGCCCCAAAACCATTAAATCCAAAAGTTGGATAAGGTATGAATGTCTGATTCACATCAAAAAGCGTCAGGAGGATATCTATATCAACGCCTTCTGTAAAGGCCGTAAACATATTTCCGTCACTTCCATCATATCCATTGTCAATGTCTATAGTAAGTGCATCTCCTGCATTAGCATAGAATTTATAGTAGTCTATGTCATTGGAGTCATCCAATCGGTCAACATGGGTATATGGATAGGAGGCATTTACAGGTGCCGCTGCGCCTAAATTTACAGGAATAGCATAAGAAACATTAACCCGGCTCAATAAGGGTAATGTTAAAGTTAAAACCAAAATGATTACTGTCTTACGCATGAATATAACAAATAAGCAATTATCGTGCCTTATAAACCGAATACCCGCTCCATCCATCATCCACATCACCGCTGAAAATAGCATCCGCACTGTTGTCAGGCTCAGGAGCGCCCCCCAGATACAGATAAACCTTCCCGCCGTTATCCTCTCCTGCGCCGGTATCTGCAAGATAGGCCCCGATAAGCACGTCATAATAGCCATCGCCGTCCACGTCACCGGCTCCTGCCACAGAAATCCCGAAACGGTCACTCTGCTTTTCACCGGCAAATGTCACATCAGGCGTGCCGTCAACCGATGCGCCTCCAAGATACATATACGCACTTCCTGCGAACGATGAGTCAAGCCCGAGATACTGTCCTCCAATAACAACATCATCATACCCGTCATTATTCGCGTCGCCGCCATAGCCTGCAGATGTCCCAAAACGCTCGTAAGCCTCAAATCCGCTCAAAACAGTCACAGAAGAACTTGAAACAGACAGGTCAATACTGCTGTCAACATTATCCCCGCCGAATACAACATAAGCCTTACCCTTATTATCCCCTGAAACATCAACATCAGCCCACGGCGCTCCTATAACGACATCCCCATATCCATCATCATTCATATCACCAGCCCGTGATACACTACTCCCAAGCTGATCAATATTAGCCGCACCTGTTATCTTTACATCAGCAGTGGAGTCCATTGTCTCCCCGCCATAGAATATATATGACCGTCCCCTTGTATTCCCGCTGCCGTCAGCAAAAGGGGCGCCCACAATCACATCATCATACCCATCTTTATTAAAATCACCCGCCCATGAAACACTGCTCCCGAACTTGTCCTGAGCATTTTCCCCATTCAATATTACATCAGCATCTTCGGCCTGAAGATCAGGGTATCCGTCTTTAGCGCCAAGTGAAGGACCGCCATAGAAGATATATGCCTCTCCGGCAAACGGATTGCCGCCCTGATACCTGTTAGGCGCCCCGATTATTATGTCATCATATCCGTCGCCGTTTACATCTCCAGCCGGTGAAACAGAAAAGCCAAGGTAATCATTATCGCCGGCGCCGCTTATAGTCACATCAGCTTCAGTATCCATCACAGAAGGAGTACCGCCAAAGAAAATATATACCTTCCCCCCGTCATCCCCACCGCTTTCAGCCCAGGGAGCGCCGGCGATTATATCCGAATACCCGTCATCATTAATATCCCCTGCAATAGCAACAGAGTATCCAAAGCGGTCATCTCCTGCTTCGCCTGTAAGGGTCTTACCCTGTATCGAGTCACTGAAAAACAGATATACCTCACCGGTGCTGTTTGCCTCCGGCGCTCCTATAATAATATCGCTATTCCCATCCCCGCTGACATCCAATATCCTGCCAATAGAAAGCTCTACGGGCACCGGAGAAATTCCCCGCACCGCCTCATCTCTGACAACATAAATATCCCTGCTCCCTTCTTCGCCTTCAACCCATGCAACATATATGTATTTTTCATTGTCAGTTACTGCAACCGGAGCCGAGGATGGCCCTGATGATTCAGAAATATTCACAGGCGAAGAAAAGCTCTTACCATTATCTATAGAAGAAGAAAGGAATATATCTCCGTCTCCTGTATCTTCCTCTACCCAAACTATATTGATATATGATTCGTCCATCGTAATCTTTGGAGAGGTAGAATTTCCTGAGCTGTTTGAGATATTGATGGGGTCAGCCGGGAAATACTTTCCGTATGCAGACCTATTCACCCATATTTCTCCAGCGTCAGCCCATACCACATATACCATCCCGTTCTCTCCGATACCCATTTCAGGACAGGATGGAGAAGAAGAGCCTGCAGAAATGACTCTGACTTCAGGGAATGAATTAGAAACCTCAGACCACCGTGCGAAATATATTTTATCATCACCTTTGAATGCAATATAGATATTGCCTTCCCCATGCGTTGCAATCACAGGACAGTATGAATCAATACCTGTGCCTGATACACTCCCTCCATTATACTGCGTAAAACTTTCACCACCGTCTGCTGATCTGCTGAAAGAAATATTCCTGCTGCCTTCAGCACCCTCGGTCCAGACTACATTCACATTCATCGAGCCGTCAAAGCCAAGGAGCGGCCCACTTGAGTCTGAAGCAGTATCTGATATCTGTAATGGACTCCCGGAAGGGAGGAATGTGTCACCATCATCAGTAGAGTGACGGTAGAATATGTCGTCCTGACTAGTCCATACCATATGTACATTATTACTGCCGGAAATACCTAAAGAAGGCGAGCCTGCATCATAGGTTACATCAGAAACAGAATTACAAAACTCATCATCGTTACGGAAGAACTTTATCCCTGTCCCGGATCCCGATGAATACCAGCTATAAGTCCATGACAAATAGGGTTTACCATCTGATCTCAGTGCAATGTCCGGATTGAATGACCTTACATCCGCGATTGAATTAGTACACTTTGAACTCCTGAGATCTGTAAGACTCTTTGCAGCAGTAAAAGCGATGCTCGAATTTGCCGATTCGGAGAGATAAACCTCAGTATGATCAGGACTGGGTACAACTTCCTCCCATACTATATACACATTACCATCAGAGTCAGCGGATATTAACGGACTGGAAGAATCAGCAGTCGAGTTGGAAACATTCTTCTTGTAAACGGTATTTGTACCATTACCGTCGCCATCGTCTCCTGAGGTCTCTCCCCCGCCGGAACTGCAGCCAACGGCAAGAGTTGTCAAGAAGATACTTACAACAAATAACGACTTTAAATTATTGAACATCCTGTAAGGATATATCATAACCAAATAGAAAATAGCAACTTACATGCCACCTGCCCACAGCCGTTTTGGCAGGTGCTGCTTGCATATATTATCATCGCATCCCGTGTAGGGTGGGCACCGCCCACCTTATGGCACCTTTTTACACACATTTGACACATCCTGCCACACCACAATGAAATGATAATATAAAACAACAGGTTAGAAACAGAGCTATCTTAACCAATGCAAAGGTTAACCAAATTGTGGTCATACTACACAACTGTTCCCAATTTTCCTATTCATTGGGCCAATAGCCGCCAAGCACATATCTTCCTATTTATTCAAGCACCGACCTTAATCGTCGCCTGATTATCACCTTTGGCATCCCCTTTGCAACAATATTAAACGAAATATTAAGGGAAGAAGTGTATTCATACTATGCACTCATTACTAATCTGGCGTGGAGGAGAACCATGAGATCGCAAAATAAACCCATAAGCATCATATTCATATTAATCCTCTTTGCCTTTATCCCACTCCTGCCGTTGCCAGGAATGGCGGCTACACCAGTAGTGGATGATACGACGTTTATTACTACCGCCGGGGATTGGAAATCACCGACGGGGGATCTGGATCTACTGATACTCAGGGAAAAGTACTATACCGATCCGGTTAACCCTCCGAATGGTCTTACCCCTTTTGACAATCCAGACCCAAGCGGAGCCACAATTCAGGGGAATTTCTCCACTTTTGATCATCCGGATTGTGTTCAATCCATTATCTTCAGGATTTATGATAAGTCTACTGCTGGGATAAAGAGGGCAAGTAATGGAACGATTACCTTCAATGACGGTCCGACTAGTAATGTTCAAATATTGGGGATTCTCTCAGATGTTAGCAGCACCGGGGCTTCTCCCAATTTAACCGGATCGGATGCGATTTTCTCTCCTGGTATTGAAACTATTCTGGAACAACCTATCTGGCGTAATCTGGAAAGAAGTCCAGATCCTTATCCAGATTTGATTGTAATTTCTTCTAACAGAAAAAGTGTCGAATTTACTTTACAAACATTAGGTGGCGCTGATGATATTCGAGTTCTACTTGATTATGGCACAGGGAATGCGTGTAAAGATGGTTTGGGCAATCCTGCTTATCCTGAAGGAGTTTCAATGGACGTCACCCTTGAGGACAACCTGGTTACCTCCAAGGGAATTAAGGTTGGTAATATCGATTACGGAGAAGTCCTTGAGTTAAGAGGCCTTCCGCTGGTCCCTGCCCAAAATCAACCGCCTTCTGAAACGTTTGCTCCCGTTCGTTTGCCGGATATCAACTATATGACACATACCATAGGCAGGGATGTTAGGATCGATTGGGGTGGTGAGGATGACCATGTGGGTATCTCCTATATCGTGGTTGATTCATCTGTGGCAGATGGGACATCTGCTCCGGACTTCTATATCTGGATCCTTGATGGTGACAGCAATCCAGTCATCAGCAATACGGATCCGAACGCCACCAAGAATGGCGGGACCGATGATATGTGGTCCAATACCACCTACAGAGGTCAGAGTGTATTTGAATATATGCTTTTTGGCGGGGCCGGGGCTAGGGTTGACAATGACCCCAGTGCCGGTGGAGATCCTCCTGACGTAAATAGTAACAACGACCCCACGGATGATTTTCCCGGCACCCTTATACCGATCAATCCGGATGCTGTCAATTCTACCTTAAAA
>Ga0209323_10003162_pt1 | contig 10997 bp, 9 predicted proteins | sample Rifsed19ft2_FD_184014 | JGI IMG/M metagenome (GOLD analysis project Ga0209323, IMG submission 184014) | Soil microbial communities from Rifle, Colorado, USA - sediment 19ft 2 (version 2) | ecosystem: Environmental > Terrestrial > Deep subsurface > Rock core/Sediment | place: Rifle, Colorado...
GATTTCCATCTCTGGCTGGGTGGCGCCGCTGACTGCGGCGAGGGCGACGACGAGAAAAGCGGTTAGGCGTGTCAGTCTCATGGCGCGGATTGTAACTCCAGGCCCGTTTCCGGTGCATAATCCCCGGGTGACCTTCCGGGATGTAGCCAAAGACGTCGAGCGCTGGAAAGCCGAAGGAGAAGAGGTCGCCCTCGCTACCGTGGTGCGCACCTGGGGCTCCGGGCCACGAGGGCCGGGGGCGAAGATGGCCCTCACCAAGGATGCCCGCATCGCGGGGTCGGTGAGCGGAGGGTGCGTCGAGGCCGCGGTGGTGGAGGAGGGTCGCGAGGTCCTGCAGACGGGAACGCCAAAGCTCCTGCGTTTCGGGATCGCGGACGAAACCGCCTGGAACGTCGGCCTGACCTGCGGCGGCTCGATCGAAATTTTCGTCGAGAAGCTCGACGATTCGCTCTTTCGCGCTTTCGTGGAGGCCCTGCAGACGAGGCGTGCCCTCGCCCGGGCGACGGTGATTCGCGGAGTCGACCTGGGGCGGACCGTTCTAGTTCGCGACGGCGAAAGGGTGGAGGGCGAGACCGGCGCCGCGGCGCTGCGGGCCATGGAACGGGGACAACCCGAGGTGATCACCGCTGAGAGTGGGGCCGAGATTTTTCTCGACGTCGAGATTCCACCTCCCTCTCTGGTGATGGTCGGAGGGGTCCATATCTCGATCGCCCTGACCGCGATAGCGAAGTCCCTCGGCTACCGCACGATCGTCATCGATCCGAGAGGTGTTTTCGGGAACGAGGAAAGGTTTCCTCACGCGGACCTGCTCATCCAAGAATGGTCCGACGAGGGTCTCGAGACCATCGGGCTCGACCGTTCGAGCGCGGTCGCGACCTTGACCCACGATCCGAAGATCGACGATCCCGCGCTCATGGTCGCTCTCCGGAGCCCCGCGTTCTTCGTGGGAGCGCTCGGAAGCAAGAAGACCAACGAAAAGAGGAGGAAACGCCTTCTCGAAAGAGGCCTTACCGAAGCCGAGCTCTCGCGGCTCTTCGCCCCCGTGGGTCTCGACATCGGCTCGCGCTCTCCCGAGGAGATCGCGCTTTCGGTCATGGCGCAAATCGTGGCGGTGCGGAACCGGGCGGTTTGATCGCGCTTTCCGCGGCTCTGGTCGCGGGTTCGGTCCTCGTCTACTTCTTCCGCTTCGATCTCGATGAGCCGCGGCGTTACCTCATGGCGCTCGCGACCCTCGGGTTCTTCTTCGCGCCGCTCTCGGAAAGACCGCTCCGCGGCGGGCTCTGGCTTCTCGGTGTCGCGGTCGTCGCCTGGGGAGCCCAGATCGCGGGCTCCGGGTGGGGCGGCTTCCCCTTGTGGCTCGCCTGTTCGGTCGCGGGGGCGCTCCTCGTGGTGCGTGGAGGCTCGAGGGCGGCTCGGTACTATCTCCCGGAAGCGGGGAGCGAGACGGGCCGCTCCCTGCAGCGTGGGATCCGAGCCCAGCTCCAGATATCCGTGGCGCTGTTCCTGGGTGGGTACGTATTCAATCGGTGGTTCGGAACGCTCCTGGTCGCGCTCTCGGCCGCGTTCTTCATTCGTTATGTTCTCCTTCAGTCGAAGCACCTGGGAATCGTCGCCGCTCCGCTGGTTCTGGAGCGTGGAATCGTGCCCTCCCAGAGGTGGGCGCTGCTCCTCCTGTTCGCGATCGTCGGGGGAACGAGGCTCCCAAAGGCCCTTCTGGGAGAGTACCAGGGTTCGTTGCTGCTGACGGCAGCGCTCCTCCTGGTCACCGCCGCACTGGTCTTCGTCCTCTCGCTCACGCGAACGGGATGGCCCCGGTCATTCGTGAGACGAGCGAGCTTTGCCGCCGGGGTGGTTCTTGCCGTGGCCGTCACCGCCGTCCTGGTAGAGCTCGAGTCCTGGGATCGGTCGCGCTACCGCGTGTTCGCCTCGTTCTGCATCGCTTTTCTCGTCGTCCTGCCGTTTCTCAAGAACCAGACCAAACTCCTCGTTGCCTGGGCCCGGCTCGCGGCGGTCGTTCCTCCGGCTGCGCTTTCGGTCATGATGACGCCAGTGACCGCGATCAGCGGCACGAAGGCCTCGTCCTCGACGACGGTCTTTCTCGTCGCTTTTTCCGTGCTCATGCTCGCCTACTACATTCTCGTGGGCATTCGGATGAGGGCGACCGGCACGGCCTATCTCGCGGCTTCGCTGGGTCTCGTTCTCTACCTGTTCTTCACCGGAGGAGGGGACCGGGGGTGGCAAGTGTTCCTGTTGTCCCTCGGATTCGTGCTCTACGCGATCGATCGGCTCGAGCGGGTATGGCGAGAGTCTCGCGCTCGTGAGAGAATTCCGACGCAATGACCAACCGGCATCCGAACGTGCTCTCCCCGGACGAAGCGTTCCTCGTCGTGGTCGACGTCCAGGAGCGGTTCCGCTCGCTTCAGGAAGGCTTCGACCGGATGGTCGCGGGCTCCGTGCGATTGGTCCAGGCGTTTGGAATCCTCGGTCTTCCCGTTCTAGTGACCGAGCAGTACCCGAAGGGGTTGGGTCATACGGTGAAGGAGCTCACGGAAGTTCTCGGGGGGAGCAGTGCCTTCACAAAGACCTGCTTCAGCTCCTGCGGGAGCGAGGAGTTCTCCCGCCGGCTGCGGGAGCTCGGGCGGAGACAGGCGCTGGTCTGCGGCATCGAGACCCACGTTTGCGTGAGTCAAACGGTGCACGACCTGCTACAGAGCGGCTTCACGGTGCAGGTCGCGGTCGACGCCGTCGAGTCTCGCAACCCCCTGGACCGCGAGGTTGCGCTTCGCAGGATGGAGGGCTCCGGCGCCATCCTCACGACGTCCGAGGCGGCGGCGTTCGAGCTCCTCGGGGACGCGAAGAACCCGAAGTTCAAGGAAGTCCAGGCGCTGTTCAAGGAGTGAGGAGCGAGAGCGCAGGGAAGTACTTTCTTCATCCCTTCGATTCCGAATGCCCGCGAGTCTCATCGAGCCACTCCGCGGCGGTTAAGCTGAGGGTACCTTCCGCGCAGCCGACCACCGGAACGCATCGCATCCTCGTCGAAAACGAAGACTTGTCCTGGCTTCAACCCAAGTTTTTCCCGCAACTTGGCAAGGATGGTTATTCTTCCACTTAGACTTAATGGTCGCTCTCATTGACATGAACATAGTAAGAAAGAGAAGTAAGGAATGAAAGTCCATAGTAGGGAAGCCAAAAAAATATCAGTCATTTACGGCCGCGGAGGTGCGCGGCGATGAAGGTCCGATCCGACACGGAGGTGACGCGTCGACTCGATGAGATCTTCGCCGATCCGAAAGTTGCCACGGAGCAACTCCGAGTCGCCGATGAGATGGACTCCGCCGGGACGGACTGGTCCGACGAGAACTGGTGACGACCTCCGTTGGAAAGTAGAAAGGACTTTGGGAATCGGGCTCAGGCTCACAACTGCCTCCGAGCAGCAGGAACGTGGCCCAGAGTCGCTGAGACTCCGCGAAGCGCTCCGCGGGGGTCAGGGCGTACCATTGCCGCTGCTCCTCTTCCTCCAAAGTGCCCAATAGGTCAGCGCGTTCTGTCTTCTGGGAACTCACTTTCTCAGCAGTATATCCGACTATACTCACGGGATGGAGATTGAGGGGCCCATCCTCGCGTTCGACACCGTCTCCAAGCACTACCGCCACCCGAGCGGTGAGGTGCTGAAAGCGCTCGACGAAGTCTCCTTCTCGATCGCGGCGGGAAAGAAGCTCGCCATCACCGGACGGAGCGGGAGCGGAAAGTCGACCCTTCTTCATCTCGCGGCGGCGATCGACGTGCCGAGCGCGGGGAAGGTCGAGCTCCTCGGCCGCGACGTCTCGCATCTGTCGGATCGAGAGCGCACGCTCCTGCGGCGGGATGCCATCGGTCTCGTCTTCCAGTTCTTCTATCTCCTCCCGCACCTCACGGTCTGGGAGAACGTGGTGCTTCCGGCCTGGATCGCGTCGGACTCCGGCTCGGATGAGAGGGCGAAACACCTTCTCGAGCGCGTGGGTCTCGCGGGACAGGCCGAGCAGGAAGCCTCGAAGCTTTCCGGTGGGGAGATGCAGCGCGTCGCCATCTGCCGCGCTCTCCTGCGAAAGCCGAAGCTCCTTCTGGCAGACGAGCCCACGGGCAATCTGGACGACGAAAATTCGGGGAAGGTCATGGATCTCCTCATGAACCTCGTCGACGAGGAAGACGGAGCTCTTCTCTACGTCACCCATAGCCAGGAGCAGGCAGCCCAGGCGGATGAGCTCCTCCGCCTTCACGGGGGAAAGCTCGAGCCCGCGTGATCCGCTACTTCTTGCGTGCCGCGCGCACCCAGCTGAAGAGCGGCCGGACTCTCTTCCTGTTGAGTCTTCTCGGCGTAGCGCTCGGCGTCGCCAGCGTTGTCGGAATCCAGATCATCAATCTGAACGCGCTTGGGGCCTTTCGCGGGAGTATGAGGGCCGTGAGCGGCGACGCCGACCTCACGATCGTCGGAACGCTTCCCGTGCTGCCCGAAGCTGTCTATCCCGAAGTCCTCGCGACCGAGGGTGTCGAGGCCGCCTGGCCTCTTTATCGAATCGACGTGGCGCTCGAGGACGGTGTCGAGGGGTCCATTTTCCTGGAGCTCATCGGCGTGGACTTCTTCACTCCCGTCGACGTTCCCTGGGAGGGCCCCGAGGTTGACTTCTCCGAGGCGCTCAGCCGGCCCGGCTGGGTGGCGGTGACCCCGGAGCTTGCTCGGGAGCAGGGCTGGAAAGCGGGCGATGGGTTCACCGTGAGCCTCGGCACCAGGAAGGCCGAGCTCTTCGTCGGGGCGCTCTCGAATTTCCTCGAGGCGAGCCCGTTTGCCAGCCCTCGCCTCGTGGTGATGGACATCGCGCAGGCGCAGTCGCTCTTGGGGCGCCCAGGCGAGCTCCACCAGATCGACGTGAAGCTTCGTGAGGGGAGCTCCCGCGAGGACGCGGTCTCGCGGCTTCGAGAGCGCTTCGGGGAAAGGGCGCTGATCGAAACCCCGGAGCAGCGGGAACAGCAGGCATCCGATCTTCTGAGCGCATTCCGGCTGAACTTAACGGCGCTGTCTCTAATCAGCCTCTTCGTTGGCGGCTTCCTGGTTTACAGCAGCACTCAGGCTTCGCTGGTCCGGAGACGGAGGGAGTTCGGGCTTCTTCGCTCTCTCGGCGCGACGCACCGCCAGGTCTTCTATTTGCTCGCAGGAGACGTCTTGATGCTCGGAGCTCTCGGCGTCGCCGTGGGGCTTCCCCTCGGCTATCTCATCGCGCGAACCAACGTCTCCCGGGTGAGCGCGACGATCTCGAACCTGTACCTTTTGGAGGAGATTCATCGGCTCGAGGTCCCGCCCTGGTTCTTCCTTCTCGCGGGGGTCGTGGGTTTGGCAGGCGCGGCACTCGGCGCCCTTCTCCCGGCGCTCGAGCTCGGCCGCAAGGACACGCGCTCCCTTCTCGCCGCGTTCAACCTTCACGAACGGGTGGGGAGGGCGGCGCCCTGGCTCTTCGTCGCGGGCGTTGCCCTCATCGCGGCCGCGGGGAGTCTTTACGTTCTGACGCGGGATCGGTGGCGATCGGCGGGTTTCGTTGAAGCCTTTCTTCTCATCGCCGCCATCCCGCTTCTGACCCCGCTCCTGGTTCAGCTCGCGACCGATCGGATTCCGCTCCGCTCGTTCGGACTCCGATACGGCCTGAAGGGCCTGGGAAAGCAGCTCCAGACGACGCCGATCGCCATCGCGGCCCTAGCCGTGGCGGTGAGCATGGTCGTCGGGGTGACGACCATGGTGTCGAGTTTTCGAGAGACGCTCTCGGTCTGGATCGGCTCGACGATCCGCGCGGACATCTATGTTACAACGCCCTCGTTTCGACGGGCGCGGCGGGAAGCCGTCCTCGAGAGCTCGGTTCTCGAGCGTCTGACGCGCCACCCCGCGGTCGAGCACGTGGACCGCCTGAGGCAGTTCTTTGCGTATTCCGACGGACGCCGCTTCTCGCTCGCGGGAATCGACATGAGCGTCCCCATCGACGATCGTTTCGCGCTCCTTTCGGGCGACCCTACGGCCGTTCGCGAAGGAGCGGTCCTCGTGGGGGAGCCGCTCGCTCGCAAGGCGGGACTCCGTGTCGGCGACCAGCTCGTCATGGCCGGGCCGGAGGGGCCGCTCGCTTTCCCCATCGCCGGGATCTACTACGACTACTCGAGCGAGCTCGGCTCGGCGTTCATGGACCTGAAGACGATGGAGCGAAACTTCGGCCGAGGTCCCATCAACAGCGTCGCTCTCTACCTCTCAGCGGGCGCGGACGCCGAGGCGGTCGTGGACGAGCTGAAGCGCGATCTGGCCGGCGTTCCCATCGCCATCCGCAGTAACCGGCGCCTCCGGGAGGAAGCGCTCTCGATCTTCGAGCAGACGTTCGCCATCACCAGGCTCCTCCGCCACATGAGCCTCATCATCGCGGTCTGCGGCGTGACGCTGAGCCTCGTCGTTCTTGCCCGTGAGCGGGCGGCGGAGCTCGCCCTCTATCGGGCGCTCGGGGCCCAGAGAAGTCAGCTCTTTCGCGTCTATCTGGGAAAGGGGATGGGAATGGGCTTGAGCGGAATCGCGCTCGGGAGCCTCGCGGGCATCGCGTTCGCGCTCGTACTCATCTACGTGGTGAATCGGGCTTTCTTCGGCTGGACGATCGCCGTCCACTGGCCCCTTGGGCTCCTCATGAGGCAGAACGCGGTCATCGTCCTGGCCGCGGCACTCGCAAGTCTCTACCCCGCGTGGGTCGCGAGCGGCACGCCAGCGACCGAGCTCCGTCGCGAGGATTTGTGAGAGCGGGCTTTCTGGTCATAGCGCTCTCCCTCGCCTTGGACGAGTGGAAGGCGGCTCGCCCGGACTACGAATGGTCGTTCCCGCGGGACCACTGGGCACACGAAGGATATCGGACCGAGTGGTGGTACTTCACCGGGCATCTCGGAGAGCGTTTCGCCTACCAGTTCACGTTCTTCCGCATCGGAGTTCTTCGCGAGCGCCCGGACTTGCCCTCGAGCTGGACGGCGACGAGCCTCGTCATGGGCCATGCGGCGCTCACCGACCTCGAGACGAAACGCCATCTGTTCAGTGAAGTCCTCTATCGCGAGGTCCCTCTCCTCGCGGGGTACAGCGCCTTTCCCGAGCCGCGCATCGGGTGGTCGCGCGCTCCCGCGGGCACGGACGACGTCTGGTCTCTGGACTGGAACGGTGAGGGCTTCGATTTCGGTGCCAGGGACGAGAGTGAGGGGTTCGGATTTCGACTGAGCACCCGACCGAAGAAGCCTCTCGTCTTTCAAGGCCCGGGCGGATTCAGCCGGAAGGGAGAGGGCGAGGGGGCCGCGAGCCACTACTACAGCTTCACGCGGCTCGAGACGAAAGGCGTGGTCGAGCTCGGGCGTGAGCGATTCGAGGTCAGGGGCGAGAGCTGGATGGACAAGGAGTTCAGCTCCTCCCAGCTCGCCGAGGACCAGGTCGGCTGGGACTGGTTCAGCCTGAGGCTTGACGACGGACGAGAGCTCATGCTCTACCTCATGCGCTCGGAGAGCGGCGCCGTCGACTACGCGAACGGGACCCTGGTCGATACGGATGGCAAGGCGGCGTATCTCGCCCGGTCGGCATTCGAGGTCGAGGTGCTCGAGCATTGGACGAGCGGCGCGACTTCCGCGCGGTATCCCTCGAAGTGGAGGATACGGGTCGCGGGACTCGATCTGCGAGTACGCTCCGCCGTCCCGGACCAGGAAAACCGGAGCCGACTTCCCCGCGGGGTTTACTACTGGGAGGGTGCCGTTGTCGTCGAAGGCGCGGACGGTCGGTCGATCGGTCGAGGTTTCGTCGAGCTCACGGGCTACGGCGAAGGGAATCGTCCACCCGTGTGATAGACTCCGCGCCGATCAGGAGGGGTAAATGGACGGACTGGACGCAATATTTCGTTGGCTGCACGTTTTCGCGGGCATCATATGGATCGGTCATCTCTATTTTTTCAATTTCGTGAACGGCCCGACACAAGCGAAGCTCGATGGGGCTGCGAAGAAAGCGGTCGTCCCCGAGCTCATGCCGCGGGCCCTCTACTGGTTCCGTTGGGGAGCGGCATGGACCTGGACCACAGGCGTTCTGCTGCTTCTCATCGTCTACTATCATGGCGGACAGCTCCTGGAGGCCGGCAACACGTGGGGTGCAGGGCCCATCATCATGATCGCTGTGACCTTTCTCGCCCCGTTCGCCTACGACGCGCTCTGGAAGAGCGGTCTCGCGGCGAATCTGCGCGCCGCGGTCATCGTCTCTTTTCTGCTCCTCGCCGTCGTCGTCGCCCTCTTCGTTTACTTCGGCCATTTCAGTTATCGGGGCACACTCATCCACACGGGCTCGCTCTTCGGGACGATCATGGCGTTCAACGTCTGGTACCGAATCTGGCCCGCGCAGCAGAAGATCATCCGGGCGGTCAAGAGCGGAGAGACTCCGGATGCCGGCCTGGTGAAGCTCGCCGGCCTCCGGTCGAGGCACAACACCTACATGTCGGTTCCGCTCGTCTGGGCGATGATCGGCCAGCACACGACGTACTTCGCCGGCGGAAACCTCGGGATTCCGGGAGCGTACTCCTGGGTGTTCTGGCTGCTCATGATCATCGTCGGCTGGCACGTCGTCTTCCAGTGCTACAAGAAGTCCGGGAAAGTCGAGGGATTCTGAGCAGGGTGCTGAAAAAAACATCTGCACCCTGCCGAGTGGCATCCCCTCGGATCCGCCGCGAGATCGGCGCAAAGCGCCGGACAGACCGAGGCCGCGGGGGTGGGGCCCCGCGGCACTGATGCACTAGAATGTCGATGCATCTACTTCTGCTGGCCCTGGCACAGGCGCAGCCGCAGCCGTACCTCGCTCTCGTCAACGGGCACGTTCTCGACGTCCGAACAGGTGGGATCGAAGCTAATGCGACCATCGTTCTGCGAGACGGGAAGATCGCCTCGATAGGGCCGGGGCCGGCACCGGCCGGCGCCGAAGTCATCGACCTCGAGGGCCGCTACGTTCTTCCCGGCCTCTTCGACGCCCACACCCATCTCGACGATCTCGACCGCGCTCGCCGGGCGCTCCAGTCGGGGGTCACCACCGCCCGGAGTGCGAGCGTCGGCTCCTATCGCGACGTCGTCATCGGACGGATGTCGAAGGCCGGATACATCGCCGGTCCCGACTACCTCGGGGCCGGTGTGTTCGTGACGCCCTACATCGAAGACGCGGTCCTCGCCTCTCCCTCGCTCATGCGTCTTCCGGTGCCCATCCAGTCGGAAGAAGACCTGCGGGCGCTCGTTCGCATCAACGTAGAGAACGGAGCGCGGGTCATCAAGACCCGGGGGACCGAGCGGGCCGGGCGACCCGACACGGATCCACGGGAACAGGTCTATACCGAAGGACAGCTTCGCTCGGTGGTGGAGGAGGCGACGAGGCTCGGAGTCTTCGTTCTCTGTCATGCCCACGGGGACGAAGGCGCCCGCGCCGCGGTCGCCGCCGGTGTCCGCAGCATCGAGCACGGGACGTACCTCTCGGACGAGACCCTTCGCCTCATGAAAGAGCGGGGGACGTACTTCGTTCCCACCTACACCACGATGATCGATCTCCTGGAGCCGGGCGGGGACTACGACGACCCGGTGGTGAAGTTCCGGGGTCTTCACATGCTCCCTCGCATCGAGGATACGTTCCGCCGGGCCCGGGCGCTCGGGATCCCGATCGTCACCGGGGCCGATTCGTCGTACGGGCCGGAGAGCATCAGCCGGGTCTCGACGGAGATCGTGAACTACGTCAAGCTCGGCATGAGCCCGCTCGAGGCGATCCAATCCGGCACCGTCCGCGCCGCCGAGCTATTCGGGCTCGAGAAGGAGACGGGCGCCCTCGAGCCCGGTCTCGAGGCGGACCTCATCGTCATCGAGAAGAACCCTCTCGAGGACATTCGCGTCATCCAGGACATCATCCTCGTGATCTCGAACGGCCGGGTCGGTCTGAAGCGCCTACCCTTCGGGAGGAAATGACCCGCACTTCTGGAGCCAGAGCCGCTCGGCGAGAGCGGCTTCATACTCATCGTCCGTGAGGCGCCCCGCGCGATTGGTCCAGCGCAGGATGCGCTCCTGGCGCCTGCGGACCGACTTCGGCCGCTCGCAAGGCTGAAGCCGCAGCGGGCTCGGGATCATCGCCGCGAGGAGCGCTCCTTCCGCGGCGTCGAGGGTGGCGGCGGACTTCCCGAAGACGTCCAGGGACGCGGCCTCGACGCCGTAGATTCCATCCCCCCACTCGATGACGTTCAGGTAGATCTCGAGGATGCGCTTCTTCGAGAGCGCCCCTTCCAGCCGGCGGGCGAGCAGCGCCTCTTCGAGCTTTCTTCCGTAGCTCCTCTCGGTCGAAAGGAACAGGTTCTTCGCGAGCTGCTGGGTGATGGTCGAAGCCCCTCGGACCGTGCGGCCTTCCTCCCAGTTGCGCTCGAACGCGCGCTGGATCTCGTGGAGGTCGAACCCCTCGTGGCCGAAAAAGTCCGCGTCCTCACCCATGAGGACGGCGTCGACCAGCCGTCCGGAGATTCGCTCGAGCGGGACCCACTCCTGGACGCGCTTTTTTCCGCGGTCCCGCATGAGCGCGGTCTCCTTGGGGTTCTGGCGCTCGAGGAAGTCCACTTCCGGAAGTCGGTGCCAGAGCCACGCGGCATAAGCCAAAACGGTCACGACGAAGGTGACGAAGGCCAAAGCCGCGAGCTTCTTCTTGCTCATGAACCGACCGTTTGGTAAGCCGCGGCGGCGGAGAAAAGCACGACGCGGCGCGATCTAGATACTACAATTGAACATGGAGATTTTGGAACGAGGAGCCATGGATTTCGAGTACACCGATGACCAGAAGGAGCTGCGCCGGGCTCTGCGGGAATTCGCGGAGAAGGAGATCGTCCCGTTCGCCGCGGAATGGGACGAAAAGGAGCGGTTTCCCGCCGAGGTGATCCGGAAGCTGGGAGAGCTCGGATTTCTCGGCGTCATCTTTCCCG
>Ga0209323_10003163_pt1 | contig 10997 bp, 5 predicted proteins | sample Rifsed19ft2_FD_184014 | JGI IMG/M metagenome (GOLD analysis project Ga0209323, IMG submission 184014) | Soil microbial communities from Rifle, Colorado, USA - sediment 19ft 2 (version 2) | ecosystem: Environmental > Terrestrial > Deep subsurface > Rock core/Sediment | place: Rifle, Colorado...
CCATCCGCTGTTTCTTCCGTTGCCAAAGTCAAAAAAGTACTGGTAAACTTGCCTGTCATCTTCTGAAAAAGCAGCGATAAACGTCACTTCGTCAGTTGGCGCCACTACTTGCTTGTCTGTGACGAGGTTTGCGACAGGCGCCTGATTAATGTAGCTATTGTTTATAGTTAAGAAAGGCAGAAAATCTAGGTCAGTCCCGTTGCTTTCCACAGTATTGCCTTTCCCTTTGGGGTTCATGGATACGTGGTACGGTCCGCTTGGGTCTCCCCAATAGTTGTGTTCAGCACTCACAGAATCGCTGAATTGAGCACGGGCGCTGATGCTGTTTCCATAGAGATCATTGCCTTCCAAAGGCATAATGTCCGTGGCGTTACTGTACAAGATTCCCAAATCGTTGTACGCTATGGAATTTCCCATTATGCTTGCACGGACTAAGCCATAGACATAAATCCCAACAGGATTAGCGGAGACCACATTATCAAGAATCGAAGTGCTGTCGATTTGCGTTGACTCGTTAGCATAAAGGTATATTCCGTTTTCACTGTTCAGAAATATCTGGTTCCTTTGAATCACTATTCCTGAAGCATCTCCGCCTGCGAATATGCCATTGGCATTAGCTTCTAAGCTAGTTTCAACAACATTCACGTTGACGCTGCCAAATATGTATATTCCATTTAGAAGGTTGTGGCTTATTTCGCTGTGAGTTATCGACACGCTTCCATCTTCAACGGTCACACCGTCTGTTGCGTATTCAACATGGCAATATTCCAGTGTTGAAACCGTGTTGCTCGTAAATTTGATGGTTCCCCAGTCTCCAGGCGTCGGAGAGAGCTTGTTCGAAGTAAATGTGACGGGTTTTTCAGCTGTTCCCATCGCATAAAGCGTTCCTTCCACAATAAACGAAAAGTTGCCTCCGAATTTGACGAAAACACCTGACTCAATAGTTAATGCCACATTTGGGTCTATGGTCACGTTGCCGATGATTACGTAGGGGCTGTCTGTCAAAGTCCACACTGTATTTTGAACAATGTGACCTTGCATGTGAGCTGCATCAGCAGAGAACATAAAGGAGCTAGTCATGAAGGCAAACATGCCCGTAAGCATAATCAATAAGCAAATAGGAGACCATAACTTCGTCTTCACAATATTTCACCTACGGTTCGAATCAAACCGTATCTTCTTTCAAGTTTTGGTTTAAACATTATGAATCAAGAATAAAGCTTCAAAATTCTTAGCCACACCTCTGGATCGAAAAGTGAGCAGAAGATAGATTAATTATAGTTGTATTTTCTGATAGTCTTCATGGGTTTTTGTCATTGCCAGAATGGGCCGGGGTTGTATGAGAATTGTTTTAGGATTAGCCATGCTATGGTCATTGTTGCGAGGTAAATGAGGAGTAGGATTAGCCATTTTCTGAGTTTTGATTTTGGTGTTGGGAGTTTTCCGGTGATATTTGAGGGTAGAAACGGTAGGATAAAAGGTACGTTTTGCTTATACATTTGGATTTCTCCTCGGTAGTTTTTCTCCAAGATTTTTTCTTCGCCTTTTGCGAGCAGGAGGTATAGGAAGGTGAGGTTGACCCATGCGATCCATGCCATTGGTCTTTCGCTTGTGAAGGTGAAACCGAGGGTCGCGATTATTATTCCTAGATACTGTGGATGCCTCACTTTCGAGTACAAGCCTGCTGTGACAAAGCCTTTCTTCCGTTTTATGAAGAATTGGAAGGCAGCCACTGAGAAAATAAAAACGCCTATTGCGAATAGGCTCCATCCAACAAGGGTGTTAAGATTTATGTCATATAGATTGGGTATGCTGATCTTGTTGAAGACGAGCCATCTGGTTTCATAGAACGAGTAAAAGGGATTCCATGGAGACAAAAGCACCCACTCGACACCAACGGGCATGATCATGCCGATTAACGGATTTGCTATGCAAGCATAAACAGGAATAGAGTGAAAGACGAGAAGCAACATAGCCACGAGCTTTTGCAAGAGACTTTTGAGTATCAATGCTGCCTTCACCAGACCTGCTTCCCAGTTGATGGTATAAGGTCGGTTATAGGTATTACACCGCTATATGGGGAAGTCACCATAGGGAATTCTAACCAGTACCCGCTTGGAACGCCAGTAGAGACTCGATAGATCCAGATTCTGAAGGTAGAAGGCGCTGTAAGTGTAAGTGTGCCTGATGAGCCTGAAGCGGTCATTGCATCTTTGCTTTTATGCATTGTTATGTTTTTCTCTATTAAAGGAATATCTGAGTATTCATCGTATAGTGCACGATTATGAAGACTGAAAGAGATATTCCACGTTCCTTCGCCAACATAAGGTTCCCAAGCTTCTATAGATACAGTAACATTAAACTGTTCATTAGGATAAACAACCAATCCTTTACTCAAGAAAATACTTATCCCTCCCATACCCAATATATCGTCCGATACCCAAGCGCTAGTTCTATAAACATACGGAGCCTTGGCTGAATCAAAGTGACTCAAATATTGGTAAACATTCAAAACTATTGATAGAACAAGGCAAACTAGAAGCAGAATTATTATACTCTTTCGGTTTCGGATATATTTAAAATGCTCCATTACCAAACTCTCCCACAATGTGTTAATGAAGATTTTCGTCCTTATAATACTAAGCTTTGGAACAATATTCACAAGAACAAATCATGTTTAAGGTACGTCCTCTCAGTTAACATGCAAAACATTTCACACCAAACTCTTAATTTCAGATATCTGCTTAAAACTTACGGTCTTGAAGGCTCACCTTTCTAGACTGCCAAAATGGGAAACTCAACTTCATAAACCAGTGAACCTCCTATCGCGACTTTATATATGTATATCCCCATGTCTAGCGGTGCAGTAACAGTCAATACGGTACGTGTATTAACATACATTGCATCTTTGTCCTTTTGTACAATTATGTCTTTTTCCGCTGTAGATGTACTTGAGTACTCTCCGTATAGTGGGCGTTCATAAAGTTTGATAGTGAAAGGATATGAAGATGTGCCTGTGTAAGGTTCCCAAAGCAAGATAATAATAGAGAGGTTGAATGTACGTGGCACACTTACGTATTGCATTTCATACTCGAAACTGAACCCTACACGGTGCTCTACCGCAATGGCCAGTGTTCCCATTCCACCTTGTACATCTCTAATAATCAGAGCATTGATCCCGTATTCAATCCCATTTTCAGGTGAAGGTTCAATTATTTTTAAGTAAGCGTACACGTTTAGGGCTATTGAGATAGTAAGCAAACTCACAAGAGTTATTGGAATGTACCGCTGAATTTTGAAAGACATTATGTTACGCATATACTTACACCATTCCTCAATGATGATACTGGCACATATAATTCTATGGTTTTAAACAGTCACCTTCTTATTTGACCTAAGAAAAAACTTATAAAGTAAACTTCCAAATATCAAAAGGAACAAATCAAAGGAGAAGAGACAAAATGAAAAGCGGGATAACCATAGCAATTATTTCAATAATGCTAAGCGCTTCTTTTCTCGGGATTGTTTCTACTGTACAAGCGCAGGATCCGCAACAGCTTTGGGCACTCATAGTTTGTGGAAGCACAGAAGGTACTTTTTCGAACGATACCCAGTATATGTATCATGTGCTACATGATCACTACGCATTCGCTGGCATATACTATTTGGATGTCAATACTACCCGTCCTGGTGTTAATGCCCTATCAACAAGAGCTAATGTCAGGTCAGCAATCACCAATTGGCTTCGTACCCATTCAACTGGAAACGACATTATATTCATTTATTTCAGTAGCCATGGAGGCGGGTACAGTACTGAATGGAATCATGAATTACCCTATGCAATGGAGGGTGGTAGGTTCGACGCAAGTGGTGATGAAGGCCAGGAAGTCCGAGAGAGCACGTTTCGAGAGTATTGCTGGTTGCTGAATGCCCTCTATGATCTTCGAGACGATGATAGCCCGCCATGGGATCGCGTGCGCAATCTTGATGCTGATGCATATATCGAATTTGATTACGACAATGATGGAACCATTGATGGTCAATTTGATGATCTTGAGGATCTGGATGGTGATAGTTTGGCTGATGATATACTTATGGATCCTGATAGAGACGATTGCTGTAACATAGCGATTGATGCTGATGCTAATCACGATGGGACGCTTGACAATTTTTTCAGTGATGGGGAAGATACAAATTTGGATCGGTGGATTGTGGGCATAGATCTCAATGGAAACGGTAACACCAATAACTGGGTAGGCATCGATGAATGTGCGCAACTTCAGGATGGCTCGTACTGGGATGACGAGCTTGCAAGCGACCTTAACACCTTGAGCTATGCAAAGCTAATCTTTGTTAAACAAGGATGTCTTGTGGGAAACCTAAGTTGCTTCTCTGGTGGTCTAATCGATGACATAAGTGCTAACAAGAGAATAATTATGTCCGCCAGTAGTGAAACAAGTTACTCATATGGCCCCGAATATGACTCTTATAGCTATTGGTCAAAGGCTTTTATAGATGCATTGCACGGCCAAGAAACGCATTATGACACGACCAGCAACAGCGTCGTTCACGAGAATCCGCCTGTCTATGCTGATGCAGACTATGATAATGATGGTTATGTGTCTATGTGGGAGGCTTGGGAATACGCTTGGTATAACGACCTTGCGCGCTTAGCTGGACTTGAAACGCCTTGGCTTGACGACAACTTCAACGATTTACCAACTTATCGCAATGAAGCTGACCAGCTAGACTCTGGCGGCGGTTTAACTTCAAGGGACGGCTTGTTCTCAATGGAAACATACTTCGGATTTACCAACCTCAAAACTTCAGACATCAACGAAGACCACATAGTAGACACATTAGATGCCACTATCATTGCAAGCGCCTTCGGCTCCGAACCGGGCGATCCAAACTGGAATCCACTTGCAGACTTAAACAACGACCTAGTGATCGACATTATCGACATGACATTTGTGGGGCTTGCAATGGACAAATATTATTCGGATCCGCCAATTCCTGTCTCCACCGAAACCATAATCTTCACGCATCCAACTCTACAAATTGTGTCCAACGGTGAAACTTTTTCAGTCAATGTGGTCCTGTTTAATGTCACAGATCTCCGAGGCTGGCAGTTCAAAATTTACTGGAACAACACTGTTCTAAGCTGTACAGGAGTCCAGATACATATCCCTGACAACTGGGGTGAAAACGTATTCACAGCTGGCATGGGTATAGAGAACAATTTCAACGCAACACATGGAAGATATTCTACAATGCTGGTGGCCCTGTATCCAGCGCCTTCATTCAACGGAAGCATGATACTAGCAACACTTAACTTTGAGGCTACAAATCCAGGATTCACCATACTGGACCTTCAAGAAACTATAATGGCAAACAACGAAGCCAACTCCATTCCACACATCACAATCGACAGCATCGTAATCGTGAAAAAGCGATAGACCATAAACTTCAGTTCCTCTTTTTTCTAATTAATACAAATCCAAACATACTATTGCCCGAAAGCATATGAGGCGTTACTTGCGTTCACTATGCGAGAGCTAATCTTTAGATGGTGTTTTGTTGTTTTTGTTCGGAGTCTGAATTTTGTTCAATTTTTGAAAGAAAACTCATAAGCCAAGCTTTCCCGAGACCTTTATTGAGGAGAATTGATGGAGAAGACCACAGAACAGCCACTCGTATCTATAATAGTGCCAACATACAACTCACAAAACACAATAAAACAATGCCTACAATCAATCAAAAACCAAACCTACACGCCCATAGAAACCATAGTCATAGACCGCCACAGCAAAGACAAAACCACAGAAATAGCCAAACAATTCAACACAAAACTACTGTCCATAACAAAAGAGAGAAGCACAGCAAAAAACTCTGCCGCAAAAGAGGCACGTGGTGAATTTCTACTTTTCGTAGATTCAGACATGACCTTAGCCCCCAAACTAGTTGAAGAATGCATAAGCCAATACAACGAAACAAGTGCAGATGCGATAATAATCCCATTAAAAAGCATAGGCACAGGCTCACTGGGCACATGCAGAAAAACAGAAAGAGACTCCTTATCTGGCTTAACTGAACTCATGGATGCCCCACGCTTCTTCAGAAAAACCGCCTTTCTCGAAAGTGGAGGATACGACGAAAGCCTAGTTTTTGGAGAAGACTTTGACCTAGCCCAAAGATTCAAGAAACTAGCCTACAAAATTGAAAAAGTCAACGCGGAACTATTTCATTTGGAAGGCAGTCCTTCCCTCTACAGCATCTTATCGAAAGCATATTACTATGGAAAGGTTCTCCCAAAATCAATAAGGAAAAACCCACAGGAAACCGTGAAACGATACGCAACATTGCGATTTGAATCGCTTAGAATGACCGGGGCAATGTTCGGAAATCTGAGACTCCTCTTAAGCTTTGTCTTCATGAAGACTTTGGAATTAGTCGCATACTTTGCTGGAATTTCTACACAGTTGATTCGCCAGTTTCCAAGAAAATCCAGCCTCGGAACCTTAACGACTAAACTGTCAAACCACAAGCTCCTCATAGCGAATATCACAATCTTGACCCTAATATCCTTTGTAATATTCAGAAATTTCTTCCTTAGCACAGAATGGCCAGCAGGCGGCGATGTCATGGGATTTGTCTCTCGAGCCTATTTGTATGGGAAAGATTTCAGATGGCTCTACATTTGGCGACCCCATTCCTTCGGATTCGTAGAAGGAATAAACTCCATGGACCTTTTCTTAGCGTCAGCCTACCAAATTTTCAGAGATCCATCGTGGACTGTGAAAGTTTTCATGTTCTCCTCTTATTTGACTGCCGCCTTTTCCATGTACATTTTTGCCTACAAATACACGCACAAACACATTGCCGCACTTGCAGGATCATTGATTTACATTCTAAACCAGTGGCTCTTCTCGCAGTTAACTGAAGCACATGCTGACATACTGTTTAGCTACGCTTTGGCTCCGCTGGTTTTCCTTTTTCTAGATAACGCCTTGAAAAGCGGCAAAATGAAGGACATCGCCCTTTCCAGCCTAGGACTAAGCCTTTTTGTAACAGGTTTTCACCCTGAATGCATAGTGGTTTACGGAGTTTTCCTAGCGATTTTTGCCCTGTTCTTTCTATTGTTTCCATCAAAACCTGAAAGTTGGAAAACGCGTCTACACAGATTTTTGAAAGTCACTGCGATATCAGCGGTGGTTGTCTTTGCATTGTCCGCATTTTTCCTTATTCCCTTCTTGTCTAACATTCGTTCGCCCTATTTTGCTTCGTCATACCAGTATCCGCTTGAGGACTCTTTGGGTTCAAGTTATCCGAACCTGAATGATGCCTTTACCTTGCGCGCCGTGGAGCAGTGGGGATACGTCGGATTCGTTGATCTATACACGGAACTAGGCGTGCAGGAGCTGCCACTATACTCCTTTCTCCTAGTAATATTCATCATAGCGTATTGCACGCTCCTAATCCGCCTAGACCGTTACACATGCTTCTTTGCATTGTCCATGCTTATCGCCATTTTCATCGCAAAAGGTCCTCATCCACCATTTGGGCAAATCTTCACCTGGGCATGGTTCAACATCCCACACTTCGCAGTGTTTAGAGCAGCTAGCCGATGGGTCATGATGACCGCGTTCTCTCACGCCTTCTTCATATCACTCCTAGTTTTCTACTTGACAAACTACGTCAAAGGCAAATCTTCACTGAACCATGACAAGTACTTTGAAGTAAGCGTGAAAACAAATAACCAATCTTCAAACACGAGACTTAGTGTCTCGTTCAAAGGAGTGAACGCTTTTCTCAAAAAAATTCGCCGCCTCATTTACGCATTGTGCGTAGTTCTCTTAGCATTAATATTCCTGACAGGCCCCTTTTCCTCCACCTTCTTCCTATCAAATGGCTTGCAGGTTTACACGCCATCCAGCCAATATTTGGCTCCTTACGAATGGCTCGCCTATCAATCCAGCGACTACAAGGTTATTTCGGTTTCCAGAGGTCCAGCTGAATGGAACGATCCAGCGAATGGAGAGTCCGATTTTGCATCTTCGGGAATGTTGACGAGTATAGGTTGGACTCATGACATAGGTTTTGACAGTTCTTTTATTCATGATAAGCCAGTTCTTCAGGATGGTGGATGGGACGCTGAAGCTCGAAAGCTCCTCGACTATTTCAGGTTCAAACTCGCAAGGGAACATCTGACTGAGAATCTGTTCAAGATTCTAGGAACTTTTGCATATGATTACATTGTTCTTCCTTCCTACACGACCAACAACACTCGCGAATTCTTCCTGAACCAGAAAGGATACGATGTCATTTACAATCAAACGGCAATAATCCTCAAAAACAACTATTTATCATCCAGAACATTCGCAGTGAACCATTCCATGCTCATATTGGGAGGCCCGGAAGCATTTGAGGCGTTGTCCAAAATTGACAGTTTAAACTTTAACACAACTTCCATGTTTTTTATGCCCAAAACCATTGAAGGCACCGCGATTCTGGAGGAAATGCTGAGCAAATCAGACATGCTCTGCTTCGCAGATTCAGACGTTTTGGACATGGCGTTTGTCTCCATGGGTAAGAAGGCAAACCTCATTCTTGCCGGGGACTACGGCGTTTCAAGTCTAAACCTGTCAAAATATTGGACGCAATGCTCTTCCTTTAGGACGACAGGTGCTTTTGTTCTGGGCGGAGACACTTTAACGACATGTGGAAAGAATAAAATTGACATTCCGTTCGAACTTGGTTCCAGTGGTCTCTATGAGGTGTGGGTGAGAGTTGGCTTAGCCCCTGGGCGGGGAAAACTCACCATCTCTGTAGACAATGCACCCATTGGAGAGATTCGTTCAGACTTTCCCTTAATGGCGAAACAAGCATGGGTTAACATAACAAGATTAAACTTGGATGGAGGAGAACATGCCATCAGCCTTGAAAATGACGGAACAGGCTGCAATGACGTTGACGCTCTGGCGATTGTCAATCCAGTCGATCTTGAAACTCAAATAAGTGAGATAATAAGCAGCTTGGGACAATTCAAAGGTAGAATCATGTACCTAATGCAATCAACGGACAATTTTCTAAACGCCTCCGACAATATTTGGTCTTGGACTTCCATTCCTTACAACGGATACGTCATCCGCTCAGAAAGTTCAGGGCTGAACGTCTCTCCACTTGCAACAGCAAACGCAAGCTCAACAAGTGATTTTCGCGCGGCAATACAAGCAATCGACGGCAATCTAAGCACCAGATGGGCTTCTGAAAAATACAGGATACCCCAATGGTTGGAGTTGACATGGGAAAAGCCGCAAAAGATTGCAGGAGCAAGAATACTTTTTGAAAATGCTTACGCAGCTGACTATTTCATACAAACTTGGAACGGCACACACTGGGTTAGTCAAGCGGCAGCCAAAAACAACACTGCACTTGAAAACTTCCACATCTTTCCAAACGTTGTAGAGACCAACAAGCTTCGAATTTACGTCTTAGGATTTTCACCTTACAGCAGAGTGAGCATATGGGAGCTTGAGGCTTTGACTCCTCAGGCAACATCAGTCCCAGCGGAGATAGTGGTTCCGCAGAAAGGAAGATACATGCTTGCCGCAAGAGTCGGCATAGGTCCTGGTAACGGAACACTTTGCTTCAACATGAGCGGTGAGATGCACACTATCTACTGCAATGGTTCGACTAATCATTTTGAGTGGAGGGAAACAGGACCCTTTAGTCTTGACGCGGGAGAACAGTGCATAAGCATTGGCGGATTGGGACCAGTGGAACTTGACGAAATACTTGTTTACTCGCTTAAAGATGGAGAAGATTATTTGTCCCTTCATGGACTATTCGACTTGCCAGTTCCAAATGTTTCGTTAGAATGCAGAATCATTAATCCATGCCTCTACGAGGTGAACGTTAATGCCATGGAGCCATTCACACTCGTTTTTTCAGAGGCTTATAATCCGCTGTGGAAGGCTGTTGTGGATGGACAGGAATTCTCTTCTGCACGTGCCTATTCGCTTGTTAACAGTTACGACATAACCAAGACTGGCGAATTCAAAATAACCCTCTGCTTTACTGCTCAAAGCTATGCAGAAACTGGCTTACTGATTTCCCTGTCAACTTGCGGAGTAATTGTGGTGTCAGCTCTTGTTCCTTCTAAAATTCGAAGCAAGATTGTTCGCGGTGTAAAGAGATTTTCGGGCAATCGATAAAGTCTCGTAGTTGCAAAATCGGCTACAGGCGGTAAATGAGGCTTTCCTTCTTTCTATCAGCAGAAAACAACAGATGACAAATATACACCGTGGTTTTTACTCTAATTCTGAATCCGAACCACTAAAAAATTTTTAATAAACGTGCCGCGTCTCTCATAATGAACCTAAAAAGAGGAATGAAAATGGAAAAGAAAACTAAAATTGAAACACTAGCTTTGTTAGCAATAATACTATGTTCATTAACTGCAACAGCATTCATCGAATCATTCATGGCCAATGCCAGCAAATCAAGCTATGACTCCGATTACATGACTGTTTCTGGCGTCCTATCTACCGACACCTATGTACTGTTTCCATTCTCAAAGAAGAACCTAACAATCGGCTTTTCGCAGTACGGAGAAATGATTGATTATGAAACCAAAACAGGCTTGAACTACGGAGGCGAAACCGACGCTTTCGCGCCAGGCGAATCAAAAGTCACAGAGGCTCAATGGGTAGAAGGCTGGATAATAAACATCACATACTACCAAAGCGGATACAAGAACACTTGGGCAAGAGCGACGTATTCTGATTACTATGACGCGGACGGAATCGCAGGCTCGTGGAAGGAAAATTGTACAGACGGATCCGAAGGACTTACCAACAGAGGCGGCAGAAAGACCAGTGGCGGAGCTGCAACTGACCCAATCAAAGTTCTATACAATGGACCACGAAGATTCGTAGCATTGCTCAGAACCGCAATCTATAAGGAAAGCACTCACGCAACTCCATTGGTGAACA
>Ga0209323_10003166_pt1 | contig 10994 bp, 8 predicted proteins | sample Rifsed19ft2_FD_184014 | JGI IMG/M metagenome (GOLD analysis project Ga0209323, IMG submission 184014) | Soil microbial communities from Rifle, Colorado, USA - sediment 19ft 2 (version 2) | ecosystem: Environmental > Terrestrial > Deep subsurface > Rock core/Sediment | place: Rifle, Colorado...
TTGCAAGCCCTAACCCCCTGCTTCTACTAACGTGGGCTTTTTTGTTTTATTTACTCAAAAGAGAAAGGGCAACTGATAGCGATAATGAAAATTGAAAAGAAAGAAAATAGAACCGTCCCTTTAATTTAAAAACAGATCGCTTGGCTCAGGGTAGTTGAGGCGAAGGCTATAAATAAAATATCCCCTATGCTAAATTGCAAGACTGACCCTCTTCTCCTACACTTACAAATTTTTTTATTATCTCCTTGTAGTTCTCTAAAGTCTCACGCGAGATATTCTCAAGATGCTGACAGACCAGTTGCCCCCTGCTGCCCTTCATTTCAAATTTCCTCCTCTCCTAAATCCTCCGCAATCGCCTGGAACTGGACTAAGGCGGCTTGAAGGTCTTCGACGATTTCACGGGCAATGGCGTCAGGCTCTGGCAAGTTTTCTGAAGCCTCAAGGCTCTCGTCTCTCAGCCAGAAGATATCAAGACTTGCTTTGTCACGATTAATCAGCTCTTCGTAATCGAAGGCTCTCCAGCGACCATTTGGATTCTTTTCAGACCATGTTGGTTTTCTCTCGTGGCGGTTTTGTGGATTATAACATTCAACGAATTCATCGAGATCAATCCGTTTGAGTGGGTTAGTCTTAAGAGTAAAATCCTTGTTTGTCCTGAAATCATAGATCCAGAGTTTCTTGGTCCACGGAGTTTCTGATGCAGGTTTTTTATCAAAGAAAAGAACATTTGCCTTCACTCCCTGGGCATAAAATAAACCAGTAGGTAGTCGTAAGAGAGTATGCACATCACATTCATGGATGAGCTTACGGCGAACCGTCTCTCCAGCACCACCTTCAAAGAGCACATTATCAGGCACGACAATGGCAGCACGACAATGCTGCTTGAGAAGAGTTTTGACATGTTGCAGGAAATTGAGCTGTTTGTTTGATGTTGTTGCCCAAAAATCCTGGCGTTCATAGATCAATGATTCCTTATCTGCCCTGCCCTCTTCGCTAACTATTGTGATACTACTTTTCTTGCCGAATGGTGGATTTGTAAGTACTATATTGAACCGCTCTCCCGGATCGCTTGCAAGTGAATCAGTAACAATCAGAGGGAGTTTTTCTCCGCCGATACCGTGAAGCATCATATTCATAGCACACAAACGTGCTGTACTCTGAACGAGTTCCCATCCCTTGAATGTTTCTTCCTTGAGCTTTCGTTTCTCGTCTTTTGTCATGTTAGGGTAGTGTTTCAGAATGTATTCATGCGATATTAAAAAGAACCCACCAGTTCCGCATGCTGGATCGCATATGGTTTCTTTTGGTTTTGGAGCAATTGCATCAACCATGCCGCGTATGAGTGCACGCGGGGTAAAGTATTGCCCTGCACCTGATTTAATGTCCTGCGCATTCTTTTCGAGGAGTCCTTCATAAGCGTCTCCCTTTACATCAGAACTCATTATTGACCAGTTTTCCTTATCTATGAGATCAACTATAAGACGGCGGAGCTTTGCAGGGTCCTGGAATTTATTCTGTGCTTTATTGAATATAAGACCTAATAGATTCTTTTCCTGTCCGAGCTTTTCAAGAATATGTCGATAATGATCAAAAAGATCGTCACCGTCTTCTTTTACAAGGCTTTTCCAGTCAAAGCCTGAAGGGATCTGACTTTTTTGATTGTATGGAGGTTTTGACCGCTCATCCGCCATCTTGAGGAAGAGAAGATAGGTAAGCTGCTCCACATAATCCCCATAACTCATCCCGTCGTCCCGAAGGACGTTACAGTAGTTCCAGAGTTTTTGAACGATTGTGGCTGATCCGTTTGTCATCTAAATCTCCATTAATGCCAGTACGTTATGATAAAATAAACTATGAGAAAAAAGTCTCTCTTAGAGACTAACCCCTATCTCAAAGACCCTGAACTGCGCGATGCATTGATCAAGCTGTCAGCTGCATCGTCAACCGCTGTAGAGGGCGTTCTAACGAAATACCCTAAACTCTCCAAAGAAATGAAAAAGAGGTTGCGTAAGATTGCGACTGCTCAGCAATCCCGGGATAAAAACCGTTAAAAGTATCACTTATCCCTATTTTGTCCAAAGAGACTCTTGAGTACCCTCCTTCGTGAGCTGGGCTTAAAATTGTTTTCAAATAGATGTGCTGTGCAATAACGGCCTATTTTTTATAAGTAACTCTTCCTATTCCCAGAGGCTTCATAGTAGTTATATAGTTTATATACCATAGATAAAATGCGCATCTTATACAGTTCCTGGAAAACTAAATATTGCCTCGAATATCTCTTCCAACTCCGTCTTTCGGCCTTCAGATAGAGGGCCGCTTATTTTCAATATAGATTCTCTATCTGGTAGTAATTCCATTGCTTTTAATGCACGCTCTATTTTTGGACCGTGCCTTTGAACATCTTCCGGGTAGTAATCCTCGATTGTCCCATTGCTTAATATACAGATACCTTCCTTTCGGAGTGCATCCAAAAGAGGAATAATCGCAACTTTACTTTCGTTGTCTTCTGTCACAGCTTTCACACGTGCATCGGATTGTTCCCATGTAAACAAACCGTCTATCTTCTTCATTAAATCTGGCGTCACTTTTCCGGTCTGCTGACATTCTCTCAACCCGATTTTTGCGTTTTCATATCTCGTCTTCCAGCTTTCTTTCGTTATCTTATGTTTTACTCTTTCAGATGTTGTTTCAGCTTTTATATCAAGTGTATTAATTCGCTGATCAATTGATTTAATAACTTCTTCTCTTATCTTATTACATGTTTCAGATGCGCATAAATGTTCATATCCATCAAACAAAGCATCTATATCGGCAATTATTACTACTGAAATTCCAAAGCATTCGAAAAACTTTCTGAACTTTTGAAAATTACCCTTGCCGCCAACTTTTACTAATGCAATATTTGTTCTATCAAAATCCCAATCTGAATTAAATAGATTTGCAATATAGCGCACAAAAACATCATCAGATTCTCCTTCAAACAAAACTACTTTCGTACTAAAAAATCCAGCATCTGCATTCTCGAATCGCGCCAACCTAAAATTCTGTGCTTGCTCAGTATCAAGTTCAAAATCAACTGGATGAAGTATTCCTACAGGTTTAGGGAAAGCTTCCTTCTTTGCCAACCGAACAAAACTAGCGGTTACCCCTGGTGCAAAAAATAATGGAGAATGTGTTGTAACAATTACCTGATGATCTTTTGAAATGCTACCTAAAGTGTCAAAAAGAATTTTTTGAGATCTTGGATGCAAGTATAGTTCTGGTTCTTCGAAAAGAAAACATAATGGACGTGAAGGCGTTATATCGCCAGCTATTAATTTTCTCTTTCCAAGTTGATGAACATATGTTCTAAGAAGAGCAAATGTAAGAGAACGCTTTATGCCGTCACCCTTATGATCAATAAGATCCTTAGAGCCGTCATCTACATAAATTTGTGCAGTGTTAAGAATAGTCTTTAATTCAGGTGGAGGTATCTGAAGTTCCACTTTTACTTTAGGAAAGTTCTCTCCTAAGAAGCTCTCAAGAAGGTTTTCTAAATTTTTAACTTTGTCATGTCTTGCATCGATTTCTATACCGTCTTCGACTACACGATTGAGAAGCTTCTTAACAGTCACTAGAGCGGAATTAAACTGCTCAAGATCAGGTGCTATATCCTCTAATAAAAGTGCAAGCAATCTTCCAAAACTGGTTGATTGCGCTGTTTTTACGTCATCACTTAAATTTTTAACCGCTGGTATATATATTGGTTCTGGTAAAAAAGTAGTTATTGAAGCTGATATTCCAGATGGAAGCGGGGCTTCATCAAGCTGAAATTTATCTTCTGGAAGATCTTGTATTTTCGAGCGTATATAATCTTTAGCTTGTGTTAAATTAGCACCATCAGGATATCCTTCCAACCATTCAGGATAGTTGTTCTGTATCACCTCTTGAACAGCTCCTCCCTTTTTTCCTTTAAATGCTTCATCAATAAATTCGTCTTTCAGATGGGTATCAATTGGTACCCTTTTTAGGATTTTTAAATCTACTTTTTCATTGCTACGGTATTTAACAATTAATCTGAATTTTCTATCTTCTATTAGTGGCTCAATTTTTGTTCTGTGCTCGTCGGCAAGGCGATTTAGATCATCTGATGTTATTTCCGAAAAAATACACTTAAATACAATGGGTTTTGAATCATCATAAAACAAACTATCAGGTAAAGAAGCTGGCCGATTGAGAATATAAGCAATTGACTGAAGAATCGACGATTTTCCAGTATTATTTTCTCCTACGAGACATGTAAATGATTTCGGATTAAATACTGCTTCCTTAAACCCCTTAAAATTTTCTATTTCTATTTGTTCTATTTTCATACTAATTCTTTCTTTTTAGTTATCATCTTGTTGTCGATCAAATCACATAAGCCTTGTTTTTAATACGCTCAAGCAACTTGCTTGCTGAATCTTCACAAGGGTCTTGTGGTACAAGCTTCCCAGAGAAAGCTATTTTCAGAATCGATTGGCGCAGGCGGTCAGCACGATTGAGATTAATTTTAACTGCATCTTCGATTTCTTCAGTAACAGAAAGACGTCTTTCTACCTCTTCAACAATATTCTTTTGTTCTTTTAACGACGGGAAGGGAATAAGAATTGCTCTCAACCCTGAAAGCGGTACCGTTTTTTGCGCCGTACCAGTCGCACATTTAGTTGCTTGAGCAAAAACAATATTGGATTGCAGAATATGATAAAGATATTTCTTATCAGCAAGATTAGATGGCTTAAATATGGCAATATGACGTTGAACACAGAAGGTTTTGTCGGTATCAACAAGCACGGGAATTCCGTAGCTACCCACAACCGTGTATAAAATGTCTCCCCTTCGAGGAATGCGATCTTCGACAATATTTTCATAGTATGCCTTCGAGACAAATCGGGTATTTGAGAAATCAAGCTTTCCTGTACGAACATTTCCGATTACAAGAAATGGAATGCCCTCATTTGTTTGAGGCGGCGGCTGATGATCACCATCGGTAATTACATCAAAAACATTTTGTAGTTGAACCCAAACCCACCCCTTCGGCAATTTGGGCAGGTTTGAAGTATCAGGTGGTATAGGCTCTTTGTACTTCTTTATAGGATGTTCTGCTTCCCATTTCTTTTTTCTCTCGGCAAGGATACGTTTGAGAAGATTTTCAGCAGGCTCAACATCTGGATGTTGCTTCCTCCACTCTTCTGTAAGTTTCCCTTCAACTGCAGCCTTGAGAACGGCGGCTTTGTAGCGTTTCAGATTTGTCTTCACGCGCTTGAGACTGGCAACAGCCTCATCAAGGCGGGAGAATTGCTTTTCGATTTCTGAAACAATGAGTTTTTGTTCATTAGAAGGCGCTATAGGTACTGGAATCCGGCGCATAGCGGATTGGTTAAGCTTTAAGCGTGTTGTCCCCGATACAAATTTATGATAAGTGACAATATCGAGATAATATTTTATATACCCGTTTGGAATACCATTACGAGCCCGAAGCACATGTGCATGATTATTCACCCATGACTTACCACGAATAATATATGCCTTTTGCTTTGTCGGTTCGAGAAAAGGCGCACCATCTTCGCCAAGTAAAATTAATTCTTCATCAAACAAATAATCATCAATCCATCCAACTTGTCCAGTAGCACCATAATATGGAATATCACCCTTTCTTTTTTCTCGTTCTGTTGCATTTACAGGAACTCGTTGACCGTCAAGAATATCTACAACGACCCCAAGATCAGAAAGTGACCACCCGTCAGGTAGATCATTCTTTATAGATTGTGAGGAATTTGAGATTGCTATTGTCACGCCGCTAATACCTCATTCATCCCTTCCAAAATCTTATTTAACTCATCCCCAAATACCTGATGCAACTGAAATTCAGGCGCTCCAGTCTACGACTTTCAGATTCTTTATCTTCTCGAATTCCCTGAGATTATTCGTCACCAACGTTACTCCGAGGCTCAGGGCATGGGCGCCGATCAGCATATCCATTGACCCCACGGGCGTTCCGGCCTGTTCGAGCCCTGCGCGCACACTACCATACACCTCAGCCGCAGCTTCGTCAAAAGCCGCTATTTCAAGGGGTAAGGTAAACTCTTCTAATGCCTGCCGGTTTTTTTGAACCTGCTGGCTCCTTTCAACGCCATACCTGAGCTCTGCAAGAGTGATCGAAGAAATCCCGATGTCTCCAACTGAATGAGCCTTGAAGTGACGAAGGACTTTTTCCGGCTTTTGTTTAATGAGGTAGATGCAGATGTTGGTGTCGAGCATGTAGCGCATCAGAAAGCCTCGCGCTTCTGCATCTTGGGCTGCTTACGCTCTTCCATAAAATCGGGGCTGAACTTGTCAAGACTGTTCACCAAAACGTCCCAAGAGCCCTTGGCAGGAATAAGCACTACGACATTGCCGGACTTTTTGATAAACACGTGGTCATCCTTGAACCTGAATTCCTTGGGAAGGCGGACTGCCTGGCTCTGGCCGTTCCGAAATAATTTTGCAGTTTTCATGTGTCACCTCCATATAGTATATACTATAAAATATATACTATATTATGCGCTTGTGCAAGAAAAATCTCCAGCTATGCCGCCAGCACCTCATTCATCTCTTCTAAAATCTTGTCCAACTCGCTTCCAAAAACCTGATACACCTTGCCAATTCCACCTTCCTGTGCAAAGGGGGCATAATCGAAATCCTCTGTTTCAATGCTCAGATTTGCAGCTATGTGATCGCGGATCATTTCGAGCCAGTGTTTTTGTTCATCGGTAAAAGTTTTACCACTATTTTCCTGCTGTGCCAGCCAGGCATTGAAATTGACATTGACTCTTTCAGGAAACGGTACTAATTCATTATCCTGGTGTATAGCAAAACGTATCAAAGATACAAGATCTGTCAAAATACGCCGAGCACTGAGTCCACGAACTTTGGATTTTTCCAGAGCTGCGTATGCATCCCAGAGCCTGTCAATCTGCCATAGATACGGAGGTTTCTCAATGAGTTTTGCAAGTTCTTTTATCTGTTCAAATTTTAATCTTTCTTTATAAGGTCTGCTGTAAAGAATCTGCAAAGCAGTAATTTCATCCTTATGTTCCTGAATAAATTGTTCAAAGGACTGAATCATTCCTTTTGCCTTCTCTAAAGCCTTTTCATCAAAACCGGATTTAAGAACTTCATCCGGACTGACTGTATCAATTGTCTGTTCAGCAGTCTGATGCAATTCAATGAGTTTTTTGCGTAGCTCAGGAATATGAAAAGGACTGACCGATTCTTTTATAATTTTGCTTGCTTCTTTTCTTATCTGCTCAGCATTTGGCTCAGCTATGCTTGGATTATCTATCTTGGCCTGTTCTATATGTTTATCTGGATCGAGTGACTGTACAAGGTTCGTCATTATTTGCTTGAGGCTTTTCCCTCCACTGATCTTATGAACTTCCTTTTTGTCATCTTGAGTTATCTTCTTATCAAGCCTGGCCAGCCTCGCAGCGAGGGTTGAAATGACATCAGGTTCCGTATTGCCCAACGCTATAGCCTGCAAGAGTTTTTCGAACGGAACATTCCGTTGTCTTTCCAGAGGGCGGGAATCGGTCTTATCATGTTCGCAGACACCTACTGCATCAATAATGATAAAATGGGTCTTACTCTTAGCATCAGGTGTAACAGACTGGAGATCCGTATCATTAATTACACGTACACCCCTGCCTTTCATCTGTTCGAAATAAGTGAGTGATTTAATGGTTCTCATGAAAAAGACAATTTCAAGAGGCTTAATATCAGTACCTGTGGAAATCATGTCTACAGTGACAGCAATTCTCGGGAAATAACTGTTTCTGAACTCTGCGATGAGTTCATCTGGCTTCTTCCCTGTTGTTTTGTATGTTATTTTCTGACAAAATTCATTCCCTTTCCCAAATTCTTCTCGTACTATCTTTACAATGTCTTCAGCATGGGAATCATCCTTTGCAAAGATGAGTGTTTTGGGTACTTCTGTCCGACCTGGGAAAATATCGGTGAAGAGCTTGTCGCGAAATGTTTGTACAACAGTTCGTATCTGATCAATCGCAACCACGTCCCTGTCAAGCTGTTCTGACCCATAGGCAAGCTCTTCGTCCAGCCTCTCCCAGCGAACAGCACGTGTTTCACGGTCCCGCTTATCCACATAATAGCCTGCGTCTATCTTTGAACCTTCCTGTGTAATTTTCGTGCGAATACGATATACATCATAGTTCACATTGACGCCATCTGCAACAGCCTGCTCATGAGGATACTCCATAACAAGATTCTGATTGAAAAAGCCGAATGTCTGCTTATTTGGAGTGGCTGTAAGACCAATTATAAAGGCATCGAAGTATTCCAGAACCTGTCGCCATAGATTATATATCGACCTATGACATTCGTCTGTAATAATTACGTCAAACGTCTCAGGCGGAACAGTTGGATTATATTCAACAGGCGGTGGCTCTTTAAAAAGGTCTGAATGATCAAAAAGCGAATCTTCTTCAAGCTCAGGATCAATTTCTTCTCCTTTGAGAATAGAATAGATACGCTGGATAGTTGAGATACAAACCCTTGCTGTTTTATCTATCTGGTTTGATCTTAAGTGTTGAACAATATATTCTTCTGTAAATTTGAAAGGGTTGTATGGAGATACGAATTGTTCAAATTCCTTGCGTGTCTGGCGGCCAAGATAAGCGCGGTCAACAAGAAATAAAATCCTCCTCGCATCAGCAAATTTTATCAACCTGTAAATGAAATCCACGGCGGTAAATGTTTTCCCGCTGCCAGTTGCCATCTGTATCAGGGCACGGGGTTTATTCTCTGCGAGTGACTTCTCAAGATTCTTGATTGCTGTTATCTGTGCGGGCCAGAGGCCTTCTTCAATCAAAGGAGGCATCTGACGCAGCTTTGCTCGCATTGTCAAAGGTTTCCCATAAATTGCTATGTCTTCGGCTGCCTTATCTAATTCAACAGGAGTTTCATACTTCAACCATACAGCAAGAGTATCAGGTCGATGAAATGAAAAGACATTCCGGGAACGTGAGTCAGGATCAAGACAATTTGTGAAACGTGTTTCCACGCCTGTAGATTCATAACAGAAGGGGAGAGGCCTGTACCATGCAGGAAGAACATCAGGAAGCCCATGTTTGTATTTGTCAGACTGAATTTCAACTCCTGTTAAGGTACTTCCTGCTGCCTTTGCTTCAATAACTCCTGCGGCTTTGCCTTCTATATAGAAAAGATAATCGGCAGTACCGTGACCAGATTTTAATGGAAAGTCTCTTATGACAATGCCAAGATGTGAATGAATGTTAGCATTATCATAGTCCTGAACAGACCATCCTGCTTGCTCAAGCATTTTGTCAATTTCTTCACGAGCTTGATCCTCAGGCTTCTTCCCCATCCTGTTAGTCCAAAAAACTGTTAATCATATCATTGAACACTGATATTAGGTCAGGGTTAGATTTGCGTATTGACATATTTTCTCTACCTCTGGGTTCGTTCATTTATTCTAACAATAAAAAAGCCCATTCCCTTTTTGGAAACAGGCTCTGATTTTAGCCAAATAATTTGGATTAAAATTTTCCCACCCTCCTCCGGAGGATGGTGTAATATAGCTCAAAATATAGGGGTTTTGCAATATATCAGTGAGGATAATTGGCTCCGCTGCCTTCAGCCCAAATTTAAATGATGCGGTTTTTATATGCGTGACAGCCCCCGCTGTCAATGCAATTAACCCCGCTGGAATTCATACGTTTCATTGACCCGTGCACAAAAACAAAAGATTATAAAATAGCGTCCGTTCAACAAACTACAGGGCATTCCCACGGGGTAAATAGGTTCAACAAATTCTAACAGAAAAGAATTTTATTTTAAAGTGAAATTCTTGAAGCATAAAGCTCAAAGCAATTTTTACTTCATTATCTTCCATACATCTACGTCACCACCAGACGCTACTTTTACCGTGCCTGATACTGCCTTGAAGATAACCTCTGCCACCTCCGAGGGAGGCCGGCCTTCATACCCTGTGAGCCGTGTGGCTGTCATATCGGGATTAACACTACAGATTTTAAGATGTGGATGTTCCTCGGCAAGAGCCTGTGTGAAGCCCCTGACACCGAACTTTGTCCCGCAATAAACGGACATCTCTGCATATGCGGTCTTGCCTGCTGCACTGGCTATGTTGATTATCCCTTTCTTAATATAAGGAAGGAAGGAGCGGGTCAACTTAATAAGACCTTCCAGGTTTGTCCTGATCTGCCCCTCGATGTTCTTCATAGTTTGCTCCCTAAAAGGAATAAAAACTCCTGTGCCTGCATTATTAATAAGGAAATCCACCTTGACATACTTCTTCATTACCTTTTTAATAGCATCCCTAATGCTCCTGTCATCCGTTACATCAAGATGCAGGAGTAAGGTGTTTTCTGCACCGAGCTTTTGGCAACGCTTTTCAGCTTGTTCACCTCGGGTTTTCCCTTTGTTATAGGTAAGGACGATTTTTGCCCCAGCTTTTGCAAACCTGTATGCTGTTTCTCTTCCGATCCCCGAGCTGGAACCTGTAATAAGCACGACCTGCCCTTTCATGTTCTCCTCCTTATAGAAAAAATAAATCGGCTTTCCTTTTTCTCTCTCCTACAATTCGCCTACCCTTTCTAATATAAAGAAAACAAGTTTTATTTTTATAGCTTGTAAATAAAAATTAATCTCTTTCTCACATATTGATTTTAGATTACTAATACTATTTAATAATTGATATGTCAGAGCTTACTCCTTTGATGAAACAATACTTGAGCATTAAAGAAAAATACAAAGATGCTATTGTTCTCTTCAGGCTCGGTGATTTTTACGAAATGTTCGGAGAGGACGCAGAGAAGGCATCAAAAATACTTCAGATAGCGCTTACATCAAGGGAAAAATCAAAGGAAGAGCCTGTGCCGATGTGCGGTGTTCCCTACTTTGCATCAGAGTCTTATATATCAAAACTTATTAAGGCT
>Ga0209323_10003168_pt1 | contig 10983 bp, 10 predicted proteins | sample Rifsed19ft2_FD_184014 | JGI IMG/M metagenome (GOLD analysis project Ga0209323, IMG submission 184014) | Soil microbial communities from Rifle, Colorado, USA - sediment 19ft 2 (version 2) | ecosystem: Environmental > Terrestrial > Deep subsurface > Rock core/Sediment | place: Rifle, Colorado...
CTTTTCTGAAAAAATATTCATCTTCAAAGTTGGCAGTTCATTCTTAGCTATTGTTACGCAATCATTCCATCCTTCATCACCAACTTTCTGTCCGCCATGTTAGCGAGTTCCTCGTTGTGAGTAACAATAACAAACGTTTGCTGTCCAGCAGGATTGCGGGATTCGCGGAGAGTGAAGAATAATTTATGAAGCTCTTTTGCCGTGGCAGAATCCAAGTTGCCCGATGGTTCATCTGCAAGAATCACCGAAGGATTATTTATCAGCGCGCGCGCAACGGCAACTCTTTGCTGCTCTCCACCCGAAAGTTCAGAGGGTTTGTGATTCATCCTGTCAGTTAATCCCAGAAAAGATAACAACTCCTTTGCCTTAACCTCCGCTTCTGCCTTTCCGTTTCCGGCAATGAAAGCAGGCAGACAAACATTTTCCAGCGCAGTAAACTCAGGAAGCAAATGATGAAACTGAAATACAAAACCAATCTGCTTGTTGCGGAATTCAGAAAGTTTTCTTTCGCTGAGAGAATGAATATTTGTGTCGTTTATTTTTATTTCACCGTTATCCGCTTTGTCTAGTGTTCCGAGAATATGAAGGAGTGTTGTCTTTCCCGCCCCCGATGCGCCCACGATAGAAACAATTTCTCCTTTCTTCACTTCCAGCGAAACACCTTTCAGTACTTCAAGGGAATTATATTTTTTATGTATGTCTTTTGCTGAAATCATAAGCCCCTCCAACCTCCCCCAAGGGGAGGCAATTGTTGAGATGTTAGGAATATTTTTCGGATGTGAAAATACAAATAGTTACTACATTCGCTCACTCACGCTCAAAATCTCCTTCCCTTGGGGAAGGTAAGGGATGGGCTCTAAATTACTCTTTATGAATCTCCACGAATACCAAGGCAAGCAAATCTTAAAAAGTTTCGGTGTATCCATTCAGGAGGGCAAAGTCGCTGAAACAGTAGAACAGGCAGTGGAAGCTGCTAAAGAACTTCAGAAAGAAACCAACACTCCTATCTGGATTGTGAAAGCGCAGGTGCATGCGGGAGGAAGAGGAAAAGCTGGCGGAGTGAAGATGGCGAAAACGCTTGACGATGTAAAAGAAAAAGCAAAAGCAATTCTCGGGATGAATCTTGTTTCGAAACAAACAGGACCACACGGAAAAATAGTTCACAAGGTTTTGATTGCGCAGGATGTGTACTATCCGGGAGAAACTCCTACAAAAGAATATTATATGAGCGTTCTGCTCAACCGCGCGATAGGAAGAAATATGATTATCTATTCACAGGAAGGAGGAATGGAAATTGAAGAAGTAGCCGCAAAAACTCCCGAACGAATTTTCAAAGAAGAAATTGATCCGAAAGTCGGACTGAGAGATTTTCAGTGCAGAAAAATTGCTTTCAATCTTGGGCTCAGTGGAGAAGCATTTAAAAATATGACAAAGTGTGTCGCGTCACTTTATAAAGCATACGAATCCATTGATGCATCTCTCTTTGAAATTAATCCACTGCTGAAAACATCCGATAATAAAATTGTTGCTGTAGATTCAAAAGTTGCGCTCGATGAAAACGCATTGTATCGTCACCCGGATTACGCTGCCATGCGCGATAAGTTGGAAGAAGATCCAACCGAAGTGGAAGCAGGCGAACACGAACTCAACTATGTGAAGCTCGATGGAAATGTTGGTTGCATGGTGAACGGTGCCGGACTTGCCATGGCAACCATGGACATCATCAAACTTTCTGGCGGAGAGCCCGCAAACTTTTTAGATGTTGGCGGAACCGCAAACGCTCAGCGTGTGGAAGTTGCTTTCCGTATTATTCTGAAAGACCCTAATGTAAAAGCCATCCTCGTAAATATTTTCGGAGGCATTGTGCGCTGCGACCGTGTTGCGCAGGGCATTGTTGACGCGTACAAAAACATGGGAACAATCAATGTCCCTATCATTGTTCGTTTGCAAGGCACCAACGCTGTTGAAGCAAAAAAGATCATTGACAACTCAGGACTCAAGGTGCATTCCGCCATCGAACTGCAGGAAGCCGCTGACCTTGTGCAGAAAGTTCTCAAGTAAATTAATATGCTGATTAGCAGATGTGCGGATATGCTGATGAAAGTCAGTATGAATAAATGTTTTTACATTTGCATATGAGCAAGCACAAAGAAGATAAATTAGTCAACTCAATGATTTCTCTTCATGATAGAATGGAGAAGATGGAAGAGAAAATTGAAAAACGATTTACAACAGTGAATCTTTCCATTGGAGAACTTCGTCTTAGTGTTATGAAACTGGATGAAGGTTTTAATAAGATGAGCCAAGATTTTAACAAATATGCCCAAGAATTTAGTAAGTATGCCCAGCGCAATGATGACCGTGCCGATAACCACCAAACCCGCATTACGCACCTTGAAGAAAACTCTCCCCCTGACGGGGGGAGCGGGAGGGGGGCTTCTTATATTGCAAGAGAACCCCGTGTGCCGTATAAGAAAAGAAAAAAAAGGAAGTAACAAATTGTTTTTATATTTGCCTCTGCTAACCGGAACTTATGAATGTTTAATACAATAAATATAGCAAGCAAGCATAATATAGAGGACAATAAAGTTAAAGCAACGCCCCGCGCTCAAAAGAGTGGCGGGTTTTTCTTTTTAACAAAGTACTTAACAGGAAATCATCTTCGACTTGTCGGTGCGGCTTTTTGTTTTTAATAAATCAAACATCAATGAAAACTAAAATTCTTTTTTTCTTCATCTTACTTGCCGGAATTACTCATGCACAAATCCGCTTTCAAAAAACCTTTGCAGGAACTGGCTCTGGTGGAAGCGGGCAGGATGAAGCAAAATATATTCAACAAACCAATGATGGAGGTTATATTATTGTTGGATACGCGGATTTTGTTTCGGGCGCTAGCGCGGATGTTTACATCATTAAAGCGGATTCATTGGGAAACAAGCTATGGAGCAAATCATATGGTTTTGTAGATGATGAAATCGCAACATGTGTGCAGCAAACCAATGACGGGGGCTTTATCATTGCCGGTAATTACGGATTTCCATCCAAAGGCTTTTTAATGAAAACCAATTCTGTGGGAGATTCGCTATGGACAAAAACATATGGAAATGCTGCAAATAACCTAAATTATGTTCAACAAATCAGCGATGGTGGTTATATTTTAGGAGGTTGGCATAGGGAGAACTCCGGCAGTTATGATGATGCATTAGTAATAAGAACGGATAATATGGGTAATGTTATATGGATAAGAAAATATGGAAGAACCAATAATCAAGAAAGTGAGATAATTAATACAGTTCAGCAAACATCAGATGGTGGTTTCGCTGCTTTTGGAAGCACATGGAGTAGTAGTACTTGGTCTCCATTTTTTTTAAAAGTAAATCAGGCAGGGGACACATTATGGAAGAAAAAATATAGTACGGGTAATACCATATTATACCAAGGTGTAGCCGCTCAGAAAACTAATGATGGAGGGTTTATTCTTGGTTCTTATTCTAATTACGCCAGTGATTACGGAGTTTCTTTTATTAAAACGGATGCAAACGGAAATATACAATGGACAAAAAAACACGGCAACACTCCATCCCAATTACGCGATATAAGGCAAACCAGCAGTGGAGAATACACTGCATTAATACATTACAATTCGCCCAACAATGCAATTTATTTATTAAAAACAAGTTCTTCTGGAAATTTTTTGTGGAGTAAGGAGTATACTAATCCCATAGGTTATCCTATGGATGCCTATTGTGTTCAGCAAACAAATGACGGGGGTTTTATTGCTGCAGGATATAGGCAAACAACTTCAACTAGTAGTACATCAAATGTTTATTTATTAAAAACCGATGCAAACGGAATAAGCAATTGTAATGAAGCAGTGAATTTAATGGGAACAACTTCTCCTGTGCCAACTGCATCTAATTATTCTCTTACTATTACTTCCGGTAGCAGTGTTACAGGTTTTCTTTCTGTACCTATAACTAATAATCCCTCAGCGCCAGATAATATTTTCTGCGCAACCTTAGGTTTGCAAATGAGTTCAAACAATACATGCAACGCCCAATGTAACGGCTCTGCCACTGTAAATGTAACCAGTGGTACTCCGCCTTATACTTATTCATGGAGCACAAGCCCTGTTCAAACTACTGCAACCGCCACTGGCTTATGCGCAGGCAGTTATTCTGTAACAGTAACAGGCGCAAATAATAGTTCAGGTTCGGCAAGCGCAGTAATTTCTAACAGCCCATCTCCGTCATCTATTCCTATATGTATAGTCAGCGTTGACAGCACTTCTTTAAAAAATTTAATTGTATGGGATAAACCAATTATATCAGGCGTTGACAGTTTCAGAATATACAGGGAGATTTCTTCTGTCTATACGCATATAGGAAGTGTATCCTATTCTGCATTGAGCGAGTTTACAGATAATACAAACGGTGTAAATCCTAATCTCACTTCTTACAAATATAAAATATCTGTGAAGGATTCCTGCGGAAGCGAAAGTTCACAAAGTTCTTTTCACCGCAGCATTCATTTGCAGGTAAGCCCTGCCTCTCCTTGCGGATATAATCTTTCATGGTCTGATTATTTGGGCAACTTCACTATCAATCAATACAGAATATTGAGAGATACAACATTTGCCGGAGGAAATTGGGTTGCGATTGATTCTGTAAGTTTTGGAAACACTGCTTATACTGACCCATCATGCACCTTGCCTTCCTATACACGCTATATAGTGGAGGCGGTGCATCCAACAGGATGCACGATTTCAATTAAAAATCCTGAGCCGATGGTTACTAATCTGAATAGTTCCAGGTCAAATATCTACAAAGCAACTCCTACATCAGTAAATTCATTTTCAGTTGAAGATAAAATAATTGTTTATCCAACCATAAGCAATGGCAAGTTCACTATTGAATGGTATGGTACGAAGGGCGATTTGGAAATTTACAATGTAATGGGAGAGAAAATGTATTCCGAAAAAATCCTAAATCCCCAATCCTTAATACTTAATCTTGATGTTCCCAACGGCATTTATTTCCTCAGCATAAAAACAGAAAACGGAATCGCAAACAAAAAACTAATCATAAATAAATAAACCAACAAACACAAATACAATGGCAGACATAAAAGACAAACAGTACAGCGACCTGAAGGAAGACCTCGAACTTCTTGGCGAAGGATGTGAAAAACACAAGGATGATGAGGAACATCCGCTTCCGAAAAACCTTACCCAAGAGCGCTATCAGAAAAAGGAAGCAGAATTAACCAAAACCTTTCTCGCTGCGCAGGCAGCCCAAAGCGCTTTAAAGAATGCCATGAATACATTTCACGCAAAGTTTAATGAGTGCGAGGACCTGAAAGATACTGACTCGCGCGCCATCAAAGGAATTTTCACCATTTATAACCCCGATTTGCGCGATTTTGGCATTCAGCCCGAGAAAAAGAGAACCAGAAAGAACAAAAAAGATAACCCGTAACAGGTTTTTCTTATTTGCCATCTGCGTTTTCTTAAGTGACTTGAGTTACGGCTTAAGTTCTTTCAGAAGAAACATAAGTTCCTGCACTATCTGCTTAAGATGATTCACAATCCACTTATGTTCCCCGCCAAGGGACTTATGTCGGCAGGCAACCGACTCATGTGAATTGGCAAGGAACATCTTGTCTTTCACAAGGAATAACTTCATTTAGGCAGGGAATATCTTAGGACTTACGCAGTTTATAGTTTTTAGTTAATGGTTTTAGTTTTTTAGTTATTAGTTCTGGTTTTAAACCAAAACTGACAACTATATAACCATAACTAAAAACCAACAAACTATAAACTAAGAGCTTTTGCGTAAGTCCTATATCTATTCCTTCACAGGGAATTGCTATTCTTCGGCAATCTGAAACTTGAAATCTGCAACCTCAAACCTGATTTACCCGTTGCCAAGTTTGCGGATGCCCTTGAGAATAATCTTCACATCATTCTTCACGCTGTAATCTTTGGCATAAATCTTATTCAACTTGCCCCCAACCCCAGAAGGGGAGTGTGTAACAACATCAGAGGGATAAATAATTCCTTTCGCGCCCAACCCTGATGTAGGGGGTTTATGTATTTCTCCCTTTAGGGCTGGGGCTTCCCATCCCACCCACGAATTAAATCCGAATATAACTTTGAAGATGTTTGCAATATAGTTCAACGGATTTTTCACCACAAAAATTAAAACAGGAAGTAACGCCATGAAGAGAAGCGAAAACGCAATATCAATGATTCTTTTCTTCCTTCGGTTCGAAGGTTTGTTCACCGAGTTCACATCAAGGGTGTAAAGGTCGCCAGCCGTGTCAATAGAATTGCTTCCGATGATGCTCGAACTTTCGGGCGGAGCAATTTTGAATTCAACATTCACATTTCCGTGCAAACTCATCGCGTCAATAATTTTTTCCGAAGAAATATTCTTTGCGCAAAAAATCACTTCGTCAATTTTGTAGATGTCGAGGATTTCATTTAGCTGACTAAATTTTCCCAAGTAAAAAGCCCCTCCTAAATCCTCCCCGTTGGGGAGGACTTTTCTCTCTCCCTCCCTAATGGGGAGGGAAGGGGTGGGGCTTTCTACAAAACCAATCAATGCTGTTTTAATAGAAGATTCTTTTAACAATGCAAATACCCGTTTGTACTCCTCTTCACTTCCCACAATCGCAAATCGTTTTGATGTGCTTCCTTCCAAAAGAAAATCCTTTATTCCGAAAAGATGAAACATCATTCTCGTAGCAAGCATCGCAATGGTTGCCCAGCCCGTGCCGATGAGAATGAGCGCGCGGGAAAAACGGTATGCTTCGGGAAGAAGTGCGTACATAGCAAGAATGATTCCTGTTCCCCAGAAAATGCCGCGCACTATTTTTTGCAAACGGATGGGTTTGTCATAACCACCACTGAGGAAAACAGAAAAGAGCCAGATGGAAACATAAATCCCGAATGCAGCTAGTACAAGGTTTTCAGGATAGGCAACATTCTTAACATTGTGCTCATAATAATCTTTGATGAAATATAATCCGGCATAGAGAATAGAAGCGTCCAATAGCGGGACAAAAATCTGAGTAAGGAATCTTTTTGTAAGAGCCATTCCCGCCCTGAGAAAGATGGCGATGAATATCAGAAATGAAAACATCTTTGCCTGGTTCTTTGCGAAATGTTTCTTCGCGAAAATTGCCATGGCATTGTAGAAAACCAAAACATAATTCACAGAACTCTTCTTGGTGCTTTCTCCTTTATAATGTATGATTCTTGTTTCGGAGAAGTAATAATTCTTAAATCCCGCAAGCGTAATGCGATAAGACAAATCAATGTCTTCTCCATACATGAAAAAAGTTTCATCAAGCAATCCGATTTTATCAAGCACGGATTTACGGATGAGCATGAATGCGCCAGCGAGCACATCTACTTCATGCGTTTTGTTTTTATCGAGATAACCCAGATGATACTTGCCGAATGCTTTTGAGTGAGGGAAAAGAAATGAAAGTCCGAATACTTTATAAAACGCAACCGATGGAGTAGGGAGCCCGCGTTTTGATTCCGGAAGAAAATTTCCTTTACCATCCAGCATCGTTACGCCCAGCGCGCCACAATCTTTTTTCTCATCCATGAATTTTATCGTCTTCTCAAACGTATCTTCTTGCACAACCGTATCGGGATTCAGAAGTAAAATATATTCTCCATTCGCTTCTCGTATTGCCTGATTGTTTGCCCGTGAGAACCCTACATTCTTTTCATTGGCAATAATTTTTACTTCCGGAAATTTCTTCTTCACCATTTCAATCGAACCATCCACAGAACTATTATCCACCACAAAAACTTCCGCAGGAATATTCTTCACCGCCTTCCGAACGGAATGCAGACATTGTTCGAGAAAATGCTCAACGTTGTAGTTAACTATGATGATGGAAAGCTTCATCGAATAGGAAGCACATTTTCGTAGGGAATGCGGTTTGTAATTGAACGGCCGAGTGTAATCTCATCCGTGTATTCAAGTTCATCGCCAATAGAAATTCCTCGGGCAATAGTGGAAACAGTCACATTAAAATCTTTCAGTCGTTTGTAGATATAGAAATTTGTGGTGTCGCCTTCCATCGTAGTGCTTAATGCCATAATTACTTCCTGTATTTCACCTTCAGCTATTCTTTTCATCAGCGATTCAATATTCAAATCACTAGGACCGATTCCATCCAGCGGAGAAATAATTCCACCGAGAACGTGAAACACGCCTTTATATTGCTGTGTGCTTTCAATTGCCATCACATCGCGGATGTCTTCTACTATGCACACCAAACTTCTATCACGGTTATGATTGGAGCAGATATTGCAAATTTCTTTATCGGAAATATTATTACAGACAGAACAATACTTCAACTCATTTTTCAGATTCACAATCGCGTTCACAAATCCTTCCACATCTTTTGTGTCTTGTTTCAGAACGTGCAGAACATATCTGGTAGCGGTTTTTCTTCCCACGCCAGGAAGTTTCGCAAACTCATCTATTAGAGTTTCAATATGTTTTGATGAGAAGTTCATTATGCGGATAACAAATCATTGCGAATTTACGAATCTATATTGTTCCGATAACTAAACGTTGCGAATCTTCGAATAACAGCCATTAAGTATATTCGCAGATTCGTAGATATTCGTTATTCCGCACTACATGAATTATTATTGCTACGCAAACGGAAAAATTCTTCGCAAGAACGAAATTAAGGTAGGCATTACGGATTTGGTGATGCTTCGCGGGTATGGCGCGTTTGATTACATGCGTACATATTTTGGAGTTCCGTTCCGTATCAATGATTATCTCAACAGGTTTGAGCAATCAGCAAAAGGAATGAAACTAAAACTTCCTTTAAAGAAAAAAGAAATTATTTCCAGGATTAATTACCTTCTCAAGAAAAACAAAGTATCTGTCAAAGAAGATTTCGGAATCCGCCTTCTTCTCACAGGTGGATATTCTCTCGATTCATATCTTCCTGCAGTAAAACCCAATTTATTTATTCTCATAGAAGATTTGCCTCAATATCCTGAATGGTGGTCAGAGAAAGGAATTAAACTTATGCTTCATGAGCACAGCAGAGAAATGGCGAAAGTAAAAACTACAAATTATCTCACGGCTATTCGTCTGGCTGATGAAAGAAGAAAAGCAAAAGCGCAGGATACACTATATTGCTCAGACGGGAAAATCCTTGAAACAACACGGAATAACTTTTTTATGTTTCACGGAAATATATTAGTAACTGCAAATGATGGAATGCTTCAGGGCGTTACACGGAAAATGATTGCTAATATTTCGAGAAAAAAATTTCAACTTGAAATCCGCGAGGTATTGAAAGAAGAACTAAATTGGTGCTCTGAATGTTTCATAACTGGAACCACTCGCGGAATAACTCCTGTTGTTCAGATTGATAATATGAAAATCGGAAACGGAAAAGTCGGAAAGAACACGAAAGAATTAATGAAGATGTTTAATGAAGTTGTAAATAAAGAATGTAAACGATGAGAAAATTATTTTTTTCTTTTTGCCTACTGCTTACGGCCAACTGCCAACTTGTTGTTGCTGGCGGTTTTCAGGTAAACCTTCAGGGACAAAAGCAAACAGGCATGGGCCACACCGGAACAGGACTTTTGCTTGATGGAGCATCTCTTCTCTTTAATCCGGGTGCAACTTCTTTTCTTGATTCCATTCGTTTAGTACAGATTGGCGGAAGTTTTATTATTCCACGCACCCAGTATCTTGAGCCGGCACCTGGAGTTTACACTTCAGAAATGGTGCACCATGTCGGAACTCCATTTACGATATACGCTGTTTACAAAATCAAGAAGCAACATAAACTTAATTTTGGCTTTGGTGTTTACACTCCGTTTGGAAGCCGTGCAGAATGGCCCAGCGATTGGAATGGACAATTTTTGATTCGTGAAATGGAGTTAAAAACAATTTTCATTCAGCCAACTGTGTCTTATAAAGTAACTGACAAAATCGGAGTTGGTGCAGGATTTATTTATGCCACCGGAAGTTTTGGTTTGAAAAAAGGAGTTCCTGTTCAGGATACTCTTGGTAATTATGGTGAAGCAACACTGGAAGGAGAAGCAAAGGGAATAGGATATAATGCCGGAATTTATTTCAAGCTGAATGAAAAATGGTCGTTCGGTGTGGATTACCGTTCATCTGTGGAAGTTTCTGTAGATGGAGGAAATGCTTCTTTTGTTGTTCCTTCTTCGCTTGAAGAATATTTTCCTGCCACAACTTTTACTGCAACTATTACCATGCCCCATGTGCTGAGTTTTGGTGTTGGATTTTCTCCGAACGATAAATTGAAACTTGCTTTTGATGTAAACCAGATTGGATGGAATGTATATGATACGCTTTCATTTCACTTTGCAGATACAACTGCAAAACTTCAGGACATACATTCCCCTCGTATGTATAAAAATGCTTTCATCATTCGTGCAGGGTCTCAGTATCATTTGAAAGAAAATCTTTTTGTCCGTTGCGGTGCATATTATGATATGTCTCCTGTGCAAGATGGCTACCTCACTCCCGAAACTCCCGATGCAAATAGAATAGGATTAAGCATGGGTGCTTCGTGGAAAGTGGCGAAGTGGTTTAATCTTGATTTATCCTTATTATATATAGAAGGAATGAAACGCACAGATAAAAATATAGAAACAGGATATGAAGGAACTTACAAAACTAAAGCAGTTGTTCCAGGCATCGCAATTGAGTTTTTATTTTAATCGTTTTAATTTTTAATTTTGCATACACTAACCAATCCATACTAAAATGAAAAAAAATCTACTCTTCCTTTTATCGCCATTCATCATCACTACACTTTTCGGACAAACGTATTGCGGTTCTTCCCGCTACGATACCGAAATATTCAGCGCTGTCACTACCACAAGTGATGTGGTGTATGGACAAAATCTGAATTTAAGTGGTAACAATGTGATATTGAAAATGGATATTT
>Ga0209323_10003170_pt1 | contig 10980 bp, 9 predicted proteins | sample Rifsed19ft2_FD_184014 | JGI IMG/M metagenome (GOLD analysis project Ga0209323, IMG submission 184014) | Soil microbial communities from Rifle, Colorado, USA - sediment 19ft 2 (version 2) | ecosystem: Environmental > Terrestrial > Deep subsurface > Rock core/Sediment | place: Rifle, Colorado...
GTAGAACATTGGTTCACTTCTCTGTTTTTCTCCTAACAATTGCACCTCCTTAATATTGAAGTGCAATAGTCTAGCATTTCGTAATTCTAAAATGAATAGTTTTTAGAAGAGTTTTTCAACAGCCTGTAAAGACCAGACCCCATGCCCCATTCTTTGTGCACCCTATCCAAGATGATTCAGGGTATTCAGGACTTCTTCTTCTCGCCAAAGTACCTGTGTGCCATATAGTTTATCAAGATTCAATGAATTGCCACATATCCAATCATGTAAACGTCTTTCAGTAAAAAATACATCACAGTAAGGCAATGCCCAAGCTGCATGCGAGAAGTCAATAAGGGTATCTTTCTTAAAACGCTGCCTTTTGTTATATCTTATAAAAGCATGAAGGCTTGCATTTATATGAAAATACGGAAGTTCTTCATTAATCTTATTTTGGTCAAAGGCTTGGTAAATAAGATTAGATAATAATCTCACGCATTCTGTTTGTTGTACATCTTCTGGGGTGACCGACCCGCCATCATTTGCATAAAGATATATACAAAGTTTTTCAATTTCTTCTTTTGCTATGTCCAAGATTCCAGCTATTTCATGCATGAATACTTCATGAAAGGACTTCCAGTCCTGATTGTCATCCTTCCCTTTGTTGAGTTGGGCGATAAGGTTCTCAGAATTTCTTTGAGGGAAATCACTTTTTATAGTTTTCAACATTTCTATCAGCGTAAATTTTGAAAGGTTATCAAAAGATTGAATTCTTATATCATTTATCTGCTCGTCAGGAATTCCCTCTACTGTCGGATAAAGCTCTCCCGTCACAAAGGCCACTTTTGTAAAGACATATTTTGCAGGATTGAAAAGAGGCTTTCCTTCTACTTTAGCTTGGCAGTTTCGCACAAAAGTAAGAAGCTCTTGCCCCGCGATGTTCAGCGGTGATATAAAGCAGATTTGCTGGCTGAGTTCATCCATGACCCGTGCCATATTCAGCCTTTTTTCTTTGTCGCCTATGTTCATAAGTTCTTCGAAAATATGAGGGCTTAAAGGACAAATCGTAAATTCTTTTTTAATAAGGTCTTTCAGTTTTTTATAGATATTTGTTTGTACAGTCGTTGCTTTGCCGAGTGATGCATCACGCATGAAAATCCAGTATTTTGTGTCAAGATAAATTCGATGCCTCTTTAACACTATTTCACCAAGTTCAATTTTGAATTGTTCAGAATAATCTTCAATGCTCATCTTTTTCAAATTAGTTAACAGATATATAGCGATATTCAGCTATTACTTTCTCCAACCATTAACCTATTAATCTACTTCTGTATTGTCAAAATCACTTGCCCTCAATTATCTTCTTCTCCTCTTCCGTTATCCCATAAAGCTTATAAACAATCTCATCTATCTTTTCATCTGTTACCGCAATCTCGCGCTCAACTTTTTCACGCTCTGCTGATGGAGGAAGAGAGTTTTTCTTTTTGTACAGTTCAAGCATCGCATCAACGAGAAAGACGAGTTTGTTGTGAATAGATTTTTCAGAGGGATTGTTGAAGTCGATGGTGCGGATAGGAAGCCTTTCAATAAATTGTTTGTTTGCTGCAAAATATCCACCCCGGAAGTTGGTGCTGATCTGTTTAAGACAAAAATCAAGGATTTTACTGTTTAAAAGACCTGTAAGATATCTTAAATCAACTTTGGTAGTTGTTATGCCGTAACCCCCTGTGGTTACATTAACAAAATAATAGTTATCACCCATATCCAAATAAGCTGAAAGACGGGTAATCATGTATGGGATCATAAGTTTTGGCTGTTCCCACATGTGAATATTTTGAGTGCGCCCAAACTGATACCATTGTGAGTTTTTAAATTTTCCATGCTCCCTTTCTTCCAGAACCTTTTTGTTTTCTTTAAGATATTGCCATGTCAAAGGATAATCCTTTTCAAGTTCTTTTTGGGATATAATGGTTGCCTTCCCTTCCTGTATCTTATAAGGAAATAAAACTAACGCCTTTGGCTCTGCGAAGTATCTTCCGACATTGCCGCTTCTAATCACTTTTTTAAGCAAAGATGCTTCAAGAGTTACTTCTTTGTCTAATGCTTTAGAGAATACGATGCTATGGGTTTTGTCTTTATTTCTAAAATTTTTGAATATGAAAACAGGGTCTGCACTTGTTATCACGCCCTGATATATTCGGTTGCATACGTCCTTTAAGGTTTTATTTTTTCCTGTTAGCCTTTTAAGGAGATTGAGTTCTTCAGGGGCACCAAGCGTCCACGGTTTATTGCTAACAGAACTGTTACTCAATATGGCAGGTTTATATGATTCAGATAGAAAAACAGAGATGTCATCTGGATTTCTTACCTGCACATATTCAAAGTTCTTTTTAGGTTCCTTGGTCAAAAACAATAGATTTGTATAAGTTGAGGCTCCTTCAAATATTTGGCAGTCTGTAAAATCAACGATTTTAAGGAGCGATTTATTCTCTGTAATCAATTTCCTTAGTGGTTCGCCATATTGCGCTTGGAAAAATTTATGCGGAAGAATATATCCAAGATATCCATTTTTCTTAAGAAGAGATAAACCTTTTTCAACAAACACAACATAAATATCATAGTTTCCTGTTTTTGCAGTTTTATATTTTGTTTTATAAAATTCAACCTCAATAGGTGCCCATTCTTTCATAGCCTGAATTCTTACATAAGGCGGATTACCAATCACCACATCGAAACCGCCATTCTCCATTATCTCCCCGAATCCTGCTGATTTTGAATTCCAGTCGAATGGGTTGATGCGGCTTTTGGTTTCGTCAGTAATCCCCCCTTGCCCCCCTTTAATAAAGGGGGGATGAACAGGGGCTTTAGCATCGATGGGGAGGGGAGTATTGTGGGAGAGGTGAGGGGAGGGGGACTCAAATATATCGTAGCCAATCAAACTGTTGCCGCATTTGATGTTATTGCTAAGAGGAGGAAGCAACTGTTGTTTTTTCGGAAGTAATCCTCTTTCACCTTCCAATGCCTTCAGATAAAGGCTCATCATTGTTATCTCAACTGCCTGAGGGTCTATGTCAACACCGAAGATGTTGTTTCTCAGAATCTTTGCCTTTTCACGAATAGGCAGGGTGAATTCCTCAGGACTCATTTTATAGTATGGAAAGAGATGAAGGGTCTGAGCTTCTTTGGGATGCTCACGATAGTATTTGAGATGATAGTCGATTAAATATTGATAAGCACCAAGAAGGAATGAACCAGAACCGCATGCAGGGTCAAGGATTTTTATCTTTTCAATCTGTCTCGGTGTCTTGCCTTCAATGATTTTGCCAACTGTGTTTTTTACAATGTAATCAACAATATATTTTGGTGTGTAATAAACGCCTCCTGCCTTCCTTACTTCAGGCTTTTCCTCAACCTTAACTCTCTGTGGAGTTACTCTTATCGTGCTACCTAAGTATCGTTCATATATACTTCCAAGAAGTTCAACTCCGATTGCATCAAAGCGATAGCGGCTCTTTGGGAAATACAAACTTTCGATTATCTCTGCCAAAAGATTAGAATCCACGTCTGCTGTCTCACAGGCATGTCGTTTGAATATATCTCCATTCAGGTCGTTATTTACCTCATGGAACAGGTCTATTAGATGAATCATGATGGATTTCCGTTTACCTTCTTCTTTCCACTGGGCAACAATCTCCCACAATTCTCTTTCCTGTCTGATCTTCCTGTCCTCTGCAATACGAATAAAAATAATTCGGTCAAGAAGCTTCTGAACAACATCATTTAAAAGCCTTACATCGAAATCAGAATTTCGCTTATGGATATCTTTTGCAAGTTCTGTTCGCCATTCGGTCAAATCTTCAAGGAAAGACTTATCAGGTGGTATGCGTAATCTCTTGCTTTTTGTATCTCTGGGCAGGAGAGCTTCTAACGAACCCTGCTCAACCCTTTCTCTGGATAGCTCATAGAGCTTTTCGATACTATCGAGATAATCCGTATATTTGAGTTCAAAAATTAAGCCTTCATCTGGAAATTTTGGATTTGGCTTTAATGATGCATCGTAAAGCCTGAACTCTTCAAAATCTGTAAGGACAACAAAATATACCTCTTTAGTTGACCATGCGTATGACTTTGCCTGAAGAATATGGTTTACATCATCAAGTGCGACTGACGGGGCCTTTGCCTCTACAAAAAACTTTGTGGCACCGTTTATGCGGAAGTTATAATCTGGTCTTCTTGTTGTTTCAGGGGAAAGCTCAACGATAACGTCCCTTTCATGAGGAGGCTTCTGTGCCTTGTTTTCTATATCCCAGCCAAGGGCTTCGAAGAAAGGATTTATGAAATCTATTCTAACTTGTGCTTCAGGGTAACCTTTTGAGAGGTAATAATTCTTGTCCTTTTCGAATTTTGAGATTAATGACTGAAGTTCTTTTCTGAATGAATCAATGTCCGACATCGTTGTTTTGTGAAATATAATTTAAAATAAAGCCAATACAAAAGCAATTACGCTAATTTTCAACCCTAAAATAGAGGTATAACTACAAATGCAATAAAACAAAAGTTGACAGGAAAGGCTGGTGAAGAATTTTTATACGACACCTTAAAGTAAAACCTTTTTGAGCGTTAACGAATAAACCTTTAATTAGTAAGGCACTTACGACTGCCATACAATTATCTTGTCGATTATAAAAATTCTGAGACGGTCTTTCCTGTCTCTATCTTTCGGTCAAGTAAAAACATAAGAATATTTGGATTTGTATTTCTGAAAAAATAAGAGATTGCTTCGCCCCGACAAGGTCGGGACTCGCAATGACAGTAAGAGGAAGTATTGCAAACAAGATGAGATATTATTTTTTATTTCTTAAATAATCAGCAAGGAGTCCTCTACTGTGTTCGTCGTCATGGCAGTAGATACAGAGATTCTCCCAGTTAGACCCATCAAGGGGATTATTCAGGCGATTCCCATCCTTGTGGTGTATCGTGAGTAGATGTCTGTTTTTGTAATCAAACTCCCGTCCGCATTTGGCACAGACAAGGCCGTGAATCTTTAGAGATTGTTCCCTGTAACTACTGGGCGGTCTGCTAACTTCTTTTAACTCTCTGACGATTTCAGCAAGAGGTTTATTAATGACTGGCTTTTGAGGCTGTGGGTTCTTATATCTTGAGTAACGCCTTTTTCTCATTTTAATAACCCTGTAGTAAGTGTAACAGACCAGGTCTACTTTATGTATTATAAAAGAATTTTAATGATTGTTAATATTTTTTCCTGAAAGTCTTAATCCATACTCGCTCTTGCAAGGGTAAGGACGGTCACCTCTTTTGCACCTGCCTTTATGAGTTGTTTTGAGCACTCTGTTACTGTTGCTCCTGTTGTCATTACATCATCAACAAGGATGAGTCTGAGCCCTCTTATATCTCCTTTTACCACAAATGCATTCTTGAGGTTTAAAAGCCTTTCTTTTCCGGACAGACCTGTCTGCGGAGGTGTCTCTTTTTTCTTAAAAAGGATGTCTATCAACAGGGGAAGTTTTTTCTCCCTTGATATGACCCGAGCTAAAAGGAGTGACTGGTTAAACCCTCTTTCTCTCAATCTCTTTATACTTAAAGGAACAGGTATTACGCCATCCATACCGGATAAATCAAAGTCGAGTAGTAGTTTGCCAAGGGGTTTTGCAAGTCTTTTAAGTCCATGAAATTTTAGGTGGTTAATCGCCTCTGCAAGAACTCCATCATAAAGGCTGTAATTAATGACTCTGGAGAAAGGAGGCGCTTTTTTAAGACACTGCGAGCATATTTCTGCATATTCAGAAGTAAAAGGCATTGCACATATCCTGCATGATGGGCCAGAGTATTTCTTTATCTGAAACCAGCATGATGAACAAATTGGTGAATGCAATAATACATCAGATGCATTTCCACAGGATGGACATTGTGAAGGATAAATGATGTTTAAGAGCCTCGAGATCAATGCATTAGATGGTAAGAGATGTTTTGCATCTGCCACATTTAAGCCTGAGTGAGATCATGCCTGCCGGGACCTTGTTTTTGGCTCCGCAATTCGCACATGAGATTATTTTAAGCTCTGGTACAGCTTTATCTTCAGATGGAGTTTCTGTCTTCTGGGCAAAAGATTTTATGAAATCAGAAAATATTTCATCCTTTTCTGTTATTTCAACACCCATGCCGTTTTTAAGTGCTGATATTGATGTTTTGAAGGTTCTTTTCACAATGCCCTTGAGAAAAGAGATTCTACCATCCGGGAGAACAAGGTCTATATAAATGGTAGTGCCAGGTGCTAATCCTTTTTGTGTTCGTATAAAGATTCCATTTTCTGAGAGATTACTCGATATGCCCGTTAAGCTATTGCCACCTGAGCTGAACTTGACTTCCAGCCTCTTTGTAAATCTTAGGTATCTCCTTTTTTCTCTCAAAAGGGACCTCTTAACCCCGTTTAGAAAACCCCGCTATTCTAACGGGGTTAACTTTTTTGGGAGTTCTACAGTCACTTAAAGGACTTTAAGAAATTTATATATGACTTATCCTTTTCTGTTATTTTAACACCCATGCCGTTTTTAAGTGCTGATATTGACGACTTGATGGTTCTTTTTACAATGCCTTTGAGAGAAGATATCTTACCATCTGGTAAAAAAAGTTTGATATCAAGGGTGGTGTCTGGAGCAAACCCTTTCTGCGTTCTTATAAAGATACCATCTTCTGCTAAATTACTAGAGATACCTGTAAAAACTGTGCTGCCAGAACTGAATTTGACCTCAAGCCTCTTTGTAAATCTATGATCCTTTCTTTTCCTGTCTTTCAGAATATCTCCTTAAGCTGTATGATTTCATCTCTCTTCTGTCCTGTCGAGATTATTTGTACCTCCACTCCTAACATAGTCTCAATCTCTTTTATATATGTCTGTGCTGTTTCAGGAAGTTTGGCAAAATCCCTTGTGCCTACAGTGCTCGTGTTCCAGCCTTCAAGCTCCTTATAGAGAGGTTCGCACTCCTCTATGATATTGCTCTCTTTCGGGAGTTCTTCGTATATTTTCCCTTTATATTTGTAAGAGGTGCAGATTTTTATTGTTTTCAGACCATCGAGGACATCAAGTTTTGTTATTACAATCCCTGTAAGTCCGTTAATTCTCGCTGAATGCTTGAGGACAACCATATCGAGCCACCCGCATCTCCTCGGTCTGCCAGTTGTTGCACCGTACTCTCCGCCTTTCTCCCTGAGCATATCGCCAAGGGCATCCTTTATTTCTGTGGGGAATGGCCCGCTGCCAACTCTTGTTGTATAAGCTTTTGAAACACCAAGGACTTTTGAAATCTTTGTTGGTCCTACACCAAGGCCTGTACATGCACCTCCGGCAGTTGCACTTGATGATGTGACGTAGGGATAAGTTCCGTGATCGACATCAAGGAGTGTGCCCTGTGCTCCCTCAAACAGGACATTTCTGTTTTCAGAGATTATTCTGTTTATCATAATATCTGTGTCAGCAATATATTCAGAAAGCATTTCAGCATAACTCATATATTCACTAAAGATAGCTTCCTCACTGAGACCAGGAACTTTGTAAAGATTTTCAAGGAGGAAATTTATGTTAGCGAGGTTTGTCTTTAATTTTTCCTTGAATACAGAGGGTTGTAGAAGATCCAAAACTCTTATCCCTGTCCTTGCCATCTTATCGGAGTAAGCAGGACCTATTCCACGACCTGTTGTACCAATCTTTTTTAAACCCTTGAAGTTTTCGATTTCTTTCTCTATTGCCTTATGATATGGCATGATTAGGTGGGCATTTTTGCTTATATAGAGTTTTTTGTCTATCTTGATTCCTCTTTTTTTCAGACGGTCAATTTCCTCCAGGAGGACAGACGGGTCAATGACAACACCATTACCTATAATGCATATTTTACCTTCATGGAGTATGCCTGAAGGAATAAGATGGAATATAAACTTCTCATTATTGATGACCACTGTATGACCTGCATTGTTACCCCCCTGGTATCTTGCGATTACGTCTGCATTTTCAGACAAATAATCTACGATCTTTCCTTTACCCTCGTCTCCCCATTGTGCACCAACTATTATGATGACATTAGACATGTTAAATCTCGCTTAAAGGGTTATGCGTTTGAGTGAAATAACATTTGGAAGACTCTTTATTTGTTTTATGATGTTTGTTGTGGCAGGACTGTCTATGGTAACGACTGAGATTGCTCTGCCTCCAGGGGCCTCTCTTCCAAACTGCATCCTTGCGATATTGATCTTATTTTTCCCGAGGAGTGTTCCTATATTGCCAATTACCCCGGGTTTATCATTGTTGTATATAAAGAGAAGTTCGCCTTCAGGCACAATCTCAACCTTAAAACTGTCAATGGCTATAATACGGGGGTCTTTCCTGCTGAAGAGTGTACCTGCCAAAAAGCTTTCTCTGTCTTTTGCCTTTATCCTCATTGCAACCATGCTCTGGTAATCACCGGCATCAGCGCTTTTCGTCTCTTTGACTTCTATTCCCCGTTCTTTTGCAATGAATGGTGCGTTGACAAAATTTACGGTCTCCTCCAGAATCGGGGTGAGAAACCCCTTGATAGCAGCTATTTTTACCGCAGCCGAATCGATTTCACTTGCCTCGCCCCGATATTCAATCGTTATCTCTGTAACCCCTCCTTCGAATATCTGGGCAGCAAACAATCCAAGTTTCTCTGCCAAATTTATATAGGGCTGGAGCTTTGCAACCTGGTCTGCAGGAATGGACGGGAAATTTACAGCATTCCTTATTGTTCCGCGGACAAGATAATCTGCTATCTGTTCTGCAATTGCAATGGCGACATTTTCTTGAGCCTCTTTTGTTGCAGCGCCGAGGTGAGGGGTGGAGATTACATTATCGAGTGTTAGAAGGGGATTATTCTCAGGCGGCTCTTTCTCAAACACATCTAATGCAGCACCAGCAACCTTGCCTTCTGTAAGGGCATCATACAGGTCTTTCTCATTTATAATTCCGCCTCTTGCACAGTTAATGATCCTGACACCATCCTTCATCTTCTTAATTGTTTCTTTGTTTATCATGTTTCTTGTTTCTACTGTTATAGGGGTATGAATTGTTATGAAATCAGAACGTCTGAATAGCTCTTCAAGACTTACTTTCTCAACACCCATTGCCTCTGCTTTTTCCTCACTGAGGAAAGGATCGTAAGCTATCACATTCATTGCAAAGGCCTGTGCCCTTTTTGCAACCTGGCTTCCTATGTTGCCTATGCCAACAACTCCGAGAGTTTTATTGAAAAGCTCGACCCCCATGAACTTCTTCTTTTCCCATTTTCCTTGTTTCATCGAGGCCGTTGCCTGGGGTATCTGTCTTGCAAGGGCAAACATAAGAGCTATTGTATGCTCTGCTGTAGTGATTGTGTTCCCACCCGGAGCATTCATTACAACAATCCCCTTTTTTGTTGCTGCTGTGATGTCAACATTATCAAGCCCTGAGCCTGCACGTCCTATAACCTTCAGGTTTGAGGCTGCATCTATAATCTTTGAGGTCACTTTTGTTGCGGATCTAACAACAAGACCGTGGTAATTACCGATGTTCTCTGCCAGCTCATCTGGCTTCATACCTGTCTTTACTTCAACATCAAGACCTGCTTTTTTAAGTATTTCCACGCCTTTCTGTGAGAGATTATCACTAACAAGAACCTTCATATGACCCTCATAAATTATTCAATTAATAGTTCCTCAGCAACAGCTACACCAGTGCCGAGTTTTACAGGATGTCCCATTCCTTTCAATACCATTTCAATACCCGCAATTGCGGTTATTACATCAAATCTGTCCACGTATCCTAAATGTGCAATTCGGAATATTTTTCCCCTCGCACTGTCTTGTCCGCCGGCTGCTGTGATACCGTATTTCTCCCTGAGATTTTTATATACTGCCTGTCCATCAATCCCTGGAGGTGTCATGATGGCAGTTACAGCATTCGATGGTGAATCCTTTGAATAAAGCTCTAAACCAAGGGCCTGCACAGCCTTTCTTGTGGCATGGGCAAGCCTTTTATGTCTTTTAAATACATTCACAAGCCCCTCTTTCTGAAGCATTTTCAGGCTCTCATTAAGTCCAATAATTAGCGTGACAGGTGATGTGAAGTTTGTCTGATTCTTTGCAAGGTTTTCGCGCTCCTTCTTGAAATTGAAATAAAACCTGGGTAACTTCGATGTTTCTGATTTTTTCCATGCCTTTTCACTCACACTGACAAAGGCAAGGCCTGGAGGAAGCATCAAACCCTTCTGTGAACCTCCTACCATGATATCTATCTCCCATTCATCCGTCCTCAGGTCGTGAGCAACAAGGGCACTGATAGCATCAACAATAAGCAAGGTATCTTTATATTTCTTTACAATAGATGCAAGGGCATTTATTTCATGATAAACACCTGTTGATGTCTCCGATGCCTGGACAAAAACGCCTTTTATATCCTTGTCCTTTTTCAGCTTCTTTTCGACTATTTCAGGCTTTATTGCATAACCCCACTCAACCATGATCTCATCTACTTTCAGACCATATGACTGGCATATCTTTGTCCAGCGTTCTCCGAACTTGCCTCCGTTTATGACAATTACCTTGTCTCCCTGGCTAAAAAAGTTATTTACAGAACCAACCATTCCACCTGTGCCGGATGAACATAGAATAAGCACATCTTTTTTTGTCTGATATAACCACTGAAGACCTTTTTTTGCAGCATCAAGCACAGGGAGAAAGTCCGGCGACCTGTGGTGTATTATGGGCGCTGACATTGCAAGTAGTACTTCTGAAGGAACCGGCGTCGGGCCAGGGGCTAATAAGTAACGTTTCAGCATAAAAACCTCTCCTTTATATTAAATAATTTCTCCTATTTTACATTAACAGGTGATTAAAGCTCACCCTTTCAATCAAATTAGAAAGGGAAATATTCAATTCGGAATAATTATATCTCAAGGAGAGCAATATAGCATATAAAGAGGCAAAATATCAATG
>Ga0209323_10003177_pt1 | contig 10971 bp, 14 predicted proteins | sample Rifsed19ft2_FD_184014 | JGI IMG/M metagenome (GOLD analysis project Ga0209323, IMG submission 184014) | Soil microbial communities from Rifle, Colorado, USA - sediment 19ft 2 (version 2) | ecosystem: Environmental > Terrestrial > Deep subsurface > Rock core/Sediment | place: Rifle, Colorado...
AAGATTTTATAGATGACATAATTCAGAGACTGAAGAATGGATTTGCAGGGAAACCTGTGAGTATTTGCTGACATATCTGCTTTTTACTATTTCTTAAAAAAATCCCCGCTTGGGCCGCTGATAAAACAACGTTCATTCCACCCCCACCATTCCCAGTTACATACCAGACTTAACTTCTTTTTAACAAACGGAAGGTTCTTTTTTGCCGTGTGTTATTTTTTCAATAAATTTTTTTATAAGGGATGTGTTCATTTGTTCGCCAGTCGAATTCGCCAGTTGAATAGGATGTATAAAGACATGGTTTTTACACCTAATCTACCAACAATTTCTTTGCGAAAGATGGATTCGCTTACATTAATCCACCTTACAAACTCTTATAGTTTTATTATATTATTGCTTTTATCTTTCGTTTCAACAGGCCCTAAATATTCGACATCGATTTTATCTTTTATCAAGTTGTTGTAACCCAACCAATAATGAAATCTATACATTTTTTCGGTAAATTGATATTCAATATATCCGACTTTTTCAACTGCTTTAGTCAAACCAAAAGTAAGTAACTCCATAGCAATATCATGATTAACTTTAGTGTCTCCATAATAAGCATCAGTATCAGACATATCCTTAGGAAACCCATTTTCTTTAAAAGTCTCTTTTACTTTGCCTATATACCTGTAATCAGCATAATTATTATATCCCTTATTAAGATAATAAATAATTGATCCAAAGTAGGAAACTCTAAAAGCTTCTTTTCTTATTCTTCTGTCACCTTGTTTACTTCGTGCCCATAAATCCGAAACAAGTTCTAAGGGCTTATTTATCATCTTATAAATATATCGGAAATCTATTTCTTCTGAAGGTGAGAAAGGTGACCTTTCATAGATTTCCTTCTGCTTCCTTAATTCAAGTTCTAACTCCAATCGTCTACTTTTCTCTTGTGTAACTGCGATGTTAATCGTTCTCTCCATATAGCTATGCCAAATCTCAGCAACAACAGAGGGTAATATCTCATGATAATTGTCATCATTCCATTCTTTACACTGGAGGGAACGTATATCTACCCGTAGCCTTTCTCTTAATGCCGTTTTGTTAACGTAGGGAAGAAATGCGATTCCCTCTTTTCAGATAATTGTTCGATTAGTGTAGCATCTATTTCTTTTTCAACCATTTTTGATTTTATAGAATTCTCTGTTAAATAAACTATTACAACATCGCAAGTAGGTATTCCGTCTTCAAAAATCACTTTTAACCAGGATTTACCAGCTCTTATTTCCTCTGTATCTAGCCAATAATCTATTTGGCATTTCCGCAGGTCGGCGGCCAATTTTTCTATAAAGTATTTATCTTTTTTTGAATGAGATAAAAAAGCTCTTGGTTTATTTATTCTATCCATAAAAGTAAATTATATTTAAAAGTTATATACTTACTTCTTTTCTCTGCCAGCAATGTCGAATAACTCACACCTCTTCGCATAGCAAACATTACCCTAAATATTTCTATTTCCATAAAACTTAATTTCCTTAACAGTACTCTCCCATCTCTTTCAATAAGCTTTCCAATTTAATTTTTAACATAGGAATATCCTTCTCGACTGTATCCCAGACGGCATCTAAATCTACACCAAAATAATCGTGTATTAATTTATCTCTCATTCCCATTATATCTTTCCAGGGTATCTCAAGATATTTTTCCTTAATCTCCGCAGATAACCTTTTGGAGGCTTCACCGATTATTTCAAGCTGCCTTATTACTCCGTCCTGAATAAGATGATTATTCACGAAATTTTCATATTTTATTCCCTGGGTATACTCACCTATTCTGGATATCGCGTCTAATATGTGCTTTATATAAATAGGATCTTTTCTCTCCATCAGTAAATTGACTCCATTTCCTTCTTTATCGAATCAATCAGGTATGGACTAATAGATTTTTCAGTCAACAAATCCACGCGTATCCCCAGAATTTCAGATAACTCTCTTTCTATTCTCACAAGTGCAAGAAGGCTTTTTCTCTCTGAAAATTCCACGATTATGTCTATATCACTTCCCGGTTTTTCTTCGTCTCTTGCATAAGAGCCGAAGACTGCTATCTTTTTTGCCCCTTTTTTCTTAAGTACATGAGAAATCTTTTCAAAGATTTCTTCCTTATTCAGCATCTTTCACCCCCTAAAACATGATTCTTATTTTTCATATCTATACCCTCAGGTAATTTACACCTTTTTGATATACCTGTCAACCACTTGTTCGTTCGTTTATTTCGGGAAGGTGTCTTTCTCATGTCTTTTTCCCTTCCACTTTCCCATTCGCCTTCTTTAATAGATAATACATTGCTGACAGACGAAAACATCGTTATTTGCTTTTTGCTGAGGCAATAGGTAAAATGATATTGACTTCATTTTTAACTTTTTTTCAACTCGTTTGAGTCTTGAGCAAAGGAGATTATTACTATGATGCAAATAAAACTTTTCAGTATATCTATTGCGCTATCTGCGGTTACATTTTTACTCTCTGGTTTAATGGAATCATATGGGGCTGAAACCGGTGAGTCACAATTTCTGAAAAACATCCGGCAGTTGACCTATGAAGGAAAACGCGCGGGTGAAGGATATTTTTCAGAAGACGGAAAGGCCTTGATTTTTCAGAGTGAACGGGAACCTGAAAACCCTTTTTTCCAGATTTACCTGCTAAGTCTTGAGACAGGTGACACCCATCGTGTTTCACCTGGGACGGGCAAAACCACCTGTTCATTTTGCAGACCAGGCGCTAACGAGGCTCTCTTTGCTTCGACCCACCTTGACCCGGAAGCACAGGCAAAACAGCAGGCAGAATTTGAGTTTCGTGCCACGGGAAAAGAACGCCGCTTTACCTGGGATTACGATGAACACTACGATATCTTCTCGTCACAGCGGGACGGGCGCAAATTAAAGCAATTAACGAACTCTACCGGCTACGATGCGGAGGGCGCTTATTCACCCGACGGCACCAAAATTGTCTTCTGCTCTTTGCGTGATGCCTATCCACTCGATAAGCTGTCACCCGAGGAACGCAAGCAATTTGAAAAAGACCCTGCATATTTTGGCGAGATCTATATCATGAATGCCGATGGCTCTGACCAAAAGAGGTTAACCAACTCGCCAGGGTATGACGGCGGACCTTTCTTCAGTCCGGATGGAGAGAGGGTCGTTTGGCGGCATTTCCAGGCTAATGGTATGTTGGCAGACGTCTATACCATGCGGTTAGACGGGTCGGATATGCGCAGATTGACCGATTTTGCGTCGATGTCATGGGCGCCATATTTCCACCCTTCCGGAGAATACGTAATCTTTCACTCGAACAAATTCGGGTTTGCAAATTGTGAATTGTTCGTCGTTGACGCCCGTGGAGAAAAGGTGCCTGTGCGAGTAACCTTTACCGATAAATTTGACGGGCTGCCTGTGTTTTCTCCCGATGGCAAGCTCCTTTCCTGGACTTCCAACAGGACGTCAAATGGTAATTCACAATTATTCCTGGCTGAATGGGATCACGACGCCGCTTTAGCTGCAATCAAGGCATCGCCTGTGCGGCAGGCGTCTCAGCCAGCGCAGCCTATCGATATTCCCAAAGTTTCCGAACAGGACATTTCCAGCAAACCTGCCTGCTCCAAACCAGTGACAGGAGGTACAAAAAGTCAATTTTCTCCAGAAATTACCGCTGACGATTTCCGTACCGAAGTGAAATACATTGCCTCTGATGAACTGGAAGGCAGGATGACCGGTTCCAGGGGCACCCTAATGGCATCCGATTACATTGCTGCTTATTTTGAGGGAATCGGGCTGAAACCCATTGGTGATAATGGAAGATATTTTCAGGAATTCCCTTTTACTTCTGGGGTAAAAATAGTACCAGATCAAAATCGCCTACAAATCAAGAAAGAAGGAAATGAAAAGAAGACAATCGAATTCGAGGTAAATGAGAATTTTATTCCCCTGTCATTTACTGCAAATGGAACAGGAGAAGGGAATGTGGTCTTTGCTGGATATGGACTAATAGTCCCAGGAAATAATGGAGTTAGCTATGATTCATATGCGGGGCTGGACGTAAAGGACAAGATTGTCCTTGTGCTCAACTATCTTCCTGAAGAGGTGGACATGAAGAGACGACAGGAACTCAATCTCTATGCCGGATTGCGCTATAAGGCGCTGCTTGCCCGTGAGCGCTGGGCAAAGGCTTTACTGGTGGTTACCGGGCCAAAATCACCCAATGCAGGTGAATTGATACCCCTTTCGTTCGACAAGGCATCAGCAGATTCAGGCATTATTGTTGCTTCTATCAGCATGAAAACCGCTGAAGCCCTCTTTGCCGGTTCTGGTAGAGACCTTGCAACCGTTCAATCAAAACTTGATAAGGAAGACCGCGACGTTGTGGGGAGCTTTGATTTGCCTGGTGTCCATGTGAAGATTGCCACAGCGGTCGAGCGGCAGAAAAAAATAGACCGCAATGTGCTTGGTCTTTTACCACCCTCGGAAGGTACAGAAAATCCAGAATATATTATGGTGGGCGCTCATTATGACCATATTGGTCATGGAGAGATCGATTCTCTAGCACACAAGGGCGAGGAGGGTCAAATTCATAATGGGGCTGACGACAATGCATCTGGCGTATCAACAGTCTTGGAATTAGCGGCATCCCTGGCTAAGACACGAAATGAAAATCCCCAGAACTTACGTCGTGGGATTGTTTTCGCTCTCTGGTCAGGAGAAGAGATGGGGATCATCGGGTCATCATATTTCGCAAAGCATCCTGCCGTTCCCGTTAAAAATATCGCCGCGTATATCAACTTTGATATGATCGGACGGCTGAGGGAGAATAAATTGATAATTCAGGGAACGGATTCATCCGAATACTGGACCAAACTGATTGAAAGGCGCAATGTAGCGGCAGGATTTAATCTTGTACTTCAACATGATCCATACCTGCCTACGGACGTTACCGCGTTATACCCGGAAGGCATTCCTGTTATAAATTTTTTTACCGGTGGTCACGAGGATTATAATCGGCCTACCGACGATCCCGAAACTCTCAATTATGACGGCATGGTGAAAATCGCCAGGTTTGTTCAATCCATGATTATCGATCTTGCCAAGAGCCAGGAACGCCCTGCTTATGCGAAGGTGGAGAGGAAGGGCGTTCCTAGTGAACAGCACGGTTCACAGCGGGCATACCTGGGCACCGTTCCGGACTTTTCGAGCGAGAATATTGTGGGTATAAAAATAGGTGGTGTTAAGGCTGAAGGGCCAGCAGATAAAGCCGGGTTTAAGGAAGGCGATATCATTATCGAATTCGGCGGTCTGAAAATCACCAATATTTACGACTACAAATATGCGCTGGATAGCGCGAGAATCGGCAAACCTGTCGAGGTGGTGGTGCTGAGGAGTGGCAACCGCCACACGCTGACCGTAGTGCCTGAAGCGAAGAAGTGATATTTCGTTCGGCTATAAATGGCGACTACACGAATTAAAGATAATCCCTCCCTTGATGGGAGGGACAAAGGGAGGGTTCATAGCTTTTTCTTTCACCCCCACCTAGCCTCCCCCATCAAGGGGGAGGAACAATAGTTTGAAATTCCTAAATATTAAATTAGGCTGTCTTTGGCAACTTTCTTACCCCACTAAGACACCAAGGCACAAAGAAAAACCTATTGTCTCAGCGACTTTGAGGCTAGTTTGAAATTCCTGAGCATTTAATTTATCTAGGTTGACCTCAGATTCTCCTTTTTGAAATTTCAAACCCAGCGTCTTTATCCATGTTCTATGAGTATCACAGAAATGTTGTCTATTCCTTCTTTTTCGTTTGCCTCATGTATCAGGTTATTCGCCGCCACCCGATGACATGCTGTAACGAATTCTTCCAAATGCTTTTCAGAAACATGCATCATTTATTTTTCTTCTCTTCTCCACTTCACCCGTTTTCTTAGTTGCCCATATTTTTATTGTATTGACACGAAAATACCCCTCACCCAGACCCTCTCCCACAAGGGGCGAGGGAACTTTCCCTCCCCCTTTATCCCCCTCTGAGAGGGGGACAGGGGGAGGGATTAAGGGAGGGTGCGGTACATTGTTCAAGGAATTCCAGATACACAAGCGCTTCTTTGGAAGTTTGCCCGCACATCTCTTCCAAAGGTCGAAGACCCAGGCAAACAGAGGGTCTTTCCGGTTTGTCATAGATAAAGCAGCGATTATCCGTGCTGAGTTGCATACATCGGACACCAGCAGGCTTGCCGTTCGGCATACCAGGAATCGGAGACGAAATTGACAATGCAATACAACAAGCCCCACAGCCTATCCTGCAATCCACTTTATTTCTCCTCTAAACACTTCCTATCTTTTATCTCCCTTTCTTTTTTCTGCAAATGATATCGTGACATAGGTATTTTTTGTAACAGTTCGCCCCCTCCCCTAACCCCTCCCACCAGGGGCGGGGAATACTCATTGTCCCATTGCATTCCTCCCCCCTGACTTCGTCGTAAGCTCAGTCGAACGATGGGGGAGGTTTAGGTGGGGGTGAACTGTTTCGTATTTTTCAACTTTTGAATATATTTAATTATAAAGATTACAAATCTATACGTAAATAATAAAGATGTTTTTCATTTATAGTAAACGTCATTAAAAAGTTGCCATTACATTACCACGATGTCATTCCCACGAAAGTGGGAATCCAGCGGAACAATTCAAATGCCTGGATTCCTGCTTTCGCAGGAATGACAACTTTCTTTTTTCGTTTACTATAGATTGGCGTTAAGAAGTCTCTATTTGAATAAATAAGGCAATGTAGTATAATTATGACGTTTTCAACAAGGAGTTACATTCATTATATGAACGAAAGAAAGTCCATTACAAAAGAACTGATTGAGATTGTACGAAAATCTCAGGTAATAAGCCGTCTAAAAATTACTCCGAAAGACGTACGGATAGGGGTATTTTATACCGGGGTTGTTTTAAGCACGGGTCATGCAGGCATGTCATATACCCCCGTCCAGGAAATTCCGGAAGCGGTGTGTTGTCCCCGATCTCATGCAAAAATGCCGCAAGCAGGTAATTTGCTGAATTTCCCTGCCACCGATCTTATGGAATATGCCCTCGATGATAACGTCCTGAAAGCGGCCGTTGGGATCGCAACGATAAACGCACTCTCTGCAATACTGCTTGAAGACGACCATTGTCCATACAAACCTTCCGCTTATGGGAATGCATTAGACCTGATTCAGATTGCGAAAGAAGATACGGTCGTTATGGTTGGGGCGTTTCCGCCGTTTATAAAAAGAATCCAGGAAATTACCAGCAAATTATTTGTTATTGAAAAAAATCCCCGGGCCGTTGGCAAGGGCGACACGGTTCAAATAGAACCCGAAGCCCGTTTGCACGAATTAATTCCTCAGGGAGACATCATGATTATAACCGGGGTTACGCTTGTGAATCACACCCTTGGACCAATCCTGCAACTCGCCAGAAATGCGCGTGATATTGTCGTTGTCGGACCTACGGCGAGTGTCTACCCGGAACCGCTCTTTAAAAGAGGCGTGACCGTTTTGGGTGGCGTACGAGTTACAGACGCAATGAAGATGATACATCTCATCGGCGAGGCAGGTTCAGGATATGACTTCTTTGAACAATGCGCAGAAAAGATCGTCATTCGAAACAATAAAAAATAAACCACAGATTTCGCAGATTATTTATATTTTACTTTTTAAGTTTGATAAATTTTGAGCCTTCAAGCGTCAGGTTATACATTAGCCCCTTCTGGCCAAAAACGAACCCAACGATGGGTTCTTTCATTTTTGTCGTGTCAATGTAAGGCGAACTTCAGTTCGCTTACATCCTATGCAAAATGAAGTTCGCATTACAATTGCTGCTTTGAAATTTCTTAACATTAAATTAGGCTGCCTTTGGCACAACTTTTTGATATACGACAAATGCCGATTAAAAACAACCCCCTCACCCCCTTTATTAAGGGGGATTCCTAAAGTCCCCCTTAGAAAAGGGGGATTCAGGGGGTTGTCTGGTATGCTATGATACAAACTTTGAAATTCCTGAACATTAAATTAGGCCTTCGGCAACTTTAAAACGGATAAACGCGGACGTAGAGACGCAATGCATTGCGTCTCTTCAACTTTAAAATTCCTGCACATCAAGGGGGAGGAACTAACAGTTTGAAATTAACATTTCAGGTATACCTATTCTTAATCTCCCGAATATCTCCCCTTTCGAATAAACGCTTAAAGGCTTCTACCACCAGGGGATCAAAATAAGTGCCGCTATGATTTACGATCTGATTGTATGCCTGCTGGTCAGACCATGCGCTCTTATAACGTCTTTTACTGACCAAGGCATCATAGGTATCAGCAAGCCTTACGATCCGTGCCGAGATAGGAATTGCCTCGCCTTTTAACCCATCGGGATAGCCGGTGCCATCAAAGTTCTCATGGTGCCATCGGGCAATCTCTTTGGCTAAATGAAAGAATTCACTGTCACCGAGTATCCTGTCACCATACAGAGGGTGTTTTTTCATTTCTGCCCTCTCTCTATTTGTAAAATAACCCTGTTTTTTCAATATATAATCAGGGATATGTATCTTCCCTACGTCGTGTAAAATACTTGATGGCCCTAATTCCTTTATAAATGACTCCTTCAGACCTATTTCTTTTGCCAGCGCCGTGGAAAAACGGTTAATGTGCAAGACATGACTGCCCGTTTCATCATCCCGCACCTCACAAGCCCTGGCCAACATGAACAACGCCTCAATATTGTCATTCGTCAATTTTTTAAAAATATTCTGGAGCTTATGCCTCATTACCTCAAAGGACTTTATCAATACACCTACCTCCTATAAATTAGGCCTTCGGCAGCAACATATTACCCACAAAATACGCGAAAAGAAAAAAAGGAATTTAGTCATTTTCGTGTTTTTCGTGGGCAAATTGAAATTCCTTAGCATTTTAAATATGGTGGTTGGGTTACCCGGGTAAAGCGAAATCATGGGTATCGACCTCTTAAAGCAATTTTCCGAGGGGGCCGAGGTCTATATTCAGGTCTTCTGTTTTTAAACCAAACTGCGATTTGAGTTCTTCCATTTTTTCCGCCAGTTTCATGAAAGTAGTCCCAAGGTTATTTACCTCTTCTTTGGTTAATGTCCCGCTATCAATGCGCCTGATGGCCTGGCGTTCCAGGAGTTCACGTAGTAATTCGATAATGGTCAGCACTAATTTTGCGAGACCTTTGCTCACGTCTGCCTGATCGATATTTATGTGGTTTGGTAAAATGGATTTCTTTTTTTCAGACATGATGCGGCTGAATACATCAGGTGTATCTGTTTCTATGTGCGGCATGGATTCTCCAAGGATAGTATTGATACGAAAACACCCCTCACCCAGACCCTCTCCCACTCTTAAAGTAAAAAAATAAATAACATATAACAAGAAACGAATAATTAAAAAATAAAAAACACTTAAACATTTTTCATTTTTTGTTATATGTTACTCATGGCTGGTTCATTGCAGACTTCGTCGTGAGCGCTCAGTCGAACGATTGAACCATATGTTTCGAATTGGCCATAGGATTTGACCTCTGCAATGAGACAAAACTATGCAACTGTTTCGGTTCAATCTGCAAGATTGAACCAGCGAAGAAGGTTTTATTTACCGTCATGCACCGCAAGTATCTTCATTCTATTCGAGCGGTATCATCAGTTTGCCAGAAATTCTCTGCTTGTACCTCTTTTGATTCTGATAGTCCTGATCAGAAACTTGAATTTCTGAGCTCCCGCCAAAGCTCACCTTTATATACGTGCTTTTGATATATGCTGTACCTGATACATAACTAACCCAGAAATCAACAATTTGCTCACCTCCACCACCCGTTGTAGAAAAACAATCGTCTAAATCCAACGCCTCCTGTACAGTTGTTCCATTTTTTTCCAAAATTCTTGCAATAACATCGGTCATTAAATTTTGATCTAATTCTATTCTGACATTCCCTTTGCTGCCACCGCCGCCATCCTCCTGGGGGTTGGCATCTACCTCAATAGATTCCTCATCCAGGGTATCGCCACATTCTGTGTCATCTGCGCCAAACTCAAAATAAAACGTTGCCTCCTCAAATGTACTACCGTTGCTATCACTTAATTTTGCTTTGTCTTTTTTAGCAAATTCCTCTTCCTCTTCAGTTATGGTAACATCTACAGTGCCAGCTACATCTTCTTTAATCTTCTTCTTTCCTACTTTTATCTGAATAGTTCCATTAAAATCATACGTTTCCTGGGCAAATACCTCGTATGCTGAACTAAAAGCAGCTACAAACAAAAATATAAAAACACCGACCAAATACTTCTTCATACTAACCTCCTTTCAAAATTTTAGGAAGATACTATTACGCTTTCTTATTGCGTTAACTCATGACGGAATAATTATGCTAGTTTTTTGGATTCGAGTATTTCTACACGCTCTTTTAATGCCTCTAATTCATCCGTATTTTGTGCCGTATTCAATTTGGCATTGAAATTCTTGTCTGTTACCCAAAAATCCAGCCCCATTTCCTTTGCCTTTTCGACTGAGGCAATCACAAGGCGTATCTGTATGGTCAGGAGTTCGATGTCAACGAGTTTGATCTTGATATCTCCTGCAATGACCAGCCCTTTGTCCAGAATTCGCTCCAATACATCGGCAAGCGTTGCTGAGTTGGTCGACTGTGTTATAGCAGCGCGTTGTCTTTCCATTTATATCTGCCTTTCTATAGTATTACTGGAATAAAATCTTCTTTTCCCCATTTTCATGAGGACAAGTTTAGTAAGTATTTGTTCATTAAAGACTGCTAAATCCGAAGCACGACCCTGAATTAAGTTCAGGGCGAAATAATTTCAAAATTACAAATTCAAATGTTCCAAACCTCATTTTTAATCCCCGATCGAAGTCGAGGACAGGTTTCGGTCATTTGATATTAAA
>Ga0209323_10003178_pt1 | contig 10969 bp, 8 predicted proteins | sample Rifsed19ft2_FD_184014 | JGI IMG/M metagenome (GOLD analysis project Ga0209323, IMG submission 184014) | Soil microbial communities from Rifle, Colorado, USA - sediment 19ft 2 (version 2) | ecosystem: Environmental > Terrestrial > Deep subsurface > Rock core/Sediment | place: Rifle, Colorado...
CATCCGATCGTGGCGCCGGATCATCTCCTCGTCCCGCCGCTCCGACCGCACGTCCTGCTTGAGCGCCTCCCGCTGCATGCTCTCCACCAGCGAGAGGCGCTGGTGAAAAGACGAAAGGACGCCGCCGCCAAGCGCCATGATCAACGCTCCCATAGCGATCAGGGCCCAGGTCTTCCAATCATTGCGGTCAGCGATGGTTATTCCTCCGCTCCCGGCATGAGCGCCGGCGCCGCGCCCTGGAACTCCGTAGGCTGGCCGGCACGGGCCTTCTGCCGTTCCACGGTGAGCACGTCGTGCTTCGCCTTCAGGTCGGGATACTCGCGCAACAGCCGATCGCGCGCCTGGTCGTGGAACCAGCGGGCCGAGCGGTTCAGGCGCGCCAGCCGCGCATTATCGCCCCAGGGCTCGTAGGGCAGGCGCTGGTAGTCAGGATCGTGTTCCATGGCGTTCAATGCCTCGATGAGCGTCCGCCCCTGGCCATCGCGGACTTCGCTTTCCAGGAGTTGGCCATACCGCTCTTGGTGCTCCGGTTCCAGGGGGATCCCGCGGCGCAGCGCAGGCGGCGCGCCCGGCAGCATCGGCCCCGCCGGGCCGCCGATGGCCTTGGGGATGCGCGGGGGGTTGCCACCGGCCCGCACGTACTCTTTGACGGCGAAGTCCTCGGTCACCTTCCCCATGCGCAACGGGTTCACCAGCGGCCATGGCGTCTCCTTCAACTCCACGCGGCCGAAATCATCCCGCGCGGGCCGCAGGTAGCCGCCCATGCCCAAGCGATCCCTGGCACCATCCAGCAGGTCGTCGTATTCCCGGCGGATGGGATCCGCGTTCTGCGTGAATTGCGCCACCGCCCCCGGCGCCCAGCTTGCGGCGAAGGTCTGCAAGACCCGCTGGACATTCCCCCCCGGCCGGCTGAACGCCTCGTAGAGGCGCCCGATGCCTTCCACGGAGGGCATCTGCGTGGCCATCCGCGCCAGCGACAGACTCAGGCTTAAAGCGCCGTCCTGCACGTCCTGCACTGGCGCGCGCCCGTAGGTTTCGTAGTAATCGGCGACCATCCCCATGACCAAGGCATACGGTTCCATCCCGCGCATCTGCACGTAGCGCTTGCTTTCGGGATCGTAGATCGCATAGGGTGCCCAGCCGAAATCCCGTTCCAATGTCCGGCGATAGCCTTCAGGGTAACTCTTGCCCGAACCGGTCAGGTATCCAGAGGCGGCCAGGCTCAGGAGGGGCACCGCGGCGGCGTTGCCCATGGCGATGCGGGCCAGCGCCAGATCGCGGGCCACGCCCCCGGCGGCCACATCGGAGGCGTTCTGGATCGAGAAGACCGAAAGGATGGGTGCCCGCTGCCAGGCGGTCTTGGCCAGGTTCACCGGCGTCTGGAAAAAAGGCACGATCAGGCGCAGGCCGGGCACGCTGTTCAGCGCCTCCAACACGGCGGAGCCGGGGGCGTTCAACTGCTTGTTGAACGTGAGCAGGGTGGCCACGTCGGCGGCCTCCACCTGGGCGCCGAAGGCCGGGTCCAGGATCTTCTGGGTGATGGACTCCTGCATCGCCCCCGGCTCGCTGATCCCCGCCAACTTGGTCTCGCGCCAGGCCCGCATGTAGAGCGCGGCCCGATACCATAACGCCTTCTGGAACTCGTCGGGCGCCCGCAGGCCCCAGGCCCCCGGCAGCCGCATGATGTTGTGCCCGATGTAATCGAACGCCCGGCCCAAGCCCTCGTGCTGGATCCCGGCCTGCTGCAAGGCCTCCGCGGACCAGGCCCGGGTGGCGGCCACGTACTTGGGCGCGCCGCCGAACTTGCTGGCCTCCTCGCTGCCCGCGATCTTGAAGAGCCGCCAGGCGTCCGCCAGGGCATTCTGCATCCCGAAGAGCGCCGCCGTGGCCTCGCCCGGCTGCACGCCGGGGCCCCCGCCCACGAACCAGTTGACCACGGGCAACTCGCTCAGCGGCTGGGCCACCTTGCCGATCTGGGCGGCTAGGGCGCGCTCGGAGAGGTGCAGGGGCACGAAGACGGAGTTGCTCAGGAGGTTGCGCTCGACCGTCGTGAACTTCGAGACCAGGCCCCAGTTGATCCAGTATTCGTAGAGCAGGTCCCCGCCCAGCTTCGCGGCGTTGGTCACGAGCTTCGGCAGCGAGGCCTGCGGCACCTCGGTGCCGATGGCCGCCAGGGCCTCGGGCGTCATGGCCTGCATGGTGCGGGTGGCCCGCTGCTGCAAGGCCGAGGTGCCGGCGGCGGTGAGCTGCTCCAAGGGCGTCTTGATCTTGTGGGCCTCTAGGGCCCGGGCCACTTCGGTGCCGGCCCCCGCAGCGCCCACCTGGGCGGCCTCCATCTGGGCGTAGGCCAGGGCCAAGTCCCGCGGGTCCATCGGCTCGCCGGCCTGGAAGCGCTTGCTCAGGTCCCGGAAGACGTCGTTGGTGGCCTGGCGGAGCTGCCGGGTGGCGGTGATGTACTCGGAGATCGGCAGGCCCGCAGGCACGGTGCCCGGCGGCAGCGCGGCCACGATCTCGGGCGTCACCTTGCCCTGCTCCAGGAGGCGCAGGGCCGCGCCCTCGGTGATGTCATGGCCCCGCACGCCCCGCTGGGCCCGGGTGATGCGCCCCCGGGCCGCCTCCACCACGGCGGCCATGACGCGCCGGCTGGACTCCTCCGCCGAGGTGAAGTCCAGGTTGGCGCCTTGGATCCTGCCCGAGAGCGGCAAGGTGGGGTTCGCCAGGGCCTCGCCGAAGCGCTCCATGTGGCGGGCGGAGGCCGGTTGGATGGGGGGCGGAGCCTCGGGGGCCGCGCCGGGGGCGGTCACCGGCTCCAGTACCTTGGCCGCCGGCGCCGGCCGCCCCGCCCCCGCCTCTTCCAGGAGTTTCCGCACCCGGGCGGCGGCCGCCTGCTCCGCCTCGCGCTTCGCCAACTGCTCCGCGCCCTCCACGGGGAAGGCCAGGCCGCCCAGGGGCGTGCTGGGGCCGGTGGGCTTCAGCTTGGCCTTGATGGCCCGGCTCACACGGCTGAAGATCTGGATGGGGAGATCGGCCATGACTACTCCGCCGCCATTGGAAGATCCTCTACTGGTCTTGTAACGGCGGGAAACGAGTGCGCTCGCCTTAGTCGCTCATCGTAAGATCGCAAAAGAATTTCTTTCTCCCCCTGTGGAGCCACAAAATGCTCGCGGCCCATGTACACACGATGAGGATTGCCGCTTTCCGCAGCCATGCGTTTCGCATCCGCCTTGGCCTCCTCTAGAGTGTATCGAACCGCGATATTGGCCCATTTCATCTTCCCGCCTTCACGATACCCTTCTTGAATTAGCACGGCTCCTATCCCTCCCGCCGGAGTCCCCCCAAGTTGTCCGACTGACAATTTGGGAGGGAAGACAGCCCCAGGACCACCACTTTCCATCACCGTCGGCCCCGCCTTCGCCAGGAACTTGCCCACCTGGAACAGCTTGACGATCAGGACCGTGTCCACCACGTTGGTCAGGGCCATCTTGAACCGCTGTTCCACGGCCTCGTCGTCGGGGTCCTGGGTGGCCACCCAGTCCAGGGCCTCCCGCACGGGCACGGGCAGGAAGGCCAGGGACGCCTCAAGCTGCTGTCTGAACTGCTCCGGCATCTGGCCCTTGGCCCACTCCGCCGCGTGGAAACTCAGGCCGCCCTGCTTGGTGGTGAACGACGCGCCGAAGGCTCCCCCCAGGGTGCTGGCGGACCTGACCAGGGCGGGGAACTCCTTCGCCACCTTGATGCCCGTGCCGACCTTGCTCAGGGCCCCCGCGATGCTGGCGAAGCTGAGCAGGAAGGCGGCGGCGCCCCGCGACATCTGTTCCACCGGGTCGGTGGACTTTTCGAAGAGGCGGAATTTCTCGGCCCACTCGCCATGCGATCCGGTGGCCCAGTTGACCACGTCCTGGACGGCGCCAAGGGTATCGGCCGGCAAGTCGGTGGGGCCCTTGAGGACCCCCTTGGCAAGCGCCGGGGCCGCCTGGGCTACAGCCGGCACCACCGTTTCCGGTCCCAGCATGGCCCCCGGCGGCTGGGCTGGCCGTTCCCGCATGATTTCCTGCTCCGCCGCACGCTCCTCCAAGGCCTGGCGGTGCGGCATCCAGGGGATCTGGCGGCCAGCGGGGGCAATGCCGGTGCGCTGCGCCACCTCGTTGGGGGTCAAGCCTTCGGGGCCGAAGGTGGCGTCGTAGCGGTCCTCCATCATCCGGCGCCACTCGGCCTCGGACCGCTGGCGGCGATACTCGCCATAGGACCGCTCCGCATCGCCCCCGTTGCTCATGGCACGGCCGTGCCCACGGGGCTGCCGCCAGATCGCGGCGGCAACGGGGCGGGCGCCTTGGGGGTGGGCTTGGTGGGCGCGGTGGTGCTCCAGCGCCGGAACCAGGACTGCTCGCGGTAGGCCTTTTCCTTCTCCCGATAGGCCTTCTGGGCCGCCACATCTTCCTCGATCTCGATCTGCCGGTCGTAGAGCATCCACAACTCGCGCTCCCGCTCGTACTCCCAGGCTTCCAGGCCGGCGGCCCGCCAGCGGGTCTCCAGCTCCAGCATGGAGCCGAACCGAGGATCGAGGCGGCTGCGGATGTTCTGGGTGGTCAGGCCGCCCATGAGCGGGATGTACTTGTCGGCGATGACGGGGACCTGTTCCATGGAGAGTTTCCCTTGGCGCCGGAGGTTGTACACCTCTTGCTCGGCCAGGTCCTGGATCAGGTTGAGCTGATTCTGGTCCACGATCCCGCGCTGCTTGGCGGCCCGGCCGATCTGGCGTTGGAGCAGCTTGGCGGCCTGCCGGGTATCCTCCTCGACCTTGCGCTCCTCGGCACGGGCGGCCCGCTCTTCCTGCGTCTGCGCCCGGCGCACGGATCGGTCGGCCTCGGCTTGGCCCCGGCGCTCCATGGCGCCGATGATCCCGTGCATCTCCGCCGGCGTCAGATCGCCCCGCGCCTGGGCGTCGGCCACATCGCGGGGGGCGTACTTCCCGGTCCCCCGGATCGCGTTGCTCATAAAGTCGGCGTATACTTGTGGATTGCCCTGCTGGGCCCGCGCCGGCGAGGTGACCTTGGCGCGGACCCGCTCGACCGCCTCGCGGTTCAAGAGGCCGCGATCGAAGGCGGCGTAGGCCTGCTTGAGGATGCTGTCCCCCAGGGTGTCCAGATCGGTCCCCGGCGCCGGGTAATCGAAGGCCCGCAGCAACTCGATCTCCGTGGCCTCGATGATGCGCTTCGCCTCCCGATCGCCGTCCGCCTGCGCCGCCCGGCGGTCCTTCTCGGTCTGGTTGATCAGGTAGGTGACGGTGCGCTCGCGCATCTCCGGCCGGATGAACTGGTAGATGCCCTGTCCCTTATCCACCGCCTCGGCCGTGGCGTCGGGATCCACGAGGCGGCGGCGCAGGGCGTGGGCGTGGGCGGCGCGCTCCAGCGCCCCCTCGGCGTCCTTCTGGGCCTGCAGCCGCGTGGTGATCCCGCCGGCCACTCCGTCGCGGATCAGGCCGATCAGCTTGGCCATGGCGGCGGCCTGGGCCTCCGGCGTGTCGGCCCGTGACAGTGTGTCGGTCCAGGCGGTGACCCCCGCCTCGCGGCTGGCCAGGGCATCGTCCACGCGGCCCTTGGCGCGGATGTGCAGGGCCTTGAGGCCGGCCTCCTGGGCCAGACGCAGGAACCCCGCGTCATAGACGCGCTGGCTGTCGGGGTCCGTGAGGCGTTGCAGGCCGCGCGCGCGGAAGCGCTGGAGGCCCTGCTGCGTCATCTCCACGGCGGCCTCGTAATTCGGCTGGCGGCGCACCTCCTCCAGGAGCTGCTCCACGTCCAGGTGGTCCTGGGCCAGGGCGGCCCGGGCCGCCATGTGCTGCTGGGCCTCGCGTGACCTCTCGCCCACAGTCCTGAGCGTGGCCCCCAGGCGCTCCAGAGCCTGCGGAACGGCCTGCCCAAAATCCTCGGGGAGCTGGGGCAACGAGGGCGCCCGCACTTGGCTGATGGGCGACTCACGGTATTGATAAACGGGGATCTCCATCACATACCCATCAAGAGGTCCCAGGGGTCTTCACCGGGGATCTTGGCCTTGCCCTTGAACGCCGTGGAACCCTCGATCAGGGTGCCGCCGGCCCCCATCAGGCTGCCCAGGAAGCTTTGGCGCCCCATCTCGCGGCGGATGGCGGCCCCACTCCGCAGCCCCACCGCCCGGGATTCCAACTCCCACGCCCGCACGTCACCCTTGTACCGGGCCAGGAAGGCGTCCTCGCCCGCCTTGAAGATGGAATCCAGCATGACCAGCATGGGGGAGCCCTTGGACACGGAGACGCCTGCGGCGGCGTATCCCGCCCGCTGGGCCCCCGTGATCCTGCGGCCCTCTTGGCGGATGCGCTGGGCCTCGATGGCGGCCTCGCCCCGCACGATGGGCTCCAGGGCGCGCGTCAAGGCGGCTTCCTGCTCGAGGACGGCGGCGTTGTATTCCGCCGTTCTCTCGGCCGTCAGGCCGCCCCAGACCTGCCCACCCGCCTTGACCAGGGTGCCGAGGCCGGAGAGACCCTGCGAGGCCGTCAGGGTATCCTGGCTCATCGCCATCTCCCGTGGGGACCCCGGCGCTGGCGCCGGCGGCTGGGCTTGGTCTTGGCGTACATCCAGTGATCCGCCCCATCGTCCCCGAAGGCCCGCAGGCAGCCCTCCTGGAGCATCCCCAGGAAGAGGGCCAGGCGCTCGGGGCGGATGGCGCCCACGCGCACCGTCATCTGGACCCGGCGCAAGTCGCCGTTGCCCAGCATGGCGTCGATCCGCCGCCGCATCTCCCGGGCGATCCAGATGCCATGCTCCACGGGCTGTCGGAGAATGGCCCAGGCCTCGCCCAGGCCCGGGCGGATGATCCAGAGGCCCGCACAGGCCACCGGCGCCTCGCGCACCAAGGCCGTCCAGGCGGGTGCGGGAACCTGCGTCGGGTCCACAGGGAAGTCAGCAAACGCGCCCGCGTCCTCGGGCCGCCACTCGCGCACGTACCGGTCGCTCATTTCCCCACCGCCACGTCCGCCGTCCACATCAGCAGCCACCCCCCCAGTGGAAGATCCTGCACGATGCTCACCCGGCCGCTCGTATCGAAATCGGTTTGCAGCAGTTCCACGTCGCGGTCCGTGACCGCGCGGCCGAGGGGGTCTACATAGTTTCCGGCGATGGCATCCGCTCCCGTGGGCACGGTGAAGACCGCGTTGGGCGCGTAGCCGGAGACCACGGCATCGCCCCGGTTGCGTTTGTAGCGGATACCGCCCCATGTCAGCGTCGGGGTGTCCTTCAGGCGCAGCGTGATGTTCCCGAAGCCCTTGCGGCGACCCTGGAGCGTTTCTCCCGCGGGCATCTCCAGCCGCATGGGCGTGGCGGTGGCCGCCCGGTACACTCCCACTTCAGCGGAGGTCACGGCAGGCGTCAGTCCGGTCACCTGGCCTCCGGTGACGGTCTGCACGGGGTACAGGCGCAGGATGCCATCGGCCGTGCGCCCCCGGATGAACACCGACTCCCCCTCGAGGTGAGACAAGCCGGCGATGGTCCCCGTGGCGGCTCCGCTGTACGCCACGGAGGCGTCCAGGAAGCGGTCCCAGTCCAGGACCTCGATGTAGTTGACGGTGGCGCCGTTGACAACCCGCGTGACGACCATCCAGAGGTCATCCGCCGCCTTCGCGGCATTGGGGATCACCCCCATGGACAGCACGAAGGACATGCCGGCACCCGTCCACGTGGAGTGCCGGGCCCAGCCCTCCACCTTGTGCTCGCGCTCGTAGGTCAGGGAAACGAACGCCCCGTCGCATCGGGCGAACCAGACGATGGGGTAGAGCGCCTGTTGGTACACGAGACCGCGAAATTTGTAGGTCTCGGCGATGTGGTCGGCCCAGGCGCTCAGGTCCTTGGGAATGAACCCGTCCGTGGACACGTCGAAGCGCAGTTCCCTGGCCTTGCGGCCGCCCCGCTCCACGTAGAGGAGGCTCGGGCCCACTCGGACGGCATCCATGCGTTCGGAACCGACGTTCGCGGCCGGGCGCACCAGCACCGACTTCGGCGTGAGCGGACTGATGCCGCCCGAGGCCCCCGACACGAGGAACCCGCCGCCCAACGTGCCCACCGCGAGTCCGTTCCAGAAGGTCAACCACTGGAGGATATTGATCTCCTCGCTGGCGATGGTGAAGGAGAGCGCCCGATCATCGGTGATCCCCGGGTTGAAGCCGAAGTAGTCTCCGGTGGGCGTGGCCCGGATGGTGTCGGGCTCCCCAGCGGCGCCCCCGTGGAAGACCCGCTGCTGTCCCAGCGTCAAGACCGTGGGGTATCCTCGGGCGGCGGTCCACGTGGGTACTTCCATGGTCCACAGGCCGCCGGTCACGAATTCCGCCAAGGGCGTGGGGATCTTCAGGGTCACGGTCAGGGTCGTCTGGTCGATCACCGCAATCTGTTGGGGCAACGGGAACCTCGTCATGGGCGTGACGACGCGGGCGTTGACCGACTGCGCGTTGAGAAACTGGTAAATCTTCAGCACGCCCTCCAGAACGATGAGGTACTTGCCCACGTCCTCCGGGCGGAACCCACTCGTGGCCACGGTGCCGGCGGCGTCCGTCCAGAGGGAGACCGTCAGGGACCCGCCCGCAGGCGGGGCCGACGGCACCCTGAGCACCGCGTTGGGAGAGCCCCGCAGCCACCAGTCCCCTGCGGCGTAGTAGTTGCCTCCCGTCAAGAAGGTGCCCGAGGTGATGTCTCCCACAACGTGGTTGGCGTCGATGTAGCCGGTGATGCTCGCGGACCCCGCATCCGCGTTCCCGATCTCCCGCCCGACGTCCGCCGGAAGGAACACCACCGCGGTCGCCGTGAACGTCACGCCGAATCCGGTGGCCGCGCTGGCTGTCAGGCTGGCCGCCAGTTCGGTCTTGGGCTCGTACAGCGGGGGCGGCACGAAGCCCACGTCGCTGAGCACCCAGTTTGTCTCCGAGAGGCGGCTCAGCATGGCGGGGGGGTGGTTGGCGTGGTCGATGAACAGCACGTCGGCGGATTGCTTGGCGTCGAGCCCGCCGGCCTCGTCCTCCGTGTAGGTCGTCACGATCTCCACCGGGTTGCCGGCCAGCAAGACCGGGACGGGTTCTCCGGCCGTGTCGTACTTCCAGATCCGGATGTAGAGATGCCCGACCTCCAGCATGTAAACCACGAGATGCGAGAAGATGAAGGGGATCAGGTACGTCTTCTTGTCGGGATACTTCGCCGCCCCGGCGTACTTCAACCCCCCGCGCACGCGCACGCCCCCGGAGACCATCGGCACCCAGTTCTCGCAGACCGCGAGCCCGTTGAAGTACCGCTCCGTCCCCACCTGGCCCGCCACCAGCGGCGACAACTCGCCCCCATTGAGCGTGGACTGGATGGTGCGAATGGCGGCCATGAGATTCGCGTGACGCTCCTATCTCACGTCGATCAGCGTCGTGGGCGACACGCGCGGCTTGATCGGCTGGCGCTCGCTCTTGTTGGTGCCCATGGCCTCCGCCAGTTTTGCCACGAAGAATTTGCTCATCGCGTCCACCAACTTCAGATCCTTGGTGAGGGGCCACGCCCCCTCCATCGCCAGCTTGGCGACGATGGCCTCTTGCAGGAGGACTTCCCACAGGCTGGCGTCGGACTCGTACCGCGTGTAGTGGATGATCGCGTTGCCCGCGGTGGTCAGCAGGCGCTTGCCCTCCACCTGCCAGGCGGTGGTGGCGCCATCGAGGGAGCGGGCGCAGAGGAAATCCGAGGGCAACATGTAGATGTACTGGAAGTCCGTGTCGATGGGTGCGAGGAGCCAGGCGTTGGCGCCCACGGTCACCGTGGTCCAGGCCACCGTGGTGGTAAGGGTGACCTGGGTGGGGGAGATGTACGCCGTGATGTTCGATACGCCCGAGGCGCCCACCACCAGCGTCTCGCGGAGGGTCGAGCCCACGTCCTGTGGGCTGAAGACGCCGGCGCCTGCGGTGGCGGTGATCCCGGTGCCGATCGCCGCACTGGAAAGGGTGAGCGGGGTGGTGGTGTACTGGAGTTGGCGCCGGGCCCGCAGGACGTTCCACGGGTGCTGGCGCATGACCTCCTGCGCCACGTCCACGTAGATCGCGGACATCAGGTTGTCCTGCACGGTGCCATCGGTTCCGAGCGCGGTGACCGGCGCGATGCCGAGGCGGCGTAGCGCCTTGTTCACGATGTCCACCGCCCCTGGTCCGCCTGCGGCGGGGGCGGCCCCCGCCGCCTCCGTGATGATGTTGACCTCGGTCGGGATGGCGAGCGCAGCGGTGAAGAGGAAGCCGCAGGCGTTCCCGTCGATGTCGGCGGCGGACATGGCGAGGCGATACTGTCCGTTGCCCATCTCATCGATGGTGCCGGTCACGGCCTGCTGAGCGTTGCCGTCCCGGGTGACGAATCCGGAGACGGCGGCGCCCAGCAGGGCCGCGCCCGTGTTCACGTTGATGAGGGCGAAGTCCACATACTGCGCCGCCGTGTTCCGCAGGTACATCTCAGCCTCCCAGGACGCTCTTGATGCCGGCCTTAGACTGCCCGCCGAGTTCTCCGCCGGCGAGGATGGTGGATTCCCGGCCCCGCCGCCGGCGCAGCTCCTGGGCCTGGGCGGAGATGTCCCCTGTCTCGGCCGGCAGGGGGGCCAGTACCGGCGGGGGCGGCGGGAGCTGTATGACGGTCGCCTTCGGCTTGCCCCCGAACATTCCGAAAATGCTGGCGGCGGCGCCAATGGCGCCAAAGAGACTGGACCAGTCAGGGCTCTCCATCGGCCTCCTCCTTTAACTCGGCATGTTCTGCGTTTCCACCGCCGGGACGGACATCTGGCCGTCCTGGTACTGCACATGAATGCCGTTGCTATCCGGCGTCTTGCCCACCCGGGGATACTTGGGATCGGTGGGCGTGTTCACGTCGTTCACCCGCTGCATGGTGCCGGCCGCCGAGAAGGCCAAGGCCTTCTTCAGCATGAGATCCACACCCTGGCCCAG
>Ga0209323_10003186_pt1 | contig 10959 bp, 14 predicted proteins | sample Rifsed19ft2_FD_184014 | JGI IMG/M metagenome (GOLD analysis project Ga0209323, IMG submission 184014) | Soil microbial communities from Rifle, Colorado, USA - sediment 19ft 2 (version 2) | ecosystem: Environmental > Terrestrial > Deep subsurface > Rock core/Sediment | place: Rifle, Colorado...
GGTATTTTACGGCAGGAACAGAGGGGACAGATGATACTTCGGGAACCGTTTCGGGCAGAGGATCCATAATTTCAGCTTAAATATACCTTAAAATAACTATACATCAGATGCAAGAAGATGACAAAGTATGAATAAGTCATTGTTGTTATTCGCAGCTTTTGCTGTTATCGCATATCTGCCTTTTTTGAGAGATGATTATCTGGCCAGGCGGACGGACCTGCAGGCAAAATTCACCAACGAGGTGTACCTGAAACAAAGCATTCTGCGGGAAGCGCGATGGCCCCAATGGAACCCACTGATAAACCAGGGCGTACCCATATCCGAAGAACCACTATCCGACTACCTGAATCCACTTATGGGGGTAGCGGCGTTTTTCCCCGATCCGGAAGCAGGGGTAAAAACGGTATTTATCATCTGCCTGGCGCTTTCGGGGCTTTCGATGTATCTGCTCGCAAGAGAAGCCGGTATTTCCAAACAGTTTTCCTTAATTATCGGGCTGACCTATGAAGCAGCAGGGTACACAGCCGGCCAGATCCAATCGGGACACGCCGAAAAAATACTCTCCTATCCCCTGTTGCCGCTTTTTTTGCTGGCACTGTGGCGCAGCCTGAAACGGGGCGGAAAGTGGCCCGGAGCGGCAGGGATATTGTGGGGACTGATTCTTTACTCGGGAGAAGTCTATAACCTGTGGTATGCAGGAATCGCTTTGGCTGTTGCCGGTGTGTATGCACTGGTTTTTAATAGAAAAAGGGTTGCCGGAATAATCGCGGCGGGAGTCTGGGCGGCGGCGGCGAGTGCGGCTAAACTGTTACCTTATTTCCAGTCCGCTTCGTATCTGCAAAAAGTGCTGGACCCTTTTTCGGGCTCACAAAATGCCGTCAGCTTTATTTACCATCTGTTTTTGCCTCTTTCGGGGTTGTTTAAAGCAGCAGGCTGGTGGAACCACATACCGGGCAATTTCGGCTGGTGGGAAAAGGCTGGATTTATCGGTCCTGTATGGATCACCGGACTGATCCTGTCCGTGGTATATCGAAAAAAAATACAGCTGGCCGAAAAATGGTGGTGGATCGGTATCGGCACCGCTCTGGTCCTGTTGGCAATGCCCGGATGGACACCTAATCCCTACTGGTATTTAATTAGTGCCATTCCCCAGCTTTCGGGCATGCACGTACCATCACGGATCTTCGGAATGCTATCGATTCCCATACTACTCCTGGGCGGCAAGGGAATCCAAACAGCAGGTAAAAAATATTCGAAGGCACTAACTGTTTTGCTGATGATAAACCTGGCTGGTGTGTTGGGATTTCAATATTTCGCCCAGATAAAGAAACCTTTTTCAAAAATCGAACCGGAATATGACACTTTAATTAATCAAATTGGGCCGGGAGGCAGTCTGTGGCAGGACGCGAACATTAACCAGGTAAACAATATCCTGGCAGCACAAAAAGATATCCGGATATTCAATTCCAATTATGGTTACTCCATTAAAGACAGCCCGGCAACAAAGTATTGGAAAAATGAAGCGGACCCGGAGTATATCCCGGACTATGCACTGGTACCGGCAGACGCCGCTCTACTACCAGGGATAGAGACTGAATGGAATAAAGATCTGGGAAAAGCCAGGTTGTATAAATTAAAAGGTTCCACTCCCCTATCGAGCACCGGCAAGGCGAAAATCAAACCGGATGAAATTACCGTATCCACAAACGCAACACTGGAGGGAAAACTAACCGTATACCAATCTTATTACCCGGGATGGAGCGTATATCGCGACGGTGAGAGGCAGAAGCTGATACCGGGGAGATTTCTGGAGACAAAACTTCTGCCGGGAAAGCATAAATATATATTCAGGTTTTTTTCGGTAAAATTTACCGCAGGACTAATGATCAGCTGGATGTTTATCTACTGGTGGAGTGTAAAATACAAGCTATACAAGCCATGATTTCTTTTGTATATTTTGATGTTGGCGGAGTGGCAATTAAGGATTTCAGCGGGAGTGATAAATGGACGGAGTTGAAAAAGGAAGTGGGAGTAACACCGGAAAATGATGCTGAGTTTGAGGACTTCTGGCTAAGTTATGAGTCAGAGAGATGCCTAGGACCGAATGTGGATACCTTACTACCTTTAATAAAAAAGAGGTTTGGGTCAAAGTTTTCGGATAATTATTCATTGTTGATTGATGGTTTTGTGAACAGGTTTGAGGTAAATAAGTCCATCTGGCCCGTGATCAAGAAAATCCACCAGAAATGCAAAGTGGGTTTGCTGACTAACATGTATCCGGGAATGTATGAAGCAATTCTGGATAGAGGTTTACTGCCGGATATTGACTGGGATGCAGTGATTGACTCGTCTGTTGTGAAATTACAAAAACCGGATAAAAAAATATATGAGCTGGCTGAACGCCTGGCAAATTTCAGTGGACACGAAATATTATTTGTAGAGAACAGCAGAACGCATATAAAAAAGGCGGAGGAATTCGGCTGGCAATGTATTTTGTTTGACTCGAAAAACTATGAAGAGTCCAGTATAAGATTGGAGGAAGTGTTTAAATCCCTATCGGGGAGGAAGAGTTGAGAGAAATTCCTGCCGGTGGGCCGGGAACATATAAAAAACAGCCACTGCAGATAGGGAATATTACGGATCAATGCCTGTTTGTTCATAAAAACCACGTAGTCGTATTCGAGATGCTGATCGTCCACCAGGGTGCCTAAAAAACCGTTTTCTTTCCACAGGTGAGTACCCATTGCACCTGTATAATATGTATACTTACCTGCCGAATCCAGAGCATTGATACGCGGTACAGCCTGCCGGTAGACATTCCCCCAAAACTCAACATCAAAGGCCTGCGCGACATAAGCAGGCGGACCGGCAAAACGGTTGAAATATGCGGTACCGAAAGGGTGATAAGCAGCACTGAGACCAATATTGTAAGCGAGCAGGAAAGCGCCTGCAAAACCAATCAGCGGCAGGCGCACGGCGCGGGGTAGAGAATGCGAAAGCCACCATAACCCCAGAGCGGCCAGGACAGCCAGGCTGGGGACGACTTCGAAAAAATGACGGATCTGGTCGTAGGAGATGGAGGAGAAGGGAAACAAAAACCGGGACAAAGGCACCACCAGCCAGAGAAAAATCAAAAATTCTTTTTTGTCACGTAAAATCGAAGAAACGGATTTAAATAAACCGGTAATAACAGCCAAAGCCATCAGAGGTGGGGTAAAAATAAACAGCATGACCCAGGGATAGTAAACCGGAATATCTTTCATTGATGTGTAAACGCGGTCAAAATAAATGGTGGAGCCGGCAATGATTTCCGGAGTGGTGAGGAAATGCCACACTAATCCCAGACGGCGGGTGGTGTCCTCCCACAAGTAAGGCCAAAAAGCAAAAAAAGCCCCGGTAAAGAATACCCCGAACATGACGGACATCAGCAGCCATTTACGCATCCCCAGCCGACGCAGATGCAGAGTAAACCAGATGAGACCGATAAACAGCAGGAAAGCACCGTTTTGCTTAGTATCCGTGGTGATGCCGCCTGCCAATCCGGCTACGGCAGCCATGAGCACTGGCCGGCGGGATGAGACAGCTATCAGTAATATATATATGGTAAGCGAATAAAACATGGTCAGCCCGATATCCCGGACGTTCATATGAGCATGGGCGACAAACTGGGGATAAGAGGCCAAAAGACCCGCGGCAAAAACGGAAATTCCCAGGTCGTCTGTCAGGCGGTGGGCAATGAGAAACACCATGCCGATGCAAACGGAGGCGAAAATCACTGCTGCCAGGTGGAAGCGGTCTACATCTAAAGGGTAGATGGCTTTGAGGGGCTCAAAATTGATAAGCGACGTGCCGAAGGTGACAGCAACGGGGGGGAACCAGGACCAGTCGTCCCAATTTCCTAATTCCATCATTTCTCCGGTGCGGAAATAATTTATATAGGTCTGCCCGGTCTGGCGGTGCATAAATTCATCCCAGGTGGGGCCGTAATCCGTAAGGGTCTGCAAATACACCGCGAAAACCGCAAGTGTCAGAAGTAGGGCTATGAACAGGGGTCGCTTGTAAAAAGGCATAAGACCTGACTGAAAAAAAGTATACAAGACTTGCACCGGGGAGGTACAATATATGTATGGGTGCAGAGCAAAAACCTGAAATAAAACAGGCTGAACAAAAAATTCCGGAGCCGACAGCCGAGGAAAAGAGATTATTTAGAGAAAGGAATTTATTCCTGGCACTGGGGATAATATCCGCTTCTTTAATTCCACTATATTCAATGTTATTCGGTATCGGTGCGGGCATACAACATTATCGAGGTACAGGAATTAAGGATAAGCGTGTGGAAGCCGGAAAGAAAGAATAGTAAATGACGGAAAAAGCGACATTGGCGGGAGGATGTTTCTGGTGCACGGAGGCAATATTCCGGCGGATTAAAGGCGTGCTGTCGGTAACTCCCGGTTACAGCGGAGGGACAACAGAAAATCCCACGTATGAGCAAGTTTCTTCCGGAGAGAGCTGGCATGCAGAAGCGATCCAAATAGAATTCGATCCTGAAAAAATAAGTTTTGAAAAACTGCTGGAAATATTTTTCCATACCCACGACCCGACAGCATTGAACCGGCAGGGGGCAGATACGGGACCTCAATACAGATCAGCGGTTTTTTATCATAATGAGGCACAAAAAAAACAGACTGAAAAAATGATAAAAAATCTCAACCAAACGGATGTATTTGGCCAAAAAATTGTGACGGAAGTGACGCCGTTTATCAATTTTTTCCCGGCTGAAGAAAGCCAACTGGAATATTATGAAAAGAACCGAAATGCCCCTTACTGCCGGGTCGTCATCGACCCCAAAATCAGGAAACTGCTGGCTGAATATAGGGAGGATTTAAAGCCGGAAATGGTTAAATAACAATCCGTGGTGTATAATGGCGTTACTAACCAAGAAGAATTTATATTATGCAATCCGGATTTATGGAAAGAGTGAGATAGGATCGGGGGTGAATATATATAGCTACTAAATTGTTTGTCGGAGGTTTGGCTTGGGCGACTACTGATGATTCTTTGCAGCAATTCTTTGCACAGGCAGGAAACGTTGTTTCCGCCAAGGTAATCATGGACAGGATGACCGGTAAATCCCGGGGATTCGGGTTCGTAGAAATGGCATCTGATGCTGAAGCAAAGGAAGCCGTGGCAAAGTTGAACGGACAAGTCCTGGACGGAAGAAATATCGTTGTCAATGAAGCCAGACCCCAAACCGACAGAAATCCAAGTTTTGACCGCAACAGTCGACCAGACAGGGGCGGCCGAGACGACAGGAGAGGAAGATAATCCTAAGCTGTCAAAAAATCTCCCGGCAGTAAGAGCCTTAAAATTCTTCTCCGGGAGTTTTTAATCCAATATTCAATCCTTCGACTTCGCTCAGGACAAGTGTTTAATGTTTATAAATTATAATGGTTTCGGAATATGAAATTGGAAAACAGGGATCGGAATCAGGAGATAAAAGAAGCCCATTGCGAATGTTTGTTGACATACTGAGAGGCAGTATTTAGCTAATTTATAAAAGGATACTCCTTTAAGGAGTATCCTTTTTGGGGTGAGGTTTGAGATTTGAGGAGTTAAAAGGGCAAGTCCTGTGCGTATTCAAATTGGTCTTTTTTGGCAGGCAGAATATATATCTCCTGTTTGCGTGACATATCTACCGACACCAGCCTGCCTTCACCGCGTGCCACGGCCAGCATGTCCCGGCAAGCCCAACATGACTCCTCTCCCGACTGGCAGCGATAAGAATTTGTGCGGCGGACCATTTTGGCGGTTTCGGCTTTGCGCGTCACGGTCTCGAGAGCAGAGGCGACATCCGGCAGGGTAATGTCCTCCATTTCACCTTCCGAATCCAGATACCAGTATTTGCCCCGAATTTTGTCCGTCTTGAATAATTGCGACACCATAATGGCATAAATGGGCAGCTGCAGAGAATCTTCTTTTTCTTTATTTTTTCCGGTCTTGAAATCGATGATATGGTAGTATTTATCCTCTCCCATCTCTATCCAGTCCAGCTTACCGGTAAGAATCAGGTCCGGACCCAGGTCCACTTTGGGAAACGCAGGGATTTTGACACCCAGACAAGTATGAAAATGATCATTTGCCCAAAAGCGCCTGAGCATCTCCCGGGCGCGGGAAAGATATGTTTCTTCTTCCGCCTTGTCCGCAAATCCGCCTTTTTCCCCGGTGATGTTTTCCCAGACAAAGTCCAGGAGTCGGCTCAGCTCCTCCTCCGTCCGGGCGGAGGGCTCCAGAGACAGGAACCTTTCTATAACGTCGTGGATCGTAGAACCAAGAGCCAGAGCGGGATTAGTAAGCTGGATTTTGAGACCGGTTTTAGGTGACTTATAAACGGAGCGGTAATAATAGAGCTGGGGGCATTTGTCCAGATCACCAAGTGAAGAGGGGGAAACGAAGACAGCGTTGGGGTTGAAAGCCATAGTGCGAATGTCAGGCTATTATACCTAATGTTAATTTGAAATTTACAATTTACAATCCTTCGACTTTGCTCAGGACGGGTTTGAAATGAAAATTCAAAATTCAATTTACAATCGTGTTTGCAGCAATTTTACCGAAGATTCTAACCAACTCCCCTGCTTCCAGCCATAATTCCCTGCATTCCGTTTTAATATTTTCATCCGCCCCTCCCAATATCCTTAACCAATATTGTGTTTCCTTTGATTCTTTTTTACACAAGAATTTTTTGTTTCTGAAATCTTTTTTGCTGCATGCTCCGTTGGCTTCGAAATAATTGGCTCCGATTCTGGTTCCACACCTGACCAACTGATCAATTATCGGATTTGTAGTTATGTTTTTCGACGATTTTTTACTTAGACTGATTATTTTTTCAGAAAAAACCGTCGTCCGCTCCTCCAAATCGTATTTGCCTGAATTTTGCGTCACCAAATTTAAAGTAATCCAAATATTACCCGAAGTCAAGTTAGGTTGTGCGGGTATAATAGGCGAATACGGCTTTTGGGGCCTCAACAATGGTGAAATTCCGCAAAATAGTCATGGTAATAATTCTAGGACTTGTGGTTTTTTTGGCTACACAGCGGCAAGCATGAAGATTCATGGGGATATTGACAGCTACTGCGCAGATAGAAATAACCAAAATCCAGAATTGGTGGAAAGCGTAAAGAACTCACACGGAGATTTCTTTGAGAGCGAATGGTGGAAAACCTTTATCGAGTGCCACGACGAATTCCCCATCCTGCGGTACTTTTGATCAGCAGCCTACAGACTGTTTAGGCAGTTTTTCATGAAATCCAGACGGGTGTTGTAGAGCTTGCGGGCCTGCAGCATAGGCAGCCTGTTGGCATGCCCGCCGCCGGTGCCAGCATATTCATAAACTTGGGTTTTGAGACCTACTCCGTTGAGGGCGGAGACCATCCTGTCCATTTGTGTTCTGGGAACCAGGGCATCGTTGGTACTGCGCGTAAACAGCCAGGAAGGAGCATCTGCTGGGGACACGTTAAAAACCGGCGATAAATTTTGATAGAGGGCCGGATCCTGTTCCAGCGTGATTCCGCCGAAAAACTCGGCTAAAAACTCATCCTTTAAGGGTGAACTTTCCAAATTCGGATCCGTAAAATCAGTCGGGCCGTAATTGTTGCTGACACATTTGACTGCACCCGGATTTTCTTTGGTGCCCAGCACAGATGCCAAGTACCCGCCCAAACTGCCGCCCCAGGTGCCGAGCTTGTTTGGATCGACATAAGTTTTGCCGGTTAACCAACTTACGGCCAAATCTATATCCGGCAGGATAACTTGATAAGAGGGAGGAGGATCTTCCCGATAGTTTATGGTAACTGCTACGAACCCGGCACGAGCCAGGTCTTTACAAATGGAGGTAAAACTGGACTTATCGCCCTCTCCGCCGTGGATCAAAATGACGCCGGCGACTTGGCCTTGAATTCTGGAAGGTTCACATAAATCCAAGCGGTGCAGGGGGTGGGGGCCATAAGCCAGACCTGTCTGAAATTTTATGCTGACGCCATTGGCATCCACGCGCATCGGCCGGAAATTGGTTTTGAACAAAGTTAATATTGCCAGCAGGAAAATAAATAAGCCTGTGAAAATCCATATGTGAATTTTGTTATTGGTGGAAACTTTTACTTTCATAATTGATGAAAATATTCTCTCATTTAACAGCATACCAGTGCAAGTGGTTATATTATCGGCCGTAATTTGCCAGCCATATTAGATAATCCTGACCATTTACGCGGCCGTCGTTATTAAAATCACCGTTTTGGGTACCTATTGCCATTTGGCCGTAATGGGCCAGCCAAATAAGATAATCTGCGCCGTTTACCTGATTGTCGCCATTGGCATCCCCCGCTTTGGAAGGAGGCGAAGGCGTGGGACTGGGAGAAGAAGTCGGGGTAGGCGAAGAAGCGGGAATGACCATAGCCTGATAAGCGGCATAGGCCAGAGTATGGGATCTGAGGTCCGCTGCTGTTACCAACCCACCCGTCCTGCGTTCAGTGGTATAGACATTCTGATCACACCCTTGGGGATCGGAGGTGGTATCCTGCTGACACCAATTGGGAAGAGTGAAGTAAAAAACCGCCTCCGCAGATTGATTGAAAATTCGGCGGTGCCAATCTGCCATTCCGGCTGCCAGCATTGCTTCCGAAGATTCGCCGGGATTGGTTTCCGTAACCCATATGGGCTTTGAGGATAACCCGTAAAGCCCAAGCAAACTTTTGGCCTTGACAAAGGTATTTTCCGGATTATCCACCACACCGTACAAATGAAAGTTGAAAATATCAAAAGCATTGATAATCCCGGGTTTTTGCAGCAGCTGATCTATCCAACTGCTGCCTGACGCGTTGATAATCCCCCGATGGGTTATCCCTCCAATGAGTACCTTCGATCCCGGATCGACGGCATGGATAATCGGAGCGGCTTCCTTGAGCAGATTAAAATAGTCATCCACGGTTCCGGTAAACATCAGCGAACCGTTGGGTTCGTTCCAGATTTCCCAATACCGGATATAAGCCAGGCCGCCGGTTTGAAAGCCGTAGCGCTCAACGATCTGAGTAATAAAACTTTTCCAGAGCGCGATGTCCGGAGGACAGATTTTATCCGGTGTGAGAATACCGCCGCAATTGAGATCGGCTTTAGCCCAAACGGGCGTGTCTCTGATGATAGCCAGGGGCTGCAGTCCGCTTTGCTTTAGCCGGCTTAACAAATCATCCGTCGGACCCCAAGTATATTGACCATGAGTTTTTTCGATTTCATCCCAGCTGAGGCGGATTCTGATCATCTGCGTACCCGTTTGTTTTATAAGATCGATTTGTTCCGAAAGGGTAATTCCCTGCTGGATAGCCAGAACCAAGGGTAGATCCGCATGCATGCCGTATACGGGCGACTGGGCTGAGATGCCGGCAGGCCGGATTAAAACCGAAAGCAGCAATATCAGAAACAGAGGTTTTTTTAATTTGAGGAGCGCGAACGGCAAGGACATTTACCCTATATTACGCGTATTCAAGAGCATTTGAAATATTTTTTATTTTCCTGTCGCGGGACGGAAATCGGGCATGTGATAGGATGGGAGGAAATCGAATATGGCTGGCGGGAAAAATGGGGTAATAAGCAAAAAAATATTGTGGGTATTTTGCGGTACGGCAGCAGCGTTTTTGTCATTAACCATCATTAAACTCAAGGTCCATACAAATGTCGATAAATATTGTATAGAGAAGATCAGTCAAAACAAAGAACTTGTCGATAAAGTGAGGAATTCGAGCGGTGATTTTTTTGAGAGTGAGTGGTGGAAAGCCTTTATGGAGTGCCACAACGAATCCGCTTCGTGGAGAGCTTTGCGCACCCTGCCGTTTTGACCCCCATTTCAAAGAGGAGAATCTTATTTTTTGATATACCTTTTACCCAAATCGGATGCTTTTTCCCGGTAAAAGGTTTTGAGCTGGTCCAAAGTCAGGGGTTTGATCATCTTGGGCAGATATTCAAAATCTTCCGCGGTCATAAAAATGCCTGCCATGGAATAGGGCTCCACTTCTATCGTGAATTTGGCTTTTACTCCATCACGCAGATCCCAAAAAGAATAGCGGTCAAGTAAAAAATACAGGTCTACAAAATCCTTGACCTCCGCCCGCTGGGTCATGGTAATCAGTTTGTTTGCGGCAATATCAAGCAAGCTGTCCACAGACAATCCATTGGATAGGGAGCGAAATCCACTTTTAACAGATCCCCGTCCGGGAATTTGAGGTTATAGATCAATACGGGATCGATGAATTGGGAAGAGATGGTAAATCCCAAAGACTTACCTAGGGTATGCAAAAAGTCCAAATCCACACTTTCCCGATGATGAAGGTAAACTTCCGAAAGTGCCGTGCCTCCGGTGAAATAGAAAGTCTCTTTAAGAAATGTATTTTGGGCTATTTCATCCAAAAGCTGTTTTTGGTGCGGTGTAAGGATCGAGGTTTCCCCCATATCAGCAGTTCCATCAGGCGCTTGGGCCCGGTAAATAAATTCAATTTGTCCCAATTTGCTTTGACTTGGGCCAAATCGATAAGCTCGCCTTCCGCGGGGCCGTAATTGACCATGCGCTCCAGAAGTTTTAGGCGGCCGGACTCGGTTTTTGAGAGTTCCTCAGGATCGTAGTCCCAGACGCGCGGCATACTTAATTATTTTACATCATCCGGCTATTTTCTACCGCAAACGGGCCAGGCGCTGAAATCATCCCAGGACATTTTGAAAGTGAAAATGCTTGACAGGGGTACAAACAGTGAGCAATACTTGATTAACCAGACCGTGAAAAGATACAGCATTAAGCGGATGAGGGCGAGCAAACGCGGGTTTCCCATCTTCAAACTGGCAGGAGTGATATTACTGCTGGCGGCGATCGGGGCGGGAGTGGCTCTGGTACTCAATCCGCAACGGATCCGGGATGCAAAGGCC
>Ga0209323_10003187_pt1 | contig 10958 bp, 13 predicted proteins | sample Rifsed19ft2_FD_184014 | JGI IMG/M metagenome (GOLD analysis project Ga0209323, IMG submission 184014) | Soil microbial communities from Rifle, Colorado, USA - sediment 19ft 2 (version 2) | ecosystem: Environmental > Terrestrial > Deep subsurface > Rock core/Sediment | place: Rifle, Colorado...
CCTTCTTTCATCGATTCATCCGGCCCGCGACATCGATTCATCAACGGAATCATCGGTCCATGACCAAGATCATTCAGCTCGTCGGGTCCCTGTTGGGGACGGTCTTCGGCTTCGGCCTGGGGCTCCTCATCCTCGAGCGCGCGAGCGGCAGCATCAGCCAGGCCAACAAGCCCGCATTCCTGGTGGCCATCGTCGTCGCGTCGCTGCTGTTCGGGTACCTCGCCATTCCGTACATCACGGTCCGACCTGCCCGATGGGCGGTCGACCGGCTGGCGCAGGCGGGCGCCGGCGACTTTGCGCTTGGCGTGGGATCGATCGTGATCGGCCTGCTGATGGGAGTCCTGGCCGGCATTCCGCTCTCTTCGATCGGCGGCACTGCCGGCTCCATCCTGCCGCCCGCGGTGGCGGTGATCCTGGCCCTGGGCATGCTCGGTGCGACGATCTACAAGCGCGACGTGCTGGTCCCGGCGATGGCGGGAATCCTGCCCGGTGGCCGACGCCGGGGCGGACCACAGCTGGTGGTGCTGGACACCAGCTCGGTGATCGACGGTCGGATCGTGGACGTCGGCCGCACCGGCTTCATCCTCGGAACCCTGGTGGTGCCGCGCTTCGTGCTCGATGAGCTCCAGCGCATCGCCGACTCGCCCGACGCGATGCGCCGCAACCGCGGACGGAGGGGACTGGAGATGCTCGCCGCGCTGCAGAAGGACTCGCTCTCACCGGTCGAGGTCAGCGAGGAGACTTACCCGGAGATCGGCGAGGTTGACGCCAAGCTGGTCGCCTTCGCCCGGGATCACCACGCCGCGATCCTGACCAACGACTTCAACCTCAATCGCGTGGCCGAGATCCAGGGGATCCGGGTCCTTAATCTCAATGAGCTGGCCAACGCAATCAAGGCGGTCGTCCATCCCGGAGAGGAGATGATGGTCAAGATCATCCAGGAAGGGAAGGAGCCAGGGCAGGGGGTCGGCTACCTGGACGATGGGACGATGATCGTGGTTGAGGGCGGGAGCAGCTTCCTCGACCGCGAGGTGGGGATCACCGTGACCCGCGTGCTGCAGACGGTCGCCGGGCGGATGATCTTCGCCCAGCCGCGCGACGCCTAGATGAGCGAGCCACTCCGGCCGGTGGCGGCCGTGCTGGTGGCTGCCGGCGCGGGCCGGCGAATGGGTGCCGACAAGTTGTGGATCGAGCTGCTCGGCCGTCCCGCCTGGCGGTGGAGCCTCGACGCGTTGCTGGCGGTGCCCGGCATGCAGCGTGTCGCCGTTGTCATCCCAGCCGACGCGGAGGATCGCTTCGCCGCGGCTCTGGCTGTGGAGACAGCAGACCGATGCCTGCTCGTGACCGGCGGCGCCGAGCGGGTCGACTCGGTGACCGCCGGAATCACCGCGCTCACCGCTGCAGGCCTGCCCGACGACATGCCGCTGCTCGTGCACGATGCCGCGCGCCCTGGCGCCTCCACCGCCCTGATGCTGCGGGTCGCCGATGCAGTGGAGCTGGGGCATGCCGTCATCCCGGTGGTGCCGCTGCACGATTCGATCAAGCGCGTGGACAACACCGGTCGCGTGATCGCCCCGATGGACCGCGCGTCGCTGGTGGCCGCGCAGACTCCACAGGCGGCGACGCTCGGCGAGCTTCGCGCCGCCCTCGAGGAGTCACGGGCGTGGGGCCGGGCTGCGACCGACGAAGCCTCTGCCCTGGCTTCGGGTGGGATCACCGTGCACTCCGTCCCCGGAGAGGCCGGCAACCTGAAGCTCACCGAGCCCGGCGATGAGCTGCGGCTGGCCGCGGTGCTTGCCGCGTCGGGGTCGCCGATGTCCGTCCCAGCGGTGGCGTCCGGGCAGCGCGCCGGGATCGGCTTCGACACGCATCGCCGCGAGTCGGGGAGAACGCTGATGCTCGGCGGGTTGGAGTTCCCCGGAGAGGAGGGGCTCGCGGGCCACTCCGATGGGGACGCCGCCCTGCACGCGGTGATTGACGCCCTCCTCGGCGCGGTTGGGGCGGGGGATATCGGCAGCCTCTACCCGCCCGATGATGAGCGATGGCGCGACGCCGACTCGGCAGCGCTGCTCCGCGGCGCCGTCGAGCGCCTGGCGGCCGCTGGCTGGGAACCGTCCTCTATCGACCTCGTGATCGTCACTCCGCACCCGGCGGTGGCTCCGCGTCGCGACGAGATGATCGAGCGCATCGCGGGTCTCTGCGGCCTGGCCACCGATCATGTCGCAGTCAAGGGAACCACCTCGGACGGACTTGGCTTTGCCGGCAGCGAGGGGATTGCCGCATACGCGATCGCCGTCGTGTCCCCAAAGGCGCCTGCCGAGTGACGGAGTGGATCGGCGGTCGCCGCCCGGTGGTCGAGGCGCTCGCCGCCGGGCGTCCGGCGCGTCGCCTGCTGGTCGCCCGCGCCTCGCGTCCCGGGCCCGAGCTGAAGGCGCTGCTGGCCGCGGCACGCCGCGCATCGGTGCCGATCGAGACGGTGGACCCAGACCGTGTCCGTCAACTGGCCGGGTTCGACGGCCACCAGGGCGTCCTGCTCGAGGTCGAGGAGCGCCGCTGGTCGGACCTCCCGGAGATGCTCGGGCGTGCCGCCGCACGTGGACATGAGCCGCTCATCCTGATCCTCGAGCACCTGCAGGACCCCACCAACTTCGGGACGCTGCTCCGCTCGGCCGAGGCGGCCGGGGTGGATGGCGTCGTATTTCCCGAGCGCGGAGCCGCGCCGCTCTCCGCGGCGGCGGTGAAGTCGTCTGCAGGCGCCTCGGAGCACCTGCTCCTTGCCCGCGTCGAGGCGCTCGGCGAGACGGTGCGCGAACTCCACGACCGTGGCGTGCGGCTGGTTGCCGGTGACCAGGACGCGCCAACCGCCGCGTGGAAGGTAGATCTGCGTGGCCCGCTGGCGATCGTCATCGGAAGCGAGGGGAGCGGCGTCTCGGGCCCGATGCGCCGCCGCTGCGACATTCTCGTGCGCTTCCCGATGGCCGGCAAGGTGGGAAGCCTCAACGCCGCGACGGCCGGCGCCCTGCTGCTGTTCGAGGTCGTTCGCCAGCGATCCGCCGCGACGCCAGTCTAGAATCGGCCCGAGGCCGACGTAGCTCAACGGCAGAGCAGCGGTTTTGTAAACCGCAGGTTCTCGGTTCGAGTCCGAGCGTCGGCTCCACCAGCCCGAGCACAATCGCCCCCTGAAGGAGCTGAGACCGATGACGCCCGATCGAGGGCAGCTGCGCGGCTTCGAGGAATGGACGATCGGCGACGACGGGCTGATCGCCGCATCGGCGGGCCACTACGATGCCGCCGAGTATGCCCGGCAGCTCGAGCACGGCGTCCAGCCACAGCCCTGAGAGCGGACCCCGCGTTGAGCCGGCGCGGGCCGGGTTGCTATACTCCCATCCGGTCGACAGCACACCCCCTGTCGATCGGGATCCGTGGGTAGGTTGAGCAGGTGGTGAGCTCCGCTGACTGTAGATCAGCCGTCTTCGACTGTGGGGGTTCGATTCCCTCCCTGCCCACCATCACCACTCGTTCGCCCCCGCACGCATCGGTCTCACTCGGGCGGATCCAATACATAGATTTACCGATAAAGACCGATGGTTGCGGATGCTCTATCGGCTCCGGCAGAATCCGGCGCACGCCCACGTAGCTCAGCAGGCAGAGCACTTCCTTGGTAAGGAAGAGGTCTCCGGTTCGAACCCGGACGTGGGCTCCACATCCAGCGTGCGCAGGAGGTCCGGACAACGGTGAGCTTTAACGTGGTGCTGCCTCTCCTCTCGTCGCTCCTGTCGTTCGTCTTCGCTGCCATGGTCGCCGACCAGTGGCTGCGTCGGCGGCAGCCGTTTCAGCTGGTGTGGGCGATCGGTCTGCTCTGGTACGGGATCAGCGCCGGCACCGAGTTCATCGGCAGCGCCTGGGGCTGGAACGAGCCGCTCTACCGGGTCTGGTATCTCATCGGCGCATTCGGGGTTGCGGCGTACCTGGGCCTGGGCACGGTCTACCTGCTCAACCGCACCCGTTTCGGCTATTTCGTGGCCTTCTCCCTGTTTGCCGGAGGACTCTTCAGCATCCTGGCGGCTGCCGCGCGCGCAAAGGAAGGAGTGCCGGCTTCGGGGGCGGCGGTGGCGGAGGTGGTGGCCTACTCTGCGGTCGGCGCGCTCGTCCTGGCGCTGCTCACCCGCTTCGACCGCCGCTGGGTGGCGCACGCAACCGCGGCCATCCTGCTCATCGCCTCGGCCATCGTGACGGTGCTGGTGTTCAGCGTACCCGTGGCGGGACCTGGCTATGCACTCGATCCTGCCACCGGGGTCCCGATCGGCACCGCCTTCCCGAGCGATCTGCGCATCCTCACCCCGCCGTTCAACATCACCGGCGCCTTCGCGCTGGTCTTCGGCGCGGTCTACTCCGCCTACATCTTCATGCCCAAGCGCCGCCTGCTGCGGATCGAGGGTGGGCCCCCGGTGATCGGTGCTGTCGGGCGGGCCGTAGCGGTGACGGTCAACTTTGTCGCCAGCATCCCCGGTGCCGTCCGCGCCCACCGTGCCGGCACCCTCAACTCGCGCGTGCCGGCGACGCTGCTCATCGCGCTCGGCGGCTTCATCCCCGGCTGGACGAGTGGCCTGAATCGTTTCGGCGTGACCTGGTCCTTCTTCCTCGGTGAGTTCCTGGGCGTCCTGCTCATCTTCGTTGGCTTCCTGGTGAGCATCGAGGTCTTCAGCGATATCCGCCTGCCGTTCACCCGGATCGTCCTGGCGCGCCGTGACCCGCCAGCCGGGGTCGTTGACAGCACGACCGGCTGAGCCCTAGAATCCGCTCATCTCCCCCGGTCCCCCGACCTTATTCAGCATGGGCGGCTCCGGGTGGTTCGGACAGGGAAACGAACTGTGGCCAAGGCCGAGAATCGCCCGGTAATCGCATTGGCGTGCACCTCCTGCAAGGAGCGCACGTACAGCACCCGGAAGAACAAGAAGAACGACCCCGGGCGTCTGGAGCTCAACAAGTTCTGCCCGCGCTGCCGGCAGCACACCTTGCATCGCGAGACGAAGTAGGCTGACCGTCGGAGGGGTGTAGCTCAACTGGTAGAGCACTGGTCTCCAAAACCAGCGGTTGCAGGTTCGAGTCCTGTCGCCCCTGCCAGCATCATCAGTCAATCCAACGTAGGAGCAAGCGAAAAGCACTGTGTTCCGTCGCTTCCGCCAGTACCTCCTCGAGGCCTGGTCAGAGCTGAAGAAGGTCGCCTGGCCCACCCGCGAGACGGTGGTCAAGTTGACGCTGATCGTCATCGCCGTCTCGATTGCGGTTGGGGCCTATATCGCGGTGCTTGACGGTATCTTCCATTTCGGCGTGGAGCAGATTCTGTGATGAAAGACGAGCAGGTACGCGAGAACGAGGCCCGCCAGGCCGCGCGGCTGTCGCGCGAGGCCCCGCAGCCCGACGACCCGTATGCCGCCGAGCGCACCAGCAAGCAGTGGTACGTGATCCACACCTATTCCGGCTACGAGAACAAGGTCAAGGCCAACCTCGAGCACCGGATCGAATCGATGGGTGTGGAGGATCAGATCTTCCAGGTCCTCGTCCCGATGGAGGAGGAGATCGAGATCAAGAACGGCCAGCGGCAGACCGTCAACAAGAAGGTCTTCCCCGGCTACGTCCTGGTCGAGATGGTGATGACCGATGAGTCCTGGTACGTCGTGCGCAATACGCCTGGCGTGACCAGCTTCGTCGGGTCCGGCAACCGGCCGACCCCGCTCATGGAGGGCGAGGTCAAGAAGATCCTCAAGCAGATGGGGGTCGAGGCGCCGAAGTTCAAGCTCCAGTTCAGCAAGGGACAGAGTGTCCGCGTCAAGGACGGTCCGTTTGCCGAGTTCATCGGCACCGTCGACGAGGTGAACCCGGAGCGCAACAAGGTGAAGGTGCTGGTCAGCATCTTCGGCCGGGAGACCCCGGTCGAGCTCGACTTCCTGCAGATCGACAAGCTCTAGGAACCATGGCGGCCACGACGGCCGCCGCAAGCGAGAGGGAGGGGCGCAACCCGCCCCGATCGAACCTCGGAGGAACGAATGGCAAAGAAGATCCGCACCATCCTGAAGGTGCAGGCGCCCGCCGGGAAGGCGACCGCCGCCCCGCCGATCGGCCCCGCGCTGGGTCAGCACGGCATCAACATCATGGAGTTCATCAAGGCCTTCAACGAGCGCACCGCCAGCCAGACCGGCTACGTGGTGCCGGCCGAGATCACCGTCTTCGAGGATCGCTCGTTCACCTTCGTGACCAAGGCGCCGCTGGCCGCCGCGCTGCTGAAGCGCGCCGCCGGGGTGGAGAGTGGATCGGCGGAGCCCAACCGCACCAAGGTCGGCAAGGTGAGCCAGAAGCAGCTCCGCGAGATCGCCGAGGCCAAGATGGCGGACCTCAATGCCAACGACGTCGAGCACGCCATGCGCATCGTGGCCGGCACGGCACGCAGCATGGGCATCGAGGTGGCCGACTGATGGCACGCCACGGCCGCAAGTACCTCGAGGCGGCGAAGCTCATCGAGGCGGAACGTCGCTACACCGTGGAAGAGGCCTGTGAGCTGTTGCCGCGGGTCTCGACCGTCAAGTTCGACGCCACCGTCGAGGCGCACCTGCGTCTCGGCATCGACCCGCGTCACGCCGACCAGTTGGTGCGCGGGACGGTGGTCCTGCCGCACGGTACTGGGCGGACGACCCGGGTGATCGTCTTCGCCCAGGGCGAGAAGGCCCAGGAGGCCCTCCGCGCCGGTGCCGACGAGGTCGGCGGCGAGGACCTGGTCAAGAAGATCGACGCGGGCTGGTTCGAATTCGACGTGGCCATCGCCACGCCCGACATGATGGGCATGGTCGGCCGGCTGGGGAAGAAGCTCGGACCGCGCGGCCTGATGCCGAACCCCAAGTCGGGGACCGTCACCTTCGACATCGAGCGCGCGGCGGGGGAGATCAAGTCCGGCCGGATCGAGTTCAAGGTCGACCGGGCCGGCATCGTACATGCGCCGGTCGGGAAGATCAGCTTCAGCCGTGAGCAGCTCGGAGCCAACGTCATCGCGCTGGTGGACGCCGTTCAACGGGCGAAGCCATCGGGCGCCAAGGGCACCTACATGCGCACCCTGACCCTTGCACCGAGCATGGGACCCGGCGTGCGCATCGACATCCCGTCAGCGCTGGCTGCGGCCAGCGCCTAGGAGGCACAACCCACCAATCTTGTCGGGACAACCGAAGAGTCGCCACAGACAGCGATGTGACCCGGGTGCAAGCCCCGGGCAGAATTGCCGGCCGAAGCCGGCGGCACGCCGAGGCAGTGAGATCGACCGGAGACGGTCCTCGTGCCGGGTGCGTGCGCGAGGACCGTTTTCATTGTCACGGAGGTACGAGAAGAGGACGCAATGCCAACCGATGCGAAGCGCCAGGCCGTCACCGAGCTCGCGGAGATGCTCCGCAACAGCTCGGCGCTGGCCGTGGCCGATTACCGGGGCCTGAAGGTCTCCGACATGCAGTCGGTGCGGAGGACCCTGCGCGCCAGCGGCGTGGAGCTGCACGTCGCCAAGAACCGCCTGCTGAAGATCGCCGCCGACGAGGCGGGCCGTGCCGAGCTCAAGCCGATGCTGAGTGGGCCGACCGCGCTGGCGACCATCTCCGGCGACGAGGTCGCCCTGGCGAAGGCGCTGCAAGAGGCCCTTCGCCCGTACAGCAAGGTGGTCACCCTGCGGGGTGGCCTGCTGGGGAACCTGGCGGTGGACGCCGCCGCCCTCCAGCGACTGGCAACTCTGCCGAGCCGCGACGTGCTGCTCGGCAAGCTGGCCGGCGGCATGGTCGCCCCGATCGCGGGGATGGCCGGCGTCCTGGCAGCCAACCTGAGGAACCTCGTCGGCGTGCTGAGCGCGGTGGCCGACAAGAAGCGAGCAAGCGAGGGCGGCTCGGCCGCCTGACGAGAAAGCAAGGAGCGTACTGAGCAATGGCCAAGACACTGACCAAGGATGAGATTCTCGAGGCGATCGACAACATGACCGTCCTCGACCTTTCCGATCTGGTAAAGGCGTTCGAGGAGCGCTACGGCGTCACCGCGGCCGCCCCGATGGCGGTTGCCGCTGCCCCGGCAGCCGGAGCTGATGCAGGGGCCGCCGCCGCAGTGGAGGAGCAGACGGAGTTCGACGCGGTGCTGACCGAGGTCGGCCCGAACAAGATCCTGGTGATCAAGGCGGTCCGCGAACTGACCGGCCTGGGCCTCAAGGAGGCCAAGGACCTCGTCGATGCCGCCCCCAAGGCGGTGAAGGAGGGCGTCACCAGGGAAGAGGCCGAGGCGGTCAAGGCCAAGATGGCCGAAGCGGGCGCCGCGGTCGACATCCGCTAGCCGATCTCCCGCGATGCCGAAGGGCCGGACCCGGTAGGGGGCCGGCCCTTCTGTTTCGTCTCGCTGCGCTAGCTCGACTCTGCCAGGGTGAACCGATACACGAGGGCGGCTGCCGCAGCGCCGATCGCCGGCCCGATCCACCACACCCACCAGCTGTCGAACGCGCCGGCGGCGACCGCCGGGCCGAACCAGCGGGCGGGATTCATGGCCGCGCCCGTCAGCGGGCCGCCGAGCAGGATATCGGCGGTCACCGCCAGCCCGATGGCCAGCCCGCCGATCTTCGGCGCGCGCGAATCGACCGCGGTGCCGATGACGACCAGCACCAGCAGGGCGGTAAGGACGGCTTCGATGGCGATGCCTGACATCTCCGAGACCCCGGCGCCGAGTGCAGGGGTGCCAATGGAGGATGGCTGCCAGACGTCCGCGAAGGCGGCTTTCAGGGCGAATCCGGCGGCTGCGGCGCCGATCAGCTGTGCCGCCACGTAGGCAACCGCTCGGGGAGTCGGGATCCTGCCCATGATCCAGATCCCCAGGGTCACGGCCGGGTTGAAATGGGCGCCGGAGATCGCCCCGAGCGCCGACACGAGCACGGCCAGCGCAAGGCCGTGGGCCAGCGCCACCTCGAGCAGACCGATCCCGGACCCGCCGGCGGCAACCATGTAGTCGCCGAGCACGATCGAGCCGGCTCCCACGAAGAAGAAGAGAAACGTGCCGATCGCCTCGGCGACCAACGCCGGCCGGCTACTGCCCATGAAACGACCCTCCTCCAGTCTCGATACCTCGATGCCAGGCATTCTGGCGCGTTATGGGGAGTTGCCGCGCGGATCGGCGACTTAGGTGGGGACAATCCTTGCTGCCCCGAAGAGGCCGGCTCGCATGCGTGTGGCGGACCAGACGAAGAGGAGCATCACCGGCACTTCGATAAGTAGCCCCACTCGGCCAGACGCACTGCCTATGGGCAGCGCCCTGCGTCCGCTGACCCGGTCCGTACCCCGGGATCGACGAGCGGCTCTCCAGCCGGGAATGTCACCAGCACCACGAAACCGGCAGCCCCGCCATCTCGACAGTGGATCTGCGCCAATGGGCGTTCGCGAATGAAGGCAGGGACCGCAGCCCAACCGCCTTCCACATCGACGAGAACGACCCACGTCCCGTCCTGATCGTATAGCCCGTCAATGTTCCACTGAAAGGCCTCCCAGTCAGTGGCATCAACTTCACGGCGGTAGGCAGCCGAGTCGCCACTGTACGTCGCTTGGGCCTTATCGGACAGCATCGACCAGCCGCGGTCTTCGGTCCCACCGGCAACCGCACGTAGCCACACGCCAACTGTCTCGTCAGCGCCGGATGATCCCAAGCACAGGAGGCCGTTAGAGCGAGGAAGGCTAACGTCGCCGCCACAGATCTCAATCGCAAGGCGCAATCTACCACCCCGCCAGCCACCACCACAGGTCGTTCTGCCCAATGTCTATGAGTTCGCTATGGGTTCGCCCGACCTGTTCAATGGACAGGTCCTCCAGTGAGAAGGCCTCGAGGGTAAGATCGCCAGCCGCCGACCGCGGGCTGACGGCCCCCATTGGTCGCGGGTTGTGAACCTGCGCCGCATCCGCCGTAGCGTCGGGCGCGGTTGACGGGGCTCCGACTTCTGATATACTCCTCGTTCGCGTGTCCGCGCCCCACCATGCCCTCTTCGAGGAGTCCTGAATGGCCTTGGCCGAGTCAGCCAGCCGATTTGAGCTGGCCCCGCGCCGTGAGAATTTCTCCCACATTCCGGAGGTCCTTCCCCTCCCGAACCTCATCCAGACCCAGACCGAATCCTTCAATTGGTTCGTCCAGACCGGCCTTCGCGAACTGCTGGACGAGATCACCCCCATCACCGACTTCACCGGCAAGAACCTCGAGCTGCACTTCCGCGACTACACCTTCGAGGAGCCGAAGTTCAGCGAAGAGGATTGTCGCACCCGCGACCTCACCTACTCCCGACCACTGAAGGTCGAGGTCGACCTGATCGTCAAAGAGACCGATGAGGTCAAGCACCAGACCGTCTTCATGGGCGACTTCCCGTGGATGACGGAGCAGGGCACCTTCATCATCAATGGCGCAGAGCGCGTCGTGGTCTCGCAGCTGGTCCGCTCGCCCGGCGTGTACTACACCGGGTCTGAGGACCCTGCGACCGGCCGCATCCTGTTCGCCGCCAAGGTGATCCCGAATCGCGGCGCATGGCTCGAGTTCGAGACGAGCAACAAGGACCTGCTCAGCGTCAAGGTCGATCGCAAGCGCAAGATCCCGGTCACGACCCTGCTGCGCGCCGTCGGAATCGAGGAGAGCGCCGAGATGCTGCGCCTCTTCGGGCCGGCCGACGATCACCCCGAGCACCCCTACGTCGCACAGACGCTGGAAAAGGACACGGCGGCGACCCAGGACGAGGCGCTCGTCGAGGTCTACAAGAAGCTGCGCCCCGGCGACCCGCCGACGGTCGACAACGCCCGCGCCCTCGTCAACAGCCTCTTCTTCAACTTCCGCCGCTACGACCTCGGTCGGGTCGGCCGCTACAAGCTGAACAAGGCGCTCGGTGACGTCGCCGGCAAGCTGAAGATCAAGCTGTCCGCGGAGGA
>Ga0209323_10003196_pt1 | contig 10941 bp, 13 predicted proteins | sample Rifsed19ft2_FD_184014 | JGI IMG/M metagenome (GOLD analysis project Ga0209323, IMG submission 184014) | Soil microbial communities from Rifle, Colorado, USA - sediment 19ft 2 (version 2) | ecosystem: Environmental > Terrestrial > Deep subsurface > Rock core/Sediment | place: Rifle, Colorado...
CTTTGATATGAACAACTGTAAGAATTACACCCATTAGCATTATTGTGGCGATGATTTCAACTCCATAGAATAAAGAAACTGGATATGAATAGTTTGGAAAATTCAAACCAAGATTTGCAAAATCTCCTATGACGTATTTTACAAAAAATGTTCCTAAGAATGCTCCAATTGCTTGTGCTCCAAAGTATACTGGCAATGTTTTTGCTTTAGTATGCCCTGAAATGAAAAATCCAATTGTTACAGCTGGATTGAAGTGAGCCATTGAATATTTCCCAAATGCATACACTACAATTGTCAAACCTACAAAATGTATTGTAGCAACAAAAATTGGCCCCAAAGTCATCCCAAGGCTTGCATCATAAACAATGGAACCTGTTGCAGCTACTAATAATCCAAAAGTTCCTACTAGTTCTGCAAAAAATATTATTAAGTTTGAATTGTGCATTAGGATTCTGCCGTTAAGCTTAAAACCAGTTCTTTTACTTTAGAATCTATCTGATTACGGATTTTTCGAATTTCTTCAATAGATTGCCCTTTGGGATCAGGTATTTGCCAATCAATTACATTATTAGAAAATAAAGCTGGGCAAGACTCTTTGTCCATACACCCCATGTTAACAGTTTTTTTGTTTGTAGACATCATTTTTTTTGAGAGAATCTGTGGCTTTTTTAGGCTTATATCAATTCCAACTTCTTTCATTGCTTGGATTACTAATGGATTTACCTGGGATGCTGGTTTTGTTCCAGCACTAATTGGTTGAAAATTTTTTTGCGCATATTTTTTAAAAAAAGCTTCTGCCATTATACTACGACCTGCATTTTCTACACATACAAAGAGAACTTTATCAGCCATGAAAAGAGCATTGAAAAAATATGATTAAAGGTTGTTCTAAATAGTCTATATTGTATAGGTATGTAGTCCTATGTAAATTACGGGAAATATTGTCGCGATTCTTATCAGTTAAGCATGATATTAGTATAATGTCTTGATGGCCTCGTTAAGTCTTGAGCGAAGTTTGAATGTGGCAAAAATATGTAATAAGATAATATCCTTCATACCTGGAATTCATTTTGTCTCAGTTATCAACAAAAATGGCAGAATGATTGACACCAAACTAAGCGATGATAGCAATACTAAAAATCTAACTCAACAGGAATTAGAAATGTTATACATACAACGTGCTTTGCAAACTTGTATGAATAAAGAATTTGATAAAAAATTAGGTTCACTACATTATACTATTTCAGGTAGAGATTCTATGTTAGAATTCATTTTTCCATTTAATAATGAAATCATTTTCATTGCTACCAATAATGATCTTTCCATTCAAGATACAGTAAGGCAATTTTCAGAGTTGCTCAGAGAATTAGAATTAAAAACAACGATTGGGGTAGGCTATGAAATTGCCTGACGAGAGTTGTAGAAAATGTGGTGGGATATTAACAGAATATTCAATTTGTGCAAAGTGTAGAATCTCAAATCAATTGATTTGCAGGATATGTGGAATGTTAACATTACAACAATATCATACTAGATGTTTCGATGAAGCAAATCCAATTGAAGGATTACTAGTAATAGGAGCCTAAAACCAAATGTCAAAGCTTGCCATAAAGAAAAAAACCGTAAAAAATTACTTCCTTTTAGGAATTCAATTTTTACGAAAAGAGGATGGCACGTTAATTCTCAAGTTTGTAAATCCATTGACTTTAAACTAGATAGCGAGATATAGTATTCTGAATCAGTTGAATCGATATTCAATTTAAAAAGACCTGATTGTCAGATTTAGTCAGCCACGGCGATTAATATTAAAAATTTAAAGTTTCAAGAATGCTTCTTGAAGTAATGACAATATGTAGTCTTATGTCAGTATCACCTTATTATGACTGTTCACAGGAATGGGAAGTCAGAATTTATTCCCAACCTCCTAATACTCAGTGTAATAATCATGATAAATTCTATGCATCTTTTGGTTGTACTCAACTAGATAGGAAAATGATACATATGGTTTTATTTCCGGAACATCGTGATGAGTTTGGACAGACCATCTTAGAGCATGAGTTAAGACATCTCAGATGTGAATGTAATTTTCATTAGTTCTTTAAGATATTAGTTTAATCAAAATAGTAATGGCATAACCAACAGCAGCACTTGCAGGAATTGTAATGATCCAAGCCCAAACTATTCTCTTGCCAATACCCCAACGAACTGCTGACATTCTTCTGACTGAACCAGCCCCCATTATTGCTCCTGATATTGCATGTGTGGTACTAGCTGGGATTCCTGCCCACGCAAGTACTGCTAAGACAGTGGCACCACCTGTCTCTGCTGCAAATCCTTGATATGGTTTAAGTTGAGTGATTTTAACTGCCATTGTTTTGACAATTCTCCATCCACCAAAAAATGTTCCAAGACTAATGGCAAGAGCAGATATTAAAATAACATAAAATGGAATTTCAAATTGTCTGGTAGCTCCTTCAATTAACAGGATAAGTGCTATAATTCCCATAGTTTTCTGGCCGTCATTTGCGCCATGAGTTAATGAAAAGTACGTTGCTGACACTAGTTGCAGCTTGCCAAAAATTGAATTGACTTGAATTGGTTTTCTTTTTGCAAAGATTGTAAGTAATAAGATTCCAAGAAGAAATGCACCTATCATACCCACTACTGGTGATATGATAATTCCCATTCCCACTTTGGTTAAACCATCAAATAGAATTGCATGAGTGCCAACACCTGCAATACCTGCCCCAATTATCCCACCAATCAATGCGTGGCTACTTGATGAGGGTAATCCCCAAAACCATGTAATAAGATCCCAGACAATTGCCCCAACAAGTGCACCTAAAATGATTTCCATAGTAACAAAATCTGGATTGATAATACCTTTTCCAATGGTAGTTGCAACAGCTACTCCAAAAATAAATGGGCCCAAAAAATTTGCAGCTGCTGCAAGGCTTACTGCGTGAAGAGGTTTTAAGACCCTAGTTCCAATTACTGTGGCAATAGAATTTGCAGCATCGTGAAACCCATTGATAAAATCAAAAAATAAGGCTAGCAGAATGGCAAAAATAGCTAGCTCAAACATTTTTCATCTAAGCGTATTTTAAAACAATATCTTCTATCACATCAGCTACATCAACAGTTCTATCAGATGCAGTTTCAATAGATTCATAGATGTCTTTTAGTTTTATTATTGTAATCGGGTCATTACTTTCAAAAAGTTTTCCAACTGCGGTTCTATACAAATCATCAATATTATGTTCAATATCGCTTGTATTTCTGCAGTGATTGATTAAATCCTTTTGTCCTTTTATATTGCCTAATTTAGAAATCATGAATTCAACTTCTTTTGTGGCCTTTGTGAGTTCTTTGGCAATCTCAAGCATATACGGAGGGGTTGATAAGATGTTATAACTGATAATTCTTCCTGAAATACCTTCAATAAAGTCAATTACATCATCAGTCTTTGAAGCTATTCTTTGAAGGTCCTCTCGGTCAAGTGGAGTGATGAATGTTTTGTTTAATTCCGCAAAAACAGATCGAGTTAACTCATCTGCCTCTCGTTCAAATTTTTTAATTTTGGTTTGGTGTTCTTTTGCATTATTAATATCTTCAAATAAACGTACTAACTCTTCAGATACATCAACTGCTTTTTTTGAAAGATCATCAAGAATGGTAAGAATTTCTTTTTCGTTTGATTTTAACCACGAAAGCCATTGACCCATATGACCTGAGGCTAGATTTACGAGTTTAAAGGTTGTTCTACATATACTATATTGAAAACTAGCGATCTATTGATCTAAATCTAGATTTTCTCTAGGTGTATGTGATAAAATTTGCGATTCTGTGGGACGATGTTTTCCTGTTACAATATAATTTACTGCATCACTCATAAAGACTGCATGATCCCCAATTCTTTCAAGATAACGTAATAGTAATGCTTCTGCTAGTGCGCATTTAGTATTTTCTAATTCAATAAGCTTTGGCAATCTTTCTTTATACATTCTATCAATAAAAGCTTCATCCTCTTGAATTTTTATTGCCTTTCTTACATCTAATTCGGCAAATGATAAAACAGATTCTCTAATCATATGTTTTACTTTTTTTGCAGCTTCAAACAATGAAGCGTTTTTACACTCTGAAATGTCTCCAAATAAGTGACGAACTTGTGTAATGTCATATGCGTAACGACCAAACCTAGAAAACGCATAAGAAATTTCGGTAGAAGATCTAATGAGTCTAAAATCGTCTGCTACTGGCTGGTATTTAAGCAACATATCAAAAGTCAAATCTTCAACTTCAAAATACTTTTTTTTAATTTCGTTTGATAGTTCACGGACTCGGCCACCTGTACCCTTCCCTTCAAGATATGAATCAACAGCAAGCGAAACACATTCCATTGCCATGTCTCCCATTTGTGACATAAGCCTGGATAATTTATCTAATGAAGGATCAATTAATCGAGTCATTTAACCAAAGTGACCTTGAACATATTTTGCTGTCAATTCGTTTTTTGGGTCTGTGAATAGTTTCTTAGTCTCTCTAAATTCTATTAAATCTCCCAAATACATAAAACCGGTATAATCAGATACTCTTACAGCCTGTTGCATGTTATGAGTAATTATAATGATACAGTAATCTTTTTTCAACTCAGTTATTGTTTCTTCAATTTTTTGAGTAGCAATTGGATCCAGAGCAGAGGCAGGCTCATCCATTAAAAGAACTTCAGGTTGAATTGCAAGAGCTCTAGCAATGCATAATCTTTGTTGTTGCCCACCTGATAATTCTATAGCAGGTTTTTTAAGATCATCTTTTACCTCGTTCCACAAATACGCCATTTTAAGAGAATCTTCAACAATTTCATCAAGAATCTTCTTATCACGAACCCCGTTTAGACGAACTCCTGCTACTACATTGTCATAAATTGACATTGTTGGGAACGGATTTGGTTTTTGAAAGACCATACCTACTTTTCTTCTATGATAAATTGGGTCTATGCTCTTATCATAAAGATCAATATCATCAATCATCACCTTCCCTTCAACACGTGCACTCTTTGTCATATCATGCATTCTGTTTAGACATCTAAGGAAAGTAGTTTTACCACATCCAGAGGGACCAATTAAAGCGGTTACTGATTTCTCAGGAAACTTTATAGAGATATTCTTAACTGCTAAGAAATTTCCGTAATAGACATTAACATTTTCTGTTACCATTTTGTATTTCTTTTGAGGAATATTAATTGGGCTACCCACTATTGTTGAACTTGCAGGTTTAGGAATCATTGCTACTGCCACTTTTTTTACACTCCAACTTTACTAAATCTTGGACTCATACCAATACTCTTTCTTCTGTGAATAAACCAATATCTAACTCCTATATGGATTGCGAGAATCGTTATCACTAGGACTAGAGCGGCGCCCCATCCTGCAAGTCTTGCTTCATCATAAGGTTGTAGTGAAAATCTCCATATCCTCAATGGAAGTGCATCCATCGGGGAATCTAATCCACCAAAGAATTGACTGCTTCCTAAAATTGTCATAATTAATGGTGCAGTCTCTCCACCAACTCTTGAGACAGATAACAATATTCCTGTAATGATACCATTTTTTGCAGCAGGAATAACAATACGTAATGTTACAATCCATTTTCTTAATCCTAGTGCGGTTCCAGCTTCTCTTATACTCCAAGGAACCATTTTTAGTGCTTCTTCAGTTGCACGTGCAATAATTGGGAACATAATCAACGATAATGCAAAAGCCCCAGCCCAAACTGAAAAATGACCTAAAACTAAAACAATTGCAAGAAATGCAAAAACTCCTAAAACTATGGAAGGAAATTCCATAAAAACATCGGTGAAAAATCTAATTTGCTTAGAAAACCAACTTCCTCCAAATTCTGCAAGATAGATTCCACTCATTACTCCAATTGGGATTCCAAGGATAGAGGACAAACCAATAATGATGAGTGTTCCTTGAATTGCCGGCCCAATAGCAGGAGGAACTCCTCCACCTACTGCACCAGGTTCTTGGGTAAGAAATTCCCAGCTTAGTGCCTCAACTCCTCCATAAAATAATGTACCTAATATCCATAGTAATGGGGTAATGGCAGTAATAACACAAGCAAAAACAACTCCCATCATTATCTTGTCAACCAATAATCTATTTTTCACGTTTGATCTAAACATGGCACGATACTCTGCTCGTTTGTCTTGTTTGTTTTGCAGGATGTTGCTCAATTGTTTATTGCACCCTCCTTAATCTTTAGCATTCGAATTACAAGAAAATGAGCTACAATGTTAATCGACATTGAAACAAGTAGCAGTACCAGTGCAATACCTAATAGTGCTGGGAGATGTAGTGACACGGGGGACGCTTCTATGAATTCATTTGCAATTATACTAGGCATTGTTTGACTTGGAGCAAATAATGATTCTGGAATAGCTTCAAAACCTGTAGCATTTCCAATCATCATAGTTACTGCCAATGTTTCTCCTATTGCTCGTCCAAGACCCAAAATGGAAGCACCAATCAATCCAGCTTTTGAATAAGGAAAAACTGCTAGTCTAAACATTTCCCATGTTGTAGAACCTAACATATACGCGGCTTCTTTTTGTTGTTGAGGAACTGCTAACATCACGTCTCTTGAAACTGCGGAAATTGTAGGAATGATCATAATTGCAAGAATAATACTTGCGGATAGTACGTCTAAACCAAATGGTGTACCTGAAAAAAGGAAAATAGAGTCACCAAAGGCGTTATGTAGCGGTTGTTCTATAAGATCTTTAAAGTAAATTCTAAAAACATACAGTCCCCATAATCCAAATACAACACTTGGAACGGCAGCAATCAATTCAACCAAGTAACCTAATGGCTCTCCAATTCTCTTTGGTGCTGTCAATACAAACATCGCAATGCCAATACTTAGTGGTACGCCAATTGCCATCGCAATGGTAGCTGTAACCAATGTGCCAATGATATAAGGAAAGGCTCCAAAGGATTCTCTTCCTTCAACAGCATTCCAATCTGTACCCCAAATGAATCCAAGTCCCTCTTCATGCCAGATTGGTCCTGAACCCAAACCTAGCTGAAAAACCATTAAAAGAACTACTACGAGAACGTATGCTCCAGCGACAGTTACGGCAATTTTGAATATTTTATCAGAAAGAGGTCCACGCCCTCGTGATTTACCAAATTCCCTCTTTAACATAATTAAATCCCTGAAGTATCATTTAACAATGATCTGACAGTATATTACGTGAAGACTATAGATTGTATTGTATCTATATAGAAAATGTACTAAACCAGTATAATATCTAAAAACAAACATGGATAGGTATTGGCAACGATAGAAAATATTCAACAAAGAAGAAAGTTGCAGCTTGCTGGTGGATCAACATATGTTGTTTCACTTCCAAAAAAATGGATCAACGATCTAAAAATGAAAATTGGTGATGAAGTTACTCTAATAAAAAATCCGAATAACTCTTTAACGCTATTCTCCACTATGGATAAATTTGACGCTAAAAAATCTGTAATAGAGATCAGTAAAGACGATTCGGAAGAATCCTTGAAAAGAAAAATAATTGCAATTTATCTTGCTGGGTATAAAATCATTGAAATTCGTTCCAAGGGGATTAAAATCCAATCAAGTCATGCAAGGACCATAAGAGAACTTGCAAGATCCTCAATGATTGGTACAGAAATTGTAGAGTCAAGTTCAGAATCAATTATTATTCAGGTTCTTACTAGATTACCTGAATTATCTTTTGATGTAGCCCTACGGAGAATGCATCTTATGACTTCTAACATGCATCGTGAAGCTATTGATGCATTAGGAAAAATGGACAAAGAAGCTGCAGAAGAAGTTGTCAAAATGGATGATGAGGTTGATAGATTTAGTTTGTATATGCTTAGAAACCTTTCTCAAGCGGTACAGAATGGAGAAATTCTTCTAGAGATAGGGCTGAAAAAACCATCTGATTGTTTAGGATATAGAACTGTAATCAGGTGCATTGAACGGATTGCAGATCATTCTGTTTTGATTGCAAAGAGAATAAAATTTTTACAGTCTCCTATTGATAAAAAAATTTTACAAGCTATAACTCAGCTAAGTCACGACGCGCTCAATATTTTTGAAAATTCTATTGTAGCTTTGACAAAAAGTGACTATTCTTTGGCAGAAAAAGTTGCAGAACAAGCTGCAAAAGCTGTCCAAAATGAAAAAGATTTTATTTCAAACTTAAAAGAATCTACCAATTCATCTGTCATAAAATTTGTTTTAGAAGATATTCGACGAACAATTGAATATTCAACTGATATTGCTGAAGTTGTTATTAATGAAAATATAAGATCAGTTATTTCAGAAAAATAAAAAAAGAAAAAAATAGATTAGTTTAGTGGCTTTAGTGAACCAGGTTTTTGATATTTGAAGTGTTCACTCCAAGTAGTAAGTGGTTCTTTCAAATCCAGTGAACTTATAGTGTCTGCCTTTTGGTCTTCCGGTATATCGTCCATTGCTTCGAGTGAGGGACTGAGAAGATTCATAGACCTGCATTCCAGGATGTAGTTTTCTACTACTGCGAACCCTTTGTTCATGTAACCTTCTTCATTATCCCTAAGTGTATCTATATTGTAGTCATCAATAAAGCAGTCAGTATATGTGAAAACACGTTTTGCATATGGGCCTGTAGCAAGTATTAGTTCTGCATCAAATGGATTGTTGTCTTGCTTTTGAATTTCAGAGCTTCTATAAAGAAATGATTCATCTACATGCTTATGCAAAAGTGGAGTGTTACCAACTATTTTTTGCATGGAAAATGTGAATGGATCTGCTCTTTGAAATCCTTTTATTTGTTTAAATACCTGAAGTGGAACAAGTTCTTCTCCTTCACGGAATTTGAACACTGCAGTAATTTCGACTCCTTCTGCATAAGTGTATACTGGTTTCGGTACTTCTTCGGCAATGATTTCCGTTAATTGGAAACCCATGATTGCGGCTACTGATAATGTCGCAATGACACTAACAGCAACTATCGCTGTTGTTTTTAGGATATTCATTGAGGATAATTTAGATTGCTATGTAATAATGAGAATGCATATTGTTTACGTTGTTAACATAGTCATCTTAGTTCTATATAGTTCAAATCAAAAAACAAGTAATACAAAACCAAAAACGATTTTGTTTGATACATCAAAAAAATTCTTGAGGTTCTAATAAAACAAAGTATCAATTCAGAAAAAAATAAAAAATAAAAAAAATTAGGTGTGTTCTAGACTCTAACTATCCCATTGTTTATTAAAAATTCAAGGGCTTTGACAAACTCATCTTCGGAAATTTGATCATCTGCCCACCAGCCTGCATTGTTTCTAATCCAATCAGGAACTGGAGTATTAGCCTGATTTGATCCTGTGGGGTTTCCACTAACTAGGATTATTTTTTGCTGAATCATGAATTGTATTCCACTTAGGAAGTCTGTATCACCAATCTGTTTTTGTGCCCACCATTTTGCATTATTTTTAATCCAAGAAGGTACCTTGCCTTGTTTGGCTGGAGATTGTGGCATGTTTTCTCCACTTTGTAAAATGGTTTCAACTACAAGTTTTTCGCCATTATAGGTAACACGTGACAATCCATCAAGCCCTATTTTTGTGACTTGGTCAGGTATAGGAACATAGTTGAGACCAGTTGCATATTGCTGGCCATCTGTAATCATGTATTTTATGAAATTGACTGTTTCTTGTGCCTGTTCTTTACTTTTAGTTGCCTTTTCTAAATTCTGGTATAATATGATGTAGGTAAAGCTAGTTATTGGATACGAGTTAGCTCCAGGTGCATTGTTTATAGAAATGCCCTCCCATTTTTGATGAGCAGGTGGCAGTTTTGATGATAAACCTTCTGCAGCTGCTGCGAAAGTTTCAACAGAAGGAGCTATAAAGGCGGTGCCGTCTGCATTTTGAAGATATGCATATGGCATTTTATTTTGTAATACATATGCTAGCTCAACATATCCAAGTCCATATGGTGTTGATTTTACAACATTTGCCACTCCTTCGTTTCCTGCTGCACCTACACCAACAGGCCATGGGACAGTCTTTCCAAAACCAACCTTCTCATGCCATTCAGGGCTTACCATATCAAGATATTCAGTAAATACAAAAGTAGTTCCTGAACCATCAGAACGGTGTGCAACGAGGATTACTTTATTTGGAAGTTTAACATCTGGATTATCTGCTTTAATTGCAGGATCATTCCATTTTGTAATCTTTCCCAAGAAAATGTCAGCAAGATTTTTTGAAGTTAATTTTAATCCTTTTTCAGGAAGTTCTGGGAGATTGTATGTTATTGTTACTCCACCTATTGCCTCTGGGATGTGAAGTGAATCAGGCGCTGCTTCTAATTCCTTCGAAGTCAATGGAGCGTCAGAAGCAGCAAAGTTAACTGTTTTTCCGATATGTTGTGTAATTCCACCTCCACTGCCTATTGATTGGTAGTTAACTGAAATGTTTGGATTTTTTTCAGTATATTTTACCCTCCATAAATCAATTAGAGGAAAAGGAAAAGTTGCTCCCGCACCATCAATCTTGATCTGGGACTGGGCGTTTGCAATCGCAGGCAAGAAAATAGAAATCAGAAGAATTCCTATCATTGTCGTAGTCAGTATTGTTTTCATTGAATTTTTGTTCTTTATAGATTATTTACGAATAGCAAACATAGATTACGTAGTTCCTATATCTCTCTGGTAACTATATAGCGATCAAAATTGATGCGATCAAATAAAAAATTTAGAAATTATTGGAATTTGTTATCGTTCCATCTTTTTTTGTTCTGATTGATAATTACACTACTTTTTGCATCGGCTATTTCTTTGACTGCAGTCATTTCTTCATAAACTGGGTTATTAGGCTGATAGCTACCACATTGTATCTCAAAATGGTCTAC
>Ga0209323_10003197_pt1 | contig 10939 bp, 10 predicted proteins | sample Rifsed19ft2_FD_184014 | JGI IMG/M metagenome (GOLD analysis project Ga0209323, IMG submission 184014) | Soil microbial communities from Rifle, Colorado, USA - sediment 19ft 2 (version 2) | ecosystem: Environmental > Terrestrial > Deep subsurface > Rock core/Sediment | place: Rifle, Colorado...
TTTCGAAAGGGTAAAAGGATTCTGTTTTTTTAAGCCAATAGTTTTGGAAAGGTAATCATAACAATAATGAAACCCAGATTTAGAAATCCGCTTATCCTAAGCATCGTAGCAACTATCTTCCTGGTACCGGTTCTTATCCTTACGATGTACATATTCAATTCTATCAATTGGATCATGTTGATTGTTACAGCTGCTATTTATATGGTAATTATTTTTCTGGTTTTTTTATATTACGGCAGTTTTGGCAGGAAATAAGTCAAAAGAGATGGAACATAATTCCGATATAGAAGTGAACAGATACGAAATAAGCATCGAAAAACTATTTGCCGGCAAGCTCGACCTGGATAAAAGCATATACAGAAACCGGGTAAAATATAAAGAGAGATATAATTGGAGGATTGTATATAAATATAGTGATCTCCTGGTCAGCTGCAATAAAGACATAAGCTTAAGGCTTGAGAAACTAATCAAAGAAATTTACGATTTTCTCGAATCCTGTATAAAGAAAGAACCTGTTTTTGAAAAAAGCCTGGTACCCCTGGAAATAAAAGAATACTATCCGTCCATAATAAAAAGGATGTGCCGGAAAGCTGCTATTTTTAATGTGGGCCCGATGGCTACTGTCGCCGGTGCGGTATGCGACTATATTGCTTCCGGTCTGGATCGTCATTGCAGACGATTGATAATAGAAAATGGAGGTGATATTTTCATAAAAAGCAACAAGGATGTAGATATTGGTATTTATCTAAAGAATAAATATTTTGCTGATAAGATATGTTTAAAAATAAAAGCCGGCGATACACCATGTGGTATTTGTTCTTCATCAGGTATTTTTGGTCATTCTCTCAGCATGGGCTGTAGTGATCTTGTGGTCGTCCTGGCAAGGTCGACGGTCAGCGCGGATGGTGCGGCTACATCGATTGCAAATAGAATCAATACCCCCGCAGATATCAATAAGACGGTAACCGACTATAAAAATATAAAAGACATAACCGGAATTCTGGTTGTCAAAGACGATAAACTTGGTGTCTGGGGGAATATCGAGCTTACCGGAAGTTAAATCTTCTTGATTTTCAGGTCTATATTTTCAAGATCTTTTTTTTCGTCCTTTGGTTTAAAGATTTCGGCGCTTGCTCCGATAAGACTTTCTCCTCTGAATAGTCCCCCTTTGGCTATAGTGAGGAGAGCATCTTTCTGAGTCAGATTCCCCATAAATTTTCCGGTTGGAGTGATTTCAACTTCCCCGGATGCTATCATATCTCCTTTATATGAACCAGCTACAACGGCATCTTTTGTTCTGACGTTGGCTTCTACTTTTCCTTCTTTTCCGATTGTGATATCTTTTTCAGCTGTGATCTCTCCTGTTACCATACCATCGATTCTTAGCGAACCGGGGCAGTTGATCTTTCCTTCTACTTTAACTCCCTCGGCAATTACAGTAATATTTTTTGTGCCTTTTATGTCGACATCTTTTCTTGAAAGCATATTTTTTCCTCCCTTAAATTTGCTGAATAAATCCTATGTTTGAATGTTTTTTGCAAGCTATTATAACACTTTTTGGCTAAAATTAATGATATTTTTATCACTTTAAATTTTACATATAAAAATATAAAATGATATTTAATATCAATTAATCTTACAAAAAAAATGAAAAATAAAAATTTACTTATCCATATATCTGCGTTATTTTTAATATTAATGCTTATATTTACCGCTGTCTCATGCAAGACTTCAGGGTCGGACAGCCAGGATGTCACAGAAACTGAAGAAACCGGAATCACTGAGGAGGGAGATAGCCAGCAAGAGGAAACGGACGAAGAACAAACTATTGAAGAAATAACTGTAATTAAGCTATGGGAGAGCAATCTTGTTCCGCAATATTTATTAGTGCAAATTAAAAACGAATTATATAAAGTTTTTGATAGGATAACAGTTGTAGAAATCAAAGACGATGCTGATGTATGGATAGAAATAGACAACAAACTGGAAGATTCCAATCCGGAAAATTTTGCAGCGACCTGGATGCTTGTGCCGGTGGTCTCGTTTTTCAGAAATTTCGATGATATATCCTTCGAAAATATAAAAGAATTCTGGACAGGAAATAAAGAAGTTCTAAGTTATATATCGACAGACGGATCCGAAACACAACTAATTTTGACCGAAAAGATTTTTGAGGCACTAAAAGTTATTCTGGGCGAGAGCGGTAACAAAAATATAAAAATAGTAACCGAAGAGGATCTCCAGGCAAGTATCGAAAATAATAATAGTTTTTCGATTATACCATTCGATGCTGTAGAAAAAAAATATAAGGTTTTAAATCTGGATAATATGTCTGTTTTTGATAAGGAACTGGATACAGCCAGTTATGGATTGACTTTAGGAATAAGCGTGGGGATCAGTAATCCGGAATTTGAAAATAAAATTGCCGGGAGTCTTGCCGGAATTACCATTACAAACAGGGATGTAGAGAAAATGGCTTCTGTTCTCATGACAGGGGTTACGGCACTTGCACGTGGAAAGACGATTGGCAGAAGAATGGACGAGCTTGGGGTCCTTTATCCTGCCGAAAAAATCGTAGATGTGCTGCTTGATGCGGATATAACACATATTAGTAATGAAATATGCTTTGTGGAAGACTGCAGTTCGGAAAATAGGTTCCCTCTGCTGTGCAGTGCTCCTGAATATATAGAACTGCTAAAGTATGTTGGAACGGATGTAATAGAACTCACCGGAAATCATATGAATGATTATGGACCCGAATGGATGCTTTACACTCTGGATATATACGACAGCTTAGGATGGCCTTATTTTGGCGGGGGCAGAAACCTGGAAGATTCTTATAAGCCTGTATTCTTTGAAGTAAATGGCAATAAGATTGCATTTCTGGGTGTCAATTCTTATGGTCTGGCCAATGCAAATGAATGGGCAAGAGAAGATTCACCGGGGGCAGCGAGGTGGAATATATGGGATGAGGTAGAAGGAGAAAAAGATTTTGCAAAGGTGGAAGGCATAATCAAAGAGCTGAAAGACGCAGGATATATTGTTATTTTTACCTTTCAATACCAGGAAACGGAAAGTTATGGTCCCACTGAAAGCCAGGTCAGGGATTTTCAAAGGATTATCGGCGCCGGGGCCGATATTGTAAGCGGAAGCCAATCTCATTACCCAATGGGAGTCGAACTTGCCGGTGATGGTTTCATCAATTACGGATTGGGTAATTTGTTTTATAATATGCGTGATATTTTAGGGTTAAAACAGGGAATCATTGCAAAGCATATATTTTATGAGGGAAGGCATATAAATACAATACTTATAACTACAATGCTTGAAAACCTCAGCCAGTTGAGATTAACTGAGACTCACTACTCCCGAGGAAAGAACAGTGCTTCTAAATTCTATTTTCGCCGGCAGCATAAGATAGTCTCTACTTACCGGATGAGAATTTTTAAATCTTTATTGCCAGTCGAATGTGACTGTTATAAAATCTATGAAACAATATCATCATTTCTTACTGTTGCTTAAAACAGTATATGATTTTGAAATGTAGCTTATATACAATAAAAAAAAATGATATAAGAAAGTCATATAATGGATAAGAATCAGGAAATATCTAAAGAATATGCTGTGGTGACTGACAGTGCCTCTGATATAACCAGAGAGATTGCAGAAAAGTATAATATAAATGTTATTCCTATTTACATACATTATGACGGCAGAGAATTTAAAGATGGTGTAAATATCAGCTCTAACCAGATTTATACTCTTCAGAAGAGAAAGAAAGTAATATTTACTTCTTCTTCTCCCTCACCCTATGATTTTGTACAGGTTTATGAAAAACTGCTGAAGGAATACAAAAAGATATTTTCCATTCATATAAGTTCCAAATTATCCGCAGTCATAAAGTCGGCAAGGATCGCAAGAGGCTTGCTTAAAGCCGAAAAAAGAATAAAGATATTCGATTCGCTGTCCGGTTCCATGGGTACGGGTTTTATGGTTTTGACAGCGGCAAAAGCTATCACAAAAAAACATTCCTATGAGAAAATTTTATATTACCTCGATTTCTTAAGGAACAATGTCAGATTGTATGGAACCATCGATACTTTAAAATATTTAAGAAGAAGCGGCAGGGTTCCTGCGGTTGCAAGCCTGATATCAAGGATTTTAAAGATAAAACCTCTGCTGGGAATAAAAAACGGAATAGTGGAAATGATCGGAATCACGGTTACCAGATTTGGATCGCTTAAGGAAATAACCAGAAGAGTGATAAGAGATTTTAAAAAAGAGAAATGGGTAATAGTATCGATCATCCATACACTTTCCCTTCAGGAATCCAAAAATATCATGAGAAAGATCCAGTCTTCACTGAACTGTATTGATATAATGATTACCGAATGCACCCCGGTTATTGGAGCACATACAGGACCCGGTTTGATTGGTATAATCGTGAGTAAATTAAACCAGGATATTGTAGATTTATTTATTTAACCGTTTTCCGGTTCCTTTTCTCCGAATACTATGGCAGAAAAAATATAAATTTCCGTAGATACCTGCTTATAGCAGTCTTTATTTAAACCAGCCTTAAAACAGGTCTGTTCCAGAAATTGAACCTTGTTCCACTTATAATCCGTTGCAACCTGAGGCAGAAGTAAACCCTGATAAAAACCTTTCTTTATAAATAATCCATGCTTTCCTACTTTTATTTCTTCCAGGTTTTTTATTTTCTTTAATGGAGAAAGAACGGAAATTTCAATATCGATGTCTTCCAGCTCATTTAAGGAAACCGATGGAAATCTCGGATCTCTCATTGCTGATTCGATGGCCATATTCCGAATAGTCTCCCATAATGGGGTGTCAGCAGTTATATTGCCTATACACCCTCTTAAATTGCCGCCGATGTGAAGGGTTACGAAAGCACCACACTTAGTGTTTAATACCGCATCGTTTATTCTGTATTCGGGAACGGTTCCAAAGTGGATCGTATTTGTAATCGATTCCCGTGCTATTTTTAAAAGTATCTTTTTGTGCTCCATAGTTAGTTCGATCTCATCCATATTTTTCACCTTTTTTAAATGATATTATTAAAACCAGAGAAATTCATTTTTTATAAAAGACGGCCGAGAGGTAACCAACTACCGCGCTTCTATCGCCTGTAACATCTCCGGAATTCTTATAACTTAAAATTCTGGAGGAGTCTGCCCCTAAATTTTTAGAGGCGATCATAGCAGAAATCACAGGACCGCCGCCGCACATTTCAACATCATTATTGAGAAAATTGGACATAATATCTTCGGAATCAAAATTGTTTACCAGGTCTTTTATTTTTCCGTCCAAAACCAAAGCGGTATCATAAGGATAATAATGAGATAGGTCGGTACTTGCAATGATCAGGATATTGTCGTTCTTAAAGAGATTTCCTATGGCACTGCCCAGTTCTTTAGTTCTTAAAGAGATTTCCTATGGCACTGCCCAGTTCTTTAATATTCTGGCTGTTTTGCTGTCCCATTACTATAGGCACTATTTTTATATTTTCAAATAAAACCTGCAGAAAAGGAAGCTGCACCTCAAGACTGTGCTCACTTCTATGGCCATACTTTGATAGTTCTATCCGGGGGTTTTTATCTGCAAGGATCCTGGACCTTTCTTTATCAACATATACAAGACCCAGGGGGGTTCTGTAAGCATCTCCGTTAAAAATAGAAACAAAATCAAAATATTCCGCATGAGAAGGTGCTATTATAAAGATACTATCGAATGTTCTCCCTTTTATCTGTTTGTAGGAGTATGCAGCGACCTGGCCTGAATAAATATATCCGGCGTGGGGACATATGATCGATTTGATGTTTTTTATATCTTCCGATTTTGCATTTAAAAGAAAATCATTTATTTGCCTGCGAAGAACATCTGCATTACCGGGATAAAAAGTGCCTGCAGCTACGCTTTCTCTGATATTCTCGACTGATCCCATAATTAGCCTCCTGAAATGCCACTACCTGACCAAGGACCTCATGGATCAAAGTGATCATTATACTCATAATTATATTTGAATTTATTTTTTTTAAAAGTAACATTCTCTTAAACAAAAGGTAATTGAAGGATTATTTTAATACAGAAGAATTAGACTTAACAAAAAAGAAATATTTTAGTAATTATTACTACAAACTTTTAGAAGTTTTTGTTAATATTGTCATTTGTGGAAATATGTTATTTATTATTTTCTTAAAGTCAGTTTTGCATATAAGATGTATTAAACTTGTACTTACGATAACTTTGACTTATAAAAGTTATTTTTTATGAAGAGTGATTGAAAGTGAAATATTGAGAGTAAAATAACGATTTTGAGGGGAGAATTTTTTTCGATGAAATGTATTCTGGGTGTCGACGGAGGTGGAACAAAAACTACTGTTCAAATTGCCGATGTGAGAGGAAAAGCAGTTACTCAGGTAGTTTCTGGTGCAAGCAGCTATAAAAGTGTGGGAACGAGCAGAGCAATAGAAAATCTCAATAAAGCAGTATTTAATGCAATTAAAAATTTAAAAACATCCAAAGATGTTTACTTTATAAGTTCTTGTTTTGGTTTTGCAGGAAATGATGCAGAGGAAGATTGTAAAACCTACACAGAAATCGTATTTAATAATAAACTTGGCAGCCATCTTGATCCAAAGAGAACCATTATTTGTAATGATACCAGAATTGGGATCGAAGTAGGGAGTGAAAAGAAAAATAAAATAATAATCATTGCCGGAACGGGTTCAAATTGTCTGGGTATCAATGAAGATGGTAAAAAGGTAAGGGCAAGCGGCTGGGATTATATCCTTGCGGATGAGGGCAGCGGGTATTCAATAGGTCTTAAAGCATTGAAGGCAGTTATGTCAATAGGTCTTAAAGCATTGAAGGCAGTTATGAGAGCTTACGACGGTAGAGGCAAAAAAACTATGCTCTCAAAAACAATACTGGAAGAATTGAATTTAAAAAAGGTCCTGGATTTAGTCAGATGGGCATATGACGGGCCGTTTTCGAAAGTCATGATCGGAACACTTGCAAAAGGAGTTTGCAAAACCGCCAAAATGGGGGACGAGGTAAGTATAAATATACTGGCTGAGGAAGCATGCGAAGCAGCTGTTTCCGTAATCACTGTTGCGGATAAACTCGGCTTTACCAGTAAGGATTTCGATCTTATTTTTGCGGGAAGTTTGTTTAACTGCAAAGAATATTTTAAAAACATTTTAATGAGAAGGGTAAAAGAAGACTTTCCAAAAGTCAACTTTATACCCATGATAAAAAATCCTGTAGAAGGAGCTATAAAATTAGCTGTTGAAAAGTTAAAGGATTCTTAATAAAATCACTCCGATTTATTTGATTACCGGTATTATTACGCCTTGACATTATTTAATCGTATGATAATAATTATTAGGCAAAATTAGTTTGCCGGTGTAGCTCAATTGGCAGAGCAGCTGATTTGTAATCAGCAGGTTGTCCGTTCAAGTCGGATCGCCGGCTCCAGGACGGAGGGGTGCCCGAGTGGTTAAAGGGAGCAGACTGTAAATCTGCCGGCGTATGCCTACAGAGGTTCGAACCCTCTCCCCTCCACCATAAATAAGATGCTTAAAATTACCTTATAGAAATATCCAAGGTAGTGATAATTGCCCGTGTAGCTCAGATGGTAGAGCATTTCCTCGGTAAGGAAAAGGTCATCGGTTCAAGTCCGATCGCGGGCTCCATGATAAAAAGCCGCCTATTATAATTCTTTTTTTCTTATCTGTTTCCGCCTATTATAATTCTTTTTTTCTTATCTGTTTTATGATTCAAATTCCCCAGATTTTTAAGATTTGTTTGCTTTGAATAATTCTCAGAAGTATTTTTTCTTTGTAGCTTTATGATCACTTAAAGATAATTATTTTTTTGAAACATTTATTAATTTTAATTTATATATATATAATCTTGAATTGATAATTATTGTATTATATAATAAATAAACTATTATATAATATTAGTATAAATATTTGTTCAGGAAGAATGTATAGAAAGTGTATTGAATTGGAGAATTTAAAATCAACCGGCCTCAAAGATGTCAGAAAGAATTTTAAAGGCTTGAAAATTTTAGAAACGGAAGAATCCATATTTAATAGTAATAGCAATAAAAAGCATAGAGAACTAGCAGAAAAATTAAATGAAATAATAGTCGAAGTAAATCGAGAAGGTAAAATCGTCTATGCCAATAAGAATGCTTTTGAGAAAACCGGTTATACCAAAGAGGAAATAGATAAAGGAATAAATATAAAACAGGTAGTTGTCCCTGAAGACAGGTGTAAGCTGGCGTCCAATTTTAACGGCCTCCTCAAAGGAAAAGAGCTGTCAAGATCTATTTATACTATAAAAAGAAAAGATGGCTCAACCCTTCCTGTTATAACCTATCCCGATTATATTTTAAATAATGAGGGTCAAATAGTCGGGATAAGAGAATTGCTTGTAGATGTGACTGATTTTAAAGAAGCCGAGAAGAAAATAAGAGAAAGCGAAGAACGCTACCGTTCGTTGTTTGAGAATTCTCTTGATGGTATATACCGTACAACATTTGAGGGAAAATATATAGATGCCAATCCTTCTCTTGTAAGGATGCTTGGATATGACTGTAAGGAAGAACTGCTTGCGATAGATATCCCCACACAATTATATGTCAGAAGGGAAGACAGACCTGCACCGAGTAAGAGGGATAAGATTTTCGAGACACAGCTAAAGAAGAAGGACGGAACTATAATAACGGTAGAGATCAACTCAAAGGTGATCTATAGAAATGGGAAGCCTGTTTATTATGAAGGAATTGTAAGAGATATTACTCAACGTAAAATAACAGAGGAGAAGCTTAACGAGAGCTATCAGAAGCTGCGTAAAACTTTAAATGATATCATCAGTACCCTGGCTTCTATAATAGAGACCAGGGACCCTTATACTTCCGGTCATCAAAAAAGAGTGGCATCGCTTGCTACTTCCATAGCAAAGGAGATGGGTCTGGATAATGATAAAATAGAGTGTATAAAGATTGCTGCATTGATCCATGACATAGGAAAAATAAATCTGCCCACATCTATTTTGACCAGGCCCGGAAGATTATCGGAAATAGAATACGATATGATCAAGACTCATGCGCAGCTGGGCCATGATATGATAAGCAGGGTGGAATTCCCCTGGCCTATAGCTGATATTATGCTTCAGCATCATGAAAGAATTGACGGTTCGGGATATCCAGGAGGCGTCAGAGGTAAGCATATTGTCTTAGAAGCTAAAATACTTGCAGTGGCTGATGTAGTGGAAGCAATGGCTTCCCACAGACCATATAGGCCGTCTCTTGGAATAAATAAAGCTCTTGAAGAGATTAACAGGGGAAGAGGCAAACTGTATGACCCTAAAGTGGTAGATGCCTGTACCAAACTTATTAAAAATAAAAAATTCAATTTTTCACTTTAAATAAGATCCAATCTTGATTTGACACATAAAATCTTCTTTAATAAAATTTAACCTTACTTTAAAAATAATAAAAATTAATTATAATTACTCTTATTGATATTGTATCTTGAAATTTTATAGGCGGTGTAGCTCAGCGGTTAGAGCACACGGTTCATAACCGTGGAGTCATTGGTTCAAATCCAATCACCGCTACCAATTATATAGAACTCAATATAAGAAAGGAAATATTATGGCTAAAGAAAAATTTCAAAGAACAAAGCCTCATATAAACGTAGGGACAATAGGCCATGTGGACCATGGAAAGACGACCCTTACCTCTGCTATAACAAGGTGCCTGAAAAGTACCGGACTAAATGTAGAGGAAAGGACGTTTGACTCTATTGACAATGCTCCCGAAGAAAAGGAAAGAGGCATAACAATTGCCATAGCGCATGTGGAATACGAGACAACAGCCCGCCACTATGCCCATGTGGACTGCCCCGGACATGCTGACTATGTAAAAAACATGATCACCGGTGCTGCCCAGATGGACGGAGCAATACTTGTAGTATCTGCTGCAGACGGTCCCATGCCTCAGACTGCCTCAGACAAGAGAGCATATACTTCTTGCGCGCCAGGTGGGTGTTCCCTATATAGTGGTATTTCTAAATAAAGTGGACATGGTAGACGACCCGGAACTAATCGAGCTTGTGGAGATGGAAGTAAGGGATCTACTTACCGAATACGAGTTTCCCGGAGACGAGATACCGGTAGTAAAGGGATCTGCCTTAAAGGCGATGAACTGCAGCTGCACCGATAAAGGAGCCTGTCCGGACTGTAAAGCGGTACTGGAGCTTATGGAAAAAGTGGACGAGTATATAAAGACTCCCGAAAGAGACGTGGACAAACCCTTCCTTATGCCAATTGAAGACATATTCTCTATTACCGGCCGTGGTACTGTGGTAACGGGTAGAGTGGAAAGAGGAAAGATAGCCATTCAGGATACCGTAGAGATAATAGGTATCAGGCCAAAGATACAAAAGACAGTAGTAACAGGCGTAGAGATGTTTCGTAAGCTACTTGATGACGCCCAGGCAGGAGATAATGTGGGGCTTCTCCTCCGAGGAATACAGAAAGAAGATGTGGAAAGAGGACAGGTTGTGGCAAAGCCGGGCTCCATTACCCCGCACTTCCATTTCAAGGCCCAGATATATGTGCTTTCAAAAGATGAAGGAGGGCGTCACACCCCCTTCTTTAACGGATACAGACCCCAGTTTTATTTCAGGACCACAGATGTTACGGGGATTGTAAACCTTGCCGAAGGTGTAGAGATGATAATGCCCGGAGACAATACCGAGATGGAGATAACCTTGATATCTCCCATAGCCATGGAAGAAGGGCAGAGGTTTGCTATCCGTGAAGGCGGAAGGACCATAGGTGCAGGCAGTGTTGCAAAGATAATGGAGTAATTAATCGGCAAAGATAATCAAAACGGAGA
>Ga0209323_10003198_pt1 | contig 10938 bp, 7 predicted proteins | sample Rifsed19ft2_FD_184014 | JGI IMG/M metagenome (GOLD analysis project Ga0209323, IMG submission 184014) | Soil microbial communities from Rifle, Colorado, USA - sediment 19ft 2 (version 2) | ecosystem: Environmental > Terrestrial > Deep subsurface > Rock core/Sediment | place: Rifle, Colorado...
CGATTTGCCGAGGGGAGAGCTACATTCAGGATGTGCCAACCAGGCAGGTGACACGCTTGGTCGCTTCTGGTAGGTTGCGCGCTACCAGCGAATTTTCCGTCCTGCAACAGGCCGATGCAGTCAGCATCTGCGTCCCTACCCCGTTGAGGAAAACTGGCGATCCGGACCTGTCTTTCATATTGGATGCTACTAGTGAATTAGCCAGGTATATGCACCCGGGAATGGTAGTTGTACTCGAATCGACAACGTATCCTGGCACAACACGTGAGATCCTGCTGCCTAAGCTATCCGAGGGCTTGGGATTGACGGCCGGCGAGGATATTTTCCTGGCATTCTCGCCGGAGCGTGTGGATCCGGGTCGCAAAGATTGGACCACTTATAACACACCGAAAGTCATCGGAGGGATCACGAGGGCGTGTACTGAAGTCGCTGCGTATTGGTACCAGCAAGCCCTGGAGACGGTTGTGGCTGTATCATCGACAGAGTCCGCCGAGATGGCAAAATTGCTGGAGAATACCTTTCGCATGATTAATGTCGGCCTGGTCAATGAAATGGCGATCATGTGCGACCGGTTGGGGATCGATGTCTGGGAAGTCATTGAAGCGGCGGCTACCAAGCCTTTCGGCTTTATGAAATTTACCCCCGGTCCTGGGTTGGGTGGGCATTGTATCCCGATCGATCCCCTCTACCTTTCTTGGAAGCTGCGCGCCTTGAATTACACGGCGCGGTTTATTGACCTGGCTTCGGAGATAAACACTGGTATGCCGCGCTATGTGGTTGGCAAGATACAGGATGCCCTGAATGAGCACAGTAAGCCGTTAAAGGGCAGCCGGGTGTTAGTGGTTGGAGCTGCCTACAAGCCAGATATCGATGACCTGCGAGAGTCTCCTGCTCTAGACGTTATCGGGTTGTTGCGACAAAAGGGGGCCGAAGTGCTCTATCACGATCCGTACATCCCACAAATCCAACACGATGATTGGAATTTACATAGCGTACCGGATGTAATCGCGGCTGCCAGGATGGTAGATTGCGTGGTGATCGTCACAAATCACAAGTCTTATGATTACCTGGCCTTACTTGAAAATGCGGCCTTGATCGTGGACACACGCAACACGCTGGGTTCTTTTGGACGAGATCACCCGAAAGTCGTGAGACTTTAAATTGAGAGAAGAATAAATGGCTCATTATTTAGTTACTGGAGTGGCCGGTTTCATCGCCTCGCGTGTGGCTGAAATGCTGCTAGATGCCGGGCACAGCGTGGTGGGCGTAGACAATCTGAACGCTGCTTACGACGTGAGGATGAAAAAATACCGCTTAGGAAAACTACAAGGCCGTCCTGGCTTTGAGTTCCTGCGTTTAGACATTTCCGATCGGGCTGCGATAGAACAGCTGGATACGCAGGCGGGGCGGGATTCAAGGGCTCATGGCTTTGAGGCGGTCATCAACCTGGCAGCCCGGGCCGGTGTGCGCCAATCGGTGGAGAATCCATGGGTGTATGTGGATACCAATATCACGGGGACACTTAACCTGCTGGAGTTCTGCCACCGCAAGGAGATTGGCAAGTTCATTCTGGCTTCTACTTCCAGTATTTATGGAGCCGATGCACCCTTGCCGACTCCCGAGGACGCCGATAGCGACCACCCACTGCAAGCCTATGCGGCCAGTAAGAAGGGGGCTGAAGCGCTGTGCCATGCTTATCATTATTTACATGGCATCGATGTGACAATTGTCCGCTATTTCACTGTCTACGGACCAGCGGCGCGGCCCGACATGGTTATGTTCCGCTTTGCGCAATGGATCCGGGAAGGCTTGACAGTGAAATTAAACGGTGATGGAGAACAATCGCGGGGTTTTACCTATATTGATGATATTGCCCGCGGTACGATCCTAGGCCTCAAGCCATTGGGCCATGAGATCATCAACCTTGGGGGACACGAATCGATCAAGATCAATGAGTTGATCCGAATGTTCGAGGCGCTGATCGGGCGGAAAGCTCAGATCGAGCAGCTTCCTGCGCACCCGGCGGACATGCTGGCAAGCTGGGCGGCGGTCGATAAGGCTGAGAAATTGCTGGGTTGGCGCCCTCAGGTCTCTCTGCGGGAAGGCGTTTCCAACCTCGTAGCCTGGTATGAAGCCGAACGCGCCTGGGCAAGCCAGATTCGCACCGAGTAGATGAAATTCCCTGCTGATCGGTTGAGGAGGCATCTCCCTGGCCTGTTCGGGAACGAATTAGTTTGGCGGGTAGTCAGGAATTCAGGCTACCTGTTTAGCGCCACGGGCATTTCGGCTGGGATCAGCATGCTACAAAGCATCCTTGTAGCGCGCCTGTTGGGGGTAACCGATTTTGGAATTTTAGGAACAATCACCGTGTTTGCCAGCGTGGTTAATAAGTTCGCCTCTTTCAGGATGAGCGAGCTGGTGGTTAAATACGTCGGCCAATATACGGTAAATGGCGACCAACGACGTGCTGCGGCGGTATTCAAGGCAGCTGGCCTGACTGAAATGCTAACTTCCCTGTTCGCTTTTGGGCTGATCTGGCTTCTGGCTCCTTTGGGAGCGCGTTATTTTGCTAAGGACATCAATACCAGCGGGTGGTTTATCCTGTATGGATTAATTGTGTTAGCCAATTTCGCGGCTGAGAGTTCAACCGGTTTAATGCAAATCTTCGATCGGTATCGAGTGTTGGCAGGAATCACGGTTGGGCAGAGCCTGCTCGTCCTGGGTCTGATCAGCCTGGCTTATATCAACGGGGGGGGGTTACTCGAAGTGATGTTGGCTTACATGACAGGAAAGATCGTCGGTGCGCTGACCTTAACTTTAGCGGCTGTGTGGGAGGCGACGCGTCGCTGGGGCTGGGCATGGTGGCGTGAACCGCTCGACTTGCTACGCGATCATCTTCGGGAATTGGCGCGTTTTGCGGTGAGCACCAATATCAGTGCTACCATCAACCTGGTAAATAAGGATGCAGAGCTGCTGTGGGTTTCGGCGCTGAGCAGTCCGACAGACGCAGGTTATTATAAATTGGCTTTGAGCCTAGCAAATATGGTGCAATTGCCGGTCAGCCCATTGCCCCAGGCGACCTATCCTGAACTTTCGCGGGAAGTGGCGCGCCAGAATTGGAACAATGTACGCTATGTGTTGCGTCAAGGTTCGTTGATATCATTCACCTATAGCGTCGCGGCCTGCCTGGGTTTGCTTCTCCTAGGCCGGCCGATCATCCAATTTATATATAAACCCGAATTTTTACCGGCATACTCTGCGGTACTAATTCTGATGGCGGGTTTATTAGTTGCCAACACATTTTACTGGAATAGGGTCGCTTTGTTGGCGTTGGGCTTACCGGATTACCCAGCTAAGGTAAACCTGGTTGCGGCAGGTCTTAAGATCGCCGGGATTTTATTGTTCGTTCCGATCTATGGATATCTGGGAAGCGCGGCTCTTCTGGCTGGTTTCTATTTTGTCTCCATAACCTTGAATGTGCGCAAAACATTGTCGGTGCTGCGGGAGCGATGAGGAAACTCAACATGAAGGTTGCGGTAGTTGCCCCAACAAGCATCCCAGCCAGACGTGCTAACACTTTCCAGGTGATGAAAATGACGCAGGCTCTGGTCGCCAGCGGGCATACTGTCCGCCTGGCGGCACCGGGGTGGCCACCTGTTGACGGTGAGCCAGGGATGCTTTGGGACAACATAGCTCATCACTATGGGTTGCAACACGCTTTCCCAGTTGAATGGTTGCCTGCCTATCCGCAGCTACGCCGATACGATTTTGCCTGGCGAGCTGTACACTGGGCACGCGGTTGGGGAGCTGAGTTTTTTTATACTCGCCTGCCCCAGGCAGCTGCGTTTGCCAGTTCATTGGGTATGAAAACGATTCTGGAGATGCATGACTTGCCACATGGTTATATGGGTCCGGTGTTGTTTAGGCAATTCCTGCGGGGGCGCGGTGCGCGCCGGTTGGTGTTGATCTCACGAATCCTGCAATCCGAATTGACTGCCAGGTTTGGTGTGCATGACTCTCTACCCTTCACGATGGTTGCTCCAGATGGCGTCGACCTAGCGCGGTTCGCAAATTTAGCTAGTCCAGAGGAAGCGCGCCATACGCTGCTCTCTACTTTCATGAGGTACTTCAATCAATCTGAAGCTGCCTTTCTGCCTGAAAGGTTTACTGCTGGCTATACTGGGCATCTCTACCCGGGGCGCGGCACGCAGCTCATTTTGGACATAGCGGAGCGATTGGGGGAGATAAATTTCCTGCTCGTGGGCGGTGAGGCAGGGGATGCCGCTAGCCTGTGGGATCAAGTCAAAACCCGCGGAGTGGAGAACGTTATTCCAATCGGGTTTGTCCCGAACGCCGATTTGCCGTGGTTTCAGGCCGCCTGTGACGTGCTCTTGATGCCGTACCAGCAACGCGTGGAGGCGTCTTCGGGAGGAGACATTGCCCGTTTCCTCAGTCCAATGAAGATGTTTGAGTACATGGCCTGTGGGCGGGCGATCCTGTCCAGCGATTTGCCCGTACTGCGGGAAGTGCTCTCTCCTACAAATGCTGTATTACTCCCCCCAGGGCAAATCGAGGGCTGGGTGGAGGCTTTAGTGGAATTGCGTAATAATCCCGAGCGTCGGTTTGCTTTGGCTACCCAGGCACAATATGATGCAAAGCAGTACAGTTGGCAGGTCAGGGCCACTCGAATTTTGGAAGGACTAGAATAGTCGGTACTGAACAGCTGTGGATGTTTATGAAAATGTTTCATCTGAGCACTTCTCTTTCAGGTTATTTCTCAATTCTTGGCCACTGACATTATTTGCTGTGATGGTAATTCTCGCTTATCCTGGTCTTGAGAATCATCAAGTACGACCATTACGGATTTGAAGGATGATGAATGTCAGTTCTACTTAAACGATTATTGCTGTATCTTACGATTGCGATCTTATTCGGGGGATCGTTCCTGTTGATTTGGGGTCGGGCCATGCAGCGGGGGTACAATCGTGACGAGAACCAGTTTGTCGCCAGCGGTGAATTATTGGCAGAGCAGACATTACTCCCTTATCGAGATTATCCATATTTCCACATGCCGAACCTGATATTCGTATATGCGCTGGTCGATAAGGTTACCGACTATAGTTTGTTAGGGGCGCGAGCTGTTTCTGTGGTTTTTTCTATGGCTAGCATCGTCTTGATTTTCTGGATTTCCTACAATTTTTTCCGAGGGCAAAGATTATCCATTCGGATGACCGCGTCAGTGGGCGGTGTGATCCTTCTACTGGCAAACCCATTATTTGCCTATACAAGCGGGCTGGCCTGGAACCACGACCTGCCGATCTTGCTGGTCTTGCTGGCCTTTAGTGTGCATGTTCATGGCTCCGAGAGAGAAAATCCAGCTATCTGGACGTTGATCAGTGGAGGGCTGATCGGGCTGGCGATCGGAACGCGGCTGACATTTCTCCTCGTAGCTATCCCCTTTTTTGTCACTTTGTTTAATTTCCCAGGCATAATCACTCCTAAAGCGAGGCTAAAAACCCTCCTGGCATTCTGCCTTGGGATGATCCTTGGGCTGACCCCCTCGTTATTCCTGTTCGCGATCGCTCCAAGGGAGTTCATATTCGGCAATGTCACCTACGCTCAATTAAACACCGCATTCCGTGAGGAAACAGGTTTTATCGGCCCGATGGGCCTGGTAGAAAAAATGGAGCACTTACGAACCAAAGTGCTCAACCAACCTGGCAATTTACTCCTATTTCTGGCGATGATTTTTTTCGCTTACACAACCGGCATTGTCGATTACAGGAAGAAAAGGCGGGCCACCGTTGAATCCTTATTGATCTTATTAATTATCCCATTCCTCGGGATTGGGTCTTTGTTGCCTACGCCTACATTTAACCAATATTTTTTCTCCCTTGTGCCATTTGCTATTGTAGGCATTCTTTATGGTCTGGCGAGGTTCAATGAATTATCAGGCCAGCGGATCACTTGGCCTCTGGTGTTGTTCCTTCAAGTTGTGGTTTTATCAAGCGTTTACTTTATCGATGATGCCCCTCACATTGCGAGGTTGGGCAACCCCAGGTCCTGGTATCCCTTGCAAGTTCACCGCCTGGGTAAGGAGATCCGGGCTGCCTCAATGGATGCAAAAGTTTTGACGCTTACTCCGATTTATCCGTTAGATGGCGGGGCTGAGATTTACGCCGAGTTTGCTACCGGAGTGTTTGCCTGGAGGACGGGGCATTTATTGACGAGTGATCAGCGGCAGGTATTCCAGGTCATTTCGGAAGATGAATTAGAGGATTTCTTAAGTAAAGACCCACCTGGAGCAATTCTTGTCGGCTTGCACCCGGGGCAGGAGGGACCCCTAATCGACTATGCCCGGCAAGAAGGATATAAAGAGAATTTACTTTCTGAGGATTTGAATTTATGGGTGCGTTAAATCGCATAAAAATCAGGTTATCCTCCACGCCTTGGGGATCCTGGCTCTTGTCTGCTCTGGGTGTGCTCATGCTGTCCCTGGTATTGGCTTGGGTCTCAGCGGGGAAAAGGCTTTTCGAAAGCTGGGGAACCTTTCTCATCTCGCTTCTCTTGGGATTGGGGATAATGCTAGTCGGCTGGTATGCTATAAAAACTGACAAATCGTTATCCTTACAACGCTGGCTAGGATGGCTGGTTATTGGGGCGGCCGTTTTGCGTCTGGCGGCCGGAGTGGTCTGGTTCAAGGTTTTGCCGGTCTGGGGATATGGGTCTCCAGTGGAGCAGGCGGGTTACATTATGGCCGACGCCCATGCCCGCGACATGGCGGCGTGGGAACTCGCCAACCGCGAAGTTCCGCTGTTGACTGCCTTTCGGGGTTACCATAAAGTTGATCAATATGGGGGTCTGTTGTATATTAGCGCACTCGGATACCGTTATCTGGGTGGAGATATCCACTATCCGCTGCAGATGATCTTGATCACGGCTGCAGCGTCTGCACTGACGGTGCTGTTCACCTGGGCATTCGTGCGGCGCGCCTGGGGAGAAGCACCAGCCCGAGTGGCCGCCTGGTTGGTGACTCTATTTCCGGAAGCGATTTTATTGGGTAGTTCACAAATGCGCGAGGCTTTCACAATGCCGTTGGTAGCGGCTGCCCTGTACGGGCTGGTGCGCTACCGGCAAGACCGCTCCTGGCAAGGGCTGGGGTGGGTGCTGGTTGCCTTGATCCTGTGTATACCTTTCTCTCCGGCCTTTGCAGCGGTATTATTGACCATGCTGATCGTCACTGCGTTGGCTATGGATGGATGGCATGCCTTTCGCCAACCTCGCTTGTGGCTGCTTCTAGCTGGGCTGGCTGTTGTGGCCGGTATCGGTATCTGGCTTGCATGGGGGCGGATCGCGCCAGATGGGATCTCTAATCCAATCGCCTTGGTAGGTTGGTGGATTAAGGAATCAACCCGGTGGCAGACTTATTTCGCAAAAAGGGCCTCTGAGCTGGTCAAGAAGGTATTTCGCACTACACCAGAGTGGTCCCATGTGCTGATATTGATGGGAATTGGCGTGCTACAGCCTTTTCTGCCAGCCGCCCTGATAGATAATGCTGCTCCGATATGGCGGGGAATCGCCATCTGGCGAGCTTTGGGATGGACGATAGTTTTGCCGTTCTTGCTGGCCGCGCCGTTCCTTGCCTGGAGGAAGAATGGCAAGCGGGGTCTCGATCAAGGGTTGAGTCTGGTGGTTTGGTTGGGAATCCTTTTGGCCTCGCTGCGCAGTGGAGGGGATACATGGGATAACCCGCGTTATCGGGTCGCTTTCATTGGACTGCAGGCAGCATTAGTGGCCTGGGTGGGTTTAGAGGGACGGCGGCAGGCCAGTCCCTGGTTGAGGCGATCGGTTGTTGCGGTTGGTTTAATGATAGCCTGGTTCCTACCCTGGTATTTGCACCGTTACACGACATTTATCTGGCCGGTAACCGACCTTTTCAAAACGATCCTATTAGGGGTGGCAAGCGTTGGGCTGTATTTATTGTGGTCGGTAATCAGGAATCCGAGAAAAGAGAATAGGCGATCAAAGGATGAGGATTGATGACTACTCCCTAATCTTTATTCTCGATATTTGTAACCTTGACCCAAGGGGGGGACGGGTTATAATTCAGTCATTGAATTTTGCAGGCAGGAGATGATAGATGCCCACCGCAATTATTACCGGGATTACTGGCCAGGATGGTTCGTACCTGGCGGAATTCCTGCTCGCCAAAGGTTACGAAGTCGTCGGGATGGTGCGCCGGTCAAGCACGATTACCTTTGAGCGCATCCAGCATATTCAGGACGAAATCACCATCATTCAGGGGGATTTACACGACCAGAGCTCGTTGGTCGATGTGATTGAACGCTACCGTCCGGATGAGGTATATAACCTGGCAGCGCAATCCTTTGTTCCTACCTCTTGGAACCAGCCGGTGCTCACCGGGGAGGTGACCGGATTGGGCGTTACTCGTTTGTTGGAAGCCATCCGGTTGGTCAATCCACAGACGCGATTCTATCAAGCTTCGTCGAGTGAGATGTTTGGTAAAGTGCGAGAAGTGCCACAAAACGAACGCACACCTTTTTATCCGCGCAGCCCTTACGGAGTTGCGAAAGTCTACGGCCATTGGATTACAGTTAATTACCGGGAGTCGTACGATCTTTATGCTGTTTCAGGGATCTTATTTAACCACGAGAGCCCCCGGCGAGGTCTAGAGTTCGTCACCCGCAAGGTTAGTTATGGTGTTGCGCGGATCAAATTAGGCCAGGCAAAGGAATTGCGCCTGGGAAATCTGGATGCGCGGCGAGACTGGGGCTATGCTGGGGATTATGTAGCGGCGATGTGGTGCATGCTCCAACGAAGCACAGCCGAGGACTTTGTCATCGGAACAGGGCAGACGCATTCGGTGCGAGAATTTTGCGAACTTGCTTTTAACTATGTTGGCTTGGATTACCAGGACTACTTGGTACAAGACCCTAAGTTCTATCGCCCAGCAGAAGTTGACGTGTTAGTTTCCGATCCACGCAAGGCTAACCGAGAATTGGGATGGCAACCACGGGTCGGTTTTGAAGAATTGATCCACATGATGGTAGACGCTGATTTGAAGCGATTAGCCCGGGAAATCGACTGATGCAGAAAGCCTTGCGTTGGGGGAGCCGGGTCTCTCACACGCTCGTTGCAGAGGGATTGGCGCTCCTGGGGGGATTCGTTTACCTTTACCAATCTTGGTTGTATGCTCATACGCAAACCTCAGTCCTTGACGAAGGGTCATACCTGGTCAAGGGCTTTCTGTTTGCGACAGGAAAATACTGGCCTTATCAAGATTATGGTCCCTGGAGCAACCACATGCCGCTGGCTTTCCTGATTCCTGGGTTCGCCCAAGTATTATTTGGCCCAGGATTACGGACGGGGAGGTATTTTGCGATAATTTTAGGCGGGTTGATGTTACTTGGGCTGTATCTCTGCGTTCGGCGGTTAAGCGGTAAATGGTGGGCTGCGGGCGCAGTTCTGGCAATTGCCATGAACCCTGCTGAGATAAAGATATTCAGCATGGCAATTTCGCAGGTCTTGATCGCTTGCATGCTGGTGTGGATGCTGGCGCTGTCCCTCGGAGAAGGACGACCTCTGTGGCAGATCGTTTTCGGGGCTGTCCTGGCTGGGGCGTTGACCTTGACGCGTCTGAACCTCTTTCCGGTGCTGCCCTTGTTCGTGGGATATGTTTTTTGGCAGCACGGAAGGCGAGCTGGGCTGGCAGCCTCCCTGACCGGGAGTCTGGTTTTCCTGGTCGGGCACGCCGTCTTTTGGCCGGGGATTATGCATTTATGGGCGACCTGGATCCCGACCGGATTAGCGCCTTTTCTGGAGCGCTGGCGACCGCCAGAAGCGATCCCGGTGTGGAATCCAACAGTTGAGCTGCGGGATCGGGTGTTAAGTTTTTTATGGGGGATCCGATTTCATTTTGTCGCCGTTGTCGGCGTGATCACTACCTTGCTGTTGTGGCCGAAGGGAGAATGGAGGAACAAGGCGAACTACAAGGCGAGCGTCTTCCTTGTCATCCTGTTTCTGCTGCTGTTTATCTTGCATGCTTATGCCGCGTTAGGCGTCCATTCCCAAACAGTCGACGTAATGGGGAAGAACTATTGCGTGGCGTGTTTCCCGTTATATGTTGGTTTCTTCTCATCGTCTGGGGTGGTACTGGTTGCAGCATCGGCAAGCTCTTGGCGTTGGCAAGTGGGCGGTTGGCGAAAAATTGTGATCGTCGTACTTATCCTGGGGTTGGCAGGAGGTCTGGGATATGCCGCGTTTTCCGAGATTGGTGAAGACCTGTATCGCGCGCTGGGTGCTCCATTGCTCAACCTCCAGGTTCCTCGTATTCGTTCCCTGCAATTATTACCGGGGAATGTAGCTTTGAGGGTTTTATTGCAAAATAAGTTTGGATTAGGCCATGTGGGTTTAACGCAACTATCCCTGCGGGCGATACCGTTGTTGGTCGGGATAGCGACAGGCTTAGTGATTCTTCTCTTGGTCTGGTTAATCGTCCGGTGGCTTACCCGGCGCCAAATTTCGATCCATGCTTCCTTTAGCGCAATCTGCCTGGTATTGTTTTTGACATTAGGTTTTTTATCTTCCCCAACGTCTCTCCTGGGAGGGGGATATCACATTTATGATTGTGGTGGGGACGTGATCGATAGTTATGAGGCGGCTGGCGCTCACCTGAGCAAGGTGATCCCGAGGGGTTCGCAGGTGTATTGGTTGGGAGGTGATTCTGCTGTCCCGCTGCTTTACTTGAAAGATGCCAGTATTTTCCCACCGCAGATCAACGGCATTTATACATTCCGTATCGGCGGTGATGCGGATGCGCTCGCCCGATATGGCTTTTGGAACGAAGCCCTCGCAAGGGAGTGGGCTCAGCAGGCTGATTTTATTCTCATCGAGGAGGGACTCAAATCAGAATAAAAT
>Ga0209323_10003203_pt1 | contig 10930 bp, 6 predicted proteins | sample Rifsed19ft2_FD_184014 | JGI IMG/M metagenome (GOLD analysis project Ga0209323, IMG submission 184014) | Soil microbial communities from Rifle, Colorado, USA - sediment 19ft 2 (version 2) | ecosystem: Environmental > Terrestrial > Deep subsurface > Rock core/Sediment | place: Rifle, Colorado...
ACGAATCCGTTGTCGGCGAGGCGTACATCGCCGACTCCCAGGGAGTTGGCGGCCGCCGCTCCGAGTGAAGCAAACAGGAAGGAACGCGACCTCTGGCTCGTCTCAGGCGCATCGGAACCGCGACGATGAACGATTGCACTCGCCTGGCGAAAGCCTGTCGCCGAAAAGCGAGTTCGCAGCTCCTCAATGAGGCGCCGCTGCGGTCCGGCGATCAGCGGCGAGGAGCGATGGCTAACTAAAAGGGGCCTTGCACCCTCCCGGTGAGCGGCGATGCAGGCCGCTAGACTGTCTGCGCCGCCAGAGAAGAGGACAACGCATCCTGGATCGCTGTGAAGTGAAGCATCTGTCGCGATGAGCTGCAACTGAGACGTGGCTGACCGCTTCCAAGCCGTGAAGTGGAACTGCCACTCATCCTCAGTCAGGAAGGACAGGGTCAGGCTCAAGGCCTGGGAGACCTGCTCGCTACGCCAGAAGTCGGGTTCGTTAACAGCGATGGCCATGAGCATGCGGCGCCGCCAGCGCCGGCCGTAAACGTCCAGCTCTCCACCGCGCGACACTGATCCGTCTGCCAAGTAGACGTATGCGGCTATGCGCACGAGGTCGAGGGAGCGGTCGGCCAGTGCTCCCAATATCGGGTCGGGCATTCGCAAGCTGAAGTCGATCTGCGCGGCGTCGCTGCCCGGACCGCCCAGGACATGACGCTCAGTGACGGCGGACCATCTCTGGGGCACTGACGCGCCTTCGCACTGGAACAGGTGGTCGGTCACCGATCCGCCTCGCGCTTCAGCTCCTGGCGCAGCTTCTGGAGGGCGTAAGCTACGAAGCCTCGCGTCTCGTTGAGGCCTATCTCGCCACGGCTCTCCCAGTTGTGCTTCGAGTACCAGCTCCCGGCGTACTCGCGAAGAATGAGGGCGCTCTCTCGCGCATGCCGATCGATGGCCTCTAGCGCTTCCGCGCTGTCGTCGACCGTGCGGAGGCTTGACGAAGCGCCCACCAGGTTCGGCAGCTCGCGGTCAACGTAGGAGCGCAGCGTCCTAGCGAGGAAGTCGCCGAAGAAGCGCTGAGCGAGCTCGCCGAATCGCTCTCGCGTGCTGTAGGCGCGCAGGGCCAGCTGGAGATCAGACAGGGCAGACCCGAAGAGCGTCCCTCCCTGCTGGCCGGCCGTTTCGGTGAGGGCACGTCTCATTGCAAGCGAGGCAAGCTCTGATACGGGACCCGACTCCGGGTGCCTGCTAGCCTCGACCTGCGCCTGGTTAGTCAAGGAGGCGATGAACGAGAGCGTTTGTGTCCCGTCTTGAGCATCGATGCCCAGTCGCCCGAGCTGATCGAGGAACGTGTCACTGCGGGCAGCCCACGTAATACGCGTCAGCAGCCAGAAGCAGTAGTTGAGGGACGGGTCGTCCTTTAGCCGGCGAAGGCGCTCATCGGCAGCAAGGACAGTAGACCGCGAAACGGCGGCAGCGTTCTTCGGTGCCTCTTCAAGGAGACTGACGACCTCGCGCCACTTGAGGCGATGCGGAAGACGACCGACGCGTATGTGTCCCATCGCTTGGCTCTATCGCAGCGTAATCGAGAGTTAGTCGGCCAGGGCTGCCTTACGCACGACCTGATACACGACGACACCGATGTCATCGGGCGTCAGGGGTCTAGACGGAGGCAGCGGCGGTTGAGCCGGCTGCAGGCCATACTCCCGGACTACGCCCGCAATCGCCTCAGCCGCTTGGAGAGGCGCCGTCTTCTTCTCGTCGTGCTCCCGGCGAAGCGAGGAAAGAGATCGCTGGACTGCCTGGTCGCGGGCGACCAGCAGAGCGCCGTCGGCCGCAGCGAACTCTGGCCGGTCCGGCAGAGAGGGATCGCGCAACAGGTCGAGCGCCCAGCGTTGGCTCAGAGGCAGTCTCTGCTCCGTCGCAGCCGGGTCGAGGAGCGCATTGTGTTCAGCGCAAATGTTATCGACGGCGATCTTCCAGAGTCCGTCCAGGTCAAGTTCGCCAGGTAGATCAGCACGCGGTTCCTGACCCGGATCGGCTAGCTGCAACATTCCTAGCGCGTCCGAAAGGAGGTCACCGTTCGAGTACACGGCTCGCCAGTGGCGCCGGCCTTCGCGGTCCCTTGCCGCGAAGACGACCGCCGGCAGAGCTGAGCCTGTCGCGTCTTCAGAGACGAAGCAGGAGCCAACGCCCCAGGGCATTTTCTCGAGCCGTTCGATCTCGCCTTCAGCTCTAGCTCGGGTGAGCAAGGCCCGGTACTGCTCGCCGACGAACGAGCCGGAGTCACGCCCCTCCCCTTCGTCGATCAGGGTCGCATCGCCGTCCCCTAACCGGTCTGCGAAGCTCTTCAGCTCGGCATAGGCCCTCGACTCCGCTACGATTGCGGCGAGTACCTGAGACTCCATTCCGACCGAGGCGTTGGCTGCATTGATCTTCTGCCTGAGCTTTGCCTCAAGCTTGAGCAGCCGGTCGAGCTCGCCCTTCTCCGGCAGCAGCGTATGCAAATAGACCTCATCATGTGGACTCTTGAGACGGATTACGCGGCCGTTTCTCTGGACGACGCGCTGCGGGTTCCAGGGCATGTCGTATGAGATGACCGCCTGCGCCTGCTGCAGGTTCTGGCCCTCAGAGATCACATCCGTCGCGATCAGAAGGTCGCGCTCACCGTCAGGAGGAGTGAAAGTCGGATCGCCCGTGACGGAGGCAGGGGCGAACTGCTCGATTCGGCGTTCGCGGGCGTCGGAGTCGAGTTCGTCGCCAATGACAGCGACGAGGGAGCGTCCGCCCCGGCCAGCTTCGTCGTCAGTCAGCTTGCTAACCAGGTAGCGGCCAGTGTCTGCATAGCCCGTGAAGATGGCGACCTTCTTTGACGTTGAGCTCATAAGCAGCGCCTTGAGTGCAGCGAGCTTGGGGTCGGGCAACTCCAGGAGCCGTTGGAGTCTATTCGCCATCTTCTCCAGGTCTTCGCGATCCGCCTTCACGTCATCGAGGAACGCATCATTGAAGTCCTCTGCCGAAAGAGCGGCTTCGTCGTCCTCCAGCGCCCTCTCGATTGCCTCGGTCGGCACGCCCTGGTCCGCAACGTCGCGAATGAGGCCACGCAGTGCGCCGAGAGAAGGGACGGCAGCCTGAGTCTCGATGGCCTCGATTAGCGCGTCGTGGACGGAGAGCATGCGGTGTACCGTCTCATGCGCTGCGTAGACGGACGACTCGAACCGCTTGAGGAGGCCGGACTTGATAAGCCCTGCCATGGCTTCTTCAGCGCCGCTGCTGCGAGAGCCTTGCTTCAGGTACTTGTGCGGCGTGTAGCGGGCCATGTTTAGGCGATCGATACAGTCGACGATCTCCCGAAACACGCCCGGATAGACCGAATCGAGGTCGTAACGCTTCTCCAAGAGCTTGGGCTTGGGGAAGCGGACGGGCGTCCCGTCCGGGAACGTGTCGCCGGCGTAGTGCTCTTCGAGGAAGCGGCGGTCGCGGCGCACCGCAACGCCGTCGATAAGCGGGAAAAGCTTCGACGGCGAAATCAGGTCCGGGTTGTTCGCGCCGCCCTCACGGAAGAAGCCTCGCAGGTCGCGGATGCCGAGCGAGCTGGCAAAGGCCGAATCGTGGCGGGCGAAGAGCATGATCTGGTGGTAGAGGTCCCATAGCGCGTTGTTCACGGGCGTCGCCGTCAGGAGGACAAGCGTCTTCGGCGTCCCTCCCAGCAGCCGGTCGAGCGCCTCGTAGTAGGTCGTGTCCGGCGTGCGCAAAGCGTGGGCTTCGTCGATGATGATGAGCCGGTACACGTTCTTATCGAGGGCTAGGACCTTCTCATCAGACCCCGGAGTTAGCTGTCGATCCGAGGCGAGCTGCTGATAAGAGACGACCTGGCCCGGCAGGTTTGCCTGCAACAGGGCGTCCTTCCAAGTTGAATCGCGCAGCTGAGCCGGCGCCACGATCAGCGAGTAGAGACCCCTGCGGCCGGAGAACTCGCGCAGGAACTCAAGCCCGATGAAAGTCTTTCCCGTCCCGACTCCGTCCGCGTAGAGGACGCCGCCATGGTGCCGGGCGATAGCCATCGCCCGCTCGAAGCCGTCGCGCTGGAATCGAGCCAGTGTGCCGACCTCGGACGGAGCGACCTCGGCGGGCAACTCCTCGCCGTAGTACTCCAGGAGCATGCGCAGGAAGATCGTCTGAGGACTGTACTCCGGGACCTGGGGAAAGAGGAGGTCCCGCAGCTCCTCCTTGAAGTCGCGCGAGTCCGTCCACAGCTCCTCAAACCAGGCGAGGCCCTCATCCACAACGTTCGGCTGGTACTGAACGAGGCCAAGCTCTCGATTGCTGAAGAGGCCTCCGCCGGTGAGGTTGGCGGACGAGACGATCAGAGCGCCCATCTCCCGCGCCACAGCATCGAGCGGGTCAGCGAAGATGTAGCCCTTGCCGTGCAGGAAGCGCTCCCCGTAGTGCCGGACCAGGACGCGCTCTTCTGCGAGGAACTCGTCGACCTTCTGAAGGGCTTGCATCCGGCGGCTCGGCGGGAAGGCGTCGAAGTTACGCTCGTCGCGCAGGCGCCGCAAGGCTTCGTCAAAGAGACGGCCGGCTTCCAGCGCCTCGTTCGTCAGCGGGTCTTCACCGAGGCCGGGCTCCGGCACGGCGCCGATGAGCAAGCGAACTGGACGGTCAGCCGGGCCGCCGAGGCCCGCCAGGACGTTCAGGCCCGGTAGGCGCACGTAGCCGGTTGCAACGGCGAGAGGGCGTGCGTAGCGTTCAGCCAGCCACCGCAGCGCCTCGGCGTGCTCGTAACGCGTCCAGTTGTCGAGGAGCTCTGGCTGGCCTTTGCCGGAGCCTGATGAAGCGCCGGTCACTTCAGCGCCTCGAAGCACTGTAGAACGAGGGCGCGGTATTCGGTAGGCACCGCGTCGGTCGTGAAGTCGGTAAAGACGAACTCCAGGTCTTCCTCCGTGAGGCCATAGCCATGAGCAACGAGCGCGTCTATCTCGGCGCGAAGACGCTGACGCCCAGCCGCACCCAACGGGCCGCACTGCACGCCGGCTTCCTTTGCGAAATCGGCGAAGCGGTCATCCTGGCAGGAGAGGCGGGCGGCACGTTCGGCGACCTGGCCGAGACGCGATTCGTCGACAGGGAAGCAGAGCAAGTCAAGGATGAAGAAGTTCATGTTCGTCTCGACGATGCGCCGCGCCTGCCAGTCAAACACCAGGCTGTTCAAGATGCCGAGCGAGTAAGCCTGCAGGCTATTCTCTCCAGCGACGAAGACAAGGTAAGGAGCCTTGTTCGTCAGCGGCGTTCGGGGCGCAATGAGGCAGGCACGAACGGTGCGCGAGTCCGTTGCCCGTGACACGTCTCGGAATGCGACACGGGCGCGGTGGACTGGATGCGTCGCCGGGTCAGCAAGCATCGCCGCATTGAAATGTCCGCGGAACGTGCTGCTACGCTGTCTCTTCTGCTGCAGAAACCCAAAGACCTCGGTCCAGTCCGCAAAGCCCGCGACCTCCCGTCCATGCGGGTCGTACTGATCGAATGAAGCACCCTTCCAGACAGGCACGCCCTTCGCATGGCGAAAATAGCTGCGCTGCTGCGTCTCGTGCAGCTCGGTGGCCGGGAAGACGCCTCCCTTATCTACGCCCCACCGGTCAAAGCGCGGCCCTTTGCGAAGCTTCGCGAAGAGTTCTGCGTGACGCTGCGTCGGCAGCAGCGGCACCTCCCACGTAGGGAGGGACGAACCACTGCCAGGCGGCGCCGGCGTCCACGCGGCAAGGTCGTCAAGACCGACAGGAATGCCCTTTGAAGCGCTGTTCGCATTGAACGTCTCTGCGTCACGAGCCGGCCCCGCCATAGCCAGGATCGCCCCCTTAGGCGGCGTCTCGACCCGTGCGGCGACGAGCCCAATCGTCCATTGGGGGTGGATCGGAAAGCACCAGCTTCGGTTGTTCAGGATGAAGTCGAGCCTCTCGACAGTTGTCTGGCCGAATAGCCAACGTCGGAAGCCGCGGCTCCCTTCTGTAAGGAAGGTTGAACGGGGGAGCACGACACCGATTCGGCCGCCTGCACGTGCTAAGGACTGATAACGCTCGCAGAACAGCTGATAGAGGTCGAGGTCTCCACCGCCCTGAATCTCGTAGCCGTTTTCCGGCCGGAAGAACCCGCGCTGAACCTCCAGTTCTGCCTGCCTCGCCGCGAACTCGGCATCAAGCTCCGGGAAGCGTTTGAGGAGGTCGGCGGTGCGAGCGTCCTGGTCGGCACGAGACGTTAGGCCTCGAAGGCCCGGGTCGTGCAGGGCAAGGAAACCCAGGCGCTCGACCGTGACCTCGTCCCAGGGCGGGTTGCCGATGACGGCGTCGAAGCCAGGGTTTCGCTCGGAGTGAAAGGTTTCGGGGTACGCAAGCGGCCAGTGAAGAAAGCGGCGCTCGGCGCCAATCCGCTGCGCCTCTTCAACCTTCGCCGCGACGTCGGCGCTCATCTTCCCTTCGAGAATGGGCTGCGCATCCAATAGGACATCTCGCGCCCCCTTCACGCCGAAGGGTTCAGAAGTCCACAGATCGAAGGCCCTTTTCGCGCCGGCCAACGCTTGCGCAAGGGCGGCCGCTGCGGCTCTTGATTGCGACACCTCAGAAGGATTTCGGTCCTGAAGGTCGGCGAGCTCCAACGCGAGTTCGCTCGCTCGCTGCAGCGCAGCATGAAGCGGGCCGCCTGGCAAGGCCCAGGCCGGCGCTTGCCGCGCTGAACCGTCGCGAGTCGGCACGGCGAGTACCTCAAACCTTGCGAGGCCGATGAGAGAGTTCCCGTGCCTGAGGTTGTGGTCCAGGTAAGAGAGCGAGAGGCCCGGCACGAAGCTGGCCAGCCAGAGGGCAACGCGTCCTAACTCCGTCGCCATCTCGGAGAGGTCGACGCCGTAGATGCAGTGCTTCAGGAGCAGGCGCCGCAACAGCCGGCCGTCCTCGACGGCGCCCTCGGAAACGCCGGCGAGCGCACGCAGCTCCTCCAGCCGGCCACGGATCGGCGGTAGCGGCGTACCGGCCAGAAACCGCTCAACGCGGTCGGCGATCACGTCCAGCGCATCCACTAAGAAGTGGGCGCTTCCCATCGCGGGGTCTAGAACACGGAAGCGGAAGAGCAGTCGCGCCGCCTCCTCAGGATTGGTCTGCGCATGCTTGCGGACCTGCTCCAGGTGCTCGTCAAGCGCCGGCAGCACTGCTTGGTTGACGAGGTGGCGCACCAACTCCTGCCGGGTGTAATAGACGCCTCCACCCTTGCGACCGCCTGCCTCCGTCTGGAAGAACAGCTCGCCCTCGGCAGCGCCGTACTCGCCCGGTTCGTCCGAGGGAACGAAGCGGTCGCGGCGCGCGTCCCAACCGTAGGTCTGGTCAGCCAGCGAGAGCCGCAGCGCCAGCAGCCCCTCATAAATCGCTCCGAGATGGCCAATTTCGAGCTGGGCGTAGTCGATGCCCAGCTCCTGGTCCGTATTCCGATGGTCGAAACCGATTGCGTCCAGCGTCGGCGCCAGGTATGCGTCGCTAATCGAGGCACGCTCTAGCAGGTCGGCACCGGGCAACTCAGAGGCGTGGAAGAGCGAGCCGTTGTACGCAGGCAGGCTCATTGCCGTATCGCCCGTGCGGAGGCCGTCCATGAGGCGCCGGAGGCCGCCCCAGAGGAAGGTGCTTTTGGGGTCCGCCTTGTCTCGCCGCTGACGGGCTTCCTCGCAAAGCTTTCGCAGTGAGCCGTTCGTGTAGGCTGTGGATTGCTCATAGGGGAGGTAGCCAGCGCTCTCGCCGTAGAGGATGAACAGGAGACGGAAGAGCAGCGTGTAGGTTGCCTGCTGGATGAGCTGGCGCGTCGCGGGTTCCTGCATGTCAGCGCTCTTCTCCTTCACCAGCCACTCTCCGAGGCCTCGACCGATTCGCCACAGGACTTGCTCGCGAATCTGCTGATCCAGGTTCTTGTACAGCTCGACGCCGAAGTCCTGCGAGTGCTTGAGAAGGGTCGGCAGCATCCCGTCCTCGCCAAGCGAGCCAGGAGCCAGAAGGCCCAGCAGGTAGAGCCGCTCCGAATCGAGCGACGCCGGGTCTATCTCCAGCCATCGGTCCGTCGCGGCGCCGCGGTCAGCGGTCGAGGCGTAGAGTCGCATTGTTTCGCCGGCGGTCAGGAGTCCCCAGTCGGCGCCTTGCTCTTGGCACCTGGCGATGAGGGCACCTTCAGGCAGACGGCCGCTCTCGGCCATGCGGGCGAACTGGTCCCGTGATGTTTGAGGGTGAATCACCATGATCCGCCGGCCGCCCGCCGATGCGAGCCACCCGTAGCTTGGTAGCTGCTGGAGTTGGTATCCAAGGGCCTGTAAGCGTGCTTGCCAACCGGACGCCGGCTTCGCCTTCGCAGCCCACTCATCGAGCTGTACACGGGTAGGTGCGTACTGCGGCAGCCGGAGACGGCGCCGCACGAAGTGGTCGGTTAGTAGGCCATGAACGGTCACGCCTGGCACGGCGGCCCTGCTTAGCGCCTCCAGTGCCTGCTCGATCTGTCGCGACGCCGCACTCGGCTGAAGCGTCCGGACAGACTCGACGGCCTGGGCGAGGGCCAAAGGATCGTTCACCGAGAACGGTGTCGAGGTGACGGCCTCCCTCGGACCGACGACGGATAAGAGGGAGGGGTCAGACGCCGAAGGCAGGATGACAATGAGCGGCCTGCCGCGACCGCGTTCGCGTTCCCTCCAGACCCGTCTATAGCTAGCATGGGGGACAGGGGATCGACCGAGCGCCACTTCAAAGCCAGTCAGCGTCCAGACAGCATTGACCTCGGCCGGGCTACCCGTCGGCGCCGGCTGGCCCAATCGAGACGTGAGAGCCGACTCGAAGACTTGGATGACGGACTGTTCCTGTGTCATTGCCGCCGATTATAGTCTTGAGCGAGACTACGAAGCTGATACTGAAGGCGAAGTTGGCTCCCTGACGAGAGCTGTGCAGCCTTTCAAGGGATCAGGTGATTCCTCGACACGCGCGAAGGACGCCCGGAACTATTGATCATATTCAAGCTCTGTCCCCTCTGACCTATGGTAGGCTCGGCTCGCATGCGGCAGCTAGCAAGGAGGAGCTTGGATGAGCATTCACGATGCCGAAATGTTCAGTGAAGCCTTCGAGCAGCTCAAGAAGAAGGGCTTTGGAAGGGTTGCCTTGGACATCTCTCGGTTCACCAAGGGCGAGCTTCAGCCCGACTCTACAGCGTTGTGGAAGTTGGTCAACTCTGGGCAGCATGGCCCTCTAGAGAGCCGGATTCTGGACTCTGATGACAAAGCAACGCTTTTCACCCTCTCATTAGCTCTACACGCCGTGGTGAATGACGAGGCCATGGCTGCGCCCTCAATCGTTCAGCAGACTCGCAAGTTATGCCATTCGATCCTCGGTCCCTACTGGACTCCTCCGTTCCTCGATGCACTTGAGGCTCGGGCGGCCCAATTGACTCGTAGTGACTTTAGTCGGTTCATCAGAAGTCTTCTTGATGATGAATTGAGGTGGCTAGATGCACGACGGACGTAATAGTAATCTTCCCCTCCACGCACGACGATTCGACGATGGCCCGCCACCCGACAGTTCATATGGGACTGAACTGGCATGGGGGCGCCCATGGCCAGAGCTAGTCCCGAACTTAGACTCGGAGTCCGATCACCTTGACCCGTTCGAGTTCCTAAGGTTGATCCTTAACGAGTCCCTGCGGGTCGAGGTTCAAGTCGTTCCACTGGATACTCAGATGGGATTGGCAGTCTCATCTATTTCGGGTCGGAGAAAGTTTCTACTGGACGCCGGGCTCGAGGAGACAGAAAAAGTCATCCTCATGGTTCACCTTACGGCGCACATCCTTCTGGGACATCTTGACCACCCCTTCGCGTCAATCCTGGAACAGAAGTCAGATCGACAACTGGCTGAGATCAGCAGCCACGAACGATTAGAGCATGAGGATGCTCTTGCTCTCACATGGGCCGCGCTGAGAGGCGACGAGAACCTAATCGAGAGGATTTACAGCTCCGAAAATCAGACGGGTAGAGAGTCAAAGGACTTCGAGCTGGCAAAAGAGACGGCACTCGCTCTAAGCAGGCTGCTTCCACGCTACATCTTCTCTCCTGGCCAGAAGTTCAGGATTCTTCGTCAGGCAATCAAGGGCGGTCTGACAGTTGATGGTCTGAGGGTCGCCTTTGGGATCGCACGACTAGTCTACATGGGGTTGTGTCGCATGGGTGCGAGAAGTTTGCTTGCCAATGCAGCCATCACACGGCAGGCAAGGGGTATCTACTATCTTGGTGAGTTCTTGCATTCGTCCGGTTGCCAAAAGCACGGCTCCAAACCAAGCTCGGTAGACTCAGCTTCCAAGAGGGGTTGAGAACAATCCATGAACGTATCTCGATGTCATCCTCCGGTGAGAAGGCTAGTCTCGCTTCAGAGAGTTCCTGACGCGGGGTAGGGTCCGTCAAAAGGAGGAAATCAAGAGCGATGGATCGAAGCGGCGATCTCTACGACTCCGGCATGGGCCGACTCGGCCCTGACATTCGGGGAGGTTCCGTTCAGTTCGGCAGAAACGGCCGGCCTGACCACCTCACGGTCTTCGGCCAGCCCATAGGGCCGATACCCGGACCTCGCATCTCATGGGACGTTCCTGGGGGTGGCCCCCACCTGATCGATCAGGGTTACCCGAAAGGAAACCCTGGAAGGCATCCGTTCGGTAAGTAGGACTTCCCCCCGCTAGGGTGCTCTCCGGTAGGCGCACAAGCTCGTGCGCCTACCGCCGTTTTAGTAGGGGGCCGTGCGCCTTGGTCGCAATGCGAAGTCGGTAGTCTCAGACATGGAGGGCCAGTTCTAGTCGGAACGGAATACCTTTACTCACCACTGGACGAACATCGGCATGATGACGTGGACGTAGTTGTCATCGCCGACGGGGCGGAAGACGCCCTGGCTCGAAGG
>Ga0209323_10003204_pt1 | contig 10929 bp, 9 predicted proteins | sample Rifsed19ft2_FD_184014 | JGI IMG/M metagenome (GOLD analysis project Ga0209323, IMG submission 184014) | Soil microbial communities from Rifle, Colorado, USA - sediment 19ft 2 (version 2) | ecosystem: Environmental > Terrestrial > Deep subsurface > Rock core/Sediment | place: Rifle, Colorado...
TGATTGTGGCGATTGTCCGGGTGCTGGCAGCCTGAGAAGTTTTGCATCTAGAGGAATTGGTACGGGCAAAAATTCTTTTTTCTTAGCCCTCGGTTTTCTTGCTACTGGCTGGATGCTCTCACTCTTTTCTTTAAAGATATAGATGCCACACCGACCATCAGAAGTTGACCCGTTAAAATGCCACAGGTCAGGTTGTTGAGTTTTGCTGTGGTCAAAGTTCTGATGGCAGAGAACCATCTTTCGGTCCTGGCTGATGCGGCAATCTCCATCCTTAGTGCGTCCGCAGACCGGGCAAGGATTTGATTTGCTGCTAGGGGCTAGATTTCCACGGGTGCTTGAAAATTGCCCGTCCGTCGGGTTATTATTGTCGTACATAGATTTTTGCTCGCTCCAAAGCGAGTTTGATTACCAAAAACCGTTGCAGTCAGCCGTCAAGTGAAAGCAGCGGTTTTTTGGTGTGTACAGGTATTTAACAAATTTAGGGCATGACCAAAGCATTTTGATGTTCCCCTCTCCCATTGTCCGTTCCGGGGTACTCCCTCAAGGGTCCGATAAATTCTACTCGCTAAGCTTTCAGGCTCGTCACAGCTTCTTCGTTTCTTCCTTAGCCTGTCGCTCGCCTGAAAGCTAACCTCGTGACGAATTTCTCTTTCCCCCCTTGACGAAGCCTCCCCCCTCCACTGGTTGAATAGGCGGGGGAACACCAAAAAATATCAAACTGCCACTCAAAAATTTCATTGGCTGCTTGACCTAGCTTTTGGGGTAAGTTTTTGAAAATTGCATACTATATCATCTTTTGTCTTTTTTTTGTTTATTTACCGGGTAGTACTCGACCCGGTTGTTTTATGCGGGGCCTGCGGCGCTCCACTGACGCGGCCGGGGGGGCGGGCCACGCTTAGCTGCTCCCCCCGGCCCACGATTTTATCCTCCTTCTTCTTCCTCTTTGATAAATGGCATTAAGTATTCATACTCAGCTTTTGCGTTGCGATAGGCTTGACTACTTCCTGCGCTGACTCCCCAAACTTCTTTGAGGATTTTGTTTTTGCCACTGATGCCTTTGGCATGGCATTGCAGAATTAATTCGATTTGTTCGCGCTGCCTAGTGGATAAATTCGCCACTAACAGTTCGCCAGAATCATTAGAACTCTGATTCAATAACAGTTCTAGCGATTCTTTTATAGAATTAAGTTCTGCGTCCTGTTCGTCGATTCGTTCGTCTGGCGCCAGAATTTGTTCTGCTTCCTGTTGACGCTGCTGCTGAGAAATGTAAGCACTTGTTGCTATTTCATCGACCACATCAGCCGTGATGGCGCGGGCCTTAATTTCCTCAATTTCCCCTTGCTCGGACAGTTCGCGGGCGATGTTGCCAGCCGTCACAGCACAGGCAATCGCAGCACCCAGACTTACCCCTTGCAGTGCTTTGTGAATGTCTAGCGTTTTGTCTAGCGCTGTTAGTGGGGTTAACCACAGCACCACAGAGGACGCGCTTAGCACAAACAGTTTTAGGTGCATAAGAACACCCCCAAGCCAATCAACAGCATCGCCAAACCGCCTATTAATAAGGCTTGTAAGTCAGAAACAGAAATCTTGAGCAGTTTGCTTAGTGAAAAATCTAGCAGCCAGCTCAAGCCCCAGACAATAGCAATCGCTGCCAGCAAACACAGAACTGCTCGAAAAGCGTAAGGATGCAAACTCGCTACCCACCCGCCTGAGTGAGAAAGCGATGCACCCAGCGACAAAATAGTTTGCCAGATACATCGCTCGCATTATTTTGAGCCTCCCGTCAGTTTGGTTTTAATTTCATCAATCCGAGCCCTGGCGTTGGAGTCTGCTTTGTCGATGCCAAGTCCTAGGCGGGCGTAGCCGGGGCGCATAGAATGCAGTTTCTTAGCTAAGCCAGCATCAGAGCGCTTTTTTCCGAGTTCGTTTACGGAGACTGCACCCTCATATTTGCGGTGCTGCTGATGAACTGTTTTGTCGGCCGCTTCAATCTTGGTCAAAGCTTTGTAAGCGCGCTTAGACTGCCGTGCACCGTCTGTTTTCTCAAGAGCCAAACCTTTCATAGCGTCCGCTTCTTCCTTCGTGAAATAGCGCGGAGCTGGCACGACGGGAACTGTGCGAACTGAGCCAAATTTCCCAGGATTTAGCGGCGTGATAACCTGATTGTCAGTGCTTGCCAGAACAATGGATTTATCAATTGCGTGTCCGCCGTCGTTGCTGTCTTTCAGTTTTCCAGCACCAGAATTGCCGCCAAATAGGCGCAGTTGTAAGCTCATAGTTTTGTCCCGATTTGGATGTTGACGCGAACTGGGGGGAAGAGATTAAGAGGATTGATTTGTCGCCACAAACTCACCAGCAGCACAAACACTCCTGCCGATGCGAGGAAGAGTGCGATGAGTTGACCAAAATCAACCCAGTCTAAAAAGTTAGTGGAATTCTGGCGGGTAAAATTGCAGATTGGGAAGGAGCCGTCATTAGTCCAATCACTTGTGTCAAGCGATTGAGCCTCAGTGTGTACAGTGTCTATAGCCTGCGAAGAAATGCCGTAGGTTATTAACAGCGCTTCCCACGTAGCAGTTTTGCTGAGCTTGCCGAACTGCTTGGCGTCTTCGTTGGTAAAGCCACAATCAAAGGCTCGAGCTTTAAGTTGGTCAATGCGACGATAACTGATGAGGGGCTTAGCCATTGGATTTATCCAACTTAATTGGAGCCAAAGCTAAGTAAGTAATTGCATTCGCTTGCAGCAGCCAAGCATCTATCTCTTTATGGCTTTTTGGGACAACATCAAGCCAAGTGTCCAGAAGTAAGGCAGCTTCACTAACCTCTGTGCTACTGGCTAATTCAAGGTTCCCTGTATCTAGCAAGCAGCGTTTAGCGCTCGTAATAAAAACGCCAGAGTGTCGCAAATTTATAATGGTGTCTACGCAGTCGCCTATGAGGCTAAAAATTTCCTCAAGGGTTTTGCGATCGAGAGTCACCATCTCTTCGGACACACACATTAAGTCTTGCGATCGTCCGCCAGGACAACCCTCTGTAAATGTCATACTTTTTAAGCTCCAAACGTTGTAACGTAACGGTTTGGGGAAGTCGTGACTTGGCTAGCATTGGCAGTGCTGGTCAGTCGCGCATCAGTCTTCCTCATTACTTACATTTGCAGTATTGCAGCTACTTTGTCAACTTTCCATCTGTAAAGTTTTGTCGCCTCAGCTTTCCAAAATCTCTAGAATGGCTTCCAAGTCCGCCAAATCGGTTTTTGACTTTTTGCGCCTAGCTCGGAGCTGGCTAAGAATTGTAGCCGCATCGGGTGTTAATTTTTCGGAAAGTCTGGCGGCCGGAGCAGAATTTTGTTTTAGCTCGGAAAGTTCCGCCTCAATTTCTTCTCGATCGGCGCGCTCTGTCTCAAGTTGCGATCGCAGTTTCTGCACTTCTTGCCGCAGTTTATAGATCACATGGGTACTGGATTCTAAAAGCTTGGCGTAATCAGCCTTTAAAATTTCGTTTTTTGTTTTTAAGTTACCTAACTCAGTCTGTAACTTGCTATCTGTAACCTCTACGTCAGGCTTGAGCAACTCAGGGGAATCACTCAAGCCCTCAATTTTCCCAGCCGTTCCTCAAAGCTTGCCAACTTAGCCGCTAGTTTGTTGTCTAGCATCTTGTCTAGCACTAGCTCAATGTCTGCTGCTGGGGGAGTTGGGTGGGTTGCTTCAGATTTTGGGGTAGGGTTAGAGGCTGCTTGCTCCAATGTCTTTACCACCCAAGCGTTAACGCTCAAACCTTCTGCTGCTACTTCCTTAATCGTTTCGAGCAAGTCGCGACGCCCGTCCAATCTCAAATTAAGCTGTACTCTGTCTGTCATGTCTAACACTTGTCTAGTTGTTTGCTAGACTAACACTAGCATATTGTCTAGCTACTGTCTAGTTGTTTACTAGACTAACACTAGCACTTTGTCTAGTTACTGTCTAGCGTTTACTAGATATTTCTCTTTTGCGTCTAGCTACTGTCTAGCAATATGTCTAGTAATGTCTAGTGAGGCAAGCGATTAAACGAGGGTAAGGCTTCTAGTCCCAGGGTGATGCTAGGCGGGCATAGCCAAATTTCCCAGCCTATGGCTTGAAACTGGTACAGCTAGGTCAAAATATAGCATTTGTCTAGTGGTAACTAGACATTCCTTTGTAGTCTAGTATATTGTCTAGTATATTGTCTAGTATGTTGTCTAGTATGTTGTCTAGTATATTAAAGCGGCTAGGCAGGGAAATCCGTGTTTTCGGTCCTATTGGTCACAGCTTGATAACCGTAACAATCCTGTTTCAATCCCTAATAGGGTTTTGGGTGGTTTTCGGCGATAGATGCCGCCAAGTCATCGGCCGGAGCGCAAAGGTTTCAATCCCTAATAGGGTTTTGGGTGGTTTTCGGCTAGGTAATTCCGGGTGTGGTGTGAGTCAACACTAGTTTCAATCCCTAATAGGGTTTTGGGTGGTTTTCGGCCGTAGAATGGCGTTTCATAATGTTATTAAGTTGTCGTTTCAATCCCTAATAGGGTTTTGGGTGGTTTTCGGCTGCTTAGACCTGGATGGGTTGAAATATAAGGTTTTCAAGGTTCCTTTGCCTCTGACTGCAACTAAATTACCATTTGAGTGATGAACCTGTCAATCGAACAAAATTTAAATAGACCTCAAACTCTCTCCTAGTAAACCTTATAGCATTTGCGTCTGACCCGCCTAAGTACAAACCACTGCAAACCCAGTCCTAGTAAAGTTCTCAGCTATTAAAAATTACCCCCTCCCTTCAACACCTATGATCAGACGCAAAATCACCGTATCTCCTCATCTAAACCCTACAACCGCTACAGCCTCATAAAAATCAGCACATCTCCTGACCCTGAGCTTACAAGTGTTACGACTAGGCGGGGATAATCCTATATCCCCGTCTATCACTTGTAACCGCTACAGCTTCATCAGGCGACAACAATTATCTGACCAGCAGTCAAATTTTTGAAATCATAGATTGTGCTACCAGCTTTTAGTTTTTCAAACTCGGAAGTTATCATGAGTTGGTTACCTTTGGTGAAAATCGGCGATTCGCCCCCCTCGCCCCATATCCCAACGGTATAACTTCCTTGCGTTAATTCTAGCGTGTCATTACCGTTTCCGCCATAAAAATCACCACTACCAAAACCCTTAATATAGTCTTCACCATTTCCTAAAAACACGCTGCCACTGCTATTGGGGCCTGACTCAAAGCCTTCATTAGCAATGATGGAGTCGTTACCATCACCAGTATTAATATTACCGCCGTTGTTATAAATGCCATATCTGGTACCAGCACCATCAACGCCTCCGTTAACAATGATGGAGTCGTTACCATTACCAGTATTAATAACACCCTCGTTGTAAATGACTCCAGTGCTAGTGATAAGGTCGTCACCCTCCCCAGTCTCAATGGCGTTATAGTTCTCAAGGGCACGGTTAGAAAGGCCTACATCAAAAAGGCTTGCATCAACAATGAGTGAGTCGTTACCATCTTCTAAAAAGACATTGCCATTGTTAAAAACCTTTCCTTGGGTAATGATAGAGTCGTTACCATCACCAGTATTAATAGTACCGCTGCTATTATAAATGCTATATTTAACATCAGCATTATATTGATTACTTTCGTAAACAATGATAGAGTCGTTACCGTCACCAGTATTAATAGTACCGCCACTATTATAAATGCTAGCTTCGTTACCATACCAATTAAAGGTAAAGCCTTCGCCAACAATGATAGAGTCGTTACCCTCACCAGTATCAATAGTACCGCCGTAATTCAAAATGACATTTTCGTTACCAGGAGAAGTATTTCCTTCAACAAGGATAGAGTCATCACCATTACCAGTATTAATTGTACCATTATTACCAGGATAATTATCAGCCTGGTTGTAAAGGATGCCAGTGATAGTAATTATGTCGTTACCATCCCCAGTATCAATGACGTTGTAGTTCTCAAGGGCACGCTCACCTCCTCTATTGGCAGTGATCAAGTCGTTACCATCTTCTAAAAATACTCTACCATAGTTAAAAAACCGTCCTTGAGAAATGAGGGAGTCTTCATCATCACCAGTATTAATAGTACCAAAGTTTATGATACCAAAGATAGTGCTACTGATTATTATGTCGTTACCTTTTCCAGTATCCAGGGTGGCACCTGAGCCGTTAGCTAGACCACGATTACCTGTGATTACGTCGTTACCATCATCGGTATTTAATGTACTACTATTTAAAAAGCTAATGCCAGTGCTAGAAGTACCAGTGATTACATCGTTGCCAGCAAGAGTATTAGTAATGGCAGTATTGACTATTTCCTCCACCCCAGACGCTGGGACAATATCATCCTGCTCAGTAAACGTTAGACTTGAAAGTTCGATCGCCATAGGAAGACCTCGGTATTAAAAGAGAAATGAAAAAATGTTAAACATTATGCTTTATATTTGTACCCCAATTTACGATATTCTTTTCTAAAGTGTTTTATTTCTTAACATAGCCAAAACTATTTTGATTAGAAAGCTTGAGCCTAGAGGTTTATTTTCCTAGCAATATTCATAGTTATCGCCTTTCTACACTCAGAAATAAATAGAAAGAGCAAGTCACAATTATTTAATTGCAAATGCCATAGCGTTCGCCTTAACAGCATCGTCAAATACTAGGTAAAGATAATCTACTTTCCCCGTCTAGGACATATAACCGTTGCAGCTTCATCAGGATAGAGCAATATCCTGACCCTGAGTTTAAAACTGCTATGACTAGGCGCGGCAGACAATCGAGGCTATGGATGGATAGTAGAGAGTAGGAAGGAGGGTGTAAGACATAATATAAAACGTGTAAGGCGGTATGTAAGACAACCTCTGCGAAGGTACAGCAATATTAGCCCTAACAATTAGAGCTAATACCGTACAACATAGATGTGGTAAGGGCTTGAGCGATTTTAGTGTCAGTTTTGAGTATGTCAAAGTCTAGTTAGAAATACCTAAGACCTAACACCCAGAACTGCTACAGCTTCATTCCGTCTCTTGACCCTGGACTAGAAACTGCTCTCACTGTCCTGCTTCAGGTTTCGGTTCCTTCGGTTTTTTCTCAAAAACTTGAATATTGGGCTCTGCTAGCACAAAGCCCTCAGGGGTTGATTCACCCATCTTGCCACCGATAGCTGCCACCCACTGGGGATAATTGGCAGCAGCATCCTCAAGCTTCTTCCATATTTTTGGCTTAACAGTAACGGACACGACCCGACCGTCGCAGTCTAGCTGAAATATTTTGCAGTTATCTTTGTTGGTCTGTACGTCATTCGGAAGTTCGTTAATTTTGATAGTAACTTCGAGCTTGCCAGTGGTCATAGGTAGTTTCGTTTGTTTGATGCGTTGCTTGGATGGTACTTTGCCAGCTTTGTTATATTTTCCAGCTTAGCGGTTGTAGGAGTCTAGATGGGGATAGACGGCTATCCCGGAGCAGATTCGCTGGGAGGCGCAGACCTTCTACGATCCGGAGCGAGGTCAGCATAATGCTATACCCTGGTCTAGGACTGGGGACTGCTACAGCTTCATCAAATGACATCCATATCCTGATGGAGTCGTTAGCTAAATTCACTACGTGTGTTCTCTAGCTTGAAACTAGAGAAAGTCTTTCAACATTTTGTTAAGTAAGGCTGGAGCGATGTTGTTACGTATAAATTCTGGGTCTTCCCATTCAGAAGGATACTCCTCACCTTTTTTACGTTTTGCTTCTATTGCAAGCTGAACAAGCGCAAGGGCTGCTTCTCCTGCAATATCGAAGTCAATTGGTTGAACAGGCTGGCTTTTGCGTTTTTTGGTCATAGTTTCAGTATTAAAGCTTCATAAGGTCAGTAGAGTCAAACTCAGACTGATGAGCACGCCGGACAGGTTTGTCAAATAGAACCAAATAGCTCTTGCCAGTACGACTATAGAGGTTATCGACAATTTCACTTTGCACCTTAATAAATGCCCCCTACATCTTTAACCACGACTTTATCACCTAACTCAAAAGTTTTTAGTCCCGAAATCCAGAGAGTAGGGGTATAAGTAAACACCCCTAACTCAGCACAACACTAGAAGCTAAATTTTTCGCAGGTTACAGAACAGCATAGAAATCACACGTCCGCCCCTCATACCTTCGCGTTCTTGCCAGTCAACCTTGCAATTGATGCTCGTGTGAATTTCAACAATGCGACCGTGCCAGTTGTAACTAGCGTCCTCGGGTCTGTTGCCAGCAACTTTGTCTCCAACTCTGAAGGCTTTGAGAGGGTCAGAGCAAGGGACGCCCGTGAGCAGTTCTGCTACTTTTTGTCGTTCCGAGTCTGGCAGTTGAGCAAAATATTTCACAAAATCCGCAGCGGTTGCTAAAACTGCATTACTTGCATTACTTTGGCTCTGGGTAAGGGTTGTAGCATTACTCGTTGCCTTACTTGCTGCATTGCTTGCTTCTTCAAGTAAGGCAGTAGGGAGAGCTGTATCCCCCTCGGTGCAAGGAAGTAATGCAAGTAATGCAGTTTCTTCACTCTCTTCGGAATTTTGCACAAAAGCGATTCCAGACAGATACCACTGATTTTTTCGTGGATCGAGACTGTTGCCTTCGGTGTGTTGGCGTTTTTGGATTTTAGGAAAAATCTCTGAGAGCCTTGCAAACACCTGATTGACGGCTTTCACGGGGGAGTCATATTTATTTGACAAGTCATGCCAAATCAACTTTTCTTTACCCTTCTCGCTGTATTCGAGTTCTAGTATCCCCGCTGCCTGATACCATTCTTGCAATTGTTCCCACAGGTCTCTAACATAGATGCGACTACCAGCTCGTACCTCAATACCAACGTCGCGGACAAATTGCCAAAGGTGGTGACTATCCTCCTGAGCCTTCTGCATTGCATCTTTGGTTGCCTTGTAGTCGATGCCCTCGGCAAGCAGCAACGGCAGTCGCTCTAGCAACTTGTTAAGCATCGCAGGTGCAATCTGTTCAAGAATAAATTTTTCATCATCCTTGAAGCGCGGGTCAGCTTCTAATTGCCCCTCGGCAGCGATCGCATTTCGGGCGTAAGTCTTGTCAAATCTGAGAATGCCATAACGATCATCGATGGCAGCAGTTCCCCCAGTTATAGATGGCAGTTTGTTGCAGTTGGCAAAAAAGATAGCGTTTGACTTGTACTCATAGCTGTCCTTGCCCTTGCGCTCAATATCGATAGGGTCGCCTGTAATGAACTGCTTAAGGCTCTGAATATTGTCCAAGTCTACTTTTGCTGTATTTTCAGAAGCCCAGTTGCAGATGCTTCCTTCAATCCCTGCCAGAGCAAACTTACGACCCATATCGTAGGACTTGAAATCCGACAGCGATCGGCCAGTCATACCACGCCCAAATACAGCGGCCAACACAGCTCGCAGCGTATCCTTGCCGTTTGACCCTTCTCCGTGGCAGAGCAAACCTTTTACCCCCCGACCCGTCAACTTTGAGCGAACCAATTTCAGGTTAAGTGCAGCGGCAGCAGTTCTCAGAAAGATTTCTCGCTGCGAGGGTTCCAAACACTCCAAAAGGCGATCGCAATCCCTCAAATCAATATTGGGGTCATACTTGCAGCCAACGTAGGTATAAATCTGTTTAGGGTCATGTGGCATAAGCAAGTGAGAGCCGTCAGGGTTAATTTTCAGTACGCCGTTGGAGCAGTTCAACCCACCGGGATTAACTTCTACTGGGTCAACAGCAGTTTGATTCACCACCCAGCTAAAAACAGCATTGACGCTAGCAGTATCTGCACGATTTTTGACCCAGACACCTTTGACTTTTTCTGAATAAGTTTTCAGCCAGCCTCCGATGCGCCGCTTCTCGCTTGACTCGTTCAATTCCTTGTAATAGCTGCCAGTAAAGCCATACAGCAATCCGCCAATTGAAACATAATGACCGTCTGAGTAAAGTGCATCCTCTGCTTTCAAAATGAAGTTTTGCCCTGCAGTTGGTGCTGTGTCTGGGATGTAGTCATCGTTACTACTTAAAGACGACAAACATACTACATCTTCACACGTGCGCACGGGTGGAATTATAGAATTATTAGGCTCTGACGAGTTTGTGGCTTTGAAAATTTCTGCTTCTACCCGTATGAGAAACTCATCAGCCTCCATGACTTCTAAAAACTCTCGAATATCTCCTTTTTTAGGGATATCCGCGTCAATCGCAAGGGGGTCAATGATTAGGCAAGGGAATTTAAGATGGCGGGCGACAAGCCAAACACTCTTGCCCTTCTTGATGCCTGTCTCGTCGTTGTCACCGATTATTGCGATTGAGACATTTTTGCCCGTCGCTCGCAGTGCTTCTAGCATTTTCTGAATTTCTGGGTCGCTCCAGTTGGAACCTTGCAGAGTTAGAGCTGCAAGCCTGATGTGCCGTGCAATTTCTACGTTATCTTCTCCTTCTAGCAGCGGAATTACGATGGGTTCGCCGTCGGGTATGGTTTTTAAAAGTTCAACAACTTCGCCAATTCGATAAGCTGGCCAGGGAGCATCGCCCTTAGTCCAAACTTTCTTGCCGTCGGGGTCTATATGAAATTGGCTAAAGGTTTTGTCGCGTCCCTTTGGATTAGTTTCGTCTTGCCATTGATACCGCATAACGCCTTGAGTAGGGCTGTATTCGTAGGTAATTTGCACAGCGTCACGGCGGATACGTTTTGGGGCATCCTTTGCCAGTTGCTCTGATTGTGGCGATTGTCCGGGTGCTGGCAGCCTGAGAAGTTTTGCATCTAGAGGAATTGGTACGGGCAAAAATTCTTTTTTCTTAGCCCTCGGTTTTCTTGCTACTGGCTGGATGCTCTCACTCTCTTCTTTAAAGATATAGATGCCACACCGACCATCAGAAGTTGACCCGTTAAAATGCCACAGGTCAGGTTGTTGAGTTTTGCTGT
>Ga0209323_10003206_pt1 | contig 10922 bp, 7 predicted proteins | sample Rifsed19ft2_FD_184014 | JGI IMG/M metagenome (GOLD analysis project Ga0209323, IMG submission 184014) | Soil microbial communities from Rifle, Colorado, USA - sediment 19ft 2 (version 2) | ecosystem: Environmental > Terrestrial > Deep subsurface > Rock core/Sediment | place: Rifle, Colorado...
CCAAGTTCCGGCCTGATACTGTTTTCACTACTCACTGTTCCCTGGTGGTACAATCTGAATCTGGAACTTGGAGGGGCACGCCTGCACGAGACACAATTGAGCGGATCATTATTTGCTATTAATTTTTTCAATTTGTTTAATTTTTATTATTTTTACCGGCCGTTGCTGCTGTTGCTTCCATGGGCAATATTCCTGCCATATACGGTCAAACATATTATGTCAGAGAAGCAATATGCCGGCGGTAATCAGTTGCTGCTATTATATCTCCTTCTCCCCGTCCTTGTTCTCAGCATTGGTAATCAGCAACGGTGGTTTTACATGTTGCCCTCGATTGTCCCCGCAGGTTTATTGCTTGCAGCAGGCGTTAATATTTTTATTGCAGACTTAAAGCAAAGGTTTAATCTGGTGTTGATATCCACCCTGGTACTTGGAATAGCCTTTGCCATTGCAGGATACACACATACCGGCTGGAGCAAGGATCGATTTGAATATTACAATCTGGCTATACGTGCCCATGATCTGGCAAAAAATGATCCCGTTATAATAATCGGGGTCAATCCTGATATCTATGTTTATTATACAGGTGTTGGTATAAAGCAAATAAAAAATCCGGATGAAATTGTGGATTTGTTCCAGACTTCAATACACAACAGGGTTTATGCCATCATTAATTACCGGAATATAGAGTCACTGCCTGGAAGTTTGAATTATACTATCCTGCATAAAACCGCGAGTCTTGATAGTAAATCAATAGCATTGATTATGCTGGAAAGAAAAACCTGATAGCCATGCGCCTGTTATTAATTGAAGATGATGAAATTCTTGGTGACGGTATTGTTGCCGGCCTCAAGGAATTTTCATACATAACAGACTGGCTTAGAGATGGACGGCAGATGGAGTCAGCTATAGCATCAACAGAATACGATGCAATCATACTTGATCTGGGTTTACCGGGAGAATCCGGGCTGACACTGCTGGTAAAACTCCGCAAAATGGGCAAGAACCTGCCTGTATTGATACTAACAGCAAGGGATACAATTGATGACAAGGTAAAGGGACTTGATCTGGGTGCAGATGATTACATGATCAAACCCTTTGACCTTGATGAACTGGCTGCAAGGTTAAGGGCATTGATACGCAGAGACCATGGCAGGACCAGCCCGCTGCTTAAACATAATGATCTGGAAATGAACCCGGCGGAACATAGCGTAGTAAAAGGCAATACAACCATTGAACTCTCAGCAAAGGAATTCTCCCTCCTCCAGTTACTGATGGAAAATTCCGGCAAGGCCCTGTCAAAAAGAAAAATTGAAGATAATATCTATGCCTGGAGTGAAGAAATTGAAAGCAATGCCATTGAAGTACATATCCATAACATCAGAAAGAAGATCGGGCCCGATATCATCAAAACTATCCGTGACGTTGGTTACATCATTAAATAATGCCATACTCAATCCGCCAACGGTTACTTGTATTTATACTCTCTCTGACATTCATCAGCTGGTCGATGATTGCCGTCATCAACTATTTCAATGCACGTTCTGAAATTGAAGAACTGTTTGATACCCACCTTATCCAGTCAGCAAAAGTCCTGTTATCCCTGGTGGACCAGGAACTCTATGAACAAGACCATAATGCTGACGAGACTGGAGAAAATGTGCTATTCCAATTAAAAGATGTTGAAGAACATCTGGAGAAGCACAAATATGAAAAACTCCTCGCCTTCCAGATCAGCATGAATAATGCCGGATTTAAATTCAATTCCGCAGGTGCTCCAGATGAACCATTATCGGATAATACAACAGGTTTATCAGACATAGTTGTAAACGGCATCCATTGGCGGGTTTATACATTACTTGATCCGGCAAACATTATTGTTATCCGTGTTGCGGAACCACACTCGCTCCGCTCTGATCTGGTAAGCGAAATCGCCCTGAGTCTGTTAATACCGCTTTTCATCGGATTACCCATTATTTTCATCCTGATCTGGAAAACAGTGGATATTATTTTCAGCCCATTAAACAGAATTGCGGAAGATATCCAGAGAAGAAATTCAGCACAACTTGATCCTGTGTCCGGGTTTGATGTACCTACGGAAATACAACCACTGATTAACGCGCTCAATAAATTGTTCTACCGCCTCGATCGTGTGATCCGGAATGAACGGAGATTTACAGCTGACGCCGCACATGAATTGCGCACCCCCCTTGCAGGGCTCAAAACCCAGGCCCAGATTGCCAAGCGCACACAAGATCCGCAGAAGCGTGAACATGCATTGCAGAATATCCTGAAAAGTGTTGATCGCACTACTCACCTGATTGAACAGTTGCTGACCCTGGCCCGGCTTGAACCGGGGGTTAATAATACAAATTATTCAGACTGTGATCTCACGCGGATTGTGCAGGAGACAATAGCTGATGCTTTGCCTCTGGCTGGCAAAAAAAATATTATCCTGCAGGTAAATGAGGCGAACTCAATTCAAATTCATGCCAATGCACAGGCACTGTCAATTTTATTGAGAAACCTGCTGGATAATGCCATTCGTTATACGCCGGAAAATGGCCGCGTGGATGTACATCTGGAAGACACCCCCACAGGTGTTTCATTATCCATTGCCGATAATGGCCCCGGAATAACGGATGATGACAAGGAATATGTTTTCAAACGGTTTTCCCGCAGTAATGAAAACCGCGAATCCGGCAGCGGTCTGGGCCTCTCCATCGTAAAACAGATTGCGGATTTGCATCATGCCGTCATTAACCTGAGTAAATCATCGGAAAACGGGCTACAGGTTGATATTTTTTTCCCCCGGGCCCGCCAGCCAGTCACTACATAACAGAAATTAATGTGCACAATAATAGTGCCGGGTAGCCTCATTTCCTATTAGGTATCATTCAAAAAAACGTGCATAATGCATTGCACAACAAGTGAACCGGGGAGTTCACCTCAATAATAATCCAGGTGCGGTTTTCAACGGGTTTTAAACCCGGAGAAGGATACTTGTTGAGTCCATTAAATAATAATAATTTTTAAAAGTATTTATCAATCAAGGGCATATTCTATGAGCACACACGCGAAACTGATTGTTGACGATAAGGAATACCTGTTGCCAATCGTGGTTGGTTCAGAAGGTGAAAAAGCCATAGATATCACGCAACTCAGGAACCAGACCGGCTTTATCACACTCGACAGCGGCTATATGAATACCGGTTCCACAAAAAGCGCCATCACCTTCCTGGATGGTGAACAAGGCATACTCCGCTATCGTGGCATCCCGATTGAACATCTGGCCGAACATTCCACCTTTGTCGAAACCAGTTACCTGCTCATCTACGGCGAACTGCCCAATAAACAACAACTACAGCACTTTTCCCAACTGCTTTCCAATCACAGCATGATCCATGAAGACATGCGGCATTTTTTTGATGGTTATCCGGCTTCGGCCCATCCCATGGCCATCCTGTCATCCATGGTGAATACCTTGTCGACCTATTACCCTGAATCGGTCAATGTATTTGAGAACATCGAGGTACAATCCACCCGCCTGCTTTCCAAACTGCGCACTATCGCGGCATTCAGTTACAAGAAGAGCATCGGCAAGCCGATCATGTATCCGCTCAACCACCTGACTTACTGCGCCAATTTCCTGCACATGATGTATGCCATTCCGTCCGAGCCTTATGAGGTCGATCAGGACATGGTCAAGGCACTCAACATGTTGCTCATCCTGCACGCTGATCACGAACAGAATTGTTCCACTTCCACTGTCAGACTCTGCGGTTCCAGCCTGCCCAACCTCTATACCACTATCAGCGCGGGTATCTGCGCCTTGTGGGGGCCGCTGCATGGCGGCGCCAACCAGGAAGTCATAGAGATGTTGCAGAAACTCAAGGACAGCGACATGAGTCCCAAGGAATATCTGGGAAAAGTGAAGGACAAGAAATCCAACAACAACATTCGCCTGATGGGATTCGGGCATCGCGTGTACAAGAACTATGACCCACGCGCCAAGATCCTGAAAAAAATGACGGGTGTCATCCTCAGCAAGAAAGGTATCGACGACCCGCTGCTTGATATCGCAATGGAAATGGAAGAAGTGGCATTGTCTGATTCCTATTTCATCGAGCGCAAGTTGTATCCAAATGTGGATTTCTACAGCGGTATTCTCTACAAGGCCATGGGCATCCCCATCAATATGTTCACGGTGATGTTCGCCATTGGCCGCTTGCCGGGCTGGATCTCCCACTGGCGCGAAATGATGGAAGACCCGGATCGCAAGATCGGCCGCCCACGCCAGATCTATACTGGCCCTACCGAACGACCTTACGTGCCCATGGATAAACGCAAATAGATCAATTGTCGTAATTTCCCCTCTACAGGGTAAAATGCGCGCCTTGATTTTACCCGAGGCGCACTTTTTTATTGCCATGAACAAACCCGTTACAAAACCAAAAAGCACTACCGCCCTTGAGCAACTGCTCAAGGAACGGATCGTTGTGCTCGACGGTGCCATGGGGACGACCATCCAGCAGCTAAAACTGACCGAGGCTGATGTCCGCGGCCGGGAATTCGCCAATGTCCGTAGCAAAGAATTAATAAGAAACAATGAGTTACTTGTTATATCTAAACCAGATACTATTGCAAATATCCACTCCCGGTTTTTTGAAGCCGGGGCCGATATCGTCGAAACCAACACCTTCGGCGCCTCGCCGCTGGCCCAGCAGGACTTCTTTATCGAACTTAAGGATGGCGAGCGTAAAACCCAGGCCTATTTCGATGACGTGCTGGCCGATGAAAAACTCAAACAGCTGTGCTATGACCTGAACGTTGCCGCCGTCCATTGTGCAAGAAAAGCGGCAGACCGTGCCGGGCAGGACACCGGCCAGGCTAAATTTGTCGCTGGCGCCATCGGCCCCATGCCGGTCAGTGCCTGTACCGTCGTGGATGTGAATGATCCGGGTTTCCGTCCGATCAATTACGAACAGTTACGCTACACCTATTATCAACAGACGCTCGCACTCATCGAAGGCGGTATCGATATCCTGCTGGTGGAAACGATCTTCGATACCCTGAATGCCAAGGCCGCCCTGTTCGCCATACAGGAAATTTTTGAAGCACAGAAGATCCGCCTGCCGATCATGATTTCCGGCACCATCACCGATCGCGCCGGGCGCACCTTGAGCGGCCAGAATGTGGAGGCCTTCTGGAATTCGATCCGTCACGCCAACCCACTGACTGTCGGCCTGAACTGCGCGCTCGGCCCGGACCTGATGCGCCCGTTCCTCGAAGAAATCAGTACCGTGGCCGATACTTATGTCTGTGCCTATCCCAATGCCGGACTGCCGGACCCGCTATTGCCTACCGGTTATCCGGAAACACCGGAGACACTCGCACCGCAGATCAGGGAATGGGCCGAGGCCGGCTTCCTGAACATAGTCGGTGGCTGTTGTGGCACGACTCCGGATCACATCCGTGAAATTACAAAAGTCGTGAAAGGACTGCCCCCCCGGCAAATCCCGGAACGGAAAAAGATCTGCCGCCTGAGTGGCCTTGAACCGTTCAACATCACCAGGGAAGTGAATTTTGTGAATGTCGGGGAACGCACCAACGTGGCCGGTTCACCGCAGTTCCTGAAACTGGTCAAGGAAGAACAAAACCTCGAAGCCGCGCTGGCCATTGCCAGGCAACAGGTGGAAAACGGCGCCCAGATCATCGATATCTGCATGGATGAAGGCATGCTGGATTCCGAAAAACTCATGGTCGATTTCCTCAACCTGATTGCCTCGGAACCGGACATCAGCCGTGTGCCGACCATGATCGACTCATCCAAATGGACCGTGCTGGAGGCCGGTTTGCGTTGCGTCCAGGGCAAAAGTATCGTCAACTCCATCAGCCTGAAGGAAGGCGAGGAAAAATTTATCGAACATGCGAAACTCGTCCGCCGTTATGGCGCGGCCGTGGTGGTCATGGCATTTGATGAACAGGGCCAGGCGGATACCACCGAACGCCGCTTTGAACTGTGCAAACGTTCCTACGATATTCTGGTGAACAAGCTCGGCTTCCCGGCGGAAGATATTATTTTCGATCCGAATATTCTCACCGTCGCCACCGGCATGGAAGAACACAATAATTATGCCGTGTCCTATTTCGAGGCCACGCGGCTCATCAAGGAACACCTGCCCCACGCGCTCGTCAGTGGTGGCTTGAGTAACGTCTCGTTCTCATTCCGTGGCAACAATCCGGTGCGCGAGGCCATGCATGCCGCGTTTCTCTATCATGCCATCCGGGCCGGTATGGACATGGGCATCGTCAATGCCGGTCAACTCGGCATCTATGACGAAATTGATAAAGAGCTGCTTGAATACATCGAGGACGTGCTGCTGAACCGCAGGCCGGATGCGACCGATCGCCTCGTCGAATACGCGGAAAAATTCAAGGACACCGGCAGCAAGGAAAAGAAAGCGGATGCCGCCTGGCGCAGTGGCACGGTACAGGAACGGCTGTCACATGCTCTCGTCAAAGGCATCACCGATCACATCATTGAAGATACCGAGGAAGCACGCCAGCAATACGACAAACCACTGGAGGTGATCGAAGGCCCGTTGATGGACGGCATGAACGTGGTCGGTGATCTGTTCGGCGCCGGCAAGATGTTCCTGCCGCAGGTGGTGAAAAGCGCACGCGTCATGAAAAAGGCCGTGGCGCATCTGATTCCCTACATTGAAGAAGAAAAGAAACGCACCGGTGAAACCGGCAAGAACAACGGCACCATCATCATGGCCACTGTGAAAGGTGACGTGCATGACATCGGCAAGAACATTGTCGGCGTGGTCCTGCAATGTAACAACTTCGAGGTCATCGATCTCGGCGTGATGGTCCCGTGCGAGAAAATTCTGCAAACGGCAAAAGACAGGAACGCCCATTTCATCGGTTTGAGCGGCCTGATTACACCGTCGCTCGATGAAATGGTGCATGTCGCAAAGGAAATGCAGCGGCAAGGTTTCAAACTGCCCTTGCTGATTGGCGGTGCTACGACTTCTCGTGCCCATACCGCCGTGAAGATCGAACAGCAGTACCAGGAACCGGTAATACACGTGAAGGATGCCTCGCGTGCTGTCGGTGTGGCGCAGAACCTGGTCAGTAAAATCACCAGGGACAGCTTCGTGCAGAAAATCCGCGAGGAATACGTCACCGTGCGTGAACGCCATGCGGCCAGGCAAAAGAAAATAGACTGGCTCACTATCGAACAGGCGCGTGCTAACCGTTTCCAGACAGACTGGAAAAAATACACGCCGCCCAAACCGCTGCAACCCGGCATTCATGTATTCGAGGATTATCCGCTGGATGATCTGGTACCGTATATCGACTGGACACCGTTCTTTGTCGCGTGGGAGCTCGCAGGTAAATTCCCGCGCATCCTGAAAGATAAAGTCATCGGCCAGGAAGCCACTAAACTCTATAACGATGCGCAGGCGATGCTGAAAAAGATCGTGGCGGAAAAGTGGTTCAGCGCGCGTGGTGTGATAGGCCTGTTCCCGGCCAACTCGATCGGCCATGATGATATTGAGATTTATGCTGTGCATGGAAGCACGAATGCCGCGGGTGCAGGGACGCACAGGAGCGGCCACCAGGGAATATTAACAATCATACATACTCTGCGCCAGCAGACTAAGAAGCATGAAACCCAACCCAACTTCGCCCTGGCGGATTTCATCGCACCGAAAGAAACTGGCGCGCAGGATCACATCGGCGCCTTTGCCGTAGCGGCCGGGTTCGGCATGGAAGAACGCATCAGGCAATTCGAACAAGACCATGATGATTACAGTGCCATCACCTTAAAGGCACTGGCGGACCGCCTGGCCGAGGCATTTGCAGAAAGACTGCATCACCGGGTCAGAACGGAATTCTGGGGTTATGCCAAAGATGAAGCATTGGATAATGACGCACTCATTGCTGAAAAATATCGCGGCATCCGCCCTGCTCCCGGTTATCCCGCCTGCCCGGACCACACGGAAAAACCGTTATTGTGGAAACTCCTCGACGTGGAAAAGAACACCGGCATCACGCTCACTGAAAGCCATGCCATGTACCCCACCGCTGCTGTCAGCGGCTTCTATTATTCCCATCCGGATTCTCGCTATTTTGGCGTGGGCATGATTAACAAGGATCAAGTGGTTGATTATGCCCACCGCAAAGGTATGGAAATTCATCAGATGGAAAGGTGGCTCTCTCCAATCTTGGGCTATGATGCTGACGACAGTAACTAACTAATCGAAGTCGGACGAAGTACACATAAATTCGTCATTCCGGGGCTGCGTAGCAGAACCCGGAATCCAGGTAATTGATTCGTCACCTTACAAGGTGACACCCTATAGAATCATTATGGTGACATCATGAAACTCAAAATAATAGTTCACGAAGCTGAAGAAGGCGGTTACTGGGCAGAAGTACCGTCTATACCCGGTTGCGCTTCTCAAGGTGAAACATACGATGAATTGCTCGAAAATATTCATGAAGCCATTGAAGGCTGTCTTTCTGTATAGTAACCCATATCTTCTGTTATACTTGTTGCATGAGTACATCTACGCAAGACATCAAACAAGCTGCCCATCAGTTGATAGATCAATTGCCTGAAAACACAACCTGGGATGATGTGTTATACAAATTGGCTGTACGCAGATCGATTGAAATCGGCCTACGTGAGAGTGAAACAGGTAATGGGATCGATACTGAAACAGCCCGCGCGGAGTTTGGTCTGAACAAAACCTCACCGTAAAACAAATAGACATACTCATGCAATTGCAATGGACGCCACATTCAATAGCAGATTTACATGCTATCTACGATTACATCGCAGCAGATTCCCCTGCCAATGCCTTGCAAATGATTGACCGGTTAACCAGCCGTGAAGCTCAAATCATTGCATTTCCCCAATCCGGGAGAATGGTACCGGAGGTCGTTAGGGAGGATGTGCGCGAACTCATAGAATATCCATATCGAATCATCTATCGTATATTGCCCGAACGAATTGTTATTCTGACAGTGATGCACGGGTCGCAGATACTGCGGGAAATCCCCAGTGTCCCACTGGATTGACTAGAAAACACTAACACCAGAACGCGAGCTGGGAATTGCCCGTAATCGTATGAAAGAGGTACAAAATGGCTGAACTCAAATACAAACCAGTGCGTCATGACCATGATGCATTCCTGAAAAAAGCGAAGAAGCGCGCAGGCTTCCACAAGGCTTATGAAGCGCTTGAAACAGAATACGCACTCGTGAACAAAACGCTCTCAGCTAAAACCTGGGCGGCAGCACCTGAGGACAACCATTAACTCCTCCTCCCCCTCGATGGGGGAGGAATGAGGTGGGGGTGGAATATTTTGCAGTCATTCCGGACTTGACCCGGAATCCAGTCAGTCATAACCTTCAATAAATAAAGCCGTCATCCTGTACATGGAATGTACAGGACCCAGTGCCATGGATGGTGCAGTTGAACTAACGGGCACATTATGGGGAACACATGGTGCAGAAGGACTTACCATCACCACTCATCACGCACCTGTCATGGGGGAATATGACAGTGGAAGGAATCGGCCCAGGAAAAGACTACAAACTATGGCCCGGCGGCGGCCGACCCTGGGACTGGAATGAAACCAATACCCATCATTACCCAGGCATCCAGCTTGCCGATATCGAAGAACTCCTTGAACATGGCGCAGAGGAAATTGTCCTATCCCGCGGCATGCTGCTCGCTCTGCATGTCTGCCATGAAACCACAGAATTTCTCCAAGCCGAAGGTATTAAAATGCATATCGCTGAAACCAAAGAAGCGAGTGAAATTTATAATCAATTAATTCATGAAGGGAAAATAATTGGTGGGCTTTTTCATTCGACGTGCTAAAAAATATTTTAATAAAGTAATTATATTAATATGTTAATTCTACTACCTATTTTATAGTAAATAATAATGCTAAGATTTTTATTAAAAGTATCCAGTATTTTATTGTTAGTAAATTCTAGTTATTTATCTGTATTTGCGAACGATGAAGTTCGCAAGCTGACGGAAAATCCGAACTATTGGGCTTATCCTGGCGGCAACTACAACAACTGGCGTTATAGTGAATTGAAACAAATCACTAACCAGAACGCTAGTAGCGTTGTTGCAGCATGGACGTTCTCAACCGGACGTCTGCAGGGTCATGAAGGTGGACCACTGGTCCTGCCGGGTAGTGCAACCGGTTTAGGTTCAGACCACCTGTATATTCACTCATCATTCCCGAATGATGTCTTCGCTGTTAATCTGGATACTCTGGATATAACCTGGTATTACGAGCCACAACAGGACGAGGCTGAAACAGTCCCCGTCATGTGTTGTGACATCGTAAACCGTGGTCTCGGTTACAGCATGGGCCAGATCTATCTGCAACAGGCAGATACTACGCTGGTTGCGCTGAGTGCCAAAGACGGTAGCGTGAAGTGGAAGGCAGAAAACGGCCGTGACATCGGTTATGGTCCGGCTGCTGGCGATACCACCACCAATGCCCCGCATCCAATCAAGGACAAGGTATTCAGCGGTTGTTCCGGTGCCGAGTTCGGCGTACGTTGCTGGATAGCCGCTTTCTATGCGAAGGATGGCAAACTGGCCTGGCGTGGTTTCAGCATGGGTCCGGACAGCGACATCCTGGTGGATCCCAACAAGACCACATCTTTGGGCAAGCCGGTCGGCAAGGATTCTTCCTTGAAGACCTGGTGCGCTGACAAGGACTGGAAAGCCCCTGCAACTGCTCCGAGCACCTGCAAGACGCTGAGCGATCAGTGGAAAATCGGCGGTGGTTCAACCTGGGGATGGTGGCCGGCTGACTTTAACGAGAACCTGATGTACTACGGTTCCGGTAACCCCGGCACCTGGAACCCGGTTC
>Ga0209323_10003207_pt1 | contig 10922 bp, 7 predicted proteins | sample Rifsed19ft2_FD_184014 | JGI IMG/M metagenome (GOLD analysis project Ga0209323, IMG submission 184014) | Soil microbial communities from Rifle, Colorado, USA - sediment 19ft 2 (version 2) | ecosystem: Environmental > Terrestrial > Deep subsurface > Rock core/Sediment | place: Rifle, Colorado...
TGACCCTAAAGTCAAAGGAGTTCCAAAGGGCTGGACACTCCATATCCGCGACTTTCTCACATATGGTGGTTCAAGGTTCATCTGCCCTGTAGCAGGAAATATCAGCCTGATGCCTGGAACATCATCTGATCCTGCTTATCGCCGTGTTGATGTAGATCTGAAAACAGGCAAGGTAAAAGGGTTATTCTAAGATTCAAAAAAGCGATGCCCCTTGGTTTATGCCAAGGGGCATTTTTATCTTAACTCGATATTCCCTGTAGTCTTGCTGCAGTGTCCTTGTGGAATTCCTCAGTTTGTCATTCCGCACTTGATGCGGAATCCAGGATTTTTATTTTCTCTGGATTCCTGCTTCCGCAGGAATGACAATAAAAGGTATGATACAAACATATTCAGTTAATAATCTTACAGGTTGTCTGACAATGATCACCCGGAATTTATTTCAGGGTTTAATGAGATGCTGAAATAAATTCAGCATGACAATTTCTTCAGATATAAGATCATGTCTTATTGTAATTTGTTCATCCACGGGATATAATTTTCCATGAAGTCTTCTATGTTTTTCAGACGTAAGAATATATTTGCAGTAGTTTTACTTTTTATTGTTACTGTCCTTTGTCCTTCACTCTTTTTTTCTGAAGAACCAAAAAGGGATGTTATGGTTATAACCCTCAGCGGCGTTATAAATCCTGTGGCTTCAGAGTATATAGGCAAAAGCATTAAAATTGCGAATGAAAAGAAGGTTGAAGCACTTGTAATTGAGCTGGATACACCAGGAGGGCTGGATACATCGATGAGAAAGATTGTAAAGGATATCATCGGAAGTGAAGTGCCTGTTGTTGTCTATGTTTCACCGAGCGGTAGCAGGGCAGCTTCTGCAGGTGTATTCATAACACTATCTGCCCACATCGCTGCTATGGCACCTGGTTCCAATATCGGGGCAGCCCATCCAGTAGGTATTGGAGAGAAGATGGATAAAGTGATGGCGGAAAAAGCGACCAATGATGCAGCAGCCTATATAAAGTCCCTCGCAGAGAGGAATGGCAGGAATGCAAAATGGGCTGAAGATGCAGTAAGGAAAAGCATTTCTGCAACAGAGGAAGAGGCATTGAAGGAGGGGGTAATAGACCTTGTTAGTAAAGACCTGAACTCCCTTCTTTCTGATATAGATGGGAAAAAGGTCAGGACAGTCATGGGTGAAAAGGTATTGAATACTGCAAAAGCTAATATTATTAGAGAAGGAATGGGTCTTCGTCACAAAATCCTTAATCTTATTTCTGACCCGAACGTGGCATATATACTGATGCTATTGGGTTTTTACGGGCTTTTCTTTGAACTTACAAACCCTGGTTCAATCTTCCCCGGAGTAATGGGAGGAATCTGTCTTATCCTTGCTTTCTATGCATTCCAGACACTTCCAGTGAATTATGCCGGGCTTTTACTGATTATCCTTGCCATCATCCTCTTTATCCTTGAGGTAAAGATCATATCCCATGGCGTGCTCACTATAGGGGGAATAATCTCCATGGTCATAGGCTCAATTATGCTCTTTGAGTCACCTGCTCCTTTTATGAAACTCTCTCTTTATGTTATTCTTCCTGCAGCTATCATAACAGCTCTTTTCTTTAGCCTTACATTAGGTCTTGCCTTCAAGGCATTCAAAAGAAAGCCAGTTACCGGATCTGAGGGCCTTTTAGGAGGAGAGGGTGTTGCAAGTACTGACATAACAAAGGATGGAGGTATGGTATTATTGCATGGTGAACGCTGGTCAGCATATTCAGATGAACCAATATCAAAGGGTAAAAAAGTAAAAGTTGAGGCAGTCTCAGGATTGAAGGTAAAGGTAAAAAGACAGTAATGTGTAATCCGTGATGTGTAATGGGTTTAAAATATATAATTTAACTCGTTACTCATTGCGCATGACGCATTACGATTTTAAAAGGAGGTAGCAATGCCTGGATTAGCACCATCATTTCTTGGTTTTCTCTTTGCAGTTTTTTTAGTTGTTTATTTTCTTTCAAGTGCAATAAAGATCTTGAGAGAGTATGAAAGAGGTGTTGTGTTCAGACTCGGAAGGATTATACCTGTAAAAGGTCCGGGGCTTGTCATTATCTGGCCGATAATCGACAGGCTCGTCAAGGTCAGCCTCCGCATTGTTGCAATGGATGTCCCTGCTCAGGATGTGATAACAAAGGATAATATTTCAGTTAAAGTGAATGCAGTCGTCTATTTCAGGGTGATTGAACCTATAAAGGCTATTACAGAGGTAGAGGATTTTTTATATGCAACATCAATGATTGCACAGACAACGCTCAGGAGCATCCTCGGCCAGAGCCAGCTCGACGACCTTCTTACGAACAGAGAGCAGGTAAATGCAGAACTGCAGAAGGTAATTGACTTCCAGACAGAACCCTGGGGGATAAAGGTAACAGCAGTGGAAGTAAAGAATGTCGACCTGCCAATAGAAATGCAAAGGGCTATAGCAAAACAGGCAGAGGCTGAGCGTGAACGAAGGGCAAAGGTAATTCATGCAGAAGGAGAGTTCCAGGCTTCACAGAAACTTGTTGATGCAGCGAATATCATCGCAACAGCACCATCTGCTTTACAACTTAGATTTCTTCAGACCCTCACAGAGATTGCTACAGAGAAAAACTCAACAATAATATTCCCTGTACCAATAGATTTGATCAAGCCGTTTATTGAAAAATGGGGGAAAGAGGGAAAATAACTGAAGATCATCTGTAAGAGAAATAGATCTGGTCTATAGAATTTCAGATGGCAAATATTGTAAAACCATCCTGCGTTACTTATTTCACTTAGTAATAAATGCCCTTCAAAATTCTTGGCCTCAGTTTATTCCTTCTTCTTCTAAGGAAGTTGTAATCTTGTTTCTCACATATTGCTCTCTCATAGAATGTAACAACATGAAATCAACAGGATAACCTCTTAGCAGACCTTAGATGGATACATTACGGAGGTTATTCTTTTTATGAAGACATTAAAATGTATCTATAAGAAACATGATTTTTGTTAGGGCTACAAATAAATTCGGTATGCAGTTCAAATTTTAGAATAATATCAAGAGCTTATTTCATAATCAATTCTGGCCTAAAATATGCTTGAAATATTAACGGATAATTATGCCAAAATATTTTTAAGGCTGAACATTTTTATTCACTTTGGGGTTGGAAAATGGCAGACTCTTCAAAATTAGCTTCATCAATATGCAAACAATATCCTGTACATACATCAGCTTGGAAGCAAAATTTATTTAACTTACCCTTCCTACGGGAATACCATCTAAGAACATTCCATTTTAGCCCTATGTGGTTTAGCCTGGGCATTGGGCATTGTGTACCGGTTATTATCGCCCAGTTCCGTTAATGGATTATGTATCTCAGGAAAAAGGCAGTGAATAATAAAAAACTGTTATATGTTATGTGTTTCATCTTACTCCTTTTAGGGATTGCGGCAACCATCTGGGCTCAAAGCGCAACCTATAACAGGCCCAACCCGTCAATGGACTATGTTCCTCAGGAACTCGGCACTTACGACACCAGCTACACGAATTATGATGAGGCGGGTTGCAGGCCCTGTCACGGTTACAGTACTGCAGCCAGACACCATGGGGTACCCATGGTGGTGAACGACCATCTCTGTTATCCATGCCATCAGACATGCACCGAAGGCGCCCCTGACTGTGAAAACGGGATAACGATTCGCACGAACTGCCTGACAAGCGGATGCCATAGCTGGCAAGATGTACAGTTTGGAAACCGGAAGTGGCATCACAATACGGATTTGTCGGACCCTGAGAACTGTGTAGCATGCCACAATCCCAACCTTATTGAAGAGATCAGCCCATTTCGATCCGTTGCTCAGTATCCGCCTTCGGCGCCGTGGCCGAGACCATTTTCCTGTGAGAACTGCCACTGGGAGCAGCCTGTTTCCGTTACTGGAGACCCTAATGCACCCGGCCATCCCTCAACTTATGCGCACTATGATGAGTGGGGAAATCCTATAGGATTCTGGGAGTACGGCAAAGGCATCTGGAACAATATGGATGCACACCATATGGACTTTGTGGGTAAATTGGCGTCAGAATGTTACAAGTGCCATGGCGTAGACCCGAGCAGACCGAGCTGGGATCCTTATAATCCTGAGATCATCCGCTACTGCGAGATCTGCCATAGCATAAGGACACTTCATAATCCAATACTGCCCCACGTGGGAAATACGGATGGAGTGGGAAATACGGATGGGTGGTTGCCGGTAGGCTTTCACGCAAACCCTGGCAGTCCACCAGTACGTGGTGGCGGCGGACCCGGACCTAACCCAAGAACCTATGCCAAATGGGGTTCAATAGATTATACGCCTCAGGTAAACCCCGGCTTTACAGATAGTCAGATGTGTTATGCCTGCCATGGTAGTTATGTAGTACCCTGGGCTGATGTCTGGGGCCCTGGTGCGCCAGCAATTGATGCCATCGGCGGAATCAGTCCGAACGATGGAAGCTGCGGTGTGCTCGTAACCCTGAGAGGTGACTGGTTCGGGAGTGAGCATATTGAAGGCAGAGATGTCCAGATGAAGCTGAAGGCTGATCCACTTGCGCCATGGATAACTGTTCCAATTCATGCCTGGACAGATAACCTTATCGAGTTTGATATTCCTTGCGGGCAATTGGCTCAGGGAAACTATCTGGTGAGGGTATATACGGAATCTGGAAACAGCAACAGAGTGGCGTTCACCCTGACAGATGGCGGACCGCCGCTCGGGATCATTACTCCTTCGAGAGGACCATGCAGCACTATAATCACACTAAATGGATTCGGCTTTCAAGACCAAAGGAGCAGAATATTACCGGATCAGACATACTATGGCGTGCACCATGTCGTGGATTTCGTCAATTCCAATGGAGAATTTACCGCTATTAGGTATGTGAACTGGTCTAATACGCAAATTAAGGTGAAGGTCTATGACTGGTTCCAGGACAGAACAGACACATGCTCGATAAACCCCGACACAGGACAACAGAGGAACGACCGCAACTTTGTCCGGGATATTGGCGATGAGAATGCTGATGCCAGTATTACTTGCGACAATGCTGCTCCCGTATATGACGAATGCACTGCCGAGGCATTAATCCCCAAATGCAACGGTCTTGCTCCCGGAACCTTTGAAGTTTATGTGAAAGCAATCTACTTCGGAGATGACGATGCAAGCGGCGCTCTGAGCTGCGGCGACACGATCTTCCAGGTCAAGACGAGCGGCCCTCAGTACTTTGAGCTTACCAATGCTCCATATATTTACAATCTCAGTCCGAAGCAGATTATAGATGTTAATGCTGTTCCTTATCCTCTTTTAAAGATTTTAGGAAGAAACTTCGGACTGACCAGAGAAGCCGGGAACTCTGTGCGAATGGGAACTAAGGCAACAGCAAATAGCTCAACACTTGGTCTTGCTCAAGAAATTACTAAGATACCACTATGGAGCGACACGCTGATTAAAGTGAGAGTTAATGCTCCAAACACCTGGAGAGGCAAGACAAGGTACGTATGGATTGAAAAAGGCGGAATGAAGAGCAACATCAAACCGCTCGCCATACTTTCGCCTTTACCGTAAGCTCATATCATGTCAAAAGACAGAAGATAGTGTTGATCAGAAATGGCTCTGTTTTTTATTCACATATTTCAATCGAAAATCTTCAACCTTTATGATTCATTTAGACGCAACACTTGTAGATGCAACACACAACTGATGAAGAGTGCTGTTGTCGCGGGCTTTGATGAAGAAATCAACCTTTCAGATGACATCGTCTGAAGGGTTATGAAATCTATCTTTTACAACTTATGCAACAGCCTCTTTTATTGTCTTTCTATCGAGATGCCTTTTGGTGGCTTCCAGTATCTTCTTTCTCATTCTGATAGATTTAGGTGTGACCTCGATAAGTTCATCCTCTTTAATAAATTCTATTGCCTGCTCCAGGCCCATAATCCTTGGTGGTATCAACTGTAGTGCATCGTCTGCGTTGGCAGCACGCATGTTTGTGAGTTTCTTCTCCTTTGTGACATTGACATCAAGGTCATTTTCTCTTGAATTCTCACCTATAATCATGCCCTCAAATACAGGGGTATTCTCCCTGATGAAGAGTACTCCCCGTGGCTGCAGGTGAAAAAGTGCATAGGTAGTGGAAATCCCCTGCCTGTCAGCTACGAGTGCTCCTGTCTGTCTTTTTGAGAGCGGTCCCTGCCAGGGCTCATAACCATCATAGAGATGGTTAAGTAAACCCGTCCCTCTTGTATCAGTAAGGAATTGCGACCTGAACCCAATAAGTCCCCTTGATGGTATCCTGAATTCAAGTCTCACCCTGCCGTAACCATTGTTCTGAATCTTCTGCATTATGCCCCTTCTCATCCCTACCTGCTGTGTAATAACACCAACATAATCCTCAGGTATGTCTATTACCAGTAATTCCACAGGTTCATGCAAAACACCATTTATTGTCTTTGTTATAGTCTCTGGCATGGCAACAGAAAGCTCGTATCCATCCCTTCTCATCATCTCTATAAGAATGGCAAGCTGTAACTCTCCACGCCCCATGACCTTAAAACAATCCATATCATCAAAATCTATATTTATGGATACGTTATAAAGAAGTTCCTTTTCGAGTCTTTCTCTCAATTTTCTGGATGTTACATAACTGCCCTCCCTTCCTGAAAAAGGAGATGTGTTGACAGAAAATACCATTGAAATTGTAGGTTCATCCACTTTTATTCTTGGAAGCGCCTTAGGGTTTTCTGTATCTGTAATGGTATCTCCTATGTTTATCCCCTCAATGCCAGCAAGGGCTATAATCTCTCCAGCAGATACATCTTTTGTCTCAATCCTCTCAAGACCCCGGAAGATGAATAGAGATGAAACCTTTGTCTTTGACACTTCATCATCTCCCTTTATCATAGCGACATTTTCACCCACTTTCACTGTTCCTGAGAAGACACGTCCTATAGCGAGCCTTCCGATATAGTCATCATAGTCGATATTTGTGACAAGGATTTGTAATATGCCATTACTCTCATCTACAGGAGGCGGTATTGTCTTCATTATCATCTCGAAGAGCGGTATAAGGTTATCTGAGTCTTCCTCTATATTAAGTTTTGCAACACCCTGTTTGGCATTTGTATAAACAACAGGAAATTCAAGCTGCTCTTCTGTGGCATCGAGATCGATGAAGAGGTCATAAACCTCGTTCAGGACAGCCTGAATCCTTGCATCAGACCTGTCTATTTTATTAATAACAAGAATTGGAGGGAGTTTGAGTTCAAGGGCCTTTTTCAGGACAAATCTCGTCTGCGGTAAAGGGCCTTCTGAAGCATCAACAAGTAATAATACACCGTCAACCATCTTTAACGTCCTTTCAACCTCACCACCAAAGTCTGCATGGCCAGGGGTGTCCACTATGTTAATCTTTACCCCATTATATTGAACCGCTGTATTCTTTGCCATGATTGTTATCCCGCGTTCCCTCTCAAGGTCAGTATTATCCATAATACGCTCCTGTACTTTTTCATTGGAGCGGAAGATTCCAGACTGTTTCATCATTCCGTCAATAAGTGTAGTTTTGCCATGGTCAACATGGGCTATAATAGCGATATTTCTTAAATCATCACGACTCATAAACAAACAACCCTCTTTTCTCCTCCAAAATTCTTGTGCGCTAACGCAGCACTATAAGAATAAAAGACAAATTTAGTTATTCAGAGTATCAATCAATATTTTTATCGACAATGTCTCTGGTGGGACAAAGCAATAATAAATTGAGTATATTTTACATAAATAGAAGAATAAAAGCTACCACTTTATCAACGCAGATGCCCATGTGAGACCTCCTCCAAATGCTTCAAGGAGGATATAATCTCCATCTCTTACCCTTCCGGTCATGACAGCCTCATCAAGGGCTATGGGGATGGATGCAGCCGATGTGTTTCCATACTTATCAAGATTAATAAGGACTTTATTTAAGGGAATACCAAGGCGGTCAGCTGTTGCCTGTATTATTCTTAAGTTTGCCTGATGAGGTATAAGGAGAGAAAGTTTTGAGGGGTCTAACTTGTTTTCCTTAAGGATTTTTACAACAAGGTCCTCCAATGTCCTGACAGCAAACTTAAATGTCTCATTGCCCTTCATTTTAATATAGTGGAGCCGTTTATTGATTGAATCCTTTGAAACAGGATATCTCGAACCACCACCGGGGAGGTGTAAAAGGTTCCACATACCACCGTCAGAATTGATGTTCATTGAAATGATGCCCTTTTCTTCTTTAGTAGGCTCTGCTATTACTGCACCTGCACCGTCACCAAAAAGGACACATGTTGTCCTGTCCTCCCAGTCTGTAATTTTCGAAAGGACTTCTGTACCTACTACAAGTACCCTTTTATGTATTCCGGATCGTATGAAACTGTCTGCAATATACAGTCCAAAGAGAAATCCTGAGCAGGCTGCATTGATATCAAAGGCTGCTGCATTTTTGGCACCGAGTTTATGTTGAAGGATACAGGCTGTTGATGGAAAAGGCATATCTCCGGTTACGGTTGCTGCAATAAGTAGGTCAATGTCTTTTGCCTTTAGAGAAGCCCTCCCAATAGCCAACCTTGATGCCTCATATGCGAGGTCTGATGCTGCCTGATCTTCAGAGGCAATCCTTCGCTCCTTTATCCCTGTCCTTTCTATAATCCATTCATTCGAGGTATCAACCATTTTCTCAAGGTCAAAATTTGTGAGGATTCTCTCCGGGAGATAAGAACCTGTTGAAATAATTTTACTTCTTATCAATGTTACTCACCATGCATTTTCCTATGTCTGATGCAATGACCTCATAAACCCGTTTCTCAGAGAAATCTGAAGCGACTTTAAGGGCATTCTTTATAGCCTTTGCTGTTGATCTTCCGTGGCTTATAATGCAGGTGCCATTTATTCCGAGAAGGGGTGCCCCACCATATTCATCATAATCTGTCTTCTTTTTAAAACCAATTAAGGCATTCTTCATGAGAAGGTATCCAATTCTTCCTACTGATTGTTCGGCTATCTCTCTCTTGAGTATCTTTACTATGGCATCTGCAAGACCTTCACTGGTTTTCAAAACAATATTCCCTGTAAATCCATCACAAACGATAACATCTGCTATCCCGGTGAAGATGTCTTTACCATCAATATTTCCAGTGAAGTTTATATCAATCTTTTTGAGGAGCTTGAAAGCCTCCTTTGTAAGTTCATTCCCCTTTGTGTCTTCTTCGCCTACACTGAGAAGGGCAACTTTTGGTTCTGACCTTTCAAAAATTGCTCTGCAATAGGCACTGCCCATTAAAGCAAACTGAAGAAGGTTTTCTGGCTTACAGTGAAGATTTACACCGGCATCGATGAGAACAAAAGGAGCCTTTAGAGAAGGCATTATGGTGGCTATAGCTGGCCTAACAACACCCTTAGAGGTTCCGAGTTGTAATAAAGCTGTTGCCATTACAACACCAGAATGTCCGGCACTCACAAACCCATCTGCTTCACCATTCTTTACAAGTTCGATTGCCCTGCTTATGGATGAGTCTCTTTTTTTTCGGATAGCGACAGAGGGAGATTCATCCATCCCCACAACCTGTGAGGAGTGCTTTATTAGTATTCGATTAGGGAGATATTTTTTCCCGTCAAGCTCTCTTTGTATTGAAGACTCATCACCAACAAGGATAACATCGATGCCTTCAATATCAGTTACTGTTTCAATAGCGCCTTCTATATTTACAGCAGGGGCGTAATCACCCCCCATTGCATCAAGGGCTATTCTCATTATTCTTTTTCAACTACTTCAAGAATCTTGCGGCCATTATAAGAACCGCAATTGAGACATACCTTGTGGGAAAGCTTCAGTTCACTGCAATCGGGACAAAGGCTCAGGTTAGGGGACTGGCCTTTCCAGTTAGCCCTGCGTTTGTCCCTCCTCGACCTTGTATGTCTGTGTGTTGGATTCGCCAATTCTTACTCCTTTCATCGTTTACATATGACAAACTTACTGTTATTCAAGCTTGCCAAGTCATTGCGGTTTGTTCGCAATCCTTCTGAAGAAAGATTCTCTATGAGTCGTAGACCAGACAAGCTGGAATGACAAATTAATTATTTCAACAGCTTCTTTAATACCTCAAGTCTTGGGTCTATCCCTCTCTCGCTGCAACTACAATTAACAGAATTGAGGTCTGCCCCGCACTGCAGGCATATTCCTTTACATGAGTTATTGCAGAGAGGTTTCATGGGAAGATTGAGTATTATCTGCTCCTTAACAAGGTCGGACAGATCCAGCTCATCTCCTGAATAAAAACCCATGTCCAGCTCATCAACTTTCAATTCGTGTTTTTCTTCATCCTTGAGATTCTCAACAGGATTATACATAACATTAACCGGAACAGTCATCATACTTCTGAAATCCTTCAAACACCTGCTGCATTGATGTTCGATATCAACCTCAATTCTACCATTTATTACAAGTTCGGTTCCCACCTTATTTATTTTCATCTGTGCCTGTGCAGGAAAAGAAGAGGCATCAGATTTGATTGTCTCCTGGAATTCTACATCTAACCCTTCTAAGGGAATCTCTGAAACTATTATTTTCATTTACAAAAAATAATTATAAAATTCATTATAAAAATATGTCAAGAAATCAAACCCTTTAGAAAGGAAATCTTCTAATGAGAATTCTTGAGGAGGTCTTATATTTTTGCGTCATTTGAATTTCCTTTTATTACAGTTCACCATACGAATGAAGGCCTGAAAGGAGTAAGTTTACACCGAGGTAGGTAATTATTACAGCTAAAAAACCAAATACGGCAACGATTGCTACCCGTTTTCCTCTCCAGCCTCTGATCATACGGCTATGAAGATAGAAGGCA
>Ga0209323_10003211_pt1 | contig 10913 bp, 10 predicted proteins | sample Rifsed19ft2_FD_184014 | JGI IMG/M metagenome (GOLD analysis project Ga0209323, IMG submission 184014) | Soil microbial communities from Rifle, Colorado, USA - sediment 19ft 2 (version 2) | ecosystem: Environmental > Terrestrial > Deep subsurface > Rock core/Sediment | place: Rifle, Colorado...
AAGGGCCTTCCCGAATTTCTCCTTTCATGGTTCCTAAACTGATGGTCAACGCCGCATCGGCGCAGGTGGCAATACGATTCGGACTGAAAGGCCCCAATTATGCATTGGTAACGGCGTGTACCACCGGCGTCAATGCTATAGGTGAAGCTGTCCGTATTATCCAAAGAGGTGATGCAGATATCATGATTGCTGGTAGTTCAGAGGCGGTAATCAGTCCTTTAGGTCTTGCCGGGTTTAGCGCTATGAAAGCGCTTTCTACCCGCAATGACGCCCCACAAAAGGCCAGCCGTCCGTTCGATAAAGACCGGGATGGTTTTGTCATTTCTGAGGGCGCTGGTGTTATTGTGGTTGAAGAACTTGAGACAGCAAGGAAAAGGGGGGTAAATATCTATGCGGAGGTACTGGGGTATGGACTCAATGGAGATGCATATCATATTGCAGCGCCAGAACCAAATGGTAATGGTGCAATGCGATGTATGAAGAGCGCCCTTGAAGACGCACAGTGCAATTCTGAGGAAATTGATTATATTAATGCACATGCTACATCAACCCCAATCGGTGATAATATTGAAATAAAAGCCATCAAGAAGGTTTTTGGAGAGAATGCACACAAAATACCCATCAGTTCTACAAAGTCCATGCTGGGTCATCAACTAGGCGCTTCGGGGAGCGTAGAGGCAATCATCTGCGCCATGGTGATCAAGGAAGGTGTCATTCCACCTACCATTAATTATGAGACACCCGACCCCGAGTGCTCAGGATTGGATTTTGTCCCCAATGTGGCGCGTGAAAAGAAGGTCAAAAAGGTGCTTTCCAATTCATTTGGTTTTGGCGGACACAACGCCAGCATCATCCTGGGGAGCTTGTAGTTATATGAAATCTGTGTAACTCACCGTTCCAAATACCTTCATCAATTTGCGTCAATGTCTCGCCAAGCCTTAATGTGAGGTCTTTATAAATTTCTTGATGGCATTGTACATTTCAGGCAATTTTTTGATTAAGACCTGGATGCGTTTTTCTTCGTTGACGGGCTTAGCCGGCGAACCCCACACGACCGAACCTGGTTCTAAACTCTTGTAAACGTTTGAACCTCCGCCAATGATACAGTTATCACCAACCGTTACATGGTCGGTGATACCCACATCTTCAGCAATCATGACGTTCTTTCCGATTTTTGTGCTCCCTGCAATCTTGGCGTAGGCGATAAGCATCGTGTTGTCTCCTATGGTAACATTATGGGCAATGTGCGAGTGATTGTCTATCTTTACTCCATTTCCAATGATGGTCTTATCGAGCGCAGCACGGCAAATTGTTACCATGGAACCAATTTCGACGTCGTTTCCTATTTCAACAGTTCCAATCTGGGGGATTTTGGTGTGTTTGCTATTTATTTGAAGATAACCGAATCCATCATCTCCAATAACGCTATTACAATGAACAACAACTCGTTTCCCAAGGATAACGCTTTCCCGGATGGAAACATTGGCATAGATGATAGAGTCTTCCCCAATAAGGCTCTCCTTGCCAATAAACGTATTCGGATAGATTGTTACATTATTTCCTATCCGTACGCTATCTTCTATGATGACATGAGCCCCAATAGAAATCCCTTTTCCCAGAATAGCTTCTTTGCTGATTATGGCTGTAGGATGGACACCTGTTGGACGTTTGCATCTCTCTCTGTCTATAACTTCCATAAACTTGATAAATGCCAGGAATGGGTTTTCTGTGATGATTTGTGGTTTTTTCAGTTCTTTGATCTCGCGATGTACAACAATTGCTGAGGCTTTAGTGGTCAAAACCTGTGGGATTAATCCATCATTTTTGATGAAGGTTATATTTCCATCTGTAGCAGCTTCAATGCTGGCAACACCGGTGATGATCGTGTTTCCATCGCCGCTGATCTTCCCGCCGATAATGGATTGGATTTGATTGAGTGTATATTGAATGGACATTTGCAGGACATCGTATCACAACCATAAATTACTGTCAAATGAACTTTTATATTGACAATCTTATTCATTAAGCATGATAATATCTGTAAATATTTTGCAACCGATTACTATCGAGTAAAATGCTGTGGAAACTTTCGACCGCCCCTCTTTCCCCTCCTTCGCAAGGCGGGGTGAAGGGGTGGTATTTTTGGGAGGGGTAAAAATCTTATGTGTGGAATTGTAGGGTATATTGGGCACAAAGAGGCCATCAAGGTGCTCCTCGACGGCATCAAAAGACTCGAATATCGTGGTTACGATTCTTCCGGAATAGCATTTATCGAAAACGGTACCTTACGATGCGAAAAGGCCGTAGGCAAGATTGCCGAACTGGAAAAGAAGCTTAACGGAAACAATATCCACGCAACTATGGGAATCGCACATACCCGATGGGCAACCCACGGCACCCCTACGATTGAAAACGCACACCCCCATATCGACTGCAAAAACGAAATTGCTGTGATGCACAATGGAATCATTGAAAACTACGATTATTTAAAGACACGATTAGCGCGGGAAGGGCATATTTTTAGGAGTGAAACAGACACAGAGGTATTAGCACACCTGATTGAAAAATATTTTCTGGGCAACCTTGAAATGGCCGTCATGGAGGCATTGAAAGAAGTAGAGGGGACGTATGGCATTGCAGTAATTTCTCCAAAAGACCCACAAAAAATTGTAGCAGCACGGAAAGGGTCGCCTTTAGTTATAGGAATCGGTAATCAGGAATATTTTATTACCTCCGATGTTTCAGCATCGCTGGAACATACCCGAGACGTGGTGTATCTGGACGACAATGAGATAGCTATTCTGACCAGGAATAACTATGAAACCAAGACCATACAAAACATCCCCACCTATAAAAAAGTAGAAGAGGTGCTGTGGAACATAGATATGATCGAGAAGGGTGGTTATCCGCATTTTATGCTTAAAGAAATACACGAGCAACCCCAGGCGTTAAGAAATGCCATGCGTGGAAGGATCGATATGAGCGGTAATTCGATAAGGCTTGGCGGATTGATTAGTCACGAAAAAATGCTCCGTGAAGCCAAACGCATCGTCATTGTTGCCTGCGGCACATCGTGGCACGCGGGACTGATAGGCGAATATATGTTAGAAGAACTGGCGCGCATACCGGTTGAAGTAGAATACGCCTCAGAATTTCGGTATCGAAATCCCGTAATTGAAGAAGGCACTATCGTAATCGCAATAAGCCAGTCCGGCGAAACGGCAGACACCCTTGGCGCCATGCGGGAGGCGAAACACAGGGGCGCAAAAATCCTCTCAATCTGCAACGTCGTTGGCAGCGCCATCGCAAGAGAATCGGATTTTGGCGTTTATTTACACATAGGCCCGGAAATAGGCGTTGCATCAACAAAGGCATTTACCGCTCAGATAGTTATCCTATATTTATTCACCCTTCACATGATGAAGCTAAAACATGGCGCCGTCCCTATGTTTTCAGACATGATAAAGGTCGTCCAGACCGTGCCTGATAAGATTCAGTCTATCCTGGACAGGGAAGAAGAAATTGTGGAACTTGCAAAGTTATACAAGAATAATGAGCATGCCCTTTATTTAGGTCGGGGATACAATTACCCTGTGGCTCTTGAAGGCGCATTAAAACTCAAGGAAATATCTTACATTCATGCCGAAGGTTATCCAGCAGCAGAGATGAAACACGGTCCGATAGCGCTTATTAATGAAGATATGCCTGTCATCTTCATCGCCGCACAGGATAAAGTTTATGGAAAAATCTTAAACAACATAGAAGAGGTCAAATCAAGGGGCGGAAGGGTCATTGCCATTGCGACGGAGGGTGACGAACAGATTACAGAAAAGGTAGACCATGTATTTTATATACCCAAAACCCTTGATCCCCTAACGCCATTACTTTCCGTAATCCCGCTGCAATTGCTGGCATATCACACGGCAGTCATGCGCGGCTGCGACGTAGACAAGCCGAGAAATCTCGCCAAGAGCGTGACGGTTGAATAACTCAATTACCCAATGAAAAGGCACTTGAAACCGCAGACTTCGTCGTGAGCGCTCAGTCGAACGATTACACTGATTACACAGATAAGAAATACAAAATAATCTGTAAATCTTCTTCATAAAATTTGTACAATCCGTGGTTGCTTTTAAAACTCAACTCATTCGGCAACTACACAAATTACAAATAATCCCCTTCCCTGGATGGGAGGGGTTAGGAGAGGGTGATCAGCCTTTCCACTTCACCCCCACCTAGCCTCCCCCATCCAGGGGGAGGAACCCATTGTTTGAAATTCCTGAAATTAACTTTTCAATCGCCTGCAAACTTAAATTTTGTTGCAAAGCCGCTTCGACCATCGTAATTCCACTCATATTTATCTTCATTGAACCGATGAGTGGTTGCCTTTCCCATATCCAGTGTCAGATTGAACTCCTTTGCCCAGATGGAAAAATTTTTGTTCACAATCTGGGTAGGCTTACTGGTATCTCCCGCACCATGTAATAACTCAATATCCAGTGATAATCTATCACCGACAACTGCTTTTTTATGCCATTCAGAAGATTTCGTACTAATAGGCAAGTATCGCACGGTTATTCTGTCTTGTGGAACTTTCGCAAAGCCAAATACATGATTTTGAAAAATGTCAAGCAACGCATTTTTCTGAACGGCAGAGGCTTTTTTATCGTCAATGTAAAATACAATCCAATTTTTATCCGGGGTTGCCGTTAAATCCGTTACGCCAATAACCGTTTGGCCGTCTAAGTTATACTGCCCATAGCTACCTTTTTGAATATGAAAAACGCCTGCAATCTTGCACGTTTTGTTGTGGGTCGGTTCGCTGCCAAAAAGACACGGGCAACCGGGATTACAGGTACAACCCTCAAAATATTCACCCTCAATCGACCATGCAGGGCCAGCAAAAACTGCATTAAAATTACTGTAAAATGCAATAGCAACAACGAATCCCAGCCATACATATTTCATCTTTCTGGCTATCTGTATTCTCCTTATAAATTTCCTGATTTTATTTCTGAATGAGTGGAACAAATCGGACGGGAATAATGGACTCTTTCACAACCTTTGAAGAGGCGTCTTTGGTAATCAGCATCAAATCCTGCACTTCATAAACACCTCCTACCGGAATAACCATTCGGCCGCCTGGTTTGAGCTGGTCGACAAGAGGTTGCGGAATATACTTGGCGGCGGCTGTGACGATAATTGCATCAAATGGGGCATGCTCAGGCCATCCTTTATACCCGTCGCCAACCTTGACTTCCACATTATTGTAACCCATAGTTTTCAACCGCTTAGAAGCCTCTTTGCCAAGTTCTTCTATAATTTCTATCGTATATACCTGTTTTACCAGTTTGGAGAGGACGACAGCCTGATAGCCTGAACCGGTACCTACCTCTAACGCAACATCCTCCTTGCCCAATTTTAATAATTCCGTCATAAATGCTACGATATATGGCTGAGAGATTGTCTGGCCATAACCTATTGGCACAGGCTGGTCATAATAACTATACGAACGATTTTCTTCGGGAATAAACAGGTGGCGGGGCACTGTCCCCATAGCTTCTAACACCCCTTTATCTGTTACGCCCCGATAGGCAATCTGTTCTTCCACCATCCGCTTCCGCTGGTGTGTAAAGGTGTCCTCGTCAATCACTGCATTCAGACCGCCCATAGCTGTTACCGTATCTTTATCAAAGACTAACCGGATAACAAAAGAGACCACAATGATCAAACATGAGGCAATAAATATAAAAATACTTAATTTCATCGAACTGCTTCTCATGGCGTAACAATGATAGAAACATCTCCCCTCTCACGTACTTCACCAACGATATCGTACGTCAGAGCGCCTTTTTCTTTGAGTTTTGTACAGAGTATCTCCGCCTTCCCCTTGGGAACCGAGATAAGCAGACCACCAGAGGTCTGGGCATCAAACAAGACGTCCACCAATTCCTCTCTAACTCCGGGATTAATCCTAATTGCATTTTTCAAATATTTTTTACTGAGCTTTGATACCCCCGGCATCAATCCCATCCTGACATAGCGTTCACAGCCGTCGAATACCGGTATACGTCCGGCAAAAAAGGACAACGTCACCTTGCTGGCCTCCGCCAACTCGTACGCATGACCCATAAGACCGAAACCAGTTATATCTGTACAGGAATTGACGCCTACTTCCAACATTGCCTCAGAGGCCGTCTTGTTCAACAAAACCATACTCCTTGTTGCCAGACTGATATGCTCCTCAAAAACCTTGTTAGCCTTAATAGCCGAAATAATCAATCCGGTGCCAAGTGGCTTTGTTAATACAAGCGCATCACCTGGCTGGGCGCCTGCATTGGTCACAATCCTGTCGGGATGGATAATTCCTGTAACGGATAATCCATATTTGATCTCACTGTCCTGAAGGGTGTGACCACCAATGATAACAGCCCCTGCCTCATTGACCTTATCAGCGCTGCCCTTAAGAATTTCAACCACGATATCCCTATCCAGTAATTTTATCGGGTAGCAGAGGATATTCATTGCCGTGAGGGGTTTACCGCCCATGGCATAGACGTCACTCAGGGCATTGGCTGCGGCGATCTGTCCATAGTCATACGGGTTGTTCACAACCGGAGTAAAGAAATCCAGGGTTGACACCGTGGCTATGTCGTCGCTAATCTTATAAATACCCGCATCAGCAAAGGTCTTGGGGCCAACTAGTACGCGTTCATTTGGATATTCGGGCAAATGGTTGACTACATACGCCATGTCTTCAACGGGGACTTTGCCCGCTCACCCACCGCAAGCGGCGTAATCAATCAGTCGCTTTTTTCCAAACACCACAGGTATCACCCCCTTTTCTAAACAAGGTTGAATGAAGCGTAGCACACCCAACAAAACACAGTGATGATGGGTTCGCTTCCAGACTGTGCCAAATGAACGATTTTACCCTCGTCCGAGATGTTTCTTCCCCACTTTAAAGGTTAAAATGCCTCTAAACGCCAGAAAATGAGGACAAAATGGGCAATATTTAAAGGTTTTCCCCCACTTTTAGAACAAAAAAGTTCATTTGGCACAGTCTGTTCGCTTAACCCATCCAATTAAACTACATTACTGGGCAACATGATTTTCAAGACTTATTGAAAGCGGCTCTGCTTTAAGCGCACTTACTTTTAAAATAGAAAAACCAATTACATTTCCTTTATCATCGACTTTTTCCATTACTGCATCGTTTTCTGTTTCTTTGAAGTAGCCCATCTTTCGCTCGAACAGAACCTCGAGATAATCTCCTTCTTTGTCATACCATACTTTTATTTCTTTTCCCATAGTATCTCACCTCTTTTTATCGTATCTGTAAAATACGCTGTTATGATAAATAAGTCACCAACAAAAGTTTTTACAACAATGCATAAATATTTATTGGTTACAGGTGTAACATCATAGTATCGGTAAAACAATTCAACCTCTGGATCGGTTTTTGACCTTATAATTTTATCAGGAGCCAATAAAGTTTCTTGTATTTTCTCAGTATTTTCAGACATTTCCGGGTGATCAATTTTGATATGTTTCAGTCGCTCCTCTGTAAATCGAATTTGGCGGCCATGAATATCTTTATACCATTTCATTCCTTTACACCAATTACTTCATTAGTGATATGTTCTATCACTAACAACAATATACTTGTGGTTGTACAGTTTGTCCAACGCTACTGGAACCACGAGGTGGACGTTTCTTTTGGATTATACTTGGCGTGACACTCGTCACAGCTATTCACCACCTTGAAAAATGCAGCGGTTACCCTATCTTTATTATTTTCCTGTGCTGCGCTGATTAACTCCAGTGCGCTCATGTGAAATTTGACGTCAAGATTCATAAATTCTACAGGCATGTCTTCTTTATTTGAACCTGTGAATGCTACAGGGCTGGAGTTTTTAAGTTTCTTTGTATCATGTTTAATGGAATCCCAGTCCAGTTTATTAATCGAATCTGATAGATGCTTTAACAGTACCTTGATATCCTTCATATGCACTATAAAGCCCTGCTCGTTCTTGATAAATTCAAGTCCTTCGGTTGGATGGGTTTGTTTAACTTCTGGAGAGGCAAGGTTTTTTTCTATGCTTTCAATTTCACCTTTTCCACATCCGGTTATACAAGACAATAATAATATAGTAATGATTGATTTTTTAACCATAACACATTAATAAATTTCTGAGAAAAACGATATAAAAATACTTTATTTATGCTAAATTGTTTTTCTCAAAAAATCAATTGAAATGAGTGTCTTTGTTAAATCACCTTCAATGCCTTTCCAATCTTTTCAAAACGCTCTATCGCCCAGGCAAGGTCTTTCTTGCTGTGTATAGCCGATAACATCACACGGATACGCGCCTTGCCTATTGGTACAGTGGGATATCCAATAGCCTGCGCGAAGATGCCATCTTCAAATAGCATCCTGCTGAAATCTCTGGCAACCTTTGTGTCACCAAGTATAATTGGTGTTATGGGCGTTTTTGTATTGCCAATGTTGAATCCAGCGTGTTTTATTTTCTCCTGAAAAAATGCGGTATTTTCCCAGAGTTGCTTGACGAGAATATCTGAAGCTATTAAAGCATCCACCGCCGCGCTGCATGCGGCAACATCTGCCGCTGTTACAGCGCTCGAAAAGAGGAAAGGACGTCCCTTTTGTGCCAGATAGTCAGTTAGTTGCTTACTGCCGGCAATGTAACCTCCTACTACGCCGAATGCCTTTGACATCGTACCCACCTCGATATCAACCTTGCCGTGCAGATTAAAGTGGTCTACGATACCCCTGCCGCCCCGCCCCAACACACCCTCTCCATGCGCATCATCAACCATGGTAATTGCCCCGTATTTATCGGCAATCTCTACGATCTCCGGCAACGGCGCAATATCTCCCTCCATACTAAAAACACCATCGGTGATAATAAGCCAACGCTTGGCATTCTTTTCTTCGGAAATCTTCGCTTCAAGGTCTTTAGGATTGCAGTGCTCATACCTCACGATCTTGGCCTTAGAAAGGCGAGCGCCATCAATAATGCTTGCATGGTTGAGTTCGTCAGAGAAGACAACATCCCCTTCACCAACGATTGCAGGAATAACCGCAAGGTTCGCACAGAATCCCGACTGAAATGTTAGCGTGCTTTCAGCCCCTTTGAAGAGTGCAAGTTTTCGTTCGAGTTCCTTGTGGAGTGTTGTTGTCCCGGCAATAGTCCTCACCGCCGCAGGACCTACGCCATACGTTTCAATAGCCTTTTGTGCAGAAGACTTTAATTGCGGGTCGTTGGCAAATCCGAGATAGTTATTCGAACAGAGATTTAACACCTTCTTTCCATCCACCGTAATCCACGCGCCCTGCGGCCCTTCAATTGTACGGATATTGATCAATAGCCCGGCATCTTTCAGTTTCCCTAATTCTTCTGTAATAAAATCTAATTTGTTCATATAAATCAACGAACTATAATTATCCAGCCTCCGAAGTTGCGTAAGTTATCCTAAAAATAGCTATTGCAAATTTATTTTGTTTTTGCTAATATTTTTACAGCAAGTAAATCCTCGTGTGTGGGCTTCCGGATGGTTGCTCGTAAATAGCACACGAGGTTTTGCATTTTTAGGGGAATAGTGGATTTTCTTCTACCATCCTATTTTTAATTATGTTGTAAAAAGTATCATCTGCATATTCATATTTTCTAAAAATTGCCCAACTAACAAAATCAACTGCCTGTAATGTCTTTTCTTCAGATGGTGTTTTAATTTGAACCTTGATATCAATGCTGTGGCGATTTTTTGCCTGATTATTAAGGTAACTTTTAAAATTCTCATTTAAAAATTTATTAGTTTCCCGTCTTGAAGCAATGAGTTCAATATTTTTCATTCTTATAGGGATTATTCTTTTTGTGTAAACTCTATCTAAAAGAATGTTGGTTACATAATTGTAAAGGACTTGCTTCTCATCCTGCAGTCTTGTGTAAACTTTATTCTTATTAAGATAGATTGTCATTATAAAGCAATCCTTTTCGCTTAATCTTTTCAACAATCTTTGACGGGTAATCGGTTTTTCTTTAACAGCATGCAATACCCCGAATCTTCTCTTATGTTTTAACTTTAACTCTGAGTGTGTTTTCTTTACTATCTTTTCAATTGGTGCCTTACTCTCGGTAAATAAGCAAGTCACTATAAAAACCTTTGAGGTTTTCTTCTTTCTAAAATCAAATCCTAAATCGCCTGATTCATCTAAGAAAATATAAGCCACAGTATTTTAAAATCCTTCTATACACCCTTAAGATAATCTCCGGAAGGGGAGATAATTTTACCTTTTATTCTTTGCCTTTCCTTATTTGTGCGGATATTGATAAAGAGGCCTGCCTCTTTCAGTTTCTCCAGTTCTTCAGTGATAAAATCTAATTTGTTCATATAAATCAATTAATAAAAATATTTTCATGGGATTGTTTTTACACGCTAATATTTTTATCAATGTATACAATCATTTTTTTAGCAATAGCTAATACAACAGGAACAACTACAGAATTGCCAAACTGTCTGTAAAGCTGAGTATCTGAAACTCCTATGCCTCTGATTTTAAAATTATCCGGATACCCCATCAAAGCTCTGCATTCTTCCGGAGTCAGTCTGCGTGGATTCTTTCCGTTGCCCTGAGGAATGAGAATTTCTGAGCCGTCTTTGTGATACCTTGCACTTAAAGTTCTCGTTACACTGTCAAGGTTTACAAGCCCAAAACCAAATCCGTTTCCTTTTTCTTTATGCTTCTTTGCGTAGTTCTGCAAATAATTCCAAAGGTGTTCGGTAAGCGTATATTTTGGGTCAGAATTTTTAACGAGTATATCACGAACCCGTGTTTCTTTTTTTAGTGTTTCAGGGAATTTGAATAAAATCATTTTAATATTCCATGT
>Ga0209323_10003212_pt1 | contig 10912 bp, 10 predicted proteins | sample Rifsed19ft2_FD_184014 | JGI IMG/M metagenome (GOLD analysis project Ga0209323, IMG submission 184014) | Soil microbial communities from Rifle, Colorado, USA - sediment 19ft 2 (version 2) | ecosystem: Environmental > Terrestrial > Deep subsurface > Rock core/Sediment | place: Rifle, Colorado...
AAGAAAATATCTGGAGGAAAAGAATGGATAAGGGATTTATCTATACACTTGAAGACGAGAAAATAATCGAATATATGAAATTATCCACAGAGGACAAATTACAATGGCTGGAAGAGATCAACGAGTTCAACAACATGGTTTTCAGTGACAGGGAAAAGGAAGTAAGAGAAAAATTGAGGGCATGCGAAATATAATAGAATACAAGTTTTGAGTTTGACTTATTTGAATTTGTTTCAGATTTTGTGCTTCGGATTTTGTCTCTTCCGACTCGTTCAGGTTAGGATAAAATGAAAAGAATCTTTATTACACTCGTATTTCTCTTGCCAATCCTCACATTATTTGCGGGTGAGGTAGACGCACAACATGAAGAAAAATTCTTTGACGTTGTGGGTGAAATTGCCTATGGAGAGGAATGTCTGAAGACGTGGCAAATCGGCGAGGCTTCTGCAATTGCCAATAAACTGCTTTCAACTGCGGCAGAAAATCCTTATGTATGCTTTTTTGCTGGTGAGGTGCGATTTTACGAGGGGAACTACCAGGAGTCATTATCTCTTTTAAAAGAGGCGCAAAAAGACCCTGATATCGCACGGAATGCCCTGGAATTTTATGATTTCGTGGACAAGATTTATCAAACGGCAAGCAAGTTCAAAGAGGTTAAAACCGAACACTTTCTGTTTCGCTATGCAGAAGATAAGGATGCCATACTGGTCGATTATGCCGTAAATACCCTTGAAAAGGCGTATCATGCGATTGGGAAAGACCTTGATTATTTCCCGAAAGAACCTATCCTGGTTGAGGTTTTTCCTGACGCAGAAAGCTTTTGTACGATCTCGACGCTTACCAAAGAAGAAATAGAAACCTCCGGTACCGTAGCAATTTGTTTATTTAATCGCGTAATTATCACAAGTCCTCGCCTCCAGCCGAGAGGGTATCAATGGCTCGATACCCTTACCCACGAGTATGTACACTATGTAATAATGAAAAAGACAGACAACCGCGTGCCCATCTGGCTCCATGAAGGGATTGCAAAGTATGAAGAAAACCGCTGGCAGGAAAATATAACTCCCAAACTGCCTGTTTCTTTAGAAAGCCTGATGGCTGAGGCTGTTGAAAAGGACTATTTTATCACGTTTGAACAAATGCACCCATCGCTGGCAAAGTTAAAAAAGAGAGAAGATACAGCGCTTGCCTTTGCCGAAGTTTTTACCGTAATCGATTATCTCTTAAACCGTGGCGGTTATTCTTTGCTCGTATCTATTTTGGATGGCATCAAGAGCGGAAAATCAACGGAAGATGCGGTATCATCAACAATAGGGGCTTCTTTTGCTGAATTTGAAAAAAGTTGGCTGCAGGAACTGAAACAGAAAAATTTTCAGAGGATTCACGGCATCCAGATACTTCCCACGAAGCTTAAAGAATCCTCTAAAATAGTAGATGATGTAGAAAGTGTTGCTGAAATAGAGGTAAAGGATGCCAGAAAATATGCCATCCTGGGCGACCTCTTGCGTCACGAAGGATTGCATGGCGCAGCAGTCGTTGAATATGAAAAGGCATTTAAAAAGGCAGGCAACATTTCGCCTCAAATTCAGAACAAGTTAGCAACAGCTTACATCATGGACACACAATATACCAAGGCTGAAGAAATCCTGAAGGTTGCCTTAAAATATTATCCTGAATACACCACCACCTATATTTCACTTGGTGAACTCTATCAACGGAAAGGCGAGTATGACGCCGCCATAGAGATTCTGTCACAAGCCAACCACATCAATCCCTTCAATCCCATCATCCACAGGAATCTTGCGTTGTTGTACGATAGGCTGAACAGAAAAGAGGATGCTGCTGCGGAACTAAAAAGACTGATGCTATTAGGAAAATAAAATACGGGTATGCAATGCGTTTGTTGTGATTTGTACTACTATCCATCAACTTCTTGTTTTTTATGCTCGTTTTTCAAAATGCATAATCGTAAGACATTGATTAGACGAGGCTTACGTAAGGTTTTGAGCATTGGGTTTTTTGTCATTTGAATTTGTTTCGAATTTCGATTTTGGTTGCGGCCAAAGGCCGCGCTAGGTAAATCCGCGTTCATTCGCGGCTAAACAGCTACTACGCAGTCTTTCTGTATTTTTGCGCCAATAATGGCACTTCACCACGCACAACTGCAGGGGTGACCAGGAAGGAGGAATCTCCTTTGTTGGAAGGCAAATGATACATGGCATCAAGCATAAAATTCTCAAATATTGACCTTAATGCCCTTGCGCCAGTCTTCTTTTCAAACGCCTTTTTGCTGATTTCTCCTAATGCTTCATGAGAAAATTCTAACTTGGCTTCTTCCATTTCAAAGAATTTCTGATATTGCTTGACCAATGCATTCTTGGGTTCCGTCATGACCCGGGTCAGGTCGTCTTGTGTTAGCGGCATTAAAGGCGCAGTGATGGGCAGTCGCCCTACAAACTCTACAATCATTCCATAATCAATAATGTCCTCGACTTCCACTTTACTCAGAATGTCAGCAAAGGATTCTTCTCCTTTATCAACTTTTTTTGCATCAAACCCTATATTCATTTTCCCGATTCTCCTTCTGATAATATCCTCTATTCCTGTAAAGGTGCCGCCACAAATAAAGAGGATATCCTTCGTGTCCATTTGAATATATTGTTGTTCTGGATGTTTTCTTCCACCCTGAGGAGGTACATTTGCCACGGTACCTTCTAACATTTTCAGCAATGCCTGCTGTACCCCTTCACCAGAGACATCCCTTGTGATGGATGGATTCTGACTCTTTCTGGCAATTTTATCAATCTCGTCAATGTAGATAATTCCCTGTTGGGCACGCTGAGGATTGAAATCCGCATTTCTTAACAAGGCCAATAATACGTTTTCCACGTCTTCACCCACATACCCGGCCTCCGTGAGTGTTGTTGCGTCTGCGATTGCAAAGGGGACGTCGAGTATTCTCGCTAGGGTACGCGCCAGGAGGGTTTTCCCGGAACCGGTAGGTCCTATAAGCAATATATTACTTTTTTCTATCTCAACGCCATCCTTGCTGGAACTCGTAATCAAACGCTTATAGTGATTGTACACTGCAACGGCAAGTGTCTTTTTCGCCGCATCCTGGCCTATGATATATTCATCTAATCGTTCCTTGATCTGTGAAGGAATCGGTATTTTCTCCAGGGGTTTGCTCGGGACTTGTTTTTGATCTTTTTTGAGAAGTGCGTGGCAAGCCTCTACACATTCGTTACAAATGAAAATGTTCGTATCGCCTTGAATTAAACGGTTTACTGCTTCATAACTCCTTCCACAAAAGGAGCAGCTCATTTTATCTCCACTGGCTTTTTTAGCCATAGGTTCTTACCTCACAAAATGACAAAGTGTTATATTTGTAAAAATGTAAAATAATGTTAACAAACGATCTGGCAAGATGCAAACTTTTTTTAATTGCCATGCTCATAATCCCAAGATACTTTACCAAACAAAAAACATTCACTTTATAGATAATAATTAATATTTTATTGAATTTTGTCCTTATTATTGGTATTATCTTCACTCGTTCTATACACATATTAAATTTATTATGAGGAGTATCATGGCAAGCGGTTTTAGCGGGAAAAAAAAGCATAGGCTAAACAGGAAGAAATATATTTTAAAAAGACGCAGAAGAAAACACGAAGGCGGTTAATATCGAATCTTTGCATGTAAATAATCCAGAATACTTATTTGTTAAAAAAATTTGAGATTCAAGGTTAAGTTATTTTAATCATTCTCATGATAACAATACCTAAAAACGGTAAATGTGCAATCCGTACCAACCCATAAATAAACGTGGGCTGGTGGTATTCAAGCCAGATAAGACATTCCTTTTATTTTGTCAGTTAATAATTATCGTCGTTGTTTCCGTACTCATATACGTATATACCCTGGGAAACGACTTTGCCTACGATGATAAGTTTACCATTACGAATAATTATCTGATAAGGTCGTGGCACAAGATACCCACGATCTTTACCAGTGATTATTTCACGTCCTCTGGCGAACTCAGTTATCGTCCTGTCGTTACGTTATCTTATTTTGCCGATTACTTCTTCTGGCGTCTAAATCCTCTCGGATACCATCTCACGAACCTATTTCTCCATAGCCTCAATTCGGTACTTTTATTTTTCCTGTTTACCCGTTTATTTAATGTAATCAAAGATGGACCAGACAAAGAATCAAAGGCTTTCTTCCCCCAGAATCCAGAAGCATGTACTTCGAGGATACCGGCGACAAAAAAATCAGTACCCTTTATAGCCAGCCTTATCTTTTGTACCTACCCCATACTTACAGAGGCTGTCAACGCCGTAAGCTATCGCGAAGATATTATGGCTGCTACCTTTTACTTTGCCGCCTTTCTCTTCTATCTCAAGATCCATAAGCGTCAATCTGTTTTGTGGTATGGAATCTCTCTTGTCTGCTACTTTTTGGGACTTTTTTCCAAGGAAATGGCTGTTACCTTTCCAATACTCATTGGCTTGCATGATGTCCTTAGTCATGGCAAGACCTTATTTACCTTTAAACGCATCCGTTACTACATCGGCTATATCTTGATAACCGTCTTTTACATTACGCTGCGCTTTGTATTCTTACACAACCCTACAGAATCTTACATACCGTATCCCCAGAATAGCCTCTGGATAAACTTTCTGACTATGTCAAAAGTCATAGCCTCTTATATAAAGCTTTTATTTTTCCCTGTGCACCTAAATGCCGACTATGTCGTTCCGAATGCTACTTCTTCTGTAGAATTATCCTTTATCCTGTCCTTCCTTCTCATCATTTCTGTAATGGTAATTACTTACAGACTATTTTTTTATTCAAAGGCCATGTTTTTCTCTGTTCTATGGTTTTTTGTTACCCTGCTTCCTGTGTTAAATATCATTCCTATAGAAAATATAATGGCTGAACGGTATCTTTATATACCCCTTGTTGGGTTCTGCATCCTCGGAGGTCAATTACTCAGTCGTATACCCAGTTCCGGTTTAAAATCTAACATCCTGGCTTCCTGGAGTTTCCCATTTATTATCAGCATTGTTTTGACAGGATTTTGCTGGCAAACGTGCAACAGAGCTAAAATCTGGTTCGATGACCTTTCGTTATGGTCTGCGACTGTTATAGACTCGCCCCAAAGTTCGCGTGCCCACAACAATCTGGGTGTTTTGTATAAAAAAATGGGGTTCATAGATGCCGCAATGAAGGAATACAATACCGCTATTCAAATCAGGCCAGACTATTCGGAGGCGCATGGCAATATTGCCAATGTGTATTTGAATAAAGGCCTAAGTATTATAGATAAACGGGTCTTATCGAAGACGCATGATAATCTTGCTAAGGCATATGCCGACGAAGGGCATCTTAAAAATGCAATTGCAGAATACAAAAAATCTATCGAGATCAGCCCATTCAATGAAACTGCCCATTTTAACCTTGGTGTGACATACGGGAAGATTGGATTAACGAATGAAGCCGAGATTGAATACAAGAATGTAATCCAAATGAACAATAACAATCCTCATGCCCACAATAACCTGGGGAATATTTACGAAGACAGGGATTTGCTGGACAATGCCATGGCAGAATACAAACTTTCAGCTTCAATCGACCCGGAAAGTGCAATTACTCACAACAATATGGGAAATGTATATGTTAAAAAAGGGTCACTTGATGAGGCCATTATGGAATACAAACTTGCAACAAAATATGACCCAAAGGGCATTATTTATCACGAAAATTTAGGCAATACCTACACTAAAAAAGGGCTTGTTGAAGAAGCAATTGCTGAATTTGAATTGATCATCAATATGCATCCAAAAAATGCCAATTCCTATGTAAGCCTTATTACATTATATTGGAATTACAAAAGGGACAGCCAAAAGGCAATTCATTATTTGAAGGAATTGTCTGCCCTGGAACCGGATCAAAGTGAAGCTATCAATAAAATGATTGAGAAACTTGGAGTAAAAGAATAGAGGCTTCATCGCTTGTATGAGGCTTCTCATATACAAAATTAGTTGTTTTTTTAATCGTAATCATATATTATCCATCATTATTAAACCATGAATTTACCCAAAGGAATATGGATGGGAAAACTTTGCGCTTAATATTTATGGGAGGTGGGATATGATGTCGGATTTGTTTAAAAAGGCGATAAATTTCGGATTTGGGGCACTGTTAATAACGAAAGAGAACGTCGAAGAAATTATTGATGATTTGGTAAAAAAGGGTGAAATCAAGACAGACGAGGCAAAGGCGCAGGTAAAGGAAATATTCAATAAAGTCTTATCTAGCAAAAAAGAAATTGAATCCAAAATCGAAGAGATTGTGGAGAAGGCGCTTCATAAGCTGGATATTCCAACACGACGTGAACTCCAGGAAATGCAGAAAAAACTTGATGAGATTATAAAAAGACTGGAATCCAGAGAAGAGTAGTATCTGGGTTCACCACATCTTCCCCTCTAATTTTTGGGGAAGACAAAGTTGAAATCAAACGCAAAGTCAGAGAATTAGAGTGATAAACAGGATAAATTTATTGTATAGGAATTTTCATTTTATTCATGCGGGTTTTGGGGAGACACTGATAAACTTCGGTTGTCCATGTTTGACTTAAATCCACATATCCCCGTTTACACGAGGACAAGTTTTATAATGGCACAAATTATTCCCCTCTTGGGAGGAGACTCCGCAATTCCCCTCCCAAGAGGGGACTTTCTAACTCGAAAGTGTTTATCCTGTTATCTTGTCTAAATTTCCTTGTGAGGTAAACTCTTAAAGGGTAATACATGCAACTCAGGAAAATAGGCCAGAAAATCCGGGACATACGCCGTCTCAACCAAATCTTAAGGATATTAACCAAACACGGTTTTGGTTTTGCCATTCAGCAGCTTCATTTAAAAGAGCACGCCATTGGCAGGGGTATTATCAAGACCCGGGTGTTACGGCGGTTTACGGAACCCCCGGAGTCCAGGGCTGTCCGACTCAGGAAGGTATTGGAAGAACTCGGCCCCACATTTATAAAATTGGGACAAATCCTGAGCGTTCGACCCGACCTTGTTCCTCTGGACCTTTGCTATGAACTCAGTAAACTCCAGGACAGAGTTCCCCCCTTTGGTTACGAAGACGTCAAAAAGCAGATAAAAGAATCGTTTGGAAGTTATCCTGAAAAAATATTTGCCTCATTCGATCCCGTCCCATTTGCTGCCGCATCCTTGGGACAGGCGCATCGTGCGCAACTCAAGACAGGTGAAAATGTAGTCGTAAAGGTGCAGCGTCCTGATATACGGAAAATGATCGAGACGGACATAGATATTCTTTATACTTTAGCCCAGTTGGCCAACCGATATATGCAGGATATCAACTTTTTTGACCCTATTACCATTGTTGATGAATTTTCAAAGACAATCACAAAGGAGATAGATTTTACCTATGAGGCGCACAATATCGATAAATTTCGCAAAAACTTTACCGATAGTTCAGCCGTTCATATCCCCAGGATTTATTGGGAATATACGAAATCCAAGGTAATTACCACAGAAGAAATAACTGGCATTCGAATGAGCGATTACTTGACCCAGCCTCATTCAGACGAAGAAAAGAAAGCCGTTGCCGCAAATGGAGCCAATGCCATCCTCCAGCAAATATTCATTGACGGGTTCTTTCATGCAGACCCTCATCCGGGAAATCTCTTCATCCTGCCTGATAACGCTGCCGCATTTGTGGATTTTGGGATTGTTGGCAGGCTTGACGAAGACACACGTGACGTAGTGGTAAGCCTTCTGATTGCTGTATCCACGAAAAACATGAATGGTGTCTTGAAGGCGTTGGGAATGATAGGGGTCTTTGTTGAGGAAGAGTCTGTAAGGGATTTCAAACACGATATCAGCGATTTCGTAGAACGGTTTTACGATATCCCCTTAAAACAAATAGAAATTTCAACCATACTGCCACAAGCCGTCGAATTAATGACACGACATAAGTTAAAGATACCGCCACAATTTCACGTCATGATCAAGGCCATTGTCACCATGGATGGCGTTGCCAGACAGTTGGACCCGGATTTTAATACTATCGCCCATACGAGGCCATTTGTGGAAAGACTTGTCCGCGAAAGGCACGACCCGAAGCGGATATTCAAAGACATGGCGATTTATTCCTCAGAATTATTGGAGATTCTCAAGGTAATTCCAAAAGACACTTATGAAATTATAAAAAAGATAAAGACGGGCACGTTAAAGATCGAATTTGAGCATCAGGGTCTTTCGAAATTCATAGCTGAGATGGATAAATCCAGTAATCGTATTTCATTCAGTCTGGTTATCTCTGCCTTGATTATCGGTTCTTCACTCATCATCATGGCAAATAAAGGCCCCTTGGTTTATGGTTTTCCCGTACTGGGTATTCTGGGGTTTGTCTTTGCAGGTCTTCTTGGATTAGGACTCGCAATAGGCATTTTGAAATCCGGGCGTTTGTAAAATAAAAGGAATTAAACCTCGTAAGCCTTTTATCTGTTAAAAATAATTTAGACAGGATTAACAGGATAATCAGGATGAATTAAGGTAGCTTGTATCTTGTTAATCCTGTATATCCTGTCTAATGTAGCTGAACTATCCAAAATGATATTGATGTTTCTTTATCACATAACTACTGTATATTTATTTCGGATAAAAGGATAGATTTTGTTAAAATACATTTAAAGGAAGTCACATGGAACTGATCAGGGACTATATCGTGGATGAAACAGGAAAGGTAAAAAAGGTTGTTTTGGATTACGAGACGTTCAAAAAACTTGAAGGACTTATGCTGGATTTAGGATTGGCAAAGGCTATGGAAGAAGTAAAAGATGACGACGAACTCTCCCTTGAAGAAGCAAAAGTACTTTTAGGCAGTAATTAATGCAAGTAAAGTACAAACGTGCTTTCATAAAAGATATAAAGCAACTACCTCCGGAGATAAGAGAAGGTGTTGAACGTCTTTCACTATATGAAATCCCCAAACTCAAAGACATTACCGAAATAAAAAACCTGAAAAAGATAAAGGGACACCCCAGTTTTTACAGAATAAGAATCGGCGATTACAGGCTAGGCATTGAGTACAGGGAAACTACTGTAGTATTTATGAGAGTCCTCCACAGGAAAGAGATATACAGGTACTTCCCATAATAGTTACACGAAGAACCAAAATCATGTTTTAAAAAATCGGTACAATATAGAATTTGGTGGAGGAAAGAAAATTCATGCCCACGCTGCAATTTAAAGGTAATATGCTTGTCCGGTTGACTCCGGTAGCTGATAAAGTTATACTTTCTGGATAAGTAAGCTGGAGTATCCAAAAACTTTGAGACCGTAGACAGACTCCCATGGCAGCATTTCAAGCTTTGCTTGGAATTGCGGTGACCAAAAAACCCGTCAGTCTCGAGAAAATACGCAAACCGGAGTCAACCGGATAAGCAATAAAGGTAAAAATATCATCTGGAATCACCACCTGTCCGTTCCTTATCACACGCTGGAAGAAATACCAAAACTGCATTTCCAGCCCGATAAGGCAAACGGCAATCTCATCATTGAAGGCGATAACCTGCTTGCTTTGAAAGCCCTTCTGCCGACGTATGCAGGGAAAGTTGACTGTATTTATATTGACCCAACTTATAATACCGGCGAAGAAAAGTGGACAACATATAACGATAATGTAAGTAGCCCTTTGCTGAAAAATTGGCTTGGCAAAGTTGCCGGTAAAGATGATCTCACGAGACATGATAAATGGCTTTCATATAAAATACACATGGAGGTAATTAAAAATGTCACATGCTCTAAAAATGAGAAAACAGTTTATCCTCGACCCTGAAAAAATAAGGGCAGTGAGAAAGATTATGAAGGCAAAGACAGATACAGAAGCTATTGAAAAGGCTATGGACACCGTCATAGCGGACAGCAAAATAAGGAATGTCCTCATGGCAATCAAAGGCAAGGGGTCCATCAAAGATATCTATGGCAGACGCAAGGATTAAGGCAATTCTGGACACATCCATTTATAAAGGTTGGAGATTTTGTAAAGGGGGAATAACGTGAAACAAATTTTATCAAAAGTAAAAAACCTTGAAAATTTATAGAAAAGCATGGAGACGACACATTTATTTCTCAAGGCATATCAAAAATACTGAACTATAAAATTGCAAAATATGAAGAGAAGATACAACAATTGTGCAAGGAATTAAAGTCATTTGAACGTGCTTATGGGATGAAATCATCGGTTTTCTTTAAGAAATTCAGTGAAGGCAAAATGGGAGATGATATGGATTTTATCGAATGGTCATCTATTTATCAGATGTATCGCCGTTTACTGGAAAAAAAGGATGTGCTCAAAGGAAAAAAATAGATGGTTGAAGCCTATTTTGAGAATATAATCATTTTAATTTGGACAAAAGTAACTGCCAGATGCGAACAAAATGGATGAACTTATCGAGTCGTTTATAAACTACCTGATTGTTGAATGCGGTTCGGCACGAAATACCATTCTGAGTTACAGCCACGATCTGCAACTATTTACAAACTTCCTCCTTTCTAAAAAAATATCAGACTTCAACAACGTCCGTCCCGACACGATTACCAGCTTCATTATTTCTGAAAAAAAACGGGGTCTGTCCGCATCGTCCATTAGCCGTGCCCTGGTGTCTATTCGTATGTTGTACAAGTTTCAGATCTCGGAGGGTAAACTGCAAACAAACCCGTTTGCGGTGATAGATTCACCAAAGCTCTGGAAGAGGCTGCCAATTGTTCTTTCTGTTGATAAGGTTGACAGCTTGCTTTCAGTTCCTGATGTAAATACGAAGCTGGGAGTCAGAAACAAGGCCATCCTTGAGCTTTTGTATGCGACGGGCGCA
>Ga0209323_10003213_pt1 | contig 10912 bp, 13 predicted proteins | sample Rifsed19ft2_FD_184014 | JGI IMG/M metagenome (GOLD analysis project Ga0209323, IMG submission 184014) | Soil microbial communities from Rifle, Colorado, USA - sediment 19ft 2 (version 2) | ecosystem: Environmental > Terrestrial > Deep subsurface > Rock core/Sediment | place: Rifle, Colorado...
AATAGCAGCTTTCACCATTGCTTATGCAGCAGGTGCAACCTTGGAAGAGGCTGCTGTTATTGCAAACCATGCTGCAGGCATTGTTGTGGGTAAGATCGGCACTGCAGTGGCAACTCCTGATGAAATACTGAAGTCATTAAGCACAAACCGTGATAAATTCGCTATCCGTTATGACTCATAGAGCAATAGCATTATTCTCAGGAGGCCTTGACAGCACCCTGGCAATCCTTACAATCCTTAAACAGGGCATTGAAATTCAGGCATTAAAATTCCTCACCCCTTTCGACCATGAACCCCCTAAGGGATTTTTCTGTCCTGAAAATCTCTTTTCTGTTGGACAGAAGTTTGGATTCGAGGTCAGACTCATCGACCTTTCGGATAAATTTATAGAGATTGTTAAGAAACCCAAGTTCGGATATGGGAAAAACATGAACCCATGCATCGACTGCAGAATCATGATGTTGAAAGAGGCAAGGGTTTACATGGATAAAATAGGGGCAGATTTTATTATTGCAGGAGAGGTGCTTGGCCAAAGACCTATGAGTCAGAGAAAAGATACTCTTTATTGCATTGACAAACAGGCAGGAGTTAAAGACTATGTACTAAGACCTCTCAGTGCAAAACACCTGAAGGTCACTATCCCCGAGACTAAAGGAATTGTCAACAGGGATATGCTCTTTGACTTTAGAGGTCGTTCAAGAAAGCCTCAAATAGCACTTGCTAAAGAATTTGGTCTAACAGAATACCCTGCACCTGCCGGGGGATGTTTTCTAACAGAACCTAATTATTCACATAGGCTCAAAGACTTGCTTACTTATAAACCTCACCCAAGTCTCGATGACTTGAAACTCTTGAAGATAGGCAGGCATTTCAGGTTTTCCCCTTCATGCAAGATTATTATAGGAAGAAATAACGATGAGAATGAGAAAATATGGTCGTTATCAGAAAAAGGCTATTTTTTGAAGGTTGAAGGCTGTGGAAGTCCTACAGTATTGGTCGCAGGAGAGACTACCGATGAAGCATTAAGGGTTGCAGCTTCTCTCTGTGCAAGATACTCTGATGCAAAGAATCTTTCTGAGGTGGAAATCGTAGCCATCAAAGGAAATGACACATTCACATTCAGGGCCTCACCGGCAACCAATGAAATAATAGAAGCCATGAGGATTGAATTAAAATCGTCAAAAACAAAAATTACAATAACCAAATAAACCGCTCCACTCGGATAATGCCCTTGAATATTGTTCTTTTCCTCCCTTATCAAAATCTAATCTTAAAGGAACTGTCTTTTGCTGGACTTAGCGTTCACTATTGCTTATCAACCTCCAGCCGTGATATCCTTTTGTAAGGAGAAAATAAGATGCTGGCATCAAAAAAATCTCATAATGCAACCATCCAGACGTCATCAAAAAAACGTGAGGCACTGAAGAAACTTTCAAAACTTGGTATAAAGCTTTCGGATGGTTCTGATTATACCTTAAGGGACTATGCCTCACCCAAAACAACCCTTGCTGATGTAAGAAAACGTCTTTCTTCCATAAAGACTCCCCTTTCAGAGGAGATAATAGAAGAAAAAAATAGATATGGTATATGAGGTAAATTAACAGCATGGAATACACTGTAGTCATAAATAAAACCGAATATGGATTTGATGCACATTGTCCAGCTCTTCCTGGATGCCATAGTCAAGGCGATACCATCGAAGAAACAATAGAAAATATTAAAGACGCTATCAAAACGTACCTCCAGATGATAAAAGAGGAAACAAAAGATTCCACTGTATATCAGGTAGAGGTTCCCGTTTAACATGCTTTTTACTGATGTCTCTGCCGAGCGTGCGGTCAGGGCATTCAGTAAAGTTGGATTCAAGATTATAACCAGAAGTAAGCACATCGGTATGTCTGACGGAACTCACCGTATTACTATTCCCGATCATAAGAGATTGAACCCCTATACCCTTAAAGCAATCATCAAAGATGCAGGGCTTTCTGATGAGGAATTTAAAGAGCTGCTTTAGAAAAGAATAAACCACTTCAAAATCTCAACACCTTCTGAGGTTCCATAATCGAACCATTTAGCATCAAAGGTTTTAAATAGTCGCTGTCTTTATTGTGCTTGGTCAAGGGACTTCGAAAAAGCCGGGCAGCCCTTCGGCCTGCCCTTGAAGTTATTTTTTATTCCCCTGAATTACGGCTGGATCGTGAAGACCTGGTCACTTACGTCGCTTCCCACTATTGTCCCAATTGAGTTTTTCAAAACAACCTTCGCCCAAATAGCATTCGCTAATTCGTCACGCGTAATCCGCAATGAGTTTTTACTTATACTCATAAAAAATCACGTATCAAAATCAAAGCCTCACTGTTATGCCTTTGGCCCTAAGGTATTCTTTCGCTTCTCTAATTGTGTATTCCTTGTAATGAAATATAGATGCTGCAAGGACTGCATCTGCCTTTCCATATTCGAGGGCTTCATATAAGTGTTCGAGATTCTCTGCGCCACCTGAAGCAATAACTCAAAGATAAATAAGCTACTGTTCGACCAGTGAGACTTGAAAAAATGGCTCAAGGGCAGAAAGGTTAATGATTGGGCTTGACATCCGGGTTCGTTATGCCATTTCAGATGATGGAGACTTCAAGGGGGATGGAGCGGATATCCTCGGGTTTATCTTTTTTCAGATAGTTTATCTTTTCAAATCCAATTATCTCTCCGTTTTCATCTTTCTTGATGATCACGCCATTACCTATTTCTTCGTTGATGCAGGGTTTAGGCTTCTCGAACCATACATCAAGAGTATTTCCGACTTTATCGAATGTTATCGTTATTTTTTCCATACTGTCTCTCCTTCCTTGATCTTATCAGTTATATATGCCGTGATTATAAAACCGTCGCTGTTTAAATGTCTCGCCACTACACAGATAAAGTACTTTTCAAATGGTGCATAATATAAGTATACATTAGAATCTTCGGAACTTCTCCTGATTTCCATTGGGTCAACAAGACAAAGTTTTACTTCTTCCTCTTTTCCCTCAATCTCAGGATGCTTCACCTTTGCAATAAGTTCCCAATGGCTCCGGGTCGTCCTTATGATTTTCCCTGTCTGTGCCTTGACTTCAAGATAAACTTCCATAAACCTCCCGCCGGTTGCCATACTCGTCATATTTGCCTTCCCAAATTAGCTCAGTTTTTCGCGTGCTTAAAGGGTGAGGATTATCAGGGCCATGCTTGAAGTTATTTTTTGCCATTCTTCATGCCCTACGTTTTTACTTACTAAGGAGTTCATAAGTAAAACCTCATTAAAGGCATGTTTCTGTCATGCCGGCTTGTCCGGCATCTTTTTTCAAGAAGGATTCCCGACAAGCGGGAATGACATACAAGTGGCTTTACTTATGACCATATTAGTAAGCCTTTAAATTAAATGAATTATACCAGAGAACAGTGTTTTCCCCAAAGCTTTTGGGATCTGCCTTTTATTTTATGCAATGTTTGATTAAAGTCTAACAGGAATTCCTTTGGCCCTAAGGTATTCTTTTGCTTCTCTAATTGTGCATTCCTTGTAATGGAATATAGATGCTGCAAGGACTGCATCTGCCTTTCCATATTCGAGTGCTTCATATAAGTGCTCAAGGTTTCCTGCACCACCTGAGGCAATGACAGGAATACTCACAGCCTCAGAGATAGCCTTTGTAAGCTCAATATCATATCCGTCTTTAGTTCCATCCTTGTCCATACTTGTAAGCATAATCTCGCCTGCCCCGAGATTCTCCATCTTTTTTGACCATCTAACAGCATCTATGAGCTTCATCTTTCTTCCACCATGGGTAGAAATTGCCCATGATCCCCCACCACCCGATAAATCCCACCACCCCCCCTTTGCTAAAGGGGGGTGAGGGGGGATTACTAAAGGGTTAATGATTTCTTCAGGGAGTTTTAGACAAACATCTTTTAGTGCTTTATCATTGAACCACTTCTCACCGGTAGCATCAGGCAAACTTCCATATACCCTCTTTGCATCAATTGCAACCACAATGCACTGAGTGCCGAACTTTTCAGCCGCTCTGGTTATAAAATATGGGTCTTTTACAGCAGCGGTGTTAATTGACACCTTATCGCATCCTGCTTTAAGAAGATCCCTGATATCATCAAGGGTTCTTATGCCTCCTCCAACAGTTAGAGGCATGAATACTTCCTCAGCAGTTTTCATAACAACATTCAAGATTATCTTTCTCTTTTCATGAGAAGCAGTAATATCAAGAAATATAAGTTCATCAGCTCCCTCCTCATCATAGAACTTTGCATTTTCAACAGGGTCACCTGCATCTCTTAAATTGACAAAGCTGACACCTTTAACAACACGCCCGTCTTTTACATCAAGGCAGGGGATTATTCTTTTAGCAAACATCTTAAAAACCGTAATCCGTGATGTGTAATGCGTAATGAGTTAAATCAGTCATATTTCTTGCTTTTTAAGAATTTGATTAATCCTAATAGCATTTTTCTTATTGACTCAATATTATCGAATAGAGCCGGTTCATTTATGAGTTTTAATCTTGTGGCAAGTAATACTTGTGTTTCTATTTCAGAAAGAGAACCCATTGCCACATAAAGAAATTGTATAAATTCTTTCTTAGAATTTCGCGCCGCCCCTTCAGCTATATTGCTGGGTATAGAAATAGCTGAACGTCTGATCTGAGATACAAACCCATATTGCTCTTCTTTTGGAAATTTTGCTGTTAAGTAATATAGCTTCTCTGCAAGTTCCATCGCTTTATTCCATACATCTAAGTCTTTATGAGTTCTTACCTTCCCGTTACTCATCACGCATTACTCTTTACGATTTTTATTGCCTCTTTAAGATCAAGCGTCCCGGCATAAATTGCCTTGCCTGTTATCACTCCCCATAGGCCATTTATTTCCATCAGGTTCTTTATATCCTCAAGGTTTGAGACCCCACCTGCAGCAATCACGGGAATTTTTACGCTCTCAACGATATTTCTGATTGCATCGATATTCGGACCTGACAGTGTGCCATCTCTTGCTATATCTGTATATACAATACCTCCAATACCTGCAATCTCTAAACGTCTTGCCAGTTCTCTTGCATTTACAGTTGTCACTTCCTCCCATCCCTTGATAGCTAACATACCTTCCTTTGCATCAATTCCAATTAAGACCCTACCAGGATATTTGTGACATGAATGATTTACAAATTCAGGATCTTCTATAGCTGCTGTTCCAATAATTACCCTGTTAATACCTGCTGAAAAGAGTTTATTAATATTCTCAAAAGTCCTTATACCCCCACCTAACTGGATTTGTATCTTCACTGCCCTCCTGATCTTTATTATCGCATCAAGGTTTTTTTGACTGCCAGTGAACGCACCATCAAGGTCAACTATGTGAAGTAGTTCTGCTCCACAGGACTCCCACCGTTTTGCAGTTCCTGCAGGATCATTCGAATACATTGTTACAGCATCTCTCTTACCCTGAAAAAGCCTGACACACTGCCCGTCTTTCAAATCTATTGCTGGAATTACAATCATACATTAATATAATACAAAAGCCTCTATCCTTACGGAAGTAAAAAAAAGAGATAAACCCATAAAATGTATCAAAACAAATAGCTTAGATAGGAAAGGCTGGGAGGGAATTATTGATCCCTATATCTGCAGTAATTGTGACAAAAGATGAAGAGTCAGACATTCAAGACGCAATCGAGAGCATAAAGGATTTTTCTGAGATAATAGTAATTGATTCTTTCAGCTCTGACCGTACTGTTGATATCTGCAAAAAATACACAGAGAAAGTATTTCAGGAAGAATGGCAGGGATACGCAAAACAGAAACAGAAAGGCATTGACAGGGCATCCATGCCCTGGGTCCTTATACTGGATGCCGATGAAAGATTAACATCAGAACTGAGAACAGAGATTTCTCTTTCCCTGGAGAATAAAAACCACAGTGGTTTCTATATACCAAGAAAGAATTTTTTTCTCGGCAGATGGATAAGACACGGCGGGTGGTGGCCCGATTATACCCTCAGACTCTTCAGAAAGGACAGGTCGTTTATGGAAGAGCGGGAAGTTCATGAAAAGGTGGTGGTCAGGGGCAGCACAGGCTATCTAAAAAATCCTATGGAGCATCATACCTCAAAATCCCTCTCTGATTTTATAAAGAAGTTAGAAAACTACTCCACACTATCGGCACGGGAAATGGGACAAAAAGATTTCATGCCCGGTATATTCTCCCTTATTCTTCGCCCTTTGTTTACATTTTTCAAAATGTTTTTCCTCAGGAAAGGGTTCCTTGACGGGGAATATGGATTGATACTATCCCTTCTTTACAGTTATTATACTTTTTCAAAATATACCAAGATATGGGAAAATAAAATTATAAAAGGGAGTCTGTTATGCATGCATATAGGAGTAATTGGAGTAGGCTATGTAGGACTTGTAACAGGTGCCTGTTTTGCAGAATTCGGGCTCTTTGTCACCTGTGTTGACAAAGATAAGAAAAGGATAAAATCTCTAAAACAAGGTTGTGTTCCTTTCTATGAGCCAGGCCTTGAAGAGCTTGTAAAGCGAAACACCAAGGAGGGAAGGCTTACCTTTACAGCAGATATCACAGAAGCGGTTAAGTCGTCCCTGGTTATATTCATAGCTGTTGGCACACCTCCGCGAGGGGATGGATCTGCAGATCTTAAGTACATTGAAGAAGTCGCTAAAGAAATAGCTGCAAATCTGGATGAGTATAAGGTCATAGTCACAAAGAGTACTGTCCCTGTTGGAACTGGCGACAGGATAAGGAAGATTGTTTCAAAACATCTTAATGAAAAGGTTGGTTTTGATATCGTCTCAAATCCTGAATTTCTCAGGGAAGGCTCTGCAATAGAAGATTTCATGAGGCCAAACAGGGTTATCATAGGTGCGAACAGCCAGCAGGCTGTGGCTATAATGAAAGACCTCTACAAGCCACTCTATCTTATTGAGACACCTTTTGTGATTACAAATATTGAGACAGCTGAGCTTATTAAGTATGCCTCTAATTCTTTTCTTGCAACAAAAATTTCCTTCATCAATGAGATTTCAAACCTCTGTGAAAAAGTAGGTGCCGATATACACATGGTTGCAAAAGGCATGGGCCTCGATCAGAGAATAGGTCCAAAATTCCTTCACCCAGGACCGGGTTATGGTGGCTCCTGTCTTCCAAAGGATACAAATGCCCTTTTAAAGATGGCTGAGGAACATAGTGTAGAGCTTGGAATTGTAGACGCAGCGGTTAGAGCTAATGAAAAACAACGTGACTCGATGGTCAAAAAGATCAAGGATGCAATGGGTAAGGTAAAAGGCAAGACGATTGCAATCCTCGGTCTCTCTTTCAAGCCTAATACAGATGACATTCGTGATGCACCATCTCTCCACATTATCAGAAAGCTACTTAAAGAAGGGGCAAAGATCAGGGCATACGATCCGGTTGTCAGGAGCAGCGACTTTATGGCTAAGGGCAAAGAGTTAATTGGAGAAGGCTCTGTACTCCTTACCACTGACCCCAAATTAATTAAATACTGCAAAGACCCCTATGAAGCTGTTGAAGATGCTCATGCACTCGTTATCATGACCGAATGGAATCAGTTCAGGAACCTCGAGCTTGACAGACTGAAAAGTCTCCTTGTAGAACCTTATTTCTTCGACTTAAGAAATATATATAAACCTCAGAAACTCAAGAAAATGGGCTTCAAATATTTCTGTGTAGGCAGGTCTTATGATAAAATAATAAATGAAGATAGTCTGTCAGAACAGAAAGGCATATCATGACTATCAGATACAAGAAACATCTGAGGCTGGGATTGCCCTTTTAGGAACAGAGGTGAAATCCTTAAGAGAGGGCAAGGCAAATCTCAGAGATAGTTATGTTATTATTAAAAATGATGAGGTACTTCTCCTTAACTGTCATATAGGTCATTACAGCCATGGAAACATCATGAACCATGACCCTTTGAGAACACGCAAACTCCTCCTCCATAGAAAAGAAATAGACAGGCTTAGGGGAAAGGCAGCAACGAAGGGTTTTACCCTCATACCACTCAAAATGTATTTTAAGGGATCCTTTGCAAAGATCGAAATAGGCCTTGCAAAGGGGAAAAGGTTCTTTGAAAAAAGGGAGGCTATAAAGGAAAAAGAGGCCAGGTTAGAAATAACAAGGGCAATGAAAATTCGTAATGTGTGAATACTACATATCAGCTTTAACGCATAACGCTTGACGCATTACGGAATGTCGGGGGCGAAAAGGGCTCGACGGAGGTTATGAGGCTCAGTCAGCATGTCGTGGCTCCGTCACCACGTTAAAAGACGGAACAAAACACAAACGCCAACAACGAACTGGCACTCGCTGCTTAATTGAAAGCAGCACACTACCTTGAGATCGCCTGTGTCTCGAGGATAGTGTCGGTCAGCAGGCTGGCCTTAAGGTTTTTCTCCTGCCCTTGAGGCAAGAAAAAGGGAGATTGGATAATGAAAAGCCCGTCTGCCGGCGTTTCATTATCTTAAATAAAAAGGCAGAATAAGCATGTAGAAACCTGAGTGACCATACTTTCGGACGCGGGTTCAATTCCCGCCGCCTCCACCATAAATAATTTAAAAATTCCTGAACTATTTTAACACTTGAACCCTCAAACACTTTTCTCTTAAAATCTTAAAGTCCTTAAACTACCCTATGGGTGGAAAAACAATTGTAAAATGATGAAACGTGCTTATTCTAAGGTGAAAATCGTATTCTTTTTCTGTCTGGTCCTGTTGATTACAACAGTTCCTCTCTCTGCCCAGAAAAAGACTGATCTCTCACTGAAGTTCAGCAAACAAGAAGGGCTGTTACGGATTGTGCTTGAGGCTGAAGAGGCCTTCATTACTAAAACAAAAGCAATTAATTCCCCCTCACAGATAAAGTTAGAATTTCCTGGACCATTCAATCTTATGTCACATAAGGACCTTCCCTTTAAAGTTGGGGCAACAGAGAAATCTCTTGTAATAAACCTGGAAGAAAAGGGAGAGGTGAAACTCTTGAGGCTTTCCAATCCAGCAAGGCTGGTATTCGATATCCAGAAAGGACAAAAGCAAGCTATTTTAATTCTTCCCAATCTCTTCGTCTTTGATGCAGGCCATGGAGGATATGATTTTGGGATCACATCAGGAGATACTAAAGAGAAAGATATAACTTTGGGTCTGGTTAAAGACCTCGATACAGCCCTTTCCAAGAAAGGGAAAAAAGTCTACCTTACGCGCAAGGTAGATCAATATTTGTCTCTTGTTGATAGAATAAAGTTCGTCAATCAAAAAAACCCTGAGGTATTTATAAGCTTCCATTCCTCAATGTCAGAGGATTTTGTTATCCACACTGCCAACTTCAGGGACGAAGGCTCTGATGAAATGGTTGACCTTTATAGTCTTTCATCGAGACAGAGAAGGTTTCTCAAGAAAAGCAAAGCTCTTTCAGACAGCATTGGAAAGGCAATAAAAGATGAGTTTCAGAAAGATATTATTTACAGGGAAATACCCATCCCTATACTTAATTCTGCAGGTGCCCCTGCTGTTCTCATCGAATTCCCTTCACTAAGATTTGTCAGTTATGACCAGCCCATGAAGGAAAGGTTGATAAACTCAATTTTGAATGGAATCGCGGCTTATGGACAATAAGAAAGAAAACCCAAAGTGAGTAAGATGAGATGAATAAGAAGAAACTGTTAATCATACTACTTCTGGGACTTCTTTTCATTGGTGGTTTGGCAGGAGGATATCTTTATTTTTCAAAGATTTCTTCAAGGGCAATGCCTGCTTCAGAAGAAAGGGTTGAAGCCCTTCCAAAGACAGAGGACCTTATTTCCCTTAAAATTTATCATCCAGTAGGTAATCGGCTTCAGATCGAAGAGAAAAGGGTTCAAAGCAGGACTACCCAGATATCAATTGCACAGTCTGTAGTAGAAGAGTTCCTTAAAGGACCAGTGGGTTCACAGGTATCAGAACTCCCTAAGGGTACAAAACTCCTTGGTATTTACAGAGATGCAGACAGAATACTCTATATCGATCTCTCTGAAGAGTTCAGGAGAAATTTCCAGGGCGATGCACTTTCAGAATATCTCGTTCTCAAGGGGCTGTATGATAGTCTTACATCGAACCTTGATGATGTTGAAGATGTGAAAATTCTCATAGATGGCAGGGAGATAGAGACACTCGGAGGACATTTCTACCTTTCCTATCCTTTAAAAGATATGGTCTTCTATGCAACAAATAAATTACAAAACGACACGAAGAATAATGAAAATTAACCCTAATAATGCAGACATTGTTTTCACCTCTGCGAATCCGCCGAGGCGGGCAAAAATTTATTTAACTTAATTTATCTATAACCATGACAACACAGGCAGGACATAGTATCTTCGCTCATTCTCGCCCCGATAAGATCTGGACTCCGAGGCTTTTGCCTCTTTATATTAGAAATATTCTCAATGGAATATCAGCAAAAAAATCCGCTCAAATACTATGCCCTGCCTTCTTATTTGAATTTGTGAATAATGTACACTGAGGTATCGAAAAATAAATTTTTTCACAACATTTGCATTGTTGAATTGCATTATTTGGGGTAAAGGTTACTTTTGAATAATTTGAATAATATGAATAAAAAAAACAGACCAATTGGTGTTTTTGACTCAGGAATAGGTGGGCTTACTGTTTTAAAGGAGATAATAAAGGAAATGCCTGATGAAGGCACTATTTATCTCGGCGACACCGCAAGAGTCCCCTATGGAATACGGTCTCCTGAAACGGTCACAAGATATTCACTCGAAAATACCCGTTTCCTTTTTTCAAAAGATATAAAACTACTCGTAGTAGCCTGCAATACAGCATCCTCTATCAGTCTTGACAGCA
>Ga0209323_10003215_pt1 | contig 10907 bp, 7 predicted proteins | sample Rifsed19ft2_FD_184014 | JGI IMG/M metagenome (GOLD analysis project Ga0209323, IMG submission 184014) | Soil microbial communities from Rifle, Colorado, USA - sediment 19ft 2 (version 2) | ecosystem: Environmental > Terrestrial > Deep subsurface > Rock core/Sediment | place: Rifle, Colorado...
GCAGCAGCAACTGCCCCCTTGGGTAGGGCTTGAACACCGGGTGTGCGCTCTTTCTCTTTTTCATGCCCCCATTCTAGGCGTCCCGCCCAAATTCGCGAATCGGGGATGCCCTTTTGGGACAGCCCCCTTCCTCCTGGATAAACCTCCCCCTCCCCCGGCGATGCACATCGCGGTTCTCTAGTTGAACAATCTACGGGGGAGGGGGCCAGCAGAGAGTCTTCCGACACCGGGGCGCAGTGCGCCGGTATCCGCTCGCTAATGAGTTCGCGAATCCCCAGGATGGTAGGACCGCGCCCACACTATCGACATCCTTGAATCCCTGGCGAGGTGGAGTACAGACCGGCTACCTGGCGAGGCGCAGAAGCGCTCCCGAGTACGGCGCCAGTCGCAGCCGGACGGCCGCTTCCTCGACGCCGCGACGCTTGCCTGTCAGGACATCGATCACCTCGGACCCGTCCAGCCATCCGAGCGACTCGACCGGCACCCGCGTCGACCGCGTTCCCCCGAAGGGGTTGATGGCCACGACGGCTGCCTCGTCCCCATGCCTCCGGGCAAAAGCATAGACGCCCTGCGAATGCGGGACCGGGAGCGCATCAAAGTCGCCCCGCCGGAGCGGCGTGATCTCCCGGCGCAGGCCAGCCAGCCGGCGGACGAGCTGGCGCGTCTCCAAATCCCACGACGCCTCATCCCAGGGGAAGGCACGGCGCGAATCGGGATCCTTCCCCCCTTCCAGCCCGATCTCGTCACCGTAGTAGATGGCCGGCGCGCCGGGAAAGCAGAACTGGAAGAAGAGCATCAGGCGCACTTTGCGTAGATCCCCGGAACAGAGGCGGCGCACCCTCTCCGTGTCATGTGACCCCAGAGGCACATAGTGGGATCGCATCTGCTCTTGTGTGTAGATCTCAAAGAGGCGGTCGATCTCCTTGGAGAAGCCCCGCAGATCGAGGCGAGCGGTGGCGATGAGGCCGAGGAGCGCCTCCCGCAGCGGGTAGTTCATCAGCCCGTCGAAGTGGCCCGGGCTCACCCAACGAGGATCCGCCTCCCAGATTTCTCCCACCAGGTAGGCATTCGGATTGGCGCTTTTCACCGTCTCGCGGAATTCCGCCCAGAAGGAATCATCGTTGATCTCGTTGGGAACATCGAGGCGCCAGCCGTCCAAGCCTTGCCTCACCCAGTGGCGTGCCACGCCAAGCAGGTAGCCCCGTACGGCGGGGTTGCCGGTATTGAACTTGGGGAGGCTCTTGAAGTTCCACCAGGCCAGGTAGTTACGGGACTCCCCAGGCCCGTAGGCATCCAGAGGAAACCGCAAGACATGAAACCAATCCCGATAGGGAGAGTGCGCTTCGTTCTCGAGCAAGTCGTTGAAGGCGAAGAAGCCTCGCCCGCAGTGATTGAAGACGCCGTCGAGGATGACGTGCACGCCGTTGCGGTGGGCAAGATCGAGCAGCGCCTGCAGGCCTGCCTCGGTGCCGAGCTTGGGGTCGATCCGATAGAAGTCGGTGGTGTTGTAGCGGTGGCTGGAAGTGGCCTGAAAGAGCGGCGTGAAGTAGAGCGCGTTGACCCCAAGATCCAGGAGATAGTCGAAACGGTCGATCACCCCTTTCAAGTCGCCGCCCTGGAATCCGTGGACGGTGGGCGGTGATCCCCATGGCTGCACGTTCGGAGGATCGTTGGAGAGGTCGCCATTGGCGAAGCGGTCGGGGAAAATCTGGTAGAAGACGGCGTCTGGCACCCAGTCGGGGGAGGTCATACGGGTTCCTCAATGATCTCGGCGGTGGGAGGGAAGCCGTTCTCGCCAGCTAGAGCGCCTCGGCCAGAAGACGGCGAACTTCGAGCAGGGCCCGGCGGATGGCGAAATCGGGCGTCGTACCCTGGCGGAGAACGGCGAAGATCGCTCGCTCCAGGGGCTGCGCGGCGAGGGCGGCATGGGGGGAGATGGGATAGGGCACTCCCTGGAGCACGGCGGCCATGGCTTGGGCCATCCGCGGATCGGAGAGCCAGATTCCGAGCGCCGTGGGGAGATGGGCGGCCCCGTGCGGCGCCGCCAGGATGCCTTGTACCTCCGATGAAAGAAGGTAGCGCATGAACTCCCACGACGCCTCCCGATCTTGTGCGGAAAGGCCCGCGGCCAGGTAGACATTCTCGGTCCGCACATATCCCGCCATCCGCTCGCCGGTGAGCTCGTAGAGCGGCCACGGGTCGATCGCCAGGTTCTCCGGGCCGATGGCCAGCGCCAGCTCTTCAAGAGCCCACGTGCCTTCCATCATCCAGGCTGCCCGCCCGGCCTCGAAGAGAGCGCGGTCGGCGTCGGAGTTGAAGTTCACGGGGCCGGCGCGTGCCAGGTGAGCCATCAGGCCGATCCAACACGTCCCCACCCGACCACCGAACCCGGGCTCGCCGCTGGGAAGGAGGACTGCGCCGCCACACGTGACCAGGTTGGAGGCCGCGTAGGGCATGCCGTAGTCAAGCGCCCCCTGCGTACCTTGCGATTGTGCCAGCCTGCCGTCGGGAGGAATCAGATCGTCTACGGTCTCCGCCGGCTCCGGCATTCGTGCGCGATTGACGTAGAGCACGACGCCCTGCAGCTCGAGCGGAGCCCCGAGCATCGCCCCGTCATAGGTCACCTGCTCCAGGGCCAGGGGGTGAATGCCCGCCCGCACACCGGGCGCCAGGAGCCCGGTGACGTCCTGGATCAAGCCGGCCTCCCAGAGGCCTGGCCCCCAGATATCGGGACCGATAAGGAGCGATGGGCCCATGCCGTCCGCAGCGGCAACCTCGAAGCGAGGGAGCAGGTCCACCGCCTCGAAGTAGGTGACCTGGAAGATCACATCCGGATGCACGCCCTGAAACGAGTCGATAAGCCCCCTCAGCGCCTCGATTTCCCTTGCCTCCCAATTGAGCCACAGCGTGACGGTTCCCGCCAGCGGCGAACGCGTCGGTGTGGGCGTCAGGGGGATGGGGGTGGCGCTGGGAACCGCTGTGGGGGACGGGGTCTGAGTCAGAGCGGAGCCGACCTCATCCGGCCCGGCGCCGCACGCAGACAGTGCGCTCAGAAGGAAAAGCGCGAGCAGCACAGCCGCCGTCGGCGCCCTGCGCGGCCTCTGGAAGAGCCAAGCGCGCTTCGCAACGCGACGTGTGGCTTCTTGTGGCGTAGGGTCCAACGTCACAAGGCGCTAGTGTACCACGGGCGCCCCTCTGCCCGCTGGGCGCCCGAGCAATGGCAGGCATTCTCGAGAGGAAGGCATCGCCAGCGATGCTTACCAGTGAACGCGAGTTTGCAGGAGGATGGTGGAACGCCGGCGCAGGCTCGATTGACGGTCCCGGGATTCGGGCTTATAATGATCTTGTATTGGTTGCATGTGCAACAGTTGCGTCAGCAACCGTGCAAACAGGCCCGTGGCCCAGCGCCTCCCCTCCTCGCCCGCAAGTCTCCGTGGTTTCCGCAGGCCGTACAGGCTCTTTCATGATATCTATGTGCTTCTGGATGACGGCGACCGTCAGACGCTGAGTGAATACGGACTGAATCCTTCGCAGTATGGCCTGCTCACCATGCTGCGTCCCGGACAGGGCGAGCGGCTGACGCTTCTAAGCCAGCGCCTGCTCCTTTCCAAGAGCACGATTACACGAGCGGTGGACCAGTTGGAACGGACGGGAATCGTTCGACGGGTTCCCGACAGCGACGATCGGCGTGCGCAGCGCGTGGTTCTCACCCGGGTCGGCCTCGAGATCCGCGATCGCATCACCGCCGGCCACACCCTCTCGCTCCGCCGCCGTCTTTCGGTGCTGTCGGCCGCCGAGCGCGAGAAGCTCGGCGCGATCCTGGACAAGCTCCGCCAGGGCCTCATCGCCGACTTGAGTCGGAAGGGGAACGGAAAGGCCTAGGCCCGCACGTGTCCTGCCGCAAGCGCCTGCAACATTCAAGCCCTTCCTCCACCAACCATCGGCTTGACGAGGACAACAAGTAGGAGGTGCCGAGAACCGAAAGACCCTTTTCCCGCTTCATGTTCCATAGATCAGACCCTGCAACTTCACAGATCCGAATCCTTCCAGGAGGAGCAAGATGTTTCGACGCACGCTTTGGCTGGCCCTGTCGCTGGTGGTCGTGCTGAGCCTTGTGCTCGCCGCCTGCGGCCCCCAGCCCACGGAAGAAACGCCAGCCCCCGTCCCGACCGAAGAGCCAACCCCAGTGGAGACCGAGCCACCCGAGCCGGAAATCTCCCTCGTCATCTGGGCCGATGAGACCCGGGCGCCGATCCTTCAGGCGCTAGCGGAGGACTTCCAGACCAGCTACGGCGTCGGGCTGGACGTTCAGCAGGTCGCCGACATCAATGACCAGCTCCCAATCGCGGCCCCGGCCGGCGAAGGCCCCGATATCTTCATCGGCCCGCACGACCGCCTTGGAGGCTGGGTAGATAGTGGCCTCGTGACCCCGATCGACCTGGGCGACAAGGCCGACGAGTTCCTGCAGGTGGCCCTCGACGGGTTCACCTACGGCGGCGAGCTCTACGGGATGCCCTACGCCGTCGAGAATATGGCGCTGTTCCGCAACGCGGACCTGGTGCCGGAAGCCCCGGCCACCTGGGACGAGCTCCTTGAGGTCGGCGCCGCCCTGCAGGCCTCGGGCGATGTCACCTACGCGCTGGCGCTCGAGGACAACGGCTACAAGATCTACCCGATCCTGACCTCGTTCGGCGGCTACGTCTTCGGCCGCAGCGAGGACGGCACGTGGAACCCCTCCGATCTGGGGATCGACAGCCAGGGCATGATCGCCGCCGGCGACTGGATCGCCGAGAACGTCGCCGCCGGGCTCATCAGCCCCAACGCCAACGACGCCGATACGGCCGAGACCCTCTTCGAGACGGGCGAGGCCGCCTTCCTCATGACCGGCCCCTGGGCGCTGCAGCGCTTCCGCGATGCCGGACTGAACTACGCCATTAGCCCCTTCCCGAGCGACGGCCAGCCCTTCGGCGGGATCCAGGGCTTCATGATCAGCGCCTTCAGTGAGAACGCACTGCTGGCCCAGGCCTTCCTCACCGAGTTCGTGGCAACCGAGGATGTGATGCGGCAGCTCTATGAGGCCGGCGACCGGCCCTCGGCCTACCTACCTGTCCTCGAGACCACCGACGATCCCGATCTCGCCGCCTTTGGCGAAGCGGGCCAGAACGCCGCTCTGATGCCGGCGATCCCCGAAATGGGCTCGGTCTGGGGCGCGTGGAACTCCGCCGTCATCCTGACGATCACCGGTGAAGACACGCCGGAGGGGGCCTTCACCACCGCCGCGCAGCAGATCCGGGATATCCTCGCCGGCGCTACGGCGGGGATGGTCAACGTCCCGGGCTCCTATCAGGCCGCAGCCGGCTGTGATGGTGACTGGGACCCGGCCTGCGAGGTCACGGCGCTGACCGAGGGCGCCGACGGCCTGTGGACCGCCACCCACACGCTTCCCGCGGGCGACTACGAAGCCAAAGTGGCGCTCGACGGCGCGTGGACGGTCAACTATGGTGTGGACGGCGCCCAGGATGGCGCCAACTATGCCTTCAGCCTGGCGGCTGAGGGGTCCGTGACGTTCACGTACGATCCGAACACGCACATCCTGACCATAACCGTCGAGTAACGAGCAACCGTTCGAGAGAAGGCCGGGGCGCAGGCCCCGGCCTTCTCTCAGCCCCTCGCCCCGCGGCGGACCTCGTTTCTCAGCCCGCCTCGGCGGCGAGCTTGGTCACGAGTTCGCCCCCCGAACGGCTCTTGAAGGGGGCACCTCAGCAGAGCGTCCCGCAACGCGAGGATGCGCGCCGGGAGCAGCGTACTCGCTTCCCTCCGGAGGTGGGCCTTGGCCACAGGATCCCGAGCCACAAGCCTGATCAAGGTTGGTCCATCCCGCACGTCCACGGTCTCATCGCTGGTCTCGCGTCTCGTTCTGCTGGCGCTGATCGACGCTTTCGCCTCCTGGTTCGCCCTCAGCCTGTGGATGAATGACAGCGTCATCCTGGCCGTCGCCATCGTCGTCCTGGCGGTCCTGGTCAACGTCGTCGTTTTGCGCCGGGACACCTACCCGCTCCGCTGGATGCTCGTGGGGCTGGTCCTGATGTCCCTCTTCGCGATCTATCCCATCCTCTATAACATCTATGTCTCCACGACCAACTACGGCTTCGGTCATCTGCTGACGCAACAGCAGGCCATCGACCATTTCGAGACCACGATGTACCTCCCGGAGGCAGGCGCCGTCTATACCTGGACCGCCTACATCTCCGAGGGTGGCGGGTTCGCGGTCTGGCTCCAATCGAGCGACGGCCAGGGCTATCTTGCCTTCCCCGGCGAGGAGATCCGGGCCGTCCAGCCCGGGGAAGAGGGCGTGGGCGAGCTGGATGAGAACGGGATCCCACTCACGATCGAGGGTTACGAACGGCTCAACCGCCTCTCGGTCGTGCGCTACATCGACCAGCTCGGTGAGCTCTATCTCGGCCAGGGCGAGCACGTCGTCCGGATCTCGAGCCTCGATCTGGCATCCGAGCTCGAGCCTCTGTACGTCTACGAAGGCGCCCGCGATGTCCTGGTCAATCGGCAGACCGGCGTCGAGTACACGCCGGCGAATGGAGCATTCACATCGTCGTCGGGCGAGGCCCTGACGCCGGGCTTCCAGGTCTCGATCGGGCTCGACAACTTCGTCGAGTTCATCCGCAGCCCGGCGCTGCAGGGCCCGCTGGTCCGCATCATCCTGTGGAACTTCGCCTTCGCGTTCCTCAGCGTCGCCATGACCTTCGCCCTCGGCCTGACCGTGGCGATCACGTTCAACGACCGCACCCTTCACGGCCGCAAATTGATCACCACCCTCCTGCTGGTCCCCTATACCATCCCCAGCTTGATCACGATCATGGTCTGGCGGGGGATGCTCAACCCCGAGCTAGGAATCATCAACCGGACGCTGGAATCCCTGATCGGCTGGGCGCCGCCCTGGTTTACGAGCCCCTTCTGGGCCAAGGCGGCCGTTCTCCTGGTGAACCTCTGGCTCGGCTTCCCCTACTTCATGCTCATCTGCAGCGGCGCGCTCCAGGCCGTCCCCCTGGATATCTACGCGGCGTCCGAAGTCGATGGCGCCAACACCTGGCAGCGGTTCTGGAGGATCACCCTGCCGCTCCTCCTCGTGGCCGTGGGCCCGCTCCTGGTGGCCTCGTTCGTCTTCAACTTCAACAACTTCAACATCATTTTCCTCTTCATCGAGGGCGGCCCGCCGATCGCCGGCGCCGCCACCGAGGCGGGCCACACCGATATCCTCATCAGCTACGTCTACAACCTGGCCTTCGCCGGAGGACGAGGCGCGCAGTACGGGCTGGCGGCGGCGATCACGATGGTCATCTTTGTGATCATCGCGGTCATCACGCTCTTCCAGTTCCGCTTCACTCGGATGTGGGAGGAGGTGAGTGAGAATGTCTAGCCTTGGTCTCGTCCAGGGTCTCCGGTCGTCGCGCCGACGACAGCGCAAGCTCAAGCGCGCGATGATCTATGTCTTCGCCGCGGTCATGATCCTCTTCGCGCTCTTCCCGATCATCTGGATCATCTCGGCGTCGCTGAACCCGGCCAACTCGCTTTCGACCCAGACGTTGATCCCCCGCCACGCCAGCATGCAGAACTACCGGCTGCTTCTCACCGACAATGAGTTTTCCCAGGTCTATCCGTTCACGCGCTGGCTCTTCAACTCGGTCAAGCTGGCGGGGGTCACGACTCTCTTTTCGGTCTCCATCACCACCGCGGCAGCCTACGCCTTCTCGCGCTTCCGCTTCCGCAACCGCCAGAACATGCTGCGGGGCATCCTGCTCATCCAGGTGTTTCCCAGCCTGCTGGTCATGGTCGCCGTATTCTTGCTCATCCAGCAGATCGGCAGCGTCATTCCCGATCTTGGGCTCAACACGCACAACGGTCTGGTGCTCACCTATCTGGGCGGCTGCATGGGGATCAACATCTGGCTGATGAAAGGATACTTCGACTCGATCCCGAGGGAGATCGACGAATCCGCCATGGTGGACGGCGCCACCCACTGGCAGATCTTCACCCGCCTGCTCGTGCCCCTGATGCGGCCGATCATCGTCGTGGTGGCGGTGCTCTCCTTCATCTTTGTCTACGGCGACTTCGTCGTGGCGCGGATCCTGCTCAAGACGACCGAGCAGTATCCCCTCACCGTCGGCCTCTTCATCTTCACCAGCGGCCAGTTCCAGCAGCAGTGGGGAGTGTTCGCCGCGGGCGCCTTGATGGGCGCCTTGCCGATCGTTGTGCTCTACCTGCTGCTCCAGGATCAGATCATCGGCGGGCTCACGCAGGGCGCGGTCAAAGGCTGACCTTCCTCCGCCGACGCCCGCTCCGCAAAAGGGGTGCAGGAATCTGCGCCCCTTTCGCAGTGGCGGGCGAGCCGGACCATCGCTGCCACGCCACCCGCACCCGGGCTTCTCCATGGACGAACCGATCTTCGGCACTCTGGCGACACAGGAGCTCCGGCTCGTTCACCACAGGGCCACACGCTCCGGCCTCCAACACCGCTACGCGATCGAGCCGCCGGATCCCGCACCGGGCCAGCCGGTCGTGCTCCGCGTGGACGTGGGGCCCGACGTGGCGGTGGATCGAATCGCCTGCTACTACACGACCGACGGAAGCGACCCGGCCGGGGCGGGCGGAGTCCCCGCTCGAGGGGAGGCAATCCTGCTGAACCCCGGAGAGACCGAGTGGGACACGCTTCTATGGGGCTACCGCACCCGCTGGCTCGGCCTGCTCCCTCCCCAGCCGGAGGGCACGCTCATACGCTATCGGATCGGCGCGTGGGAGAGCGGGCGCCCGGAAATCTTCGCCGATTGGCCGGATGCCCGCGCCGCAAGCGAGGAGGCCGCCAAGGCCTACTTCCGGCATCTGCCTCCCCCCGATCACCCCGGCCAGGGGGACCCGTCGAAAGGGGGCGTCTTCACCTACCGGGTGGACCGGCTCAAGCCTCCCGATTGGGCGCGGCAGGCCGTGATCTACCACATCTTCGTCGATCGGTTTCACCCGGGCGAAGGCCGCAGATGGCAGCAGACCGATGATTTGAGGCGCCTCAGCGGCGGCACGCTCTGGGGCGTCCGCGACCGGCTGGACTACATCGCCGACCTGGGGGCCTCGTGCCTGTGGCTCAGCCCCGTCTTCCCCAGCCCCTCCATCCACGCCTACGATGCTACCGATGACCGCCGCGTGGAACCTCGCCTGGGTGGAGACGAAGCATTGCACGCGCTTGTGGAGGAGGCCCATCGGCGGGGCCTGCGCGTCATGCTCGATCTCGTCTGCAACCATATCTCCAACGAGCATCCGTTCTTCCGCGAGGCGCTCGCCAATCCTCGCAGCCCATACCGGGAATGGTTTGAGTTTGACGACTCGGAAATCGGCTATCGGTGCTATTTCGGCGTCCGGACCATGCCGGAGGTCGACCTCCGTCATCCCGCTGCCCGGGAGTGGATGCTGGAAACGGGGCGTTTCTGGCTTCGGGAGTTCCATATCGATGGCTATCGCCTGGACTATGCCCAGGGGCCGGGGCCGGGCTTCTGGGCGGAGTTCTGGGCCGCCTGCAAGAGCGAGAAGCGGGATTCCTTCTGCTTCGGCGAGGTCGTCGAGCCGCCCGACACCCAGCGCCAATACATCGGGCGAATGGACGGGCTTCTCGATTTCCATTGGGCCTATGCCCTCCGGCAGTCGCTTGCCCGAAAGCAGTGGAGCTCCGATCGACTCGAGAGGTTCCTCGAGGCCCATCGCTCCTACTTTCCGGAAAGCGGTTTCCTCCTCCCCACGTTTCTCGATAATCACGACATGGACCGATTCCTCTTCGTCGCAGGCAATGACGGAGAACGGCTCCGCGAAGCGGTGAGGCTCCAGATGGAGAGCCCACATCCGCCGGTCATCTACTACGGCACTGAGGTCGGCATGACACAGGCGGCAGGCAAGGCCAGCTTGAAGGGCCTTGAGCCGAGCCGCGAGCCCATGGTCTGGGACGACCGGCAAGACCGAGGGCTGCTTCAGTTCTACAAGGACCTGATCCGGCGCAGGCAGGAGAAGCGGCCCTGGGAGGCTGCCCATCCGACGGCAGAGGTGAACCCATGATACGGAAGCGAATCGGGTTGATCGTGCTTGTGGCTCTCATCCTGACGTCCTGCGGGCCGAGAGGCGCCTCCCCCACGCCCACCGGCCCTCTCGCCGGCTCACCCACAGCCGCGCCGCCGGGCGAACCGCTGCAGATCGAAGACGGAGTGCTCTACGTCGCCATCATCTGGCATCAGCATCAACCGGTGTACGCCCAGGACCCGGAGACAGGCGACTACGTCCGCCCTTGGGTGCGCGTCCATGCCACCAAAGACTACCTCGACATGGCCACCACCGTCGCCGCGTATCCCGACGTCCACGTCACCTTCAATATCACGCCCAGCCTCATGCTTCAGCTTGACGACCTTGCCGGCGGGGCCCGGGACCTCTATTGGTCTCTGAGCGAGATCGACGCTTCGAACCTCAGCCAGGCGGATCGGCGTTTCATTCTGGAGCGGTTCTTCGACACCAATCCGCGCGTGATCGCCCGCTTCCCTCGCTACCAGGAGCTCGCCGAACTGCGCGGCGGCTCCGATCCAGCCCAGATCGATGCCGCTCTGGCCACCTGGACCGACCAGGATTTCCGAGATCTTCAGGTGCTCTTCAATCTCGCCTGGACGGATCCCGACTGGCTGGCCCAGGAGCCGCTCGCCTCCCTCGTGGCACAGGGGGACGGCTACAGCGAGGACGACAAAGGCATCGTCTTCGCCGAACACCTGCGCATCGTGCAGGAGGTTCTCCCCACGCTCGCGCGCCTCCAGGAGCAGGGGCAGATCGAGCTGACCACGACGCCGTTTGCCCACCCCATCTTGCCGCTCCTG
>Ga0209323_10003218_pt1 | contig 10900 bp, 6 predicted proteins | sample Rifsed19ft2_FD_184014 | JGI IMG/M metagenome (GOLD analysis project Ga0209323, IMG submission 184014) | Soil microbial communities from Rifle, Colorado, USA - sediment 19ft 2 (version 2) | ecosystem: Environmental > Terrestrial > Deep subsurface > Rock core/Sediment | place: Rifle, Colorado...
TAAGGAACTGCTCGCCCGCTGGAAGTTTGCCGTGGCAGGGCTTTATCTGGGTGCTGCATTCTTTCTCCTCTGGATAAACTCATATGCCCTTATTGACCTGCCGTTTAATGATGTCTATACAATCTTTCCCCTTGGCACAGTAGGAAAATATTTCTACCTGTATCTCCTTATTGGCATCCTGCTTTGCCTTGTTCAGCTCGAGAATACCCTTCGTTTTTCACTGGGCTCAAATAGAAGAACGACCAAGTATGTGATAATTGGAGTTGGTTCTGTACTTGCCTATCATATTTATCTGGCAAGTCAGGCCATCCTGTTTTCCTTTCTTGATATCAGCTACCTGCCGGTTACCTCAATAGTCATACTGATCTCCTCTATCATTACGATGTTTGCAGTGGTCAGGAGCAAACTGCTGAATGTTAATATCTTTGTTTCCCGTTACATAATCTATAATTCTTTCACTGTACTATTTGCCGGGGCATATCTGCTTGTCGTAGGCATTGTTGCACAGGGCATCAAGATGACAGGAGGGACTTATGACACCTTCTGGAGTGTCCTGTTTACATTCACGGCTATTTTATGCCTGGTAGTGGCTGTACTTTCAACAGGCTTTAGAAGACGGCTGCAATTATTCATCACAAGACATTTCTACCGGCACAAGTATGAATTCAGGGATAAATGGATGGAGACAATAGAGAAGATCGGGTTGAACAATGACCTGTCACAGATTGAGGAATCATTAGTAGAGATGATCTCTGAGACGATGGCTGTCAGAGAGGTTTTTCTCTGGATTTACGAGCCCGTCCATCGTGAGTATAGCCTTGTTAAGTCAACAATAAGTAAAGTAAGTCAGATCAGGCTTAAGGAAGATCACCCGCTCATACTGAAGATAAAGGATTGTGCTGCACCTTTTTATGTTAATGAAACAGTACAAAGCCCCCTCTTTATGGCCACAAAAGCAACCCTATGCACCCCCCTGAAGGCAGGACAAGGTGACCTTATAGGATTTATTCTGCAAGGGGAGGATATTTCCGGAGAAACATACAAGAAGGATGACTTTGACTTATTAAAGGCAATGGCCAGTCATGCAGCAGAGCGCATCAGAAACATTCACTTGACTAATGAACTTCTTGCATCCAAAGAGGCAGAGGCATTCCATCATGTCTCGAGCTTCTTCATCCATGACCTGAAAAATTTTGTGTCAACTCTTTCCCTGTTGAGTCACAATGCAGAAGAACATATCGGCAATCCCGAATTCCAGCAGGATGCCCTTAAGACACTCAAACTTATAGTATCTAAAATGAACGGAATGGTATCTAACCTGACGGTGTTGTCTAAGGGTATACAGATTAATCCTGTGCGTATGAATGTCAACGAGGTAGTTGAGGAAACACTTTCTGCCCTCAATGGTAATGTTTCCGGTAAAGTCGTAAAGGATCTTGGAGAAATTCCGTTAATTAATGCTGACAGCGGCCAACTGCAGAAGGTGTTTTTAAATTTATTGCTTAATGCAATAGAGGCGTCATCCCCCGGTGAGCCTGATGAGAAAATAATGGTTCATACATATTCCAGAAACGGCGATGTAATATTGTCTGTTGCGGATCAGGGATGCGGTATGACAGAAGAATTTATTAATACGGATCTTTTTAAACCGTTCAGGAGCAGTAAATCCAACGGGCTCGGTATAGGTTTATTCCAGTGTAAGAAGATTATTGATGCACATTCGGGGAGTCTGGAAGTAAAGAGTGAGGTTGGCAAAGGCAGTGAGTTTCGTGTAATATTACCAAAATGATTAAGCGCACAATACTTATAGTTGATGATGATGAATCAATAAGATCGCAGATGAGGTGGGCGCTCCTCAAGGATTACGAAATCTATGAGGCGAGTGATCATGCCTCAGCATTAGAACTTACCAGGAAAGTACATCCCTTTGTTGTTATCCTTGACCTTGGTCTTCCACCAAAACCACGTGAGGCAGAAGAAGGTCTGAAGATACTTAAAGATGTCCTCTTTTTTGATCAGAGGATCAAAGTAATAATCGTCAGCGGCAATACAGAGCGGGGAAACGCCTTAATGGCGATTGAGATGGGCGCCTTTGATTTCTTTACGAAACCTCCTGTTATAGATGAGGTGAGGGTTGTTATAACAAGGGCGTTGAGGATGGCTGAACTTGAAGAGGAGAACCAGACCCTTAAGCGCCGGGTGCAATCAGAAGGGTTGGATGGCATCCTCGGTAACTCTCCTTCTATGAACAACGTCTATGAGACTATACGGAAGGTGGCTACTGTAAATGTGCCGGTACTTATACTTGGAGAATCAGGTACCGGAAAGGAGCTGACAGCGAGGGCAGTTCACAGGCTGAGTGATCGCAGGGATAAACCTTTTATCATAATAAATTGCGGGGCCATACCCGAGACACTGCTTGAGAGTGAATTATTCGGGCATGAGAAAGGTGCATTTACAGGTGCAGACAGCCGCAGAAAGGGGAGGATTGAATATGCCGAGGGTGGGACCCTTTTCCTTGACGAAATAGGTGAACTATCATTCCCTCTTCAGGTAAAGCTGCTGAGGTTTCTGCAGGAACATATTATTGAGCGGGTAGGCGGGAGGGAGGAGATACAGGTTGATGTTCGTATACTTTCCGCTACCAACAGGGACCTTAAGAAGGCTATTGACGAGGGAAAGTTCCGTGAGGACCTCTATTTTAGACTCAGCGTGGTTTCTGTAAATCTGCCGCCCCTGAGGGAAAGGGGTAATGACCCTCTTCTGCTTGCCCGGGCATTCTTGCACCGGTACTCGAGAGAGTTTAAAAAGAATGTTCGCGGATTTAAAGACGAGGCTGTCAAGGCCTTATCGGATTATGACTGGCCAGGCAATGTACGGGAGCTTGAAAACAGGGTAAAAAGGGGGGTTGTAATGTCAGACGGTGAATGGCTGACACCTTATGACCTTGAGTTTGCCGCTCCTGATGACAGTAGTAAGCAGATCCTTTCACTGCATGACGCCCGGGAGGCCCTGGAGAAACGCATTGTCAGTGAGGCGCTCTTAAGACACGGCAGTAATATAACACACGCAGCCAAAGAGCTCGACATAAGCCGTCAGACACTAACGGGAATGATAAATAAGTATGGAATTACAATGAGGTAAGATGAATTTGTTGTCAGTATTTATACCTATTCTATCATGCCTCATTCTTCTGACTTCAGGCTCCTTAACAGAAAGCAGTGCAGCGCCGGCCTGGCAATTAAGACCCTCTCTTTCTCTTTCTGAAACCTACAACACCAATATATTCTCAAGTACTAATGAAACAGATGATTTTATTACCGGAATAGGCGCCAACCTCAATACGACTTACAGAGGGGCGAATACAAATTTGCAGGCGACTTATTTAGCGACAATGAATACCTATGCACATCACCCGGAACTTAATGTGGTAACGCATGATGGCAGTATAAATCTTGACATGGCCAGGTGGCTTAAAAAATATTTCAGGGATGTCAGTATTAATGTAACTGAGGACTTTACTTACACCCCTGACTTAAGAGATTACTATTTTGATGCAGAAAGAAGTAGAGACCCTTCACTTAGCAATTACGGGATCAGGACTGGAAGAAATGATTCATTCAGAAATGCAGCATCCATTGGGATGAGACTTCCTCTCTCGCAAAAACAGGATTTGACCCTGAGATATTCCAACCTTTTGACAGAATTCTCTGATCCTCTGCTTATAGATAATATATCAAATAGCCTTGCAATTGGTACCAGCTATCAAATCCGGCGGGATACCCTTTATGGCGATATAGGACTCAGGAATTCCACGGCTGACGATGCTGGCATAAACAGCTATTCTGTCACTACCGGACTACGCCATATGTTTTCACCAGCTATACAGGGTGAGTTTAGTGTTGGCGGGGAGATGATTGATCATGAGACTACTGGGCATACATCAAATGTAAGAGGTACACTGAGATTTTCTAAGACTTCTGAATTTATCACATATCACATAGGCTATTCACGGGAAATGAATTCGGTCAGCGGTGTCAGTGTCTCGCCGGTTGTGTCTCAAACAGTATATATCAACATAGGCAGCAGGCATACAAGGCAACTCTCCTCAAATATTGGGGCCAATTATGCAAAAAATAAATCACTGGATGGTGATGATGTTGATGTTCAGTCATATAATGTGTCTGCCGGCGCAGTCTATACCATAAGGCAGTGGTTGACAGGTTCATTATCCATTTCACACTTTGTACAGGATTCAGAGGTGCTTTCTGCTCAGGATATTCAGGATATTGTGCGCAACCTGATAATGTTTCAGGTTGCGGCAACCTGGGGCACCTGATCCCTCTCCTCCTTTCTTGTAAGTCAGAAAAGTATCTGAAGTGACAGGAAATTTAACAGTATGTTATTGGGTGTAACACATTGATAAATAAACATAATCTGCTTATATAAGGCGCATGGGATAGAATTATGTCCGAAAAATACCTCGAAAAAGTGCCGGAAATCTTTACAGTTATTTTCTATTGTTTTAAATAATAATTAAATGAGCAATCACTAAGGATTATTTAGCATTTATTATTAAAATAAAATCAAGTGGTTATGAAACGTTAGCATGACGATAATGATAAGGTATATGAACTTGGTCTATCCTTTGCATATCATGGTGTAATAGGAAACGATCTTATAATAAAAGATAATTCGGGAATATTACTTACAGGTAGTTTTATCAACTACACCTTTAAAGGGGTCGTAGGGACAAACAGGGGAGCCGGTGATGCTTTATTTGATATAACCGGTGGTACGCTTGCCCCTGTTTTTGATGCGCAGGGGGGTATATTTCACCTTGAGTTTAATCTGACACCTGTATTATCGGCTTCGACATTTTCGAGCAACTTCGATGGCAGAGTTAAAGGTAATATAGGTAACATAACTCCTGTTCCTGAACCAACGACACTCCTGCTTCTTGGATCTGGTCTTGCTGGTTTATGTATTTTAGGGAGATTGAGAAAGAATAATAATTTATCGGAATAGCATAATGCTATGATTCACAGGAGGGCCAATCATGATTAATGTCAGATTATTAGAGCATACATTTAACACTTGGACAGAGAGGCGCTGGTTCAATAAATTCATGGTTGTTCCGGCATTATTAGTGAGTGCAGTATGCAGTTTTGCAGGTAATGCAGTTGCTTGTCCTACCCTGCAACTTGATATAGCAGGGGGGTATTATGACACAGTGACAGAGACTATTGTTACAACGAGTAATGAATTTGCCCTTTCCGCCTTTCTTATTGAAGACAAATATAATAAGGTGGGTGATTTATATTACATCTCAGCAGCTTTGATGCCTAAGGAGGTGCCGCCTGGCGGTGATTATGGTACATTTGACTTAAGTAGCGACCAGATTACTGCTAATGGGTATCCTGGTGATGGAGATATCACTATTGCAGTAACAGGGGATATGGTTTATGGTGTCCCTCCTCTTGAGTCAATAGTATCCTTACAAGGATGGGATAAAGGCGATTTACCAACTCATTCTATATACAAGACATATTTTGCGGAGTTTGAGTTCAAGTTTGACGAGAGTATGAAGGTGCCGATATACAATACTCAGGATGGATCAGTAGGCAATGGATGGATGTATTACGTTAATTTTGATGTTGATCTGTCAAACTTAATGCAGGGTTATGATATTCATTTTGATCTCTATAATACTAAGCTCCGTTCAGATGGCGACATTGATCAAACGCAATTTGCCCCATTTTCTCACGACGCTGAATCAAGGCGGCAAGTCCCTGAACCTTCAACCCTGCTTCTACTTGGCTCAGGGCTGTTGGCGCTTGGCGTGATCAAAAGAAGAAAGAAATAGAGTTACCAAAAAAATCCCCCTTAATCCCCCTTTTTCAAAGGGGGATTAAGGGTTCCACTCTCTCAATATTTATTTTTTCAAGCTCGCAAGGGTTTTTCTTGCCTCCTCTGCCTCATCAAATTTTTGATTAATCTTCAGGGCGGCATCAAGCTCTCTCCTTGCCAGTTCTTTGTTCCCATTCTTATAATAGGCCATCCCGAGGTGATAGCGTACTGTAGGATTATCCTGCAGCTTTTCACTGCTGTCCTTTAACAGAGATATCGCCTTCAGGTATGCGCCCTTCTTATAGTAAATCCAGCCGAGTGTATCAGCGACACCCGGGTCTTCCGGAAGTTTCTCCTTTGCCCTTTGTGCAAGGTCTAATGCAACGTCTATGTTTCCGCCATGCTCTGTATAAATCCATGCAAGGTTGTTTGCCGCTGGGGCGAAATTGGGGTCAATCTTTAATGCCTTTTCGTAATATTCCTTTGCCTTATTATGATTCTTCTGCGAATCATATAGTATCCCTATGAGCATATAGGGCTGAAGGTAATTTGGATTCACCTTAATGGCCTCTTCAAATCTGGCTATTGCCTTGTCATATGTCTTGCTTCGTGCATACAGCGCCCCCAGGTCCATGTATGAGGCTAAGGTGTTTTTATCCATTTCAATAGATTTGCTGAAGTACTCCTCTGCCTTCTTGTCATCCTTCTTTACCAGGTATGCCTTTCCGATCAGATTGTAGATTAGCGGGTTATTTGATGTAACAGCTAATTGTTTATTTGCCCTCTCTATAGCCTTATCTGCGCCGCCCTGTTCAATTATTATCCCCATGATGAGTGCAAGGGGCTGGATAAATTGAGGATTCAGCGAAATGGCCTTCTCAAATTCAGGCAGGGCATCATTATTTCTTTTTTGAGCCTTGTAGATCATCCCAAGCCTGAAGCGGGCCAGCGGGTCATCTGGAGAAAGGCGCACCATCTCCTTATATTGTGATAAAGCATTGCCTATATCCCTCTTCCCGACATATGCATCTCCGAGTATTCTCTTTGCCTTTTGATTATCCGGCTGGATTGCAAGGACCTTCTTTGCCTCACTGACGGCCTCATCATATGAGTGCAGTCTGAGATAGACCTCTGCGAGGCTTGCCCGTGTATCTGTTGAATTCGGCGCTGTCTTTAATACCTCTGTCAGTTCGTTCTTGGACAACTGCAAGTCGCCTGCCTGCATGTGAGCCAGGGCGAGAAAGTACCGGACATCAGAGCGTCCGGGTTCATCCTTTAATACCTTTTGGAATTCCGAAATTGCCTCAGATACCTTTAATTTGGCAAGAAAGATTCTCCCCTTTAAGGAGTGTCCATCTATGTCGTTTGAGTTCTTTTCAAGTATCTTGTCCACATATTTCAAAGACTCGTCAATTTTAGAGTTTGAAAGATAGAAAGATGCGAGCCTCTTTTTTGCAGTCAGTTCATCAGGTTTGATCTCATCACCCTTCTTATATGCCGCTGCAGCATCATCATCCCTTTTCTGCGACAGATAGAAGTCCCCAAGTATTATCTGCGGCAATGGGTTTTCAGGGGCGACTTTCCCTGCCTCGATATATTTTGCCTCTGCCTCTTTATATCTCTTCTGAGAGGAGTAGAATCTTCCAAGTGTTATGTGAAGACTGAGATTCTCAGGGTCAATGCTGATGGCCTCTTTATATCCCTCCTCAGCCGCAGTCATATCTTTTTTCAGATAATACAGATTGGCAAGGGCCAAGCGCGCCTGTATGGACTTGCCATCTATAGATATGGCCTCTTTGTAAATCCTTTCAGCGTCATTCAGGTTTCTCTGGGCTGCGTATATACCGCCGAGATTGAGATATGATGTTATACGTTTTGGGTCAAGTTCAATGGCCTTTTTAATCTCGCGTATCGCATCCCCTTCCTTCTTAAGGCCTGCAAAGGCATTTCCAAGGAGCAGGTGTGCATCTACATTATCAGGTTCTTTCTTTAAGACCAGCTCACCCTTTTCTTTGGCCTTTGAATATTCTCTTGACAGGATCAGGATGTTGCCAATCTGTATCTGTGCGTCCATTATGTCAGGGGCGATTTCAACCGCCTGGCTGAATTCTTTGTAGGCATTGGACAGGTCCTGTATCCTTCCGGATCTGATTAGTGCAAGGCCGAGACGGTAATGCGCATCACTATCCTTAGGGGATATCTGAACGGCATTCTTATATTCGATGATGGCCTCATTGTATTTACCGTCGTTGAAATACTTTAAGCCCCGTTCCATGTGTTTGGCCTTTTTTTGCTCAGGACTGCCGCAGGCTGTGACTGTAATCATCAGAATGCAAATCACAATAATACGAACCTTACTCATGCCCCCTCCTTTCAAATCCCACCTCACCCCCCTTTTCTAAAGGGGGGAACTGATTTCCCACTTTATGTCTGTCAGATAATTGGCTTGACTTATCCGCATATTACGCTAAAATAGGCGATGTATGGGAAACAGATTGGATAAAATGGGTAATCTGCTTCCCATGTCCATTTTTTTACATACATCATACTGATAACAACCAGATGTTTTCATGGATTGCATGGTAAGATAACACGATATATGGAGAATGGCAACGACATTAATATGCTTGTTATGGACTCTGAGGAGATCATGAAAGAAGACCCTGCCATTGATTGCGTTGGAGAACTTCTTCTTGGGCACAGCAGGCGGATAACTGATATAAAGAACATCATACGGCGTGTGGCTCAGCCTGATATTACTGTCTTGCTTCGGGGAGAAAGCGGGACCGGAAAGGAACTCGCGGCGCAGGCAATTTACAGGCATTCTCACAGGAAGAATAAACCCTTTGTTAAGGTCTTATGTGCTGCAATCCCTGAGGGACTTCTGGAGAGCGAGTTGTTTGGTCATGAGAAGGGCGCTTTTACAGGAGCGCACAGGATGAAGCCCGGTAAATTTGAATTTGCAAACAGGGGGACTATATTCCTTGATGAGATTGGTGATATCCCGCAGTCCCTTCAGGCAAAGCTCCTGCAGGTGCTTCAGGATGGAGAATTTGCAAGGATTGGCGGCCGGGAGGTTGAGGTGGATGTCCGTGTGATTGCCGCTACAAACAAAAATCTTGAGAGGGCAGTTGTTTCAGGTACTTTCAGGGAAGACCTGTTTTACAGACTTAATGTTGTCAGTATAACTATGCCATCCCTTCGTGAGAGAAAAGAGGATATCCCGGTCTTGACTGAATATTTTCTGCATAAATATAGTAATTTATATAATAAAGACTATCGTCCCCTTTCACAGGAGACGATGGATAGATTTGCCTCTTATCGTTGGCCAGGCAATGTGAGGGAGCTTGAAAACATTGTTAAGAGGATTATAGTACTTGGCAGTGAGAAGGTAGAGCTTAGTGGTTGTTCAGAGGCAGATTCAGTTGAGGAAAAGACCGCCCAGGTGCAGGTACAACAGGTAGAGGCGGGGGATAATGAAAAGGCGGCGGTGGAAACCACATTTACTCCCCGCCGGTTGAAAGAGGTTGCCCATGAGGCAGTTAGCAAGGCTGAAGAAGAGGCTATAAGAAAAACCCTCCTTTTTTGCAAGTGGAACAGAAGGAAGGCAGCAGAGATGCTGTCAATAAGTTACAAGACATTGTTTTACAAGATGAGGCAGTATAACCTGCTTGAATAAAAAAGAGAAAAGGTTTTCCTATATTAGTAATCATCCTGCCGGTGAAAATCCCCCTTACTCCCCCTTTTTCAAAGGGGGAAATCGTTTCAATGAGGGAATAATGTTCCCCCCTTTAGGGGAGAATAAGTTCCCCCCTTTAGAAAGGGGGGGTGAGGGGGGATTTGAGTCGGGATTTGAAGTGGGTATTTTCAGATGAAAACCAAAGAGTTGCAGGAACTACAGTGGCACTAATATTGCAAAATTATTCTCCAAGTAAGGAGAGCATCAGCTTGCATAATACATCATTGAGCATTGAAAGACCTTACAGGGGACAAGAATATTTGATGTTTGATAAGGTTACTCATACACTTGACAGGGAGGCATTTGAGTATCTGCTGAACCTTGAGGTAAAGAAGGCCGCAAGATATCTATATTTTTTCTCGCTTATGGTGCTTCAAAGAGACAAGGCCTCAAAGGATTTTTCACCGGCTGAAGAAGAGATTCTTATCAGGAAAATTGCCGCCATAGTTAAAGAGGAGGTAAGGACAACCGACATTATAGGCAGGATTGGGAATGACAAGTTCTTCCTTATATTAGACCAGGCCGATTTTCAATCATCTTTTAAGGTTGGCGGGAGGATCAAAGACCGCATCGAACATTATGTTTTTAAAACTGATGGTCATACTGTTGGTATGACTACGAGTATAGGAATTGCCTGCTTTCCCACACATGCAAGTGATATTGTAACTCTACGGCATAAGGCTGACCTCGCGCTGAATATGGCAATAGAAGGCGGCGGCAGCAAGGTCTGCCTTCCGGCGGATTAGTTTACACGATATAATGGAAATCCAGGGACAGAGACAACTACAGATTGAGGATTATATAGAGATTATTTTCCGCAGGAAGTGGTTTATAATCATTCCCTTTGCGGTCTCAATCATCGGAGTAATACTGGCTCTTTATTTCGTCCCCAGGACGTATAAGTCCTCAACCCTCATACTTGTTGAGCATCAGAAGGTGCCCGAGTCGTATGTTACTTCTACAGTCACAGTTGATATAACACAGAGACTTAATACTATCACACAGCAGGTGATGAGCAGGACGAGGCTTGAGTCTGTTATCAATGAGTTCGGACTTTATAAGGAGTCAAGGGATAAAGGAACAAGTGAAGAGCTTGTTGAGTTCATGAGGGGAAATATTGAGATAGATGTGAAAAATGATGGAAGGAGAGGAGAGGGGGTCAGTTCTTTTTCCATTTCATATATAGGGCGTGACCCTGAGACAGTGATGCATGTTACCAGCCGCCTTGCTTCTCTGTTTATAGAAGAAAACCTGAAGGTAAGGGAACAGCAGGCAGAGGGGACGACCGAGTTTCTCGACAACCAGTTGCAG
>Ga0209323_10003224_pt1 | contig 10887 bp, 10 predicted proteins | sample Rifsed19ft2_FD_184014 | JGI IMG/M metagenome (GOLD analysis project Ga0209323, IMG submission 184014) | Soil microbial communities from Rifle, Colorado, USA - sediment 19ft 2 (version 2) | ecosystem: Environmental > Terrestrial > Deep subsurface > Rock core/Sediment | place: Rifle, Colorado...
TCACAGTCAGCAAATCTAGTTCGGGAAGGCCCAGCTGTCCCAGCCCCGAAGTTAACCACGTTAGCGGGAGCCCAAGACCAGTCACCAGCCCAAATCCTGTCAAAGCGGTTACCAACCAACCCTCTAGCACTATTACCTGTAAAGGATATGATGTCGGTTGTTCCACCAGCTGCAGCAGCTTGAGTATTTTCAACCACTAAGTCGTGGTAGTGGCCTTGATGAGCAGTTCCTGAGGAAGCAGTTCCCAAGTTAAGGAAACCACCACTCAAAGTACCCCCGTCAGCCGTACCACTGGTTCCAAGAATACGAAAACCAGCCAGTTCAATACCAGAAGCAGTAACTTTCACTATTTCTGTATCAATACCGCTAGCAGAGACGTATCCTTCAAGAGTGTTGGAATAACCTTCTATTGCATGGGTATAGCCAAGACTTAGTAAGTGAACTCGGTCATTGGTTATATCAATAGCAGTTCCCAATGCGTAGGCAGCACCATTGAGTTTAGGAGCTACTAACACGTAGTCATTAGTGTCAGTTGCAGTCAAAGTTAGAGCTTGTGCGGGAGTGTCTCGAAAGACACCAGCACCAACAGCGTCTTTAACTGTTACATAGTCAGCATCAGAAGGGTCTTTTACCCAGAAAACATCACCGCTAGTTATAATACCAGCGTTTCTGATCTCTGATAAAGGATCTATTCTGTTTCCGCTTATGCGGATACTAGGTTCATTATCTCCATAAGAAGCCATAATTTAAGAGATCTTTAAAGATCTAAGTGTTCACCTCTTTCTCATTAAGTAAAGTTTAAATTCAATTCTCTGTTTAGGGCTTAATCCCATTATTTTAGAAATTTCCCAGAACTTCAACCTAGTGTCGTGTTGTCTAACCTTAGCTTTATAATTTCGTCTCGGCACATTAGTTAAATTTTTCTTTTAATTTCGCCAGTAACTCTGGACTGGCCTTTAATTTATTTAAAACTTCTTCGCCCCTAAGGCGGGCAAGCTCCTTACGGCCGAAGTATTTAGTAGCTGCAGTCGAAGCTCCACTTTCTAATGCCTTTAAGTAGTGGGCGGCTGCTTCTCCCCGCTCTCTACTATCTTCTTCAAACTCTCGTCGTTTGACTCGACGCATCTTTTCGTACTTCTTAAGGACACCTGCAATAACCGACTTATTTCTTTCTTCAGAAAAGTCTGCATCTCCTTCGGGATTTTGTTCTACGTATTGCCAATCTTCTTTTGCAATCTTGTCCATAGTCTTTAGGATATGCACATTAAATAAGTGTGTTTCCTTTGTCAGTTGATAAGCGAATTACCTTTGTTTAATGTACTTCTCCTTTTCTACAAGGGACAGTTACTCTAGGTAACTATCCCTAAGCTGTCTTGCGGGTTTGCTTTCCGTTAGCAGCAGGTGCTAGACACAGAAGGTTCGCAAACCAAACCATAACGGCTTGGTATCGAATTGTGTTCTGAAGTCTAAGCAAGTTCCCACTTGGGTCTTCCATCCATCCAACGTCGTCTACTTGGGTTATTGTCCAAGTGTCCAAGTTGAGGATGATAACCTCTCCATCTGGTACATCGTAGTCAGGAAATACTCCGACCCGTGATCCACCAGCAGCAAATTCTAATCCCGTCCAACCTCCTAAGAGGTCAGTTTCACTGACAGTCCTTCTCATTGAGGTCAAGATTTGTCCGTATTTACCGAACAAAGTTTTATTGACCAAAATGACGTACTTGTCTGTCTTTGAAGCGTACTCTAAAGCGGCAAGATAGGTATCTTCCATTCTTTTCTGAGTCAGAGCCTCATTTGCACTTCCAAACTGCGGAGTCCAGCCGATTGTGCTTCGAGCTAGACCTGCATAAGTAGCAGTACCGGTTGAAGAACTGAGTGCAGAACGAACTCCTAAGAACTCGTTTGTTCCACTAGCAGCTGTTGTGCTAGAACCATCTACCAAGTAGATCGAGTCATTAGCAACGATAGCTGGATCTCCTGTTACAACCAGAGAAGTTCCAGTTACGCTGGTAATCGTTCCCAAGTCTACAGCAGCAGTCCCGATACCGATAATTTGATCCGTAGCAAAGTACTTGTTAGGAGCAATATCATTGTTGATGGTACCGTACCAATCCTGAATTCTACCGTCATCTGCACTAGCATCAATCGCCTCAATAGCAATAGTACCAGCTCCAACTGATCCACCACTTGCTCTCGCCTTACCAACTACACCAACAGCTTCTCCATAGAGCTGACGGTTAACGTGTCTTGCGTAATCTTTAGCCAGAGTAGTGGCTTGAGAACTTAATGCAGGGGCAACCGCTAGGTTGTTACTGCGAGAAGCATCTATAGCCAGTTTGGAGATGTTAAATGAAGCCGAAACGATTTCTACAGGAACAGTTCCACGAGAAACAGTTCTACCGACAGCAGCATTAACGCTATTACCATCATTAGTAAGGTTAACCACCCCACCATGACGGGAAGTGTAGACAGGAGCAATAAATTCATCATTTAGTTGCTCAACATCTACGTTTCGTTTCATCTGGTCGAGAAGAATAGTTTCTTTAGGAAAGTTATCTTGAATACGTGGAAGGACAACCTCTTTCAAGGCCGCCGTCCAATCTGATAGGTTCGCCATAATTTATTTTATTTTCCACCACCTTTCTAAGTTTCAAGTAATATGTTGACATCTAAGTTTGTTCTTTACCCTCTCTGCTTTGTATAAACCTAGTTATCTGTTCACTAAAAGATCCAGTAGGTGCTTCACCAGTCGGTGGGACTTTAGCTCCTGCGGTTGAAGTTGTTTGAGTCTGGAAATCTGGCTGCTTAACTTTATTAAGCTGCTCAGTTTTCCAAGCATCTAGTTCGGCTTCATACCTTAGTTTGTAGATAGTACGAACTGGTACATTATCCAACCCGTTCTGTTGTGCGTACTCAAGAAACTCTTTGGTATCAATCTTCGGCTGTCCAAGCGTTTCAGCTTCCTTATTTATCGCTTTAATCTCATCTAAGGTTTCTTTACCTTTTAGAGTTTCAAAAGCGATCTGCCTAACGTCGTCAAGCGTAGGAATTCCCAAAGACTTAGCTTGTTCAAGAGCCTGTGCTCTAAGAGCTTCAGGATCGGGTTTACTAGCTTCTCCTGTGATTGCTTGCTTAAACCGTTCCTGTTCCTTTTCGATCTCAGAGAGTTTGTCTTTAAGTTCTTTGTTTTCCTGACTTACCTTAGTAAAGGAAGGGAAAACCTTGTCTAACTTAGTGTTCTGCTTGGTTTCTATGTCCCGTGCAGTTTCTCCTAGTCCTACGAGAGCGGAAAGCTCATCTTGTGTATACTCTTTATCACCAACTTTAGTTTTTTCAGGTACTTGAGCCTCTTGGTCTCCATCTTCAAAAAAATCTTTCTCGGCCAATTTAATTCACCTTCTTTCAGTATCTAATAAGATCTGTAAAGTTTTCTAAATACAAAAACCAGCCCTTTCGGGACTGGTCTTCTTATCACACAGTATTGGTAGAGCTTATTTCTCTACTAAGTTAAATATATACAAACAAGAGCGTGTTTGTCAAATTACTCGTTAAATTTATTATATACCCACTCCTAAAAGGTTTCTATAACCGATTGCTGCTGTGGATGGTGGAGCAGCAACGTCTATATATTCAATCATTACTCCTAGCCAGAGACACCAAGTGTCGGGAAATCCGTCTGTAGTAGCGGCTCCAATTTGCATACTCTCGATTGAGTTTGTTCCTGTAGAAGTCCACGCTACACCTGTGGTTGGATCAGTTTCACTAACCAAACTAATAGCAAAGGCGGTAGTGCCGCTTGGATTGGTGCGGGGTGTAGCATTACCTGCATCAACACTCGAGCTGGCAATCGTAGTTCCTCCTGAGGCTGATTTTATCCTCAGAGTGTAGTTACTCGTTCCTGCAATCTCCTCTCTTATACGACCCACAACTGCTACCATATTGATGGTATCGGAACTACTAATTCCTAAAGTAGCGGTATCGGTAACATTGTAATCGCCAATAGCAGTCGTGGTGTCCAGTTCAATTATATCCGTACCGCCAGCGGTGGCTGTATCGCTGGGTGGAATTTCATTGATGTAACTAAACAAACCTGCGGTAGCAGCATTGTCCCCAGCCGCCGTTGGGAGAGCGATTACTCCTATACCTGAGCCTGGGAAACTATTGTTTACAGAACCAGTAGAGGTGTTAAAGCAAATGTCGTCAAAGTAAACTGTACTGCCCGTAATGGCTATTCCCGAACTGTTGAAAACGCCAACTTGGAAAAACCCTGGGGTGGTTGCTAAAGTAAGATCTGACCGTGTTCCAACCGTATCAGCGGTTCCTTCTGGGTCGGCTACTGCCAGTTTTATAGTAACAACATCAGTTGCTCCAGCATTAGCAGCGTTGTATTCAAACTCTACCCTCATCCACTGGTCAAAAACAGGAGCGGCTGAGGAAACGTCTATAGAGTCACCAAAAGCGTTAGCGTAGGCTTCCATACGCAAAGTGCCTGCTAAGTTAATAAACTGAACAGCAAGAGCTGAGGTTGCTCCAGTTGTATCCATGATTTCAAAGAAAACAACACCATCGTCTGAGGCATCTAGTGAGTCTATATACACGTAAGCACGTCCAAAGACACGGGTTGCCATAGTCATAACGTGTGCGAACCCTTGAACTGTCCCCGCAGCAATAGAACCACTAATCTTCCCGCTGGCAGCTCCGCCATGTTTAATAGTGGTATCTATTGAGGGGGAATTGAAAACAGAAGAAAACTCCATCCCTGCGGTAGCAGATTGCATTTCGAAGCCCCAAGTTCCTAATGGTCCAAGTCGTCCCATTTAACTCTCCCAATCATAACCATTAGTAGTAATAGTGCTTTTCCAGTCTGAAATAGCCTGACTAAAACTGACACCTTCATTTAAAAGGCCACCTGCTTGAACAATATCAGGACGTAAAACGTAGCCCCAGTTTTTCTCCACCATAACTACATTATTGATAAGTTGAGCAATGGCTGCGATCATGGCTGCCTTTGAGAGAAGGCTATAGTCAACTATATAAATAATATAATTAAAGTTGTTAACCAGACCGTGACGCATCGCCTCGTTAAAATAGCGGTTGGGAACTTGGCTTTCGGAGTAACGGATGCTGGCTCCTGCTAAAAAGTCTGTGTTTGAAGGATTGATACCAATTGGGTATATGTTGAAAATTGTTACAGTATAATCAGTCCCAGATAGACTAAGCCAATTAATTATTCCAAGGTCTAAAACTGCTTGGTTGAGTTTCTGTAAAATTCCGTTAACTTGAGAAGCATTAATATGGACAATAGCCAAGAAAACAGTTTGGGCAGCGGAACTAAGGATTATTTCTTTATAAAAGAAGTAGTTTTCCAGTGAAAGTTGAAACCCGTTTTTCCACAAAAGACTACTAACCGGAAATTTAAATCCAATTCTGCTTCCCTGTCCATTAATCATTTGTTACCCCTGAGATACCGTCAGTGCTCCACTAATAGTAGTTGCAGTTGTGGCGGAAGGTATCTGGATTAGGAAGGGAACGGTATTGTCGTAGAGTCTGGGAAACCCACCAGTTATAGCATCTATCACCCCTGCTACATTTGCCAAGGGTAAAGTTATTACCGCCAAGACCCGATAAACTACTAAGTGAAAAGTTCCCGAAGTTCTGGTAGCATTTGCTTGATAAGATTGGATGGAACGAATTCCAGTATCTCCCGCTTGAAGTCCAAATCTCTCAAATGTTCCAACGAGAGGAGTGGTGACTGCCGTTATAGTCGCAGTTCTACCTGATGTCCCGTCTTGGTTGGTATAACCTAAAGTGAGAGTCGGAACCCCAGCCCCACCTGCTGCCGACCATTCAATGCCGCAGAGAAGACCCGCTCCGTTTGTAGTACCGTCTCGATCACGAGCAGGCCAAGTAGGAGAAGTGATACCTTGTGAGGAAGTTGAGGTTACACTTAAACCAGAATTATGCCAAAGTCTGTCACAGACGAGAATTGTACAAGCTTGACTAGCGCCAATAACTACGCTAGCTAAATAAGAATTACCGCTAACAGGATTGGTAAAAGGGATCTGTCCTGCATAAGTTGTTAGAGCTGCCCCGTTGACACCAGGTGAGGGGGCTACTGCCGCACCTGGGGAACCAGCAGAGTAGAAATGGGAATTCGAGAGCCCAATCGCTTCCATAGTTACACCCACTTTTAAAATTACTTCTGGGGGTCTCATTCCTTCGATAACACCATCTAAAGTTATAATTGACATAATTTAACCTTTCTAAATCCCTTTCCAATAAGAAACTGTAATGAAAGCACTACCCGCTCCGACAAAGTGGTAAATAAGCTCTGAGTTCGTTCCTGTAGCAAAGGCTGGGGAGAAGTTTTTAGCAATACCTCCTCCTGCTGGAAATTGACCTGCAGCGAGAACACCTGTTCCTTGAATTACACTCCCTGCTAGAACTCTTACGTCAGCAGTTCCCGACTTCATAACAATATCTACCCCTGAAATATAGTGAAACGTACCTGCACCTGAAGCAGCTGAAATAGTGGCGAAGAAACTTCCACCTGCTGTTCCTAAAGTTCCGTGTTGAAGTGTGGTTGGTACAGGAACAGGATTGATCTTAACTGTACCTGCTGCAAGGTTAGTAACTGAGGTTACCGTACCTGTTAATAGGTTAACACTCCCATTGGTAAGGTTGGAAACCACGCCAACCCCTGTAGTCGTACCTGAGGATTGAAGTGTACCTGTCAAAATATTTACTGATCCGTTAGTTAGATTAGAAAGAGTTGTAACTGTGGAAACTAAAGTTGTTGTTCCCTTCACAACTTCAGCAACGGAGGTAACTGCAGCAATTGTACCTGTGACTAGATTGTTGACTACTCCAACAGTCCCTAAAGTTTGCTGAGTACCAGTAACAATGTTTACAAATGTACCTGCACTAGCTCCTGTAACTGTTAATGCACCTGCAGACGTAACAAGAGGGGAGTAAATTGTACCGCCTGCATCAGTACCAGCTATTTGTAAGGGATTAGCAACAGCTGCTGCACCTGAAGCAGCTTTCCCCCCAATAGTACCTACGGATAAAGCTGTAACCGCTGCTATAGTCCCCGTTACTAAATTATTAACCACACCTACCGTCCCGAGGGTTTGAGCTGTTCCAGTAGATATATTAACGAAAGTTCCTGCTGATGCTCCTGTTACGGATACAGCCCCAGCCGAAGTAACTAATGGTGCATAAATAGTCCCACCGGCATCTGTTCCTGCGATTAAGACTGGGTTTGCTACAGCAGCCGCCCCACTTGCAGCTTTACCACCAATGGTACCAACAGCTAGGGCAGTTAAAGTACCTGTCTCCAAAGCAGTAATAGTACCTTTTACAAGGTTATTTACAACCCCAACTGTACCTAAAGTTTGCTGGGTTCCTGCTGCCTGACTGTTCAATACACCCACTGTACCTAAAGTATTTTGTGTTCCCGCCGCTATAGTCGTAATCGTTCCGGTTGGTACAATGACTGTACCAGCATTTAACATAGCTACGTTTGACAAAGAACCTGTTGTAACCGTACCTGTCGGCATAAGAGCGGACAGAACCCCGCCAGTAGTTACTACCGGAGAGTAAATCGTGCCACCACCGTCAGTACCGGCTATTTGAACAGGGTTAGCAACTGCGGCTACACCAGAGGCCGCTTTTCCCCCTACAGTTCCTAAAGACACTGCTAAAGTACCGGTAAGTATATTTACAGACCCATTAGTTAAGTTAGACACAACCCCGACACCGGTTGTTGTTCCTGAAGACTGTAGAGTGCCAGTAAGAATGTTTACTGAGCCATTAGTTAAACTGGATAACGTAGTTACGGTGGAAACTAACGTAGTCGTTCCTGATGCTTGAACAACGGTTCCTGCATGGAACATAGCTACATTAGATAAAGAACCAGTAGTGATTGTACCTGTAGTTAAATTAAGAATTGGCAACGCCGCTATAGTTCCTGCATTATGAACGACCCCAACATTTGTAACTGAACCTAAATTAGTGGCTGTACCCAAACCAATAACTGTGCCTACTGTTCCCAATGTTTGCTGGGTACCACTAACAACCGTTACTGAATTAGTTCCACCGGCGCCAGCTAAGTCTTGAACATACAAAGCTCCTGTAGTTGGATTACCACCAATTCTGATCTGTTCAGCAGTACCACTTACATCGGCTGTACCAGCGGTACCCGAAACAGCAGTTAAGGAAGGAAAGTCATTAGCGTCTTGTGCGGCATTGTAAGGAGGTTCAGTTCTACTTGCGGCCATTATTTACTCCTCGCCATTTTCTTAAGGATCACCGAAGGGGGAGTCATTTTTTTAGGTTCCTCTCTCATTTGATCCAGTTTATCCATCTGAGTAATGTGGATAACTAGTTCTCCCGTTGCTATACCAAAACTATTAAGTTCTTTGGCTATTAAGTTTCTACCCGCTAAAAATTTGGAAAAATCTGTCTTGATATCAGCCACACTTCGCCATGCTTGGTTAGGCTCAATAAGTAAATGAAGTTTAATAGAAGCCAGTTCCTTAGCCATTTCCCTCCTGATTATCAGGTATCCCATTTTTATTTAGATCAGCGGCGGTTTGGGCTACTCCTACTTTGTTTTCCTCTATTCTTTGGTCTTGAGTTGGGAACATACCTGCTTTCTGTAAATCTCCCATTGTTTGCAGCATGGCTAGTTTCATCTGGTCAACTTGTTGAGGTTGCATTCCCGCCTGTACTTGTTCCAGAGCTTCCATGATCTCCTGAGTAGCTCCGAAGCCGTAGACTTCCATCAACTGTTGAGTGTAGAGCTGGACTACTTTAGGATCAATTAACTGTAATTTAGCCATCTCTACGAACCAGTCCCCCAGCTCCTTAGCAGCTGCCTTCTGTCCCTCTTTAGTATATCCTAATCCTTTTTCCACTTGAATATCCACTCGGTAGTTTTTACTGATCGGTACTACGTCTCTTGGAGTGTCAATTTTCAGTTCTGCCCTTTTAGCAATCGCCCCTTTGCCAATAATATCAAAGTAAGCAGGTTCGCCTTTCTCTAAATACATTACTGTTTGGGGAGTCAGAAAGTAGTTATCGGCTAAATCCAGCATTTTCTCAGAAATCCTCTTAACTGTCCCCTGAAGTCTGCGGTTGGGGATAATTAAGTTTGCCAGTTCACTTTCTTTTAAGGACTCTATGGCGGCGTTGGCTCGAACCCCTGGAGGGATTTTACCCAGCGTTGTGGTCGTTACTCCTTGTTCTTCAAGTTGCTGGTTTAAAATTCCAATGAAACGGTCTACGTTGGCTGGGATAGCGGCTAGTTGCATTTGCTCTGGCTTAGTTTGGGAATACTCCACCATTTGTCCGCCAGGCGTGTTATTAAGTTCAAAATCCTCTCCTTTGCGTTTCATGTAAATACCAGTCGTCATTGTATGCAAGTAGCGTTCAACACGGGAGATAATTAAGTCCAGAGACTTGTTAGTGGGTATAAACCTCTCAATAGTCGGTACTTGGTAAAGTGGGCCGGGCTCAAAGCGGAAATCTACTAACGGGTAGCCTGGCAAGGTAACATAACTGTCTTTAACAGCCACGTTGCCCTCAACAAAAACTTGTCTCAGAATTGGATCGCCTTTTTTCCTGTTTTTGAGGATTTCTTCCCCGTTTTTCTGGGCTCGAATACGGGGAGTGTTATCTTCGTCTATGTATTCTTTGATAAAGGCTTCTTTTTCGATTAAAGATTGAGTAGTTTCCGCACTTACCCCTTGATGGCGGGCCTTCATGTAGGCATCTTTGATCTCTGAGGAAGCATAGCGACTGTCAGGAGAGATTTTGGCCACTTGTTCAGGGTCGAAACGCTCATCAGCCTTAATTTCGGCAATAAAACGTCTCTGGGTCTTAATTACAAAGGGACAATCCTCGATATCAGTAAGGGTACCGTCTAAAAAGACATCAAAAGCGTCAAAAACTTGGGTTTTTATTCTTTCTTCGATAGGATCAGGCCATACCTGCATATAGGCTACCCCATGTTTGGCAGCTAATATGACTTGATGAGCCAGTTTCTCCATTAAATCCTGCTCTTTCCATTCCTCAGACAGCCAATGGCCTGTCAAACGAGCAACTTTCTTAGCTTCTTTGTAAGCTGCTTCAAATTCTTCCGGAGTAAAGGCCGAAGCGTTAACTTTCTCAGGATAAACAATCGGGGTTGGATCGGTAGAAAGCAGAAGATTAGCAATTCCCCTGATTTGACGGGAGGCTTTAGGGATAGCCCGCATTGGGTTGTAAATCGTTGAGTTAGAAGAAAGGTCAATAATTTTGTTCTGTTGGCGAGACCAGTAACGGAAGTGATAGCCGTCATCAAAGAAGTTATTATCGTACCAATGCCGCTCAAAGTTCATGCGGGCATCTTTGGCACGATTTCTCATGTCATCAACTGCTTCTCCAATGCCTTTAATGTCTAATTTAGAAGTGAATGCAGATTGTTTAGCCATTATCTTAGTAATTCAGTTGGTAAAGGAACCATTCTCTCTTGACGCACAAACCTTAACTCTTGGCCTTTGGGTACCAAAACTCTGGTGCCAGGAACATTCCTGACTAACTCTCCTTTATTATTGACTCTCCCTAAGAGACGGCTTAGAAAGCCTGACCTCCGTGCACCACCATGAGTTCCAATAGACAGAGCCAAATCCAGAAGTCCTTGATTTTTGGTCTTAAAGAGTTTTTGGTTAAAACGTCTAACGTTTCCCAAGACAGGGGTTGCATCTAACAATTCTTGTGCTCTCTTAAGCGGGTTCATTATCCCCCACTACGGTCTTAATAAATTCTTCATCAGTTAAATTCTCAGTCGCTACTAAATCAGGTTCTTGGGGCTCGGTCTTACCTGCTGGTTTACCGTTT
>Ga0209323_10003227_pt1 | contig 10882 bp, 8 predicted proteins | sample Rifsed19ft2_FD_184014 | JGI IMG/M metagenome (GOLD analysis project Ga0209323, IMG submission 184014) | Soil microbial communities from Rifle, Colorado, USA - sediment 19ft 2 (version 2) | ecosystem: Environmental > Terrestrial > Deep subsurface > Rock core/Sediment | place: Rifle, Colorado...
CTGTTGGGCGTACGCCCGCCTCGACGGCGGGCGACAGGCGCGTGAAGAGTAGTCCGAGCGCCAGGCCAAGAACCGCGTAGCCGATTACGATGGCGCGGTAGCTCTCGGTCGACGTGAAGCCGCCGACCTGGAGTGCCTGTGCCAAACCCCCGCCGGCCAGCGCGCCCAGCGCCGTGGCGAATGATCCTGCCAGGTTGTACCACGCGAAAACCTGCGTGCGCTGATCGTCAGGCACGCTTTGCGATAGGGCTGCCTGCTCGATCGGCAGAAATGGGCCGACCTCGTTGCCGCTGGGGCTGATCACGCCGATCGTCGCCGCGATCAACAATACGGCGAAGTCGCTCGTCAGGGCAAATACTGCGCCCGCGAGGAGCATCAGCCCTGCGCCCGCAATCAACATCCGCTGCCGGCCAATGCGATCGGCATTCGTCGTAATCCACAGCGAGAGGATCGTGTCCCCAATCAGGGTCAACGTCAGCAACAAGCCGATCTGCGTCTCGCCCAGCCCGATCTGAGCGAGATACATCACCAGTACGACCGACAGAAAGCCGTAGGCGAATAGACGCACCACGCGCGTGCCGAAGAGCAGACGGCCATCCGCTGTCAGCGAGCGCAATGCTCTCGATTGAACCGGCATGTCCGGCGAGCACTCTCTATCGCGCGAAGCGGTGGCAAATCAATCGCCCTGGGCTGCCTGCAGACGGCACCACGCATACAGCGCATCGTACACCGCGAACTGATGAGCCAGGTTCTCCTCATCGTTCGGATAACGCAAGCCGAATCCAGTCGCGATCGCTTCCAGGCCGCGCGCGATCGGATCGGTGTCGATATCGGCGGCGATGTCGGCGGCGTGCACGATCGTCGCCATGCGCTGTAGTGCGGCATCCGTCAAGCCGTACTTCACCAGGATCGATTCGAACGAGCAGCGGCCATCGACATGACCCAGCTCGACGCCGGGCGAATCGAACGGGATCGCGCCGCTCTCGGCGGCGACTGGGTCTACCTGAGATTTAGGCACAAACAGGAACTCGGCCTGGTTGTCCACGAAGCGCGAAATCAGCCAGGGGCAGGCGACACGATCGACGTGAACGTGCGAGCGGGTGATCCACTTCATAAAAAGCCTCGCTTTCCGGACAGGCTCTATTGAATTCAACAGTTCAAGTTGGCAGGAGTTCGACCGTGCCGTGCCCACCATCCACGCGTACGCGGTCGCCGGTCTTCAAGCGCAAAGTGGCGTCGCCACATCCCACCACTGCGGGAATGCCCAGCTCACGCGCGACAATGGCAGCATGGGAAAGCGGCGCGCCTACGTCCGTGACAATTGCCGCCGCGCGTGGGAAGAGCGGCGTCCAACCGACATTGGTGGTCACGGTCAGGAGGATTTCGCCAGGTTGGAGTAGATGCCCATCTTCCGCCCGGTCCAAGCGGCGAACGACGCCTTCCACCACTCCCATCGCCCCGGCAAATCCCTGAATGACGTTCGAGGACGTAGGCGGGAGCGACACGTGGGCATCGTAAACATCGTTGCGCCGCTTGGGATCCGCCGCCCATTGGAAGGGGTCGAACCGGCCGCTAATCACGGGCGGGTAGGGCGGCAAACTGCAATAGCGCGCATAGGTCTCTTTGCGGGCAGGCAGGAAACGGCAGATTGCCGTATCGCCATCGAGCACTGCTAATAATTCATCCATCATCAAGTGGAAAACGTCTTCTCCCAGGCCGGTCAGTTCCCCGGCGCGCAGGGCGAAGGCGCGGATCACGCCCATCACCCGCGTCAGCTCTGAGCGAGCCACTTCACGCTGCTGCGTCAGGTGGGCAGCGCGCTCCAGGCGCTTGTGGATAGCCGGGGCTTTGCGAGGGTAGCGGGCAACCAGGCGACTCCAGGCCGCGTTGAAGTTGCGCCGCTGTTTTTCTAGCAGCGCCTCCACGTCTACCGGGTGACGGGCACAATCGGTCAACAACTGATCAAATGCGGCCGGGTCTTCCGTCAAACGGGGATGCGATAATTCAAATTCGTAAGGGCTACGGTGACCGTACTGCTTCAGGTAAGCCTCCCGGCTCAACTCGCCCCGCACTACCCGGTTCAGGCCTACCACAGGCCCCAGGCTTTCCAGATACGATTGGCCGCCCAGATTAGAGATCAAAGCGCCGGCGTCTTCTTCGCCCACCATCTTTTGTATTTCACGCTGCAACTGCACCTGAGAGTTTTCGTTGGCCGCGCCGGTCATAGTGGTGCCGAAGCCGTAGTAGGGCTTAAGCTCGTTACGCCAAAAGTCGGCCAGTGTCTTGCAGTCGTTGATCTCTTGAATGCGCTGGCACATCTGGCCGCACCAGGCCGGGGCTTCGCGCACGAACTCCGGAATCCGCGCACGCCATTGGATCATCTTTCGCAGCGACTGGTAGAAAGCCAGCACTTCCACCAATTGCTGGCGAAATGTGGCCGGCGCCAGGGGACACACTACACCTTCCGGCACACGCCCCCACCAGCTTCCGATGTAGCGCAATACTTTCTCAGCATTCATCCCCGGCAGGATGACGAACGGAGTCACCTGAACCGTGAGGTTGAAGTACGAGCGCCCACCGATATTCGCACCGACGCGGTAGCCCAGCATCCGGCCTGTGCTATATCCAACTCCCCAAAGCATTCCAACCGACCAGCTGAGGAGCGTCATCACGCCCGGCTGAATCTCGGCGGCATTGCCATTGGACCACAAAAAATCTCCGGCCAGGCTGTCGTTCCACTCGCCGGTGACGGGATTGAAAGCCTGCATCGTCGTGATGGGGCGGGACTGGAGGATATACACCTTACCGCGAAAGATGGCCCACTCGATATCTTGCGGGCCTTTCAAATCAGATTCGAGGCGGCCGGCCAGTTGATAGAGCCGGCGCGCACTGCGTTTGAGTTCGATCGGGCCGTCGTATCGCCCTCCAGGTCGATGGAGCGTAAACGTCTGTGAATTCGCTTTCCCGGAAACCAGGGCATCACCCAGGCCGCGCACGAAGTTGCCCGTCATTTGCATCAGGTTTCCGGTCACCGGGTCGGCGGTGAACACTACGCCGGCGAATTCAGGCCGGACCAACTCCTGCACGATCACCGCCATCTCGTGTTCGCCGGATTGTCCCTGCGCCTGGCTGTAGGCCCGCGCCCGATCGCTGTGCCGCGACCGGCGCACCGTCGCAATCGCCCGGCACACTTCGTCGTCTGTGCGCACATCCAGTACAGTATCGAACTCTCCGGCAAAAGAAGCCTGGGCGGAGTCTTCGCTTAAGGCCGAGGAGCGAACTGCAAAGGCGATGTCTTTCTGCGCCCGGCGCAGATGTGCGAGATACGTTTGTGCCTGTGCCCGGGCTTCCGGGAGCAGCTCATCGCCGGCAAAGGCCGTGGGCAGAATCACGAACCCATCAGGAACGGGATAGCCTCGTTGGCGCAGGCGGGCCAACACACCACCTTTGCCCCCGGCCTGCCGTTGTTGCTCAGAGTTTAATTCGAGGAATGATCGGATCATCAGTTTATCCTCTCTACCCTGTCCCGAACTGCCGATCGCCCGCGTCACCCAGGCCGGGCACGATGAAACCGATGTCGTTGAGCCGCTCGTCGATCGCGCCGATGTAGATGGGCACGTCGGGATGCTGTGACGTGAAGTGCGCGACACCCTCCGGCGCGGCGATGATGCCCACGTACTTGACGCGCTTCGCGCCCCATTCCTTCAGGATATGCACGGTCTTCGCCGCCGAGCCGCCGGTCGCCAGCATCGGGTCGAGGATCAGGCACACGTCAACGGTGGGGCTGACGGGCAACTTGCGGTAATACTCGATCGGCTTCAGCGTGCGCTCGTCGCGCGACAGGCCGATGTGCCATACCTCGGCGGCGGGCATCATCTCCCAAATCCCTTCGACCATGCCCAGGCCCGCGCGCAGCACCGGCACCAGGCCGATCTTCTCTTTGAGCTGATGTCCCACCGCCTGGCCCATCGGCGTGATGACGCTGGTCTCTTCCAGCGCCAGGTCGAGGGTCGCTTCGTAGCACAACAAGATGGCGATCTCGCGGATGAGTTCGCGGAATTTCTTCGGCTCGGTTCGCACGTCGCGCAGCAGGGTGAGTTTGTGGCGCACCAGGGGATGTGTGCTGACGTGCAGTTGGGCCATACCGGCCTCCGGGGAATAGGTTGTCCGGTATTGTAGCGTCCCGTTGCGCGCTTGTCAAAGTATTTCAGGCTCTTCCGGCTTGGGCGGGAGAAAGCCTCACCGCAAAGGCGCGAAGGGCGCGAAGATTTAGAAAACTTGGCGCTCTTGGCGTCTTCGCGGTTCCATTTCCCGTTCGATCCGGTAGAGCCGTATTTCAGTGATGAGTTGGTTTGAGGCGCAATGGTTTCGTAATGCGCCTGTAAGCCTGCCCGGCAGTGGCGCGTGATACGATGTGAACAGATGGGGTGGGTGTTGCTTCCCCTATCGCCTGGGGTATAATCGCACCCGGCATGATTGACCGAACCGTGTCACCCCATCCACGCGAAGAAGAAGCTGCGCTCGATCGCGCGCTGCGTCCGGCTCGGCTGGCCGATTTTCCCGGACAAGACCGCCTCAAGCAAAACCTTTCGATCTTGATCGAAGCGGCAAAGGCGCGCGGCGAGCCGCTCGATCACGTCTTGTTCTATGGCCCGCCCGGCCTGGGCAAGACGACCTTGTCGCACGTCATCGCCAACGAGATGCGGGTGAACGTGCGCGTCACCTCCGGCCCGGCGATCGAGCGCGCGGGCGACCTGGTCGCGATATTGACCAACCTGAAGGCCGGCGACGTGTTGTTCATCGACGAGATTCACCGGCTGGGGCGCGTGATCGAGGAAGTGCTGTATCCGGCGATGGAAGACTTCGCGGTCGATATTATTCTGGGCAAAGGCCCGGCGGCGCGAAGCATCCGATTGAAACTGCCGCACTTCACCATCGTCGGCGCGACGACGCGGCTGGCGCTGATGACCGCTCCGCTGCGCGCACGCTTCGGCGCGGTGTACCGGCTGGATTTCTACGAGCAGCCGGTGATGGAGCAGATCATCCGCCGCGCCGCAGACGTGCTTGGCCTGCAGGCCGACGATGCGGGCATCGCCGAGATCGCCCGGCGCAGCCGGGGCACGCCGCGCGTGGGCTTGCGCCTGCTACGCCGCGTACGCGACTTTGCGCAGGTGCGCGGCAATGGGGTCGTCACCGGCGCGTTAGCCGCCGAGGCGCTGGTGCTGCTCGATGTCGATCCGCTGGGACTGGACGATCTGGATCGGCGTGTGCTGCGCGCGATCATCGAGAAGTTCGGCGGCGGGCCGGTCGGGTTGGAGACGATTGCCGCGTCGATCAGCGAAGAGTCGGATACGATCATGGACGTGGTCGAGCCGTATCTTCTGCAACTCGGCTTTCTCGATCGAACGCCGCGCGGCCGGGCGGCGACGCGCCGCGCCTACGAGCATCTCGGCCTGCCCTATCCTGAGCGGCCCGAGCAGGCCAGCCTCCTGTAGGTATGCAAAGATGGCCGACCTCACCGGTCAACGCCTGAGCCAGTACCTGATCCTCGAACGGATCAGCAAAGGCGCTACCTCCACCGTGTACAAAGCGTACCAGGAAAAACTGGATCGCTACGTCGCGGTGAAAGTCCTCTCGCCGCACTTCATCGACGAAGACGGTTTCCTCGAGCGCTTCAAGCAGGAAGCCCGCGCCGTCGCTCAACTCGATCACCCGAACATCCTGCCCGTGTACGATTTCGATCAGATCGGCGACATCATGTACATCGTCATGAAGTACGTCGATACGGGCACGCTCAAGGAGCAGATGGGCTTGCCGCTCGATCTGCGGCTGACCCTGGAGATCGTCACGCAGGTCGGCCTGGCGCTGGGCTACGCGCATCGGCAGGGCGTGATTCACCGCGACGTGAAGCCGGGCAACATCCTGCTCGGCGAAGGCAACTGGGCCTTGCTCACCGATTTCGGCCTGGCGAAAATCCGCGCGGGCGATCGCAAGTTGACCAAGAGCGGCATCGGCATGGGCACGCCCGACTACATGTCGCCGGAACAGGCGCAAGGCCTGCCGGTCGATGGCCGATCCGATCTGTATTCGCTCGGCTGCACGCTCCACGAAATGCTCACGGGCCGCGTGCCGTTCGAGGCCGACAGCGGCATGGCCGTCGTCGTCAAGCACATCACCGAGCCGCCGCGCCCGCCGCGCGAGATCAATCCCAAGTTACCGCTGGCTGTCGAGCAGGTCATCCTGCGCTCGCTGGAGAAAGATGCCAACCGCCGCTATCAGACCGCCGAGCAAATGGTGGCCGATCTGGCGCGCGCCGTCGGTACGCCGAATCAGTTCCTCTTGCCCGGCGAACGAAGCATGCCACCGCTGGCCCTGGCTCCGGCTGCCAAGCCGCATACTCAGGCACAGCCGGCTTCGGTTCGTGTCGCGCAGGCCCGTGATCGATCCGTCGACCTGGCGCAGAAGACGGCGGTTCATGCGCGCCGCGCAGGAACCTGGCTGTGGATACAACTTGGACGGGTCGGGCGCGCGATTCGAGAGGCATTGGCGCGCTTGGGGCGCTGGTTGCGCCGCGCGGCGGCTGCGATAGCCGCGTTGATCCGGCGTGCCATCGAACGCACCCGCGCAGTGTTCAGCGAGCGAATGGCCGTACGCACAGCTACGCGCGCGGCCGCCCGCACAGCCACGCCAGCGTCAGGCAAACGCGCGCGCACCTCGACGACGCGCGTGTTGAAGAAGTCACCAGCGGTCAAGGGACGCGGCAAATCCACTGCCGCGCAGCCGACGGTACCTGCATTGACCGCGCGCATGCAGCAGGCCGCAGAAACCGTGCGCGCCATGCGGGCGCGCGTCGACGCACGTCGAGCGGTTGCCGTTATTGCGATTATCCTGGTTCTGCTATTGCTCGTTCTGCTCATATTTAACGCGAATGCCGACGGCGCACCGGCGTTTGCGCAGCCAACCTCGATTGCGACTGCGACCGGGCCGGCTTCATCCAAAGCGACTCGCTCCGCCGAAACGCGGTCGGCGCCTGGGCTGGCGTCAACCGCTCAGCCCCCGCCGGCGGCGTCGCTGTCCGATGCACCTGCAGGAATGGTCACCGTGCCGGGCGGCACGTTCAAGATGGGTGCGACCGGTGGCAGTTTCGATCCCGACGAGACGCCGCCGCACTGGGTGACGCTCGATCCGTTCTACATCGATGCGGTCGAGGTGACGGTCGCGCAGTTCGCAAGCTTTGTGAATGACTCCGGTTACGTCACCGATGCGGAGAAGAAAGGTGATGCCACAACCTGGCGCACGTACAACGCGCCCGATCGCCAGCGGCACCCCGCCACAGTTATATCGTGGAACGATGCCGTGGCGTTCTGCCGTTGGGTGGGCAAACGCCTACCGACTGAGGCCGAGTGGGAATTGGCGGCCAAGGGCTACACTGAAAACATCTATACCTGGGGCAATTCCTTCTCGCGCGATCTGGCGAACACTGCCGAGCGTGGGGTCGGCCAGCCGATGCCTGTTGCCAGCATGAATGCCGTCTCACCGTTTGGCGCGTATGATATGATCGGCAATGTGTGGGAGTGGGTATCCGATTGGTACGGTGGCAATTACTACGCTTTGTCCTCTTCGGAGAACCCGCAGGGGCCGGGCAGCGGACTACAGCGCGTGATTCGGGGTGGCTCGTTTAAGTCCAACGGCGATCGCGCCACGACGACGATCCGCCGCAGGGCCAGCGTGGATGGCTGGTCGGATGATATCGGATTCCGGTGCGTGCGGGACGTGCCGTGATGAATGTTGAATGCGGAATTCTGAATGATGCATGATTGAGGCAATGGGCCTGAATGACCTCGGCAAGTGGATGGTGATTATTGGATTCGTCCTCGCGGCCATCGGCGGGCTGTTGTGGCTGCTCGGAAAGATTCCGTTGCTAGGCAACCTGCCAGGCGATATTCGCATCGAGGGCAAAAACTTCGGGTGTTTCGTCCCGTTGGGGACGATGCTATTGTTGAGCCTGCTCTTAACCCTGATATTGAACATCGTCGCCCGGCTATTCCACAAGTAACTCACGTTGCGCACATGAAGAATTCACTACAGACTCCGAAAGCGCGCGGAGACCGCAGCGTTGAAAACCTCTGACCTCGATTACGATCTCCCCGAAGAGTTGATCGCCCAGACCCCCATCGAGCCGCGTGATGCGGCTCGATTGCTGGTGCTCGATCGCGCGAGCGGCGCGCTGGCACACCGACACTTCCGCGATCTGGGCGACGCGGCGCGCGTGCGGCGCGGCGATGTGCTGGTGTTCAACGATACGCGAGTGCTGCACGCCCGGCTGCGCGCGGTGAAGGTCCCGACTGGCGGTCGCGTCGAAGTGCTATTGATCAAGCGGCTCGACGCGACGACGTGGGAGGCGCTGGTGGGCGGATCGGCCGTGCGAGCCGGCGCACGGTTGCGAATCGTGCCCGCCCTTGAGCGGGATGCTATCGACTTTGCCGCAGAGGTGATCGCGGAGCTTGATCGCGGTGGGCGTGTCTTGCGGTTCAATCGCCCGATCGATGCCGATCTGAACGCGCTGGGGAGCGTGCCCTTGCCGCCATACATTCACGAGCCGCTGCGCGATGCCGAACGGTATCAGACGGTTTTTGCGCGCGCGCCCGGCTCGACGGCCGCGCCAACGGCGGGCCTGCACTTCACACCGAGGCTCATGCAAGCGCTTCGCGAGCAGGGTGTGGAGATGGCCTTTGTCGAATTGCGGGTAGGGCTGGACACGTTTCGCCCGATCGACGAGGACGAAGTCGAGCAACATCGCATCCACACGGAATACTGCCGCCTCAGTGCCCAAGCGGCAGAGCAAGTCGATCGGGCACGACAGGCCGGCGGGCGAGTGATCGCCGTCGGCACGACTGCCGTGCGGACCTTGGAGACGGCGGCTCGATCCCGAACCGATCGCCGTGTGTCGTCGTTCGAGGGCGACACGCATCTGTACATTACGCCTGGTTTCGAGTTTCACGTCGTCGATGCGATGATCACCAATTTCCATCAGCCGCGCTCGACGCTGCTGGCGCTGGTCAGCGCGTTTGCCGGACGCGACAAAATTCTGGAAGCGTATCGCGTGGCGATTGCCGAGCGATACCGGTTCTTCTCATTCGGCGATGCCATGCTCATCTTGTAAGAGGTGGATCGGGAACTCAACCCTGCAAACCGGCGTCTTCATAATCAGGAATAACTCTGGATAGAACGGGAGCAGAGGAGATGTCCATATATCGACATGTACTCCGCGTTGTGTTTGTGGCATTGCTATTGCTGTCGGCGGCGTGCGCGCCGCAGCTGCCGGCGACAGGCTCTGAGCCATCGGTCCCCACCGCGACGACGGGACCCGCAGTGACTGTGACACGGGATGCTATCAGGCCGATCAAGCCCCTTGAGACGATCAGTCCAACACAGCCGGCGCTCGTCGTTGGCGAAGTGCCTGACGACCTGCTGAACAGTGTTATCGATGATCTGGCGCATAGAACAGGGATCGACCGCCAGTCGATCGAGGTGGTGGGTGCACAGGCCGTTGTGTGGAATGATGGATCACTCGGTTGCGCGAAGCCGGGCGAAATGTATACCCAAGCGCCCGTCGATGGCTATCGAGTGATCCTGAGAGCAGATTCTAAGAATTACGACTACAGACTATCCGATACGGGTTTCTTCTTTCTCTGTGAGCAGACCTTGCCCCAGAAATGACCTGAGGGCTTAATTAAGCCCTCAGGTGAAATCCCCCCAACTGCGTAAGTCTTACGCTTGTTACAGGCTCACTTCCTGAGCGTTTTCTCGACGTAGTACCAGTTGGCCTTCGTCGGGATGAACAGCGCTTCGGTGTCCTCGGTAGCGCCGCCGCGAGCGCCGGCACCTCGGTCGCCGTTGGTAAAGATCATCACTCCAATCTCAGGCGTGTTGCCCGGGAACAGGCCGTAGTCCACCACCGTGATGTCGGCCCTGTCGTGGCCCGGGACATCAACGGGCGATGCGACGTACTGTTCGCCGAGCGGCGTGATCGTGAATGGCCCCATGACATCGCCCGGGCCACCGTAGTAGTTGTCGAGAGCGTACACGTTCACCACATCCACGTTGGTCGCCAGTATGTCCGTGCCGGTCAGGCCGATCTGCTCGCCGCAGATGTACAGCACGGTGTTGCCGGTGACGGTAGACTGCTCAGTGAAGAAGAACGCGTCGGCGGTCGTCAGGAACGTCCCGGTCGCGTCGTAGGCGGCGGCCCATGCCAGGTTGCGGCCGTCCGACACGGTACTCAGCGGCTCTGACAGGTCCCAGTTGAACACAGCGTAATCCAGGATGCTGTCCCGGTCCGTGTCCAGATCCCACCAGAAGAAGCCCGGCACCACGGCGTGAGTCTGCCTCTCCCAGGTGTTCACGGCGAAGGCCCAGATGAACGAGGGCTGGGCCGAGCAGAAGTTTGCCGGTACCGGGAAGGTGTTCACACCTACTCCGCGCAGGTCAGGGGTCGGACTCTGCTGTCCACGGCCACCCTGGGGAAGGTTGGGGCTGACGCCGAGCAGCGAGTAGGCGTCGTTCTGCGCGGTGCCCACGCCAAAGTTGAACAGTTTGATTGTCGCGGTGTCATCCTTGAAGTTCAGGAACGGTGGCATCGCCTTCACATCGGCCGCCTTCCGAGGCAGCACGTGCCACGCCAGATGGATCGGATGGCTGCCATCGTCGAGGATCAAGTAGCCGTCGAACTCGTTCCGCTTCAACAGGCTGCCATTTGCGCCGCCGGAGCCGGAGTTCAGCCAGTTGCCACTGAGCTTGCTCCCGTCGATGATCATGAGCACGTCGAAGGTTTTGTCCCGGCCGGCCCGGACCTTCACCTTGCTCGGCGCAATCAGCTTGA
>Ga0209323_10003230_pt1 | contig 10878 bp, 11 predicted proteins | sample Rifsed19ft2_FD_184014 | JGI IMG/M metagenome (GOLD analysis project Ga0209323, IMG submission 184014) | Soil microbial communities from Rifle, Colorado, USA - sediment 19ft 2 (version 2) | ecosystem: Environmental > Terrestrial > Deep subsurface > Rock core/Sediment | place: Rifle, Colorado...
CTCGGGCTGAAGAATAGCCATTTGAGATAAGCGCCGCGGCGCGGATCGCCCACGGGCATGTTCAGCCTTGCGTCGGGAAATTCGTCGGCGAGATAGGTGCAGATGGCGGCTGCCTCGGTGATGATCGCGTCGCCATGGCGAAGCGCAGGGACCTTGCCCATGGGATTGACGGCAAGATAAGCGGGCTGCTGCTGGTCGCCCTTCATGAGGCTCAAGACGTGGAGGTCATAAGGCTCGCCGAGCTCCTCAAGCATCCAGCGGACGATTGACGAGCGCGACGGTGCCGCGTGATAGAGCGTGAGCTTCGCCATTGGGTGCTCCTATTCCATTTTGGGCATCAACTAAACGGCGCTTGGCGTTAAGATGATGCCAAAAGCGCATCTGGTCGCACCCCATGGCGAGCAAAAGCACATCAAAAGCGAAGCCCTCAACCAAGCGTTGGTCGCAGGATGTGACCGAGCGCTCCGACGCGCTCGATCTCGAACAGGGCGTATTCACGCTGAAGGACCCGAAAAAGATCGCGGCTTCGCTCAAGCGCTCGGCCGAGGTGAGCACGCGGCGGAAGGCGGACCCCTTCCGCTCGGCCATGTCGATGCTGGTCTTCTACATCAACCGCGCCGGCAAGAACCTCAGCGAGGCCGACCGCGCGCGCCTGGAAAAGGCCAAGGACGAGCTGCGCAAGGCCTTCGACAAAGGCGCCTAGCGCCGCCTACCAATCTCTGTTCACGCCGCGCGTGTCGACGTGCACGAAGTTCGGATAAACCCCGATACCGCCTTTGAAGAGCCCTGACTGACGCATCTGCCGCAACACGCCGGCCCATTCCGCCGGGCCGGAATTCGCCTTCACCATGAAATCAATGGCGGTGAATTTCATATGCTCGCTGTTCTTAGCGCCCCCGATCTTCACATTGTAAGCGGGACTCCGGTAAACGCTCAGCGTGACAATCGGAGCGCCCAACAACTCGCGGGCACGGTCCAAGATGCGCGCCGTGGGACCGATCTTTGGCCAAAGCGTTTGGGGCGGCTTCTTGTTGAGGCCATAGGCCGAACTTTGAGGATTAGCGTGTTGATGGCCCATGACCAGGAATTCGTAGGGCTTGAAGTTTTTCAGACCGAGCGACTGAATGTAACTGGCGAAGTCGCTGTCGTAATCACCGGAGATACCGGGCGTCGCGGCCATAAGCTGCGCTCTCGCGGCGATGGGGCCTGCTGAGATCGCCATGCGCGGGGCCGCATCGAGAACGACCGGAAGGCCGAGAAAGAGATTTCGTTCCTGGGCCCGTCGGCGGACAAGGCCGGGTAAGAGCACCTTCTTGCCTTTGATCGTGCCATACACCCATTTGGGAAATTCATCGGCGGCGCCTTTGTAGTCCTTCTTGTTAAGCTTCCTTCGCAAAGTCGAGCTCTTCAAGGCTCCTTTGCCAGCGTTGAAAGCAAACGAGACGACGGCGGCGAACTGGTTCTCGTTCAGGGGAACCGTAATGAGCTCGCGCGCGCCCTCCTCATGGTCGCGCAAATCTTCCGCCAACAACTGCTCCGCATAAGCCTTCGATATTGTGAGCCCCGGATAAACATCCGCCCCGGTATGCCCGTAGCCGATGGTCCAAATTCCCACCGGGTCCTTGTAGGCCTTAAGCCGCAGCGATTCGAAGCTCTTGATTAATTCCAAGCCGACTCGGTTGATGGTCATGGCAAGCCCCTCCCCTGGTAGTCGGTTGCCCCCTTATAGACGCACACAGGGGACTAAGACAATCAGAGGTTGCGGCCTATTTGAGGCTTTGAAGGGCGCAGGCCAGCGTGATGCAATTGCGGGGTTAGCCCTGCTCGGCCTTGGCCCAGCCTTCGACCTCACCGATCCAATGCTCGGCGTGCTGGGAGAAGGTGGCGAGCACGGCATCGAAGGCCGCCTGCTCGGCGGCTTCGGTGCCGCGGTCGGCCTGCAAATCCTCGAACACGTGGCGGTAGTCGGCGTAGCCTTGCATCTCCTCCCAGCGATGCCACCAGAAATCGCCGATGAAGAAGAACTTGATCCAGGAGAACAGGCAGTCGGTCCAATCTTCCAGGTAATAGCGGAGGTGGACGCTGGGAGCGCAGAGATAGAAGTCGGCGCCGCGCAGCGCCTCGGCGCCGCTTGCCGCGCAATCCTCGCTGGTGGCGATTTCGACGAGCCTGCCGTCGAGAAACGGATATTCGGGGCACTCGAGGAAGACGAAGCTCATGCGGTCGGCGCCGGGGTAAAGCCCGCGCGGATCGAACAGCTTGAAGTCGATGCCGCGGAGCCGCGCGTTGCCGATCGCGATCAAGGCAGCATCTTTGCCCTCGGGGTTTTCGACGAGGGTGATGCCTGCGTCGCGCGCGCTGGCGACGAGAGCCTCGGGATCGGGGCTGATAAAGCTCGAGATGAGGATCGAGCCCGAGATGTCTTGGTCGATGCTCTCGATATTGCTCCGGGCGCGCAGAGTCCCGCCGCGCTGCTGATTCATCACATCCAGGATGCGCGGCCGCTCGGGCTGCCGCAGGCGAAGATACTCGTCGCTGTGGGCCGCGAGGCGATGCAAATGGCCGAGCAACCGGTAGCCGGTGCGCGGATCGTGGCAGTTGCCTTTCCAGACAACGGCGACCGAGGGCATGGGCTTCAAGTCCCCCCGTTGAAAACGATGGAGCTAAGAAAAGGGGACATTGCCCCCGCCGGACATAGGGCGCAAGCCATGTCCCTGAAAAGGGTTGCCTCGAAATTCACTTATGCGGTTTTGCAGGCTCGATATAGTGACCGTAGCGAGCGCAGGTTAACGCCGCATCCTTAAGGATGGAGTTCGGAGCGGGGCATGGACGACTGGGATAATTTCTACCTGCTTGCGGGAGGCACCGCCGGCACGCTGATCGGCCTCATCTTCATCGTCATCACCCTCGGCATCGAGCACAGTCAGTCCGGCGACAGCGACAGAACCCATCGCTTCGTCACGCCCATTCTCGTCCACTTCACGAGCCTTCTCGTCATTGCTCTGGCGATGGTGGCGCCGACCTCCGCCGCGACGCGGGCAGTTGCGCTTGGGGTGATCGGCTGCGCGGGGCTCGCCTATGTGATGAATCTCGCGCTCATCTCACGCCGGCGCGCCAAATCCGACGAGCGAGAGCTCGTCTGGGACGTGCTGCTCCCGATCGCGTCCTATGCGCTGATCGCGACGGCAGCGGCCGCGTGGGCGCTTCAGGCATCCTTCGCTAATGCCATCGGAGCGGCGGCGGTGGTGATCCTTCTCATCGCCGCGCTGCGGAACAGCTGGATGATCACGCTCGCCATCGCCGGCCGCGGCAAAGGCCGAGGCGGACGCTGAACGGTCTCCAGAGCGCAAAAGGAGAGAGGCGTGGCCACCCAGATGGAGGGACCACGCCGCTCAAGACCGTATGGGCAACAGGGCTCGGTTGGCCCTGCGCGCCAGCGAGACTGGTGTCGTCGCTTAAGCCTTGGCGTGAGCGCGGTTCGATCCCGCTCCCGCCAGCATGCCGGCGACCTTCTCCGACACATAGCCGAACACCGCGCCGATGATCATCGACAAGATGACGACGACGACCGGGTTCTCCAGGGAAGCCGCGGTCAGACTTCCCGCAGCGTCCTTCATCAGCGTATAGGCGACAACCGAGGCGAAGCCGTAGACTTGCGCCGGGATGGCGGCGAAGAGCGGGATATTGGCGAGCAGCACCATGGCCGCTACGCCGATGCCAACGCAGATCGCGGCCCAAATCGGCAGTCCGAGCTGGTCGGCCAGGCCGGTCTTGGTGACTACGATCAGAGTAATGCCGGCGACGATGGCGCCGGCGGCGTTGCCGAGGATCGCCGATTGCAGGCCCTGCTCCTTGCCACCGCAATGGAAGAAGCAGCCCCAGGCGATGAACGCGGCCCAGATCGCGAGCGCGCCACCGAGCGGCCCAAGGAAGAGCCACGTGGCGACGGCGCCAAGCACACCAACGCTAATAGCAAGAGCTGTATTCGCGGACATCTCACCCCCCTATGTTGCAAGAGCGGGCGGATGCGCCGAAAGTGCCGGCGGTCCACCGGCTCAATGATCGAAAGCCCATTTTGTTACCAAGGCGATTCGGCTTCCGCCCAAATCATAGTCGAAGACTGTGCCACTTTGAACACCAATTCATCGTTTTGCCCCAATTGCTAGCCAGGGAGGCGATGATTTTGAGCCATTTCTTCCCGGCTTGAACGCTTGAGCCTTGCCGGCCTAGGGTCAGCCATGACCGGCAAAGTTCACGTGATCGGCGGCGGCCTTGCCGGGAGCGAGGCGGCCTGGCAGCTCGCGCGAAGCGGCGTGCCGGCCGTAGTCCACGAGATGCGCCCGGGCCGTCAGACCGAGGCGCACAAGACGGGGGCGTTTGCCGAGCTCGTCTGCTCGAACTCCTTCCGCTCGGACGAATGGGAGACCAATGCGGTCGGCCTCCTGCACGAGGAGATGCGCCGGGCCGACTCCCTGATCCTGAAGGCTGCCGACGCTCACAAGCTGCCGGCCGGAGGCGCGCTGGCGGTCGATCGCGAGGGTTTTGCCGCGGAGGTGACGCAGGCCCTTGAAGCGCACCCCCTCATCGAGATCGCCCGCGAGGAGATCGGCGGCTTGCCGCCCACCGAGTGGGATAGCGTCATCGTGGCCACCGGTCCCCTCACCTCGCCCGCGCTCGCGCACGCCATCCAGGCGCTAACCGGCGAGGCGGAGCTTGCCTTCTTCGACGCCATCGCCCCCATCGTCCATGCCGACTCGATCGACATGACGGTGTGCTGGCGCCAGTCGCGCTACGACAAGGCCGGTCCCGGCGGGGGCGGCGCCGATTACATCAACTGCCCACTCGACAAGAACCAATACGAGGGCTTCATCGCGGCGCTCCTTGCCGCGGAGAAGACAGCCTTCAAGGAGTTCGAAGCGGCGACACCCTATTTCGAGGGCTGTCTTCCCATTGAGGTGATGGCTGAGAGAGGGCCAGAGACACTCCGCTATGGACCGATGAAGCCGGTCGGCCTTACCAACCCGCATCGGCCAGGCGTAAAGCCTTACGCCGTGGTGCAGCTCCGCCAGGACAATGCGCTCGGCAGCTTATGGAACATGGTGGGGTTTCAGACCAAGCTCAAACATGGCGAGCAGGTGCGGGTGTTCCGCACCATCCCCGGGCTCGAACAGGCCGAGTTCGCACGGCTCGGCGGGCTGCATCGCAACACCTTTCTCAACAGCCCGAAGCTTCTCGATGCAAGCCTTCGCCTTAAGGCCGATCCGCGGCTTCGCTTCGCCGGGCAGATCACCGGGGTCGAAGGCTATGTCGAGTCCGCTGCCATCGGATTGATCGCCGGACGCTTCGCCGCTTCCGAGCGACTTGGGCTTAGACCATCGCCCCCGCCGCCGACCACGGCGCTCGGCGCCTTGCTGAGCCATATTACCGGCGGTCATTTGAGCGCAGACGGAGAAGGGAGCGCCCGAAGCTTCCAGCCGATGAACGTCAATTTCGGCCTGTTCCCACCCATCGCCGCGCCCTCGTCCCCACGCGGAAAGGGCCCGCGCAGCAGCAAGGCGTTCGAGAAGAAACGGGCGATTGCCGCCCGCGCACTTGCCGATCTCGACCGCTGGCTTCTCCATCCCGCCTCGGTCGCAGCCGAGTAAATGCTTGCCCGGCCCTCAGGAAGGCCCCGCTACGGGCGCCAGCGTGCCATGCGCCAAAGCCGGTAAAGCGGGTTGACGCCGGCGATCTCGCGCAATGGATCGCGCCCGCTTTTCTCCAATGCCACAAGATAAGGCTCAACCAGACACAGCGGCCGAAAGGCCGCCTGGGCGGAGGGGTCGAGCTGCGCCACATGACGGCGCGCTTCGTCCATGGCGTCCCTTGCCTTCCGCCTTAACTCGGCAAGCACGGCAAGGAGGGCTTCGCTCGTCGTTCCGGCCAGCACGCGCTCGGGCGAGGTTCCGTGGCGCATGAGCGCGTCGGCCGGCAGATAGACGCGGCCACTCGCCGCATGGACCGGCAAAGCCCGCATCAATCCGGTAAGCCCGTAAGCGAGGCCGGCCTGAGATGACGCAGGCTCAAGAGAAGGCCCGCGTGCGCCGAGGCTTTCCGCACCCAAGGCGAACAGCGCTCCGGCTGTGTCCTTGAGATAGGCCTCGAGCGCGTTCCCGTCGGGCATGATCTTGGTCGCGACATCGAAGAAGCGGGCACCGATCAGGGCTGCGATGCGCCCGGGCGAGAGCTTGCCCTGCGCAAGCGTGACGCCAAGCGCGTCGGCGACCGGATGACCGGTCGCCTCGCCCTTTGCCGCACGCTCGAGCGCCTCGCGCCACCATTGCAGGCGGATGGCGCCGAGCTCGGACTCGCTCACCTGCTCGGCGATGCGGGCGAGCTCGACGTTGAACGCATAGAGGGCGAAGAGATCGGCGCGCGCCTCGCGCGGCGCGAACAGAGCGGCAAGGGCGCGGTCGGGATCGCCTGACCGCGCGATGCGTCTTACGGTGTCGCCTCGCTCGGCTTCATGCAAAGTCCGCTCGCCTCAACCGTCAGGATCAAGCGCGGGCCGCTGCCGCTCCCCTCCCCTTGGCCGGCGCGGGCACGCCGCCGAACGCCTCGCGTCTCACGCCGAGAATGAGCTGTAGCGGGGAGGCCACGAAGATCGACGAATAGGCGCCGATGACGATGCCCCAGCACATGGCCAGCGCAAACCCGAAGATCGTCTCCCCGCCGAAAAAGAGGAAGGGCAACATGGCGAGGAAGGTCGTCACATGGGTCAAGACGGCGCGCGCCAGGGTCTCGTTGATCGAGAGATCGAGCAGCTGAACGAGCGGCATCCGCTTATATTTGCGCAAATTCTCCCTGATCCGGTCGAAGATCACGACCTTGTCGTTGAGCGAATAGCCGATGATGGTGAGGATCGCGGCGATGCTCGACACGTTGAACTCGAGCTGGAACAAGGAATAAAGACCGATGGTGCCGGTGACGTCGTGGATCAGGGAGGCGATGGCCGCTACGGCGAACTGCCATTCGAAGCGGAACCAGACATAGATGAGAATGCCGAGCAGCGCCACGACCACGGCAATGGTGCCGCTGGCGATCAGCTCGCCGGAAATAGTGGGACCGACGATCTCGACACGGCGATATTCGACCTCCGCGCCGAGCGCCTGCTTCACTTTGGCGACCGACGCCTGCTGCTCCTGCTCCGTCGGCTGGGAGGCGATGCGAATGAGGACGGCGTCAGGAGCGCCAAATTCCTGGATCTGAACCTCGCCGACGCCGAGGCCGCTGACCTTGCTGCGAATATCGGCAAGGTTGGCAGGGCTCTCCTTGGTCTTGATCTCGATCAGCGTCCCGCCCTGGAAATCGATCCCCATGTTCAGGCCGATGGTCGCGACGAGAATCAGCGGGACCACGGTCAACAGCGCCGAGACGATCCAAGTGATCGTCCGCCAGCCGACGAAGTCGATCTTGGTGTCCGGAGGGATGAAATGGAAGCCGCGGAACATATGGCTATTCCCTAAATCGGTATGAGCTGAGGCCGCGCCCAGCGCAGCCAATAGGCGACCATGAGCCGGGTGACGGTCACGGCGGTGAACATCGAGGCGAGGATGCCGACGGTCAGCGTCACGGCAAACCCGCGCACCGGTCCCGAGCCGAGCCAGAACAGAACCAGCACCGCGATCAGCGTGGTCACATTGGAGTCGATAATGGTGATCAGCGCCCGCGAGTAGCCGGCATCGACTGCGGCATACGGGGATTTTCCGGTCCGTATCTCCTCGCGTATGCGCTCGTTGATGAGCACATTGGCGTCCACGGCGATGCCGATGGTGAGCACGATACCGGCAATGCCGGGAAGCGTAAGGGTCGCTCCCATGAGGGAGAGCACGGCGAAAATCAGGGCGATATTGACGATGAGCGCGATGTTGGCGAACATTCCGAACAGGCCGTAAGCCGCGAACATGAAGATCACCACGAGCGCGAGCCCCATGAGGGCCGCCTTCTTGCCCGACTCAATCGAGTCGGCGCCGAGGCTGGCGCCCACCGTCCGCTCCTCGATGACGGTGAGCTTGGCGGGCAGCGCGCCGGATCGCAGCAGTACGGCGAGATCGTTTGCCCGCTGCACGGTGAAATTGCCGCTGATCTGCCCGGTGCCGCCAAGGATCGGCTCGCGGATGACCGGGGCCGAGATCACCTTGTTGTCCAGCACGATGGCGAAGGGCAGGCCCACATTCTCCTGCGTCACCTTGCCGAAGCGCTTGGCGCCGGCGGCGTCGAAGCGGAAGGTGACCACCGGCTCGCCGGTGCGGCTGTCGAAGCCCGGCTGAGCGTCGACCAGATTCTGGCCGCTCACCAGGACCTGTTCCTTGAGGACGTAGGGAATGGACGGCGTGTCGGTGCTGTAGACAAGCTCGTCGCCGGGAGGGACCTGCTTGGTGGCGGCGGCCTGGATCGCGTCGACGGCAGGGTCGACCAGCTTGAATTCGAGCTTGCCGGTCTCGCCGATCAGCGTTTTCAGGCGCTCAACGTCTTGGATGCCGGGGACCTGGACGAGAACGCGGTTGCGACCCTCGCGCTGAATACTCGGCTCGGTGGTGCCGAAGGCGTCGACGCGGCGTCTGATCGTCTCGATCGAGGCCTGGATCGCCGAGGTCATGCGGTTGGCCAGGCCGGCATCGGTGACGGTGAGCGCGATGCGACCGTCGGGCTGGCGCGCGACTTCGAGGTCCTTGCCGGAAAAGCCCCCGAAGACGTCGCCGCCGATGGGAACCGCGAGCTTACTCAGCTCGGTCTCGGCCTTGTCCATGTCGGCGGCGTCACGGATCTTCACCGAGACCGAGCGCTTGGCGACGTCCTGAGTAAGATCGGAATAGCCGATGCGGGCGCGGCGAAGCGTCTCGCGCACATCGCCGCGAATATTGTTGAGCCAATCCTCGACCATCTCCTTCTCGTCGAGCTGGTAGAGGAGATGGGCGCCGCCTTGGAGGTCGAGCCCGAGATTGATCTGCTTGTGAGGGAGCCAGGTGGGGAGGCGCGCCATGGTCGCGGCGGGAAACAGATTGGGAAGCGCAAACAGGAATCCGGCCACGACGATGCCGAACACCAGGATCAGCTTCCATTTTTGGAAATGCAGCATTGCCGCTCTCGAAGCTCCAGGATCAGACTAGCGGTTGGGACGATTGAACATCGGGAAAGGCATCAGGACGCGGCCTTCGCTTTCGCCGCCGGGGCCGCTTCCCCCTTACCGCGTACTTCGGAGATCGTCGAGCGCAGAAGCTTGACCTTGACGCCGTCGGCGATCTCCACCTGAAGCTCCTGGTCCTCAACTTTTGTCACTTTGCCGATGATCCCGCCCGAGGTCACGATGGTGTCGCCGCGGCGGATGGCCGCGACCATGTCCCGATGCTCTTTGAGCCGCTTCTGCTGCGGCCGGATCATCAGGAAATACATGATGCCGATGATTAGCATGGTGGGGACGATCAAGCTATTCAGCATGTCGAACGCGCCGGGGGCGGCTTGAGCGTAGGTGAAACCTGGCATTGCTCCTGTCCTTTGCTTGGCTTAAGGATGGCCGCCCTCGACCGGTGAGGCCCTTTTGTCGTCCCGCGACGGGCACTTATCCTTACGAAGGTGGCGCGACTATAGCCGCCCCAATCGCCTTTGCAACGGGCGCGACATGAACTTTCAGGAACCTCTGTCCGGCCTTTTCGAGCGGATTGCCCGGGCGGTCGAGCGTCTTGGCCCGCGCGAGCCCGACCTGCCCGACTTCGAGGCGGCAGACGCCTTCGTCTGGCAGGCCGAGACGGTGAGCTTTCAGCCGGTCAAGGACGTCAACCGCGTGCCGCTCTCCCTGCTGAAGGGCATCGACGGCGCGCGCGATACGCTCCTTGCCAACACGCTGCGCTTCGCCCGCGGCCTTCCCGCCAACAATGCGCTGCTGTGGGGCGCGCGGGGCATGGGCAAGAGCTCGCTGGTCAAGGCCGTGCACGGAGAGGTCGCCGGGTTCAAGCTCGTCGAGATCCATCGCGAGGACAATATATCCAGGACCTCGCCGGCCGATTGGGTCAGCCGCTTTAGCGTCAATTGAGACCCCTCATGCTGAGGAGCGCCCGAAGGGCGCGTCTCGAAGCATGAGACCTGAAAGCGGCCACCCTTCGAGACGGCCGCGTTCCGCGGCCTCCTCAGGGTGAGGTTTGCCTTGAGCTAGTCGGTGCTGGCCGCCTGATCGCTCATATACTTAGTGGGATCGACCGGGCGCGAGCCTTTGCGCAGCTCGAAATGCACCTGCGGCTGGCTCACCGCGCCGGTGGCGCCGGCCTTGGCGATGACCTGGCCGCGGCGCACCTTGTCGCCCCGCTTGACCAGGATCTCCTCGTTATTGGCGTAGGCGGACACCCAGTTATTGGCGTGCCTCACCAGGACGAGATTGCCGTAGCCTTTAAGCTCGTTGCCGGCATAGGCCACGACACCGTTCTCGGCGGCCTTCACCGAGGTCCCTTGCGGAACCGCGACGTCAATGCCGTCATTGTGGCCGCCGTCGGGTCGCGCGCCGAACTCGGCGATGACGCGGCCCTTCACCGGCCAGCGGAAGCTGTTGCCCGACATGGGATCGGGCGCCGGCAGCTGATCGTTGCTGGCCACGCGCGGGCTGTCTTCGCCGGTGATCTCAGGCGAGGCGGCAATGTCGGGCGCCTGCTCTCCCTGCTTCTTGTTGGCGGTGTTGCCGGACTTGCTATCGGACTTGGCATCGGACTTGGCATCGGACTTGGCATCGGACTTGGCATCGGCCGAAGCAGCGTCTTGCGCCTCCTCCTCGGCAAGAGACGTGCTGCCGGGCGCGAGGATGGTCGTGGTCTTGACCACGCGCACATCGGGCGTTGCGTTCGACGCGGGCGG